>ERZ889078.3245-NODE-3245-length-10881-cov-15.962682_pt1 | contig 10881 bp, 12 predicted proteins | sample MGYA00521266_ERZ889078 | MGnify/ENA primary metagenome ERZ889078 (study PRJEB32303, sample SAMEA104408618) | aquatic metagenome | biome: Brackish water; feature: Pelagic; material: water | place: Baltic Sea | collected 2014-06-16T06:34:00 | depth 76,534 m ... | reverse complement strand
TACTTTACTAGATGGGGTTTACTTGGTGCTTACTCTAAATAGATTTCGCTACAATATAAACAAATAATTACAATGAGATAATATGAAATTAAATAAAAAAGTTTTAGGTTTAGACATAGGTTCAAATAGTATAGGTTTTTCGCTACTAGAGTTAAGCGAAAAAAACGATGAGATAATCTTCAATGAACTTTCAAGTAATAGTATTATTTTTTCAGAGCCTAATAGTGCTGAGGATAGAAGAGAAGCACGAGGTTCTAGGCGAAGAAATGAGAGAAAACGAGCTAGAAACAAAAACGCTAGAACAATCTTTACAAACTATGGAATTTCAAATAATGAGTTTATTAGTAACGCGACTAACTATCTTAACTCTTTAAAAGTTAAAGATAAAGATGTCTATACGCTAAGAGAAAAAGCTGTTTTAGGCGCATTACTTTCAAAAGATGAGTTTATTTTCTGTACCTACTCGATTCTTACAGATAGAGGGTACAACAATATGTTTTCTATCTCTAATGAAGATGGTGTGATAAATGACGCAGTATCGAAAAACACACAAGAGTATGAAGAAAAAAACTACCCGATTCCATCAATGGTTCTAACTCAGCACAGAAAAGATTTAGAAGAAAAATTTCAAAATATCCCTATCCGCAATAAAAAAGATGATTACAGAAACTCATTAGATAGAGCCATGCACATTGAAGAGTTTATAAATGTGGTAAATTCACAAGCAAACAATCAACTCATTTTTGATTCTAAAGAAAAAGCCCAAGATTTTATACAAGAGATAACAGATGAATCAGAGGTAAACACCCCTTTTTACCAAAGAACTTTAAAAAGTTTTGAGGGGATGGTTGCGTATTGTTCTTATTATGATGAGTTTAACCCTAAAGGCAAAGAGAAAAGAGTACCTCTTGCAAATATAAAAAACATAGAATCAACACTCAGACAAAGCATAGATAATTATGAGATTTGTGATAGTAAAACAGGGGAGATTCAAACGCTTACAAAAGATGAGATAAATAATATAATCGATTTTTGGATAAATACCCCATCCTCAAATGAGATAAATGCAAACAATATTTTCAAATCTTGTGGCTTTAAAAATTTAAAACTAAACATCTCTGAACAATCAAGCCAAACAGTTTTAAATATAGAATCTCACAGAAATATTTTAGAGATTCTAACCCAGTATGAGGTAGATTTTAAAGATGCAAACAACGCTTTTTATAATGAGCTATTATTAGAACTTCATTACTTCAAAAACAACAGTTCAAGAATACTACACATAAACAATCTCATACAAAAGTATGAGTTAAATCTTGAAAAAGAGTTCACTGAAAAAATTGCAAATTTAACGGGTATGGATGGATTCGCATCTTTTTCTCTAAGATTCATAGATGAAGTTCTACTCATCATAAAAGCGGAATCTAAAACGCATTATGAAGCACTAGAAAAACTAGGCTATTTCAGCAGGTATTTAAAGATGCCAACTTATGACTACCTTCCACCATTAGAGCCTACAAAGGCAGATATAAAGTGGTTACAAGAAAATATATCTTACTTCGATTCTCAGCACCTTTTTTATCAACCTATGATGTCGCCAAAAGTTAAAAGAGTTATATCAATTTTGAGAAAACTTATAAATGAGATTATTTCGAAATATGGTCGTATTGATGAGATACGAATCGAAACGGCAAAAGAGATGAACTCAAAAATCGAGAAAGAAAAAATAGATAAGAATCAAGCCAAAGATAGAGCAAAAAACAATGAAGCGATAAAGTTTTTAAAAGAAAATGAGATTAAAGAATCAGTCAAAAATATAGAGATTGCTAAACTATTTATTGAACAAGATTGTGAGTGTTTATATTCGGGTGAGCCTATTACTGTAGATGAGGCTTTTGATGAGCATGAAACTGAGGTGGAGCATTTTATACCAAGGTCGGTGATTTGGATAAATTCCTATAAAAACAAGATTCTTGTAAAGAAAAAATACAACCAAGAAAAAGGTTCAACTCATCCAGTTGAGTATCTAAAATCAATAGGGGAGTGGGAAAACTTCAAAGGGAGAATCACAAAAACATATATCGCTTTTAACAAAAAAGATTGGCTCACAAAAGAGGATATTATAGATTCCATTATGCAAAAAGAGCATTGGCTAGATTCTTACCTAAACGATACCCGTTCAGCCACAAGAACGATACAAAAATACTTAAATCATTACCTTTACCCAAAAGAAAATCTTCACGGAAAAGATGAAGAGAGGCGTATATTTAGCGTCAGTGGCAAAGCGATTAGTGAACTCAAATATATGTGGGGGATTCATGACATGATGCCAAAAAACGAAGATGAAAAAAAAGACAGAAACACAAATTACCACCATACGCTTGACGCTTTTAGCGTAGCATTATGCTCAAACTCCGCGATAAATACGCTTCATGGTTATTTTACAAAAAAAGAAAATAAGTACAAAAATAAAGCGCTTAAAGAGAATCTAGCAAATTCCTTACCTCACTCCGTTGATGGGGTGAACATTGTAGAGCATCTTAAAAGTTTAGTACAGAGATATGAATCAAACAGCTTGTTAGTTTGCCCTTATAACAAAAGAAAAACCAATATGAAAGGTTTTAAAGATGGTAACTTAAAGCTTTATGTGACGGCAGACCCTAAAGATTCTACTAAAGAGATTCTAGCTGAGATGCAAAAGGTAAGTATAGATAGCGGGATTCTCATAAAAATGGTTGGTGGATTTCCTAAACCTAGAAGTGATGCCGAAGTAATAAAAGAGATAGAATCTATACAAGAGAGATTAGACCCACAAAAGCAGAAAAAAATTATAAAAGCGATAGAGGTTTATGCCATTGAGTTGTTAGAGATTCGGGCTAAAATGGAACTACTCGACAAGGAAATAAAAAAATTAGAATACGCTAAAAAATCAAAAACACACAAAGAGTTTAACGATTCTATAAGTGAAAATCAAAAACCTTTTAATGAAGAGAAAAAGATTTTAGCAAACCAGCTTAAAGAGTTGAAATGTAGTTTTACTGTAAAAAATGGAAAAAGACAGATAGTTAAATCTTTGAAGCTTTATAACTCTAAAATAAGTGAAACAAAGGCAGACGCAATAGTGTTTCCAAATAGAGAGCGTAATAAAATAGAAAGGTTATCTTTAGTTAATTTCAATAAAGCTATAGATTCTAAAGAGCCATTTGTTATAAAAGCAAATGAATCAACCCTAAATGTGGAACTTTTCAACACTCAAAAAAGAGGTCAAGCAGTTGGGTTGAACTACTTTAGTTCTATCGCTAATGATGTGAGTGTAAAAATAAACGATAAATTTATAGAAGAGTTAGAGAGTCAAAAAAGTGATATGAGACTCTATAAAAATGAGATTATAAAAGTGAATGACACTAAAAATGATAAACGAGAGTATTATATTTTTAATGGTGGTGGACTTATAGCTGGAAGTAACAATAAGCTTTCTATTAAAAATATAAATCTAAATAGTTTTACTAAGCCGGATAAACAAGGTGGAACTAAAGAGATAAAAGAAGACAATGTAACCCCAAACAAAACAACAATAATCTCAAAAGTAAAAATAGATTTCTTTGGAAATATCAAAGAGGTTTAAGCAAAATGATATATATAAATGATTATAATTCATCAGCTTTCAACAACATATCAAATGGGGATTTGAAAACTTTGGTTAAAGCAAGAGGTGTTTTCCCGAGCCTCACAAGATTTATCTTGAATTCGGGATACTCTCGTGTCTTTTAAACAAATCTTCATAAAAAACAAATCCTATCTTAGTTATCAAAACAACTCAATGAGTGTTAAAAATCAATTTACCAAAACTCAGGTTTCACTAGATGATATAGATATTGTAATAGTAGAGAACCAACAAACCACTATAACCTCAGCTTTACTCTCAAATATGGCGCAAGCAAATATATCTGTAATCTTTGTAGATGACAAATTTGTCCCCTCGTGCATAAGCATAGGACTATATAAAAACAGTAGAACCACTAAGATTCAACGCTCGCAAGTCGCTATAAAAAAACCTAGACTCAACCGTCTTTGGAGAGATATTGTCTATGCTAAAATCCTGAATCAAGGCGATGTTCTAAACACAGTAAAAGATGATGATTATCTCTACTACTTACTAAAAAAGATAAATTCAGGAGACAAAAACAATGTAGAAGCAGTTGGCGCCGCTTACTATTTTAAAGAACTATTTGGAAAAGATTTTTGCCGTAGTGATATAAAAGACAATAGAAATATAGCTCTCAACTATGGATACAGCATACTAAGAAGCTCTATAGCGAGGCATATTGTAGCTTATGGATTAAACCCATCTTTTGGTATGTGGCACTCTAGTGAGCTTAACGCTTTTAACTTAGCAGATGATTTGATAGAACCATTCCGACCGATAATAGATAAATACGTTTTGAACCACATAAACAAAGATATTGAAATATCATCAAGCCATAAACAAGATTTGGTAGGTTTACTCTATGCCAAAGTAAAAAACTCCAAAAATCAAAACAGTTCCGTAAATGAAGCGATTAAAAATATAGTTTCTTCATATCAATCATTTTGTTTGAACAAAAGGGAAGATATAGAGATATTTACTATGGTAAAAAATAATGAATGACGCAATAAGTGGGTACAGAAAAATGGTAATATTTGTAATGTTTGACATGCCAACAGAGACAAAAAGTGATATGAAAAAATATCGTACTTTTAGAAAAAAGCTTTTAGATTTAGGATTTATAATGTTTCAATACTCTATCTATATAAGATTTTGCAGAAGTTTAGCAATTGCAGAGAAATATGAGAGAAAAGTTGAACAATTTGCACCTTTAAATGGCTCAATAAGAGTGCTAAGAATCACAGAAGAGCAGTATAAACACATGAAAATCATAGAAAATTACCGAGAAAAACCAGAAGAAAAAGTGAAAGAGCAGATGCAAACAGTGATGGTTTTTTGAGGTCAAAAACACCGCTAAACCCCTACAGTAAAGGGTTATAGAGGGTATAATTATATCAAATGGGGATTTGAAAGTAGGTTAAAGCTGAGTCTTTTTGAGTTGTTCGCGATATTTTATTATATCAAATGGGGATTTGAAAGTAGGTTAAAGCTACCGCGAGATGCGCCTTTGTCGAACGAAGATTATATCAAATGGGGATTTGAAAGTAGGTTAAAGCAAATAGCATTATGGAAAAATTTACTACTGTATTATATCAAATGGGGATTTGAAAGTAGGTTAAAGCATCTCAGATGCAATACCGATAAGAATACTCATTATATCAAATGGGGATTTGAAAGTAGGTTAAAGCAGTGTAGTTACTGTAATGACCAATTAGCTTATTATATCAAATGGGGATTTGAAAGTAGGTTAAAGCAGTATTTAGTTCAATGTTTTAAAGATAAGATTATATCAAATGGGGATTTGAAAGTAGGTTAAAGCCACACAATGCAATTAACAAATGAACTCACAATTATATCAAATGGGGATTTGAAAGTAGGTTAAAGCGATAATATATTTATAGCGTACGGAGTCATTATTATATCAAATGGGGATTTGAAAGTAGGTTAAAGCTTTGAGGGGTGAACGATAAAATATTCGATTATTATATCAAATGGGGATTTGAAAGTAGGTTAAAGCCCGATGTCGCAAAGCATAAAACAAGGATGATTATATCAAATGGGGATTTGAAAGTAGGTTAAAGCTTCATCGTCAAGAGTCCTTTTGTTGAGGTAAATTTTTATGTCGCCATATTCATAGAAGGTGAGACCATAGAGTCTGCTAGTAAACTTGTCCGTTACGATGAGCGGGACTTCAAAGACAAAGCCAAAGTTCTCTCGCATGTGAACTAGAACGTCTTTTTCTTTCTCTTTGATTCTTTGCTTGAAACTCTGAGGAATGTCGTCGCGCTTAAAAGCATAGTCTTTATAAGCGTTAAAACTTAAAAGAGTGAGCGCGAGAATTATGACCGTTATAAAAACAAACTCTAATTTTTTTACGAACATACTTTATTTCCCATTTTAAAGATTTTATTGAAGAGTTAGACGACGCTGTTTTTCGCTGTCTCTTCGATAGATTCACCTGTTTTTTCTTCTATTTTATCTCTTTGCTCCGCCATTTTTACTCTTACCTCATCCATAACATGAGGGAGGACGTTGTCGTCTTTTAGCCATCGCACCTCGTCCACGTGACCGCCGTATTGGGCTCCGAACTCTTCTATCTTTGTTTCGAGTTCTTCCACGCTTAGGCAAAAAGCGACTCTTTCGTCAAGGGTGTCTTTTAGCTCGATATACCAACCCTTAATCGCTTGCATTTTGATGGTCGCTTCAAAAACAACGCTCATTATTTGCCTTTTGTCGCGTCGAAAGTTTTAGCGAAACCGTACAAATCTTTTTTCTTTAAATCGCCATTGTAAATTATGTCTTTTGGGAGTAGGGTGTCGTCATGAAGCATTTTTGGCACGACGTCCGCGTTGTTGATGACTTCCATGTGGGCGTCGAGTTCGTCTTCGCTGTAAGCCATCTGCATGTCGGCGGCTATCACGTGGGGGATGGCTTCGATGACTCTTAGTTTGTCAAGCTCCTCCGCGACGCCTTCGCCTTCTATGGTGATGATGACTCTTCCTTTTTCATCATGAAGATGATAGTCGCAGACTTCGCAATCTTTGAGGGCTTGAACAACCTCGTCTAAAAATTTTGGTAGCGTTTGCACCACTATGCTTGACACGTTCATTATAATTTCCTTGTTTTAAGTTTTATTCGTAGGTTACTTTTCTTACTTTTTCGCCGTTTTCTTTGCGCATGTTGTCGTATAATTTTTGAAAAACCAACTTTTGCTCATTCGCTATGGGCATTCTTAACGATTTGTATTCAACCAACTCGCCATTTTTATAAACACCGGAGATGATCGCTTCAACCCAGTAAAATCCCTTGTCTTTACGAATGTTTTTTATAATTCCCGTCCACTGTTGTTGATTTTTTAGAGTCTTCCACAAATCGCCATACAAAACTTTAGGCATGTCTGGATGCCTAACGATACTGTGAGGCTTTCCCAAAAGTTCACTCTGCGTATAACCGCTAATATCGCAAAACGTTTCATTCGCGTAAGTAATGTTCCCATGTAAATCCGTTCTTGATATAATAAGTTCATTCTCCGGAACTAGCGTTTCGAACAAAAATTCACTCTCATCGTACTGCATTTAAAAATCCTTACTTTATCTTATATCTATTGATGACATGACTATCGCTGGCGACCAAAAAATCGTTTTCGTTTAAAAATAAAATTTTAGAAAGCGTAATTTTATTGCCGGTGAAAACGGCCAAATCGCTTTTCGTTTTCGTATTAAAAACTGTAACGTTGTTGTTCTCATCGCTAGAGTAAGCGGCTAACACGCCACTTGGCGACAATCCAACGCAGTATACAAAAAAAGATGATAATTTATAATAAGACGAGCTAGAATTTACGTCGTATATGACGACTCTTCTATCTTGTCCAGCGGTCGCGATGAGGCTGTTTTTGTAATCGATTTTAAAAACGTTGTCAAGGTTCTGACCGCTAAAAGTTTTTATGCGGGAGCCGTCTCTTGTGTTTAAGAGTTGCACGTCGCCGCTCTCGTCCGTCACCGCCACCTGAGTTTTGTCTTCATTCAAGACGAAGTCTGAAAACTTCGACGCCGACGCAGAGACTCTATAGTTTTGTCTCTTTTTGGCGATGTCGTAAGAGATTATTTCGTCGCTTAGAAGAACGAGAAGTAGGGTGTTTTTGTCCAAAAATTTCGCTTTGGCGATTGACAAAGCCAAAGATTCGTCGATAATCAATCGAGTGGCGTCGTTTTGGTAAACGTAAACTCTTCTATACCCTTGATTGGCCTGAGACAAAATCAAAATTTTTTCATCAACGACGTCGACGGAAAATATCTTGGCGTCTATCTCGTCGCCCATGAAATCTTTGATTTTGTCTATCTGGACGTTATGAACTATTTTTCCGCTTTTCAAGTCGAACACGTCCACGCGACTGGCGTCGGTGGAGACGTACAACAACTCTTCTTTTACCACCATGTCCGTCACGACGCCGCTCGCGACGTAACGCATTGAGGGCGTTTGCAATTTGGCGGCGAAAAGCGACGCGACTAAAAGGGCGATTATCCATAAAAATTTCATTAAATCACCTCGACTTTGATGGATTGGGCTGGACATCTGCTTACGCAAAATCCGCAAGAAGTGCATTTGTCGTTGATTACGGGCGTAAACATCGCTGTAAAATCTATGGCGTCTTCCAAACAAGGGTCTTTGCATGAAAAGCACATGACGCCTTGCCAACTGTAACAGATGTTTTTGTCTATAATCACTTTTGCTTGTACAAACGACTTGTCCTCCAACCTCAAAACTCCAAAGTCGCAAGCCAAAGCGCATTTGTCGCAATACGTGCAACCGCTCTTGGAAAAATCAAGATAGGGAGTTTTGTCTTGAGCCATTTTAATAATCTCTACTTCACAAACAGTGGCGCACTTCGCTTCGCACTTGCTACACTCATTATGAAAAAGAGATTCGTCGTTATTGTATGGTGGTCGCGCTAATTTCTCCGGCTTCTCTTTCGTCGCGTTTTTAACGGATGAAGCTAGAGAACTAAAAAGTTCTCTTCTCTCCATTAGTGCTCTAAAGTTCCAGCTGCGGAATCTTTATTTGCAACGTCGTCTTTTGTAACAATAGAGTCCTTACCAACGGTATCTAAATTTTTATCCACTCTATCGCTCCAATGAGATCTAAAAGCGCCATCGTCGTTTAAATACACTGGTTGAAATCTATTTTCAGTAATTAACGCGGCGTCGGATTGAGGAGCGTGACACTGCACGCAGTTGAATCTACCCGCGTCGACTTCTTTCGTCACTTCGATATGCACTTGATTTTTCAAAACGTCAATTTCACTTGTAACCCTGCCATCAACAATTTTATGCGTAGGTCTCATGTTTAAGAAGTGGGATTTTGGAATAGGCGTCGCCCCCATTGATTCCGCGACTTCTGGAGTGTGACACTGCAGACATTGATTGTTTTCTCTTGTGATCTCAAGCATGCCGTCCGTATCATGTGGAATCATAGGCGGCGCGTCTTGAAACGCTCTTTGAATTCTTTGACTCTCACCAGGGGCGGTTGTATTATAAGTTGATGATTTGACGCCATCTTCTTTTTCATTATACAAACTGGCTTGTCTATACCCCAAATCTTTCTCTTGCGTTAGATGAAGACCTCCATACGCTTTTGTTTCCGCTTTTGGAACGACTTCTTGAGCTTTTGGAGCTGGAGTCTCACCACACCCAACAAAAAGAAGCGCCGCCGTAGCTAAACTAATTCCTATCTTGCTTATAATTTTCATATTATTCTCCTATTTTTTATTTTCTGCAAATTTTCTTATGGAAAATTCCAGCGCGTCGTCATCACAGACCTCAACGCATCTTGCGCAATTTGTACATTCGCCCGAGGTGACGCTGAGACTCTCTTTGCCGATCATGCCCAACACCTGAGGTTCAGGGCAAACAGTTTTACACTTCATGCATAGAGTGCAATTCTCTTCGTTATGAAGCACTCTTATCAAACTAAATTTTCCCAGTAGCGAGTAAAATCCACCAAGCGGACATACATGCCCACACCATCCATTCTTTAAAACAAAAAGGTCAAAAAGAAAGATGATGACTACCACACTCCAGCCAAAGCCCAAACCAAAAACCACGCCTCTATGAATCATAGAGATTGGAGATACGAATTCAAAAGCGCTAACGCCCATCACCGCTGAGACTACTAAACTCAGAGCCAAAACCCAGTATCGAATGTTTCTCGATGCTGGTTGCTTGACGCCTTGCATGCGATTAACGTCCAACTTTCTTCTCACAAAATTCGCCGCGTCCGTGACCATGTTGATAGGGCATACCCAAGAACAAAACGCGCGACCGCCAATAAGAAGGTAAAAGAGTGTTATAACCGCCACACCTATAAGTAAATCAATAGCCAAAGTGGCTCCAGATGCCAACATTTGCAGTGCCGCGTATGGGTCGCTCATGGGTATCATGTTAAAAAGCAAAGAGGAGCTAAGATTGCCTTTTAAAACACTCCAACCCCAAGCGTTCGCGCCGAAGTATAAAACCAAAATGCCAATTTGCGTAAATCTTCTTAAAATCAAATATCGATAGTTGTTCCATAATTTACTCATTAGTACAAATCTCCACTATCGTTTAAAGAGTCAATCGCGCTTTTTTTGCTTATCTCGGTGGTCGTTCTAATGGCTTTGGCGTTTTTAACCCGTTTGTCGTCTTCTTTGTCCCAACCTTTTATGTAATGATCTCCAGCTCTGCCCATCGCCAACTCTCTAGGCAATATCTGTATCGCCGCTTTTTGAGTCACGCAAGCGTGTTCGCAAAGACCGCAACCAGTACAAGGGTCGCTATGCACGATTGGTTTCATAAAAGCGTGCTTTCCCGTGCGTTCGTTCTTTTCGTACTCTATGGTTATGGCGACGCCCAAAAGAGGACAAGCTCTATAACAAGCGTCGCATTGAATGCCCCAAAACGCTATGCAACTCTCTTCATCAACTACCGCCAAACCCATTTCAGCTTTATTGACGTCTAGCACGTCATTTGTCGTGACGCTTTTCTCATCTAACGCTCCAGTAGGACATACCGGAACGCATGGAATGTCTGTACACATATAACACGGAATCGTTCGAGGTTCAAAATATGGCGTTCCAATAGGTTTGTGATCCCCTGGTTTGGCTAAAACAAGCGTATCGTATGGGCATGCTTCAACGCAGAGACCACACTTTATACAAGTTTTTAAAAAATCATTCTCTTTTATGGCTCCGGGTGGTCGAA
>ERZ889078.3242-NODE-3242-length-10883-cov-10.683875_pt1 | contig 10883 bp, 9 predicted proteins | sample MGYA00521266_ERZ889078 | MGnify/ENA primary metagenome ERZ889078 (study PRJEB32303, sample SAMEA104408618) | aquatic metagenome | biome: Brackish water; feature: Pelagic; material: water | place: Baltic Sea | collected 2014-06-16T06:34:00 | depth 76,534 m ... | reverse complement strand
TGAAGTTCTTTTTTATGAGAAAGCCCAAGATAATCATTTGAGGCAAAATCAAAAACATCAGTGTCAAGAACCTCCCGTTTTCGGAGTCTCCCAGCTTTTTTTAATGCCTTTAACTCTTTTTCATAGTATAGCATTACATAAAAGCCTCTAAGACTTCCACACTCAGCCCCATCGCTGTGCTCTCAAATCCTCTCACCTCTTTTATGTAAGACTTACAAAACCCCTCAACCATACAAGCGCCGGCTTTGCCACGCCATTCACCGGAGTCAAGATATGCATCAAGTGCATCTTGATTAAAGTTGTCAAATACATAATCAGTTTGAGAAATATCTATGATTTTTTTCTGAGGGCTTTGGTAGATCATACAAGTGATTATGGAAGTGATATTGCCACTTTGGGTCATTAAAATATTTCGTGCATCATCAACAGATTTTGCTTTTCGTAAAATCTTACCTTGAGATGTTACCACTGTATCTGCAACTAGAAGTGGATATTCTTGAAAACCAAAAGTCTTGAGATTGGCTTCATATTTTCCAAGTGTGGCTTGGTATACAAAGTTTTTTGGTGAAGTTGCAAGGATTTGTTCCTCATTAAAATCGACGCTCTCTTGAACAAAGGCAATATTTGCTTTTGTTAAAAGCATCGCACGTGTTTGAGAAGAAGAGCAAAGACGAATCATACTACAAGGCTGAAGAGAGCATAGAACCTAAGAAAATCGCGATGATTCCTAGTATGATATTGACAGGTATCATATATTTTCCAACTAAAGCCATTGAAAATTTCGCTCCGGCAATATCGCCTTTTTCTAAAAATGCAGCGGCTCTGTTTCTTCGTAAAATCATTACAAAAAAGTTAATAAACATAATGCTCCATATAGCTTCTTTAGCGTGACCTAAACCTGAATAGTCTGTGTTTTTCAAATCATATCCAAGCAACATAAGCACTGCAGTCACGAGTAAAATAATCGTAAAAGGAAACACGATGGTGAAAAGTCTTTTAAGTGCATGCACAACTCTTTTGAGTCTCTCTTCACCTGATGCTATCTCCATAAAAGATGGATGTGCCGCATAACGCATAGCTATCATTCCGCCAACCCACACAACCGCGCTCAGTACGTGTAAAAAAACTATAATCGTTTTATATTCTGCAAAAAAATCCGCCATTATGATATCACTCCTGTAATAAATTCTAAAGAAGCTTTTTTCGCCTCAGGAAGTTTTGTTTTATCTTTACCGCCGGCTTGAGCAAAATCAGGTCGACCTCCGCCGCCACCGCCTAAGATAGGTGCAATTTCCTTAATCCAATCCCCAGCTTTTGCCTTAGCATTTTGCACACCGCAAGCTATAAGAACTTTATCGCCCTTCACCTGAAAAAGCATTGCACAAAGTTTTTCATTTTGATTTTTAAGCTCATCGATTTTTTCTTTAATATCACCACTTGGATATTCTTCAACTACAACAGTTACACCGTTAATCTCATTTAAAGAAACTTCCACTTTAGCAGAATTTTGAGATTCTTTAAGTTCCTCTTTAAGCTCTGCTATATTTGACTTCATACGCCCTATTCCAGCTAGTAAGTCAAGATTTTTCACCTCTGCTTGAGCAATATGCAGAACTCTTCTTTGCTCGCTGAAGTACTTATATGCAGCTTGCCCGCAAACAGCTTCTATACGGCGGACACCGGCGGAAACTCCGCTTTCTTTTGTAATGATGAACGAACCTATATTTGCCGTGTTTTCAACATGAACTCCGCCACAAAATTCTATTGACGCTTTATCAAAACTGACAACTCTTACTTCATCGCCGTATTTTTCACCAAACTGTGCCTTCGCTCCAGAATTTTTCGCATCTTCGATTCCCATCACTTGAGTTTTTGCAGGAATTGCGCGTAAAACTTCTTTATTCACTCTCAGTTCAATCTCTTCTAATTCTTCAGATGTGATTGCTTTTGAATGTGAAAAGTCAAAACGTAATCTATCATCTTCAACAAGTGAGCCTGCTTGAGAGATATGATCACCTAAGACATCATATAAAACTGCATGTAAAAGGTGTGTAGCTGAATGGTGTTTAATAATTTCATTTCTTGAAATATCCACATGTCCATCAACAATAGTTCCAACTCTAAGCTCTTTAGTCACTTCAATTTGAGATAGGTTAAGTCCAAAAAATTTCTTTGTATCAAGTACCTCAGCAAAACCTTCAAGAGAACCTATATCTCCAGTTTGTCCACCAGATTCTGCGTAAAAAGGAGTGATATCTAAAAGAACCCATCCTATCTCGCCAACAGATAAATCAGAAGTCGATTTAAAGTTTTCAGTTAAAAGCGCCTGTACTTCACCGGAATGCTCTTTAAAGTCATAACCTACAAAAGTATTTTCACCAAACTTTTCTAGTAACTCCTTAAAGTCTCCATGCACTGCATCATCTCCACTACCTTTCCAAGCAGCTTTTGCGCGTATCTTTTGCTCTTTCATTAATGCATCAAATGTAGCTGAATCTAATGTAAGGTCATGGCTTTTTAGCATATCTTCAGTAAGGTCAAGTGGAAAACCAAAAGTGTCATACAGTTTAAATGCCACCGCTCCGCTAAAGATCTCTTTAGTGTTTTTCAATTCTTCATCAAAAAGTGCAATTCCATCTTTAATAGTTTTAAAGAAGCTTGCTTCTTCTAGTTGGATTTGCTCTTTTACAAGATCTGCCTTTTGAGCAATGTAGTCATATTCACCACCCATAATTGCCACAACAGTATCAACAAGCTTAAACATAAATGGAGCACGAAAACCTAAAAGGTACCCATGTCTCACTGCACGACGTAAAATTCTACGAAGAACATATCCACGTCCTGCATTTGAAAAATTAATCCCTTGAGAAAGCAAAAATACAGCTGTACGGATATGATCTGCGATTACCCTGTAAGATGCACCGGTGGCATACGCATAATTTTTACCAATAAGTTTTTCCACCTCAGCGATAATTGGCATAAAAAGTGAAGAACCATAGTTTGAAAGCGCGCCTTCTTTGATTGCAACAACACGTTCAAGTCCCATACCTGTATCAATCGAAGGTTTAGCAAGTGGAATTCTCTCTCCACCTGGAACTTTGACTTCATACTGCATAAACACAAGATTCCAGATTTCTAAAAATCTATCGCCTTCACCACCCATTTTATCTTCTGGGCCTGAGAAGTTTTCCGCACCTTGATCATAAAAGATCTCAGAACATGGTCCACATGGTCCAGTATCACCCATTGACCAAAAGTTATCAGCATCACCCAAACGCATAATTCGATCTTTTGAAATATGTTTTTGCCATAAAAGTTCCGCTTCATCATCACTCTCATGCACTGTCACCCAAAGCTTATCGACATCAAGTTTTATAACCTCGGTTATAAACTCCCATGCATACGCAATAGCTTCTTCTTTAAAATAATCTCCAAAACTAAAGTTACCCAACATCTCAAAGAAAGTATGGTGTCTAGCCGTGTGTCCTACATTTTCAAGGTCATTATGTTTCCCGCCCGCTCGTAAACATGTTTGACATGAAGTAGCACGTGGGTTTTGTGGTGTTGGGATTTCGCCTGTAAAAATAGACTTAAAAGGAACCATTCCTGCGTTATTAAAAAGAAGTGTCGCATCTTCTGGCACCAGTGGTGCTGAAGCAATTCTCGCATGATTTTTTGATTCAAAAAATTTTAAATATTCTTCTCTTATGTTCATTTAGTATTCTCTTCATTTAAATTGCGCGATTATATCTAAATAAGTCTAAAATTTAAGGGCTTGAATCTAAAATACTTATCTGTTATTTAAACACTTTTAGCTATTATGTTTGACATTTATTTTATTATTGGGGTGTATTTATGTCGTTTAGAACAGCTGAGAGAACATCTTCATCTATCCCAAAATGCTTATTGGAGTTCTCAAAAGAAAAAAATATCGATGTAAAACTATTGGACTTTGAGCTTGTTTCTTATGAAACTATATTAGAAAAATCAGATGGCACTAGCCATATAATTATGGATGAAATTTCATTTGCCCAACTCACAGACCCCAATTTAGAAATCAAACAAACATACACTATACATATTTTCCCCTTTATAAAGCAAGAAAAGCCTATCTTACTCGCTTTATCTGCCAACAAAATCAAAACTAAAGCTATTATAAGCATTAAAGAGGGTAGCGTTTTTACTAAAAGTCCTACATTACTAAAAAATTTAAAAAATGAAATATGGAAGAAAAAATTACGCTCCGGTTTTCTTATAAACGTTTTTGAAGAGATCTTAGATACACAACTAAGTAAACTTTTAAAAATCATCTCTTATGATAAAGCACTCACAAAGGATATAAAATTTACTGTCGCATCAGGAATTATGCCTACTGAACCTATAGATGCCAAGTTGGAAAAACTTTATGAAAAGAAATCAGTAGAATCTAAGAGTATCATCGCCGGTGTAGATAAAAATGAGCTTATTCTCAAGTATAGATTTGCTAAAGATGGGATTGACGGTCGCGCTTGCAATGGAAAATATATACTTGCTCAAAAAGCCAATATTCTCGATAAAAAACCAGATATAGATGCAACTATAAGAGAAGAAGCATTTGAAGAGTATATTGAGTACTACGCAAATGTTGATGGCTATCCTCTACTATACAAAAACACATTAAGCATTTCCAATACATTGCAATTACAAGAAGCAAATTTTAAATCTACTGCAAATATCAATAGTGGCGGTCAAGATATTGACATATCTGTAAACATCGAACATAATAAAACGCATAATGAAGATGCAATAGGAAGTGGCGTAAAAATAGATGTGAAAGAACTAAATGTAGATGGGTCTATCGCTTCAAATGTCAATATAGCTACGCATAATCTCAAAGTAGATGCACAAACACATAAAAACTCCACAATGATTGTTAGAGATACAGCCACTATTAAACTTCACCGTGGAGACTTAACAACAAAAAATGCTGAGATAGATATACTTGAGAGTGGAAAAGTGACAGCAAGTGAATCTATTAAGGTAAGACAAATGCTTGGCGGTATAGTCATTGCACCCATTGTAAAAATTGATGAAGTTTTAGCAAATACCACCATCATCGCTTCTGAACTTATAGAGATAAAAAGTATACTCGGTGAACACAACAAACTTATCATTAATCCTGATGCAATCCAAAGCTATCACAAAGAAGTTGAAAACTTGAAGGAAAAAATTCAAACTAAAGAGCTCGAATTAAAAGAAGAAACAGCAATTTTAGAAAAAAAAATACGAGAGCATTCCTCAAAAATTGATAGAATAAAAACTTTTCAAAAAAGAGTCTTAGAAGCCACCAAGCTTGGTAAAACACCAATGAAACAAGATGTTATTCGAGTGAAACAATTTAAAAAAGATTCTCAAAAACTTAGCTTAGAAAAAGAACAATTAAAAGAATTTGATCTGCTAATTATAGATTTAGAAAAAGAATTAGATAAATTATGTAATAAAGATCTTTACGCAAAAATAAAATCTAATACTACCTATGATGGACATACGAAAGTGATTTTTGTAAATATTAAAACAAAAGAAGAGCTTTTCTATACTCCTAAAGGACAAGCAGCGGAAATATCACTTACTTTAAATGCAGAGAATGAAAGAGTGATAACACTCAGTTAAGATATTCTAACTCATCTTCTAGTACAGTATTTGTATATTTTTCCAAAAAAATTTCAGCTGCTATACCATTTCCATAAGATAGTAACTCTTTTTTTTCATTTAAAATGGGCGTTGTTCCAAGTCCACAACTTGGGCTTTTTGACTTTAAAACTATTCTATCTACGTTGGGATGCAATTTTATAAATGAGTTGATTTCATTTTCTAAAAATACAGTGACATCTTTATTTGTTTCATCTGTAATAATCCGATTCGTATTGTTGATTTTCACAACATTGATACGTTCACGAGGCGTTCCAAAAAGAGGAGCTTCTGGACAAAAAGGAATTATTTCATAGTCTTTAAAAGCTTCTAGAGCTTCATTTACTCTTTTTATTTTTCCATCATAGCGACATACATTGCCCAATAAACAGGAACTAATTATAACTTTCTTTTTCATCCATATATTTTACCAAAATCTATGATAAAATGCTTTATGCAGACATTTATGAAAATATTACTTGTTTTTTTAGCAACTCTTACAATAAATGCAGATGACAAAATCTCTTTACAGCTTCTCTGGAAACATCAATTTGAATTCGCAGGGTTTTATATCGCAAAAGAGAAAGGTTTTTATACCGATGCCGGCTTAGATGTAGATATCAAAGAATTTAATTTTGGCATCAATTTAGTTGAAGATGTTCTCTCTGGTGCTAGCGATATTGGAATTGGTCGTTCTTCATTAGTTTTAAATAAGCTTCAGGGTCAAAATATAGTTTTACTTAACGCCCTTTATCAAAGTTCACCCTATGTATTGTTATCTTTAAAACGTTCGGATATAACAAAAGTGAAAGATTTTAAAAATAAGCGAATCATGTTGAGTGATAACCTAGAATCAATTGCTGCCATCTCTTCTATGATGAAAGTAAAAAATATACAAGAACATTCTTATGTAAAAATTCCTCATAGTTTTAACATTGATGATCTCATCAATCACAAAACGGATCTTATGACGACTTATATATCCAATGAACCTTATCACTTACAAGAAAGAAATATTTCCTATACGATTTTTAACCCAAAAGATTACGGCTTTGATTTTTATTCGGATATTCTTTTTACCTCTAAAAATTATTTACAAAACAACAAAGAGAGCTTAAAGAAATTTCAAGAAGCCAGTTTAAAAGGTTGGGAATATGCCTTTTCACACATGGAAGAAACAGCTGATCTTATTGTAGCAAAGTACAATACACAGAACAAAAGTAAAGAAGCGCTTTTATACGAAGCAAAAGTCCTTAAAAAATTAGCCTATGTAAACAACACCCCCTTTGGTTCTCTTAACATTGAAAGAATCCAAGAAATTGCAAATATTTATAGACTTCTTGGAATGACTACACAAACAAATGATTTGCTTAAAGATATTATTTATCAAGAAAAGACTCCTTTTGAAGTTGTAAAAGGGCTTTTAACTTTAGAGCTTTTTCTAATCATCGTCACGATTATTCTTTTCTTTAGTTTTTTAAGTTTATATAAGCAGCATATACTCAAAAAACAAAACAACACACTTGAGCAGTTAGTTTTAGAAAAAACACAAGAGTTACGAACTGCAAACGAAGGACTTGAAGAAAAAATTGCAAAACGAACAGAGGAACTTCTTTTTGCCACACGGGCAAAATCTGATTTTTTAGCAAATATGTCCCATGAAATCCGCACACCTCTTAATGGAATTATGGGTTTTATAGATATGCTCTATAAAAATGAAGAAAATCAAAAAAAGCAAGAAAAATTAGCCCTTATAAAAGAATCAAGTAATACACTCCTTAACATTATCAACGATATACTCGATTTTTCAAAAATTGAAAGCAATAAAATGACTATAGAAAAACTTCCTCTTGAGCTTAGACCTTTGTTTGAAAACATGGTGGCACTATTTTTTGATAAAGCAAATGAAAAAAATGTCAGTCTAAAACTCTCCATTGATTCTAATCTTCCTCAAAGTACTCTAGGTGATGAGACAAGAATCAAACAAGTTTTCTCAAATCTTCTCTCAAATGCTATCAAGTTCTCTAAAGAAAACACTGAGGTTCTCATCAACATCAACTATATGGCAAAAACAAATAAGCTATTTTGTGAAGTGATAGATGAAGGGATTGGGATTGAAGCGGATAAGATAGAAAAAGTATTTAACTGTTTTGAGCAAGCAAACAACAGTATTAGCCGTGTTCATGGAGGTACAGGTCTTGGCCTTTCCATCACTAAAAAACTTCTCGAACTTATGAATGGTGAAATTGGCCTTGAATCTATACTCGGGGTTGGGAGTAGATTTTATTTCACGCTTGAGCTTATTCAAACACAAGACGTACTAAAACCCAAAAATGAAGAGAAAGAGCTTCTTGATTCATATCAACTCCAAGCACATATACTCATTGTTGAAGACAATAAAACAAACCAAATACTTCTTGGAATGCTTTTAGATGAACATGAACTTAGTTATGATGTGGCAAATGATGGCTTAGAAGCTATAAAAGCAGTTCAAAAGACTAATTACGATCTTATACTTATGGATGAAAATATGCCAAATATGAGTGGTAAAAAAGCTACAAAAATCTTAAGAAAATCCTACACTCCTCAAGAATTACCGATTATCGCAGTGACTGCTAATGCTCTCAAGGGAGATAAAGAAGCGTTTCTTGAGTGTGGCATGAACGATTATCTCTCAAAACCTATTGACACTATGGAATTGGAGCAAATACTCTATAAATATTTAAGCGCTCGAGTATAGATAACTTATCAGCAGATCACGACTGATTTTATTTCTGTCATCTCTTCAATGGCAAACCTTGGACCTTCACGTCCGACTCCACTTAACTTCACCCCGCCATAAGGTTGAATATCAAAACGCAGTGTCGGCATATCGTTAATCACAATCCCACCAGCATCAAGCTCTTCTATCGCACGTTGTGTGATTTTCAAATCATTGGTGAAGACTGAAAACTGTAAACCGTACGGTGAATTATTCATTCTAGGAAGTGCATCATCAAAGTCATCTACTTTTACCAAAGAAACTATTGGGGCAAAGACCTCTTCACACACTATAGCCATAGCATCAGTTACGTTTGCCATAACACATGGATGGAACATTCTTCCATCACGACTTGGAGGTAAAAGGGCAATTGCACCTTCTTCTATGGCACTCTCAATCCATCCCATTGCACGCTCTGCAGCCTCATCGTCTATGAGTGGGCCCATAAATGTATCTTCGTTATATGGTGAACCAACTACGAGTTTTTTCGTTTCTTCTGCCATTTTTATAGCAAATGCATCATAAATATCTTCATGGACATATATACGTTGTAATGAAATACATACTTGACCAGAATTTACGAATGCCCCAAGAGAACAACGTTGTGCTGCTACATTTAAATCTGCATTTGCGTCTATATATGTTGCTGCATTTCCACCAAGCTCAAGTCCTACTTTTTTAATTCCAGCAGACTTTGTAATTATATTTCCAACAGGAACACTTCCTGTAAAACTAATCACTCTAGGAATATCTGAACTTACCAATGTTGCCCCTACTTCTGCATCGCCATAGACTACCGATAAGGCATTTTTTACAGCAAATTCACTCTCTACAAAAAGCTTCGCGAATTTATATGCTGTCAGTGGAGCTTCAGGAGTTGGTTTTAAAACCACTGTGTTTCCGGCTACTAAAGCAGGAGCAAGTTTATGCGCTACAAGATTAAGAGGAAAATTAAAAGGGGTGATGCAGGCAACAACACCCACAGGAACACGCGAAAAGTATGCAAGCGCTTTTTTACCACTTGCCATTGCATCTGTGTTGATTGTCTCGCCGTGCATTGTACGCATAGTCTCAGCTGAGAGAGTGACAGTTTCTATGCATCTATCCACTTCAACTCTTGCAAAAGTGATAGGTTTTCCAACCTCATCTGTAATCGTTTGTGCTATATCTTCTTTGTTTTCTTTGAGTTTATCTGCAACGTCAAGCAACCATGAACATCTTTGCGCAAGTGTGGAGGCTTTTGCAGCTTTTGTAGCTTCTTGGGCAATTTCAAGTGCTTTTATTGTGTCAGTTGCACTACAAACCGGAGCTGTTGAAACCACTCTGCCATGATAAGGGCTTTTTCTTTCACTTAAGTTTTCTTTTGTAGCTTCTTTTGAGCCAAAAAATATCTTTGCTTGCATTCAAGTTCTCCAAATAATATTGAAGAAATTATAGCATTTTAAACATAAGCCTAGTTTTTTTCTAAATCAAAGCGTTATGTTTTCTAGAAGCTCTATTTCTTTAGGCATAACAAGAACTCCATCAACCATAAAATCAACATCCAAAGCATTTTTTTTTAAATAAACATGTACAGTTTTAATAAACTTCTTGAGTTTTGAGGGAGTAATATTAGAAACTGCAGACTCATAATCAAATCCACTTTTTACTTCGATAAAGTGAAGCACACCATCTTTACTAGCAATAATATCTATTTCACCAAATCTTGAATAAAAATTCCTCTCAATTATAGAATAGCCCTTATCACTCAAAAATAGGCATGCTTTATCTTCACCTATATTTCCTTTTTCTCTACTCATGATTATTTTCCTTCTTGGTATCTTATCTTTAGCCGCTTAAAACTCCACTCATAATTATAAAATAATATTAAGAAACTATTGATAAGAATTTGCTATACTCTTCGCATATAATTTTTGGAGGTTTATTATGTCAAAAATCAAACTGTCAATACTTGTGAGTGTAGTTATGTTAGGGAGTTCATTAAATGCTGATATGAGTGAGGCTAAAGAACTTTTTGATGGGGCAAAGTGTATGGAGTGCCACAATAAAGAAGACTTTAAGCACAGAAAAGAAAAGGTGAATAATTTCAAAAAACTAGTTAGCAGTGTCAATTCTTGCGCATTAGCTTCAAAAGCTCAATGGTTTGATGATGACGTTCATGGTGTTGCAAAATACTTAAATAAAAATCATTACCACTACAAATCAACAGAGATAGAGGAACAATAGTTCCTCTATGCACAATTAATAATTTCTACTTGAATAGATTTAAATGCAGCTGTCATAATAAGTTCATCACTTTTATCACCAAAGATATGGTTTAATTTTGAATCTGCATGATGAAATGTCGTATAAAGAGTTTTTGGACGAACTTTATCTGTAAATTTCACTCTTAGAGGATTTGTTTGACCAAACTCTGTTTTTAAAATAACTTTTTCACTAGTAAAATCATGGGCAT
>ERZ889078.3240-NODE-3240-length-10887-cov-9.502677_pt1 | contig 10887 bp, 9 predicted proteins | sample MGYA00521266_ERZ889078 | MGnify/ENA primary metagenome ERZ889078 (study PRJEB32303, sample SAMEA104408618) | aquatic metagenome | biome: Brackish water; feature: Pelagic; material: water | place: Baltic Sea | collected 2014-06-16T06:34:00 | depth 76,534 m ... | reverse complement strand
CGAGGCATTATTGATGACACCCTGACGCCGGCGGTAATCTTTGACATAGGTCGCAGCATCGGCTCGGAGGCCATCGATATCGGCGAACACACCTTACTGGTTGGCGCCGACGGCAGGCTCTCTAGTCCAGAAGTAATGGCCGGTCTTATTGACGGCATTTTAGCCACCGGTGTCGACGTCATCGGTATAGGCACGGTGCCAACCCCTGTACTCTATTACGCAACCCATAATACCGGCACCCAAAGCGGTGTCATGGTCACTGCCAGCCACAATCCAGCGGAATACAATGGCTTCAAAATTGTCTTCAACAAGCGGTCACTCATAGAAGAAGACCTCGTGAGGCTCTACCATCGTTTCGAGCAAAAAGATTTCCACCAAGGTAAGGGGCATTTCCAGCAAAAAGATCTCAACGACGATTATCTAAACGCCATCAGCGACGATATTATCGTCGCCCGGCCACTGCGAGTCGTGGTCGACTGCGGCAATGGTGTTGCCGGCCAAATAGCCCCCGAAGTTTACGTCAACCTCGGCTGTGAGGTGATTCCCCTGTATTGCGACATAGATGGTAGCTTTCCCAATCACCATCCAGACCCGAGTATTGCCGAGAACCTCCAGGACTTGATCCTGCTCGTGAAAGCCCAAAATGCTGACTTAGGCATAGCCCTTGATGGTGATGGCGATCGCATGGTGGCCGTCACCGGTAATGGTGACATAGTGCCGCCGGATGAACTCCTCATGCTATTAGCCAAGGACGTGGTATCCCGCAGCCCTGGCTCCGATGTCGTCTATGACGTAAAGTGTACAAAAAATCTCAACAGTGTTATTAGCGGACTTGGCGGCCGACCGATTCTATGCCGCAGTGGACACTCCTACCTAAAGAAGAAAATGGCCGAAACCGATGCAGCACTGGGCGGAGAATTTTCCGGACATATCTGCTTCGGCGAACGCTGGTACGGATTTGACGATGGCATCTATGCGGGGGCGCGCCTTCTAGAAATTGTTGGGTCTCAGGACGTAAGCCTAGCCGAACTGATGAAAGAATTTCCAAAAAGCCTATCTACGCCAGAACTTAAGCTTGCCGTCAGTGAGAGCGCTAAGTTTTCGATCGTTGCCAGCATCGTCAGTGATGGTGATTTCGGCGATGGAACTATAACAGCGATTGACGGAGTCAGAGTTGACTACGTTGATGGCTGGGGTCTTGTGAGAGCCTCTAATACCGGTCCCTGGCTGACCCTTAGATTCGAAGCAGATAACACTGAGAGCATTGATAGAATTAAAGACTTATTCAGGGCACAATTACAAAATGTCGATCCAAGCCTTAATTTTTAGCGGCCCCATCGATTTATCGTTAGTTACAATTTAAAGGACTTCAACTCAATGACATTGTCTCGCGATGCGGCCATGAATGTCGCCAAGGTATTAACCGAGGCGTTACCCTACATACAACGCTTTACCGGCAAAACGATCGTGATCAAATATGGCGGGAACGCCATGATCGATGACGAATTACAACGCAAGTTTGCTCAAGATATTGTTCTGATGAAGCTGGTAGGCATCAATCCTATCGTCGTGCACGGGGGCGGTCCACAAATCGGCCAGGTACTCAAGGCGCTCAATATTGAGTCGAATTTTGTCGACGGCATGCGAGTCACTGACAGCAAAACAATGGACGTGGTTCAGATGGTACTCGGCGGCACCGTCAACCAAGGAATCGTCAGCCTGATTAACCAAAGTGGCGGCAAGGCCATCGGCCTGACAGGCAAAGATGCGAGCCTAATCAGAGCTAAGAAAATGTTTATTGAGCGAGCCTCAGCAGACCTCACAGCGCCTGAAATTATCGATATCGGGCAGGTGGGCGAAGTCGTATCTATTGACCGCACGATTCTAGATTTACTCGTCGCCAGCGATATCATTCCCGTTATCGCTCCTATCGGCGTGGGAGCTGACAATGAGACCTACAATATCAACGCAGACCTCGTTGCCGGCAAGATTGCCGAAGCGTTGAACGCTGAGAAACTGGTGTTGCTAACCAACGTCGCCGGCCTCGAAGATAAACAGGGGCGTTTGTTGTCTGGATTAACCGCCGAGAGAGTCGAGGAACTCATCAAGGATGGCACCATCAGTGGCGGGATGCTGCCAAAGATCGAATGTGCCCTCAATGCAGTCAAGAATGGCGTTCGAACCTCCCATATTATCGATGGCCGAGTCGCCCATGCCGTGCTGCTCGAAGTCCTGACGGATGAAGGAGTTGGCACCCTGATTTCGCGCAACTCTGCGAACCTCAGTCGGTAAGCATTCAATGTGCCCGCGCTCGGGTTTAATAAATCAATGGATTAAGGACTAGCAGCCTAAGATGTCAGACGTAAACAAAGTCTCAAGAAAAGATCAGATATTACAGGCCCTTGCCACGATGCTTGAGGAGACACCCGGTGGGCGCATCACGACCTCGGGCCTGGCCAAGCAGGTGGGCGTCTCTGAAGCGGCGCTCTATCGTCACTTTCCAAGCAAGGCAAAAATGTTCGATGGCCTGATTGAATTTATTGAAGACACCATATTTTCGCGCATTTCTCTGATTCTGACCGAAGAAACGACCGCGAGGGCCCAGTGCGGACAAAGCATTTATCTCTTGCTGACATTTACTGAACGCAACCCAGGCATCACTCGCATCCTCACCGGCGACCCCCTGGCAGGCGAGACTGGTCGCCTGCGGTCCAGAGTCGCGCAATTTTTTGAGCGTTTTGAGACTCAACTCAAACAGGTACTTCGTGAGGCCGAAATGCGTGAAGGCCAACGGCCGCTAATGGAAACCCAAGCCGCGGCGAACTTGATGATGGCCACCGCAGAAGGCCGAATCAGCCAGTTTGTTCGTAGTGATTTCAGCCGACGGCCGACAGAGGGTTGGGACGTTCAGTGGCAAGCGATCAGTGGTGCTATATTTGCATAAGCCCAATGGTCACAGACGCTCGCCCGAGGTTTGGTAATACCTAGCTTCTGGGCGCGTTCTCCAGCAACTCACGAACCCGCTGCAAATCGACAGCATAGGTCTCACCCAACTGAATCAGCTCTCGGCGCTTCTCGTTGATCTCGCGTTCCGACTGTCGAATCCGTAGAGCCAAATCACGCATATATTCGATATGTTCCGCTGCGACCTGACCGCCCCTGCGCTCAAGATCTGCCAGCTCGACCGCCATGGTTTGCTTCTGAAGCTGCAAGCGCTGCAAATTGGTCTCGCTCGCGGCAATAAAGCCGCGGACACTCACCAACTTGGTATCGCGCGCCCGCAGAACATCTTCAGGCGTACCATAAATTTGCAGTAATCTTTGATCTGCTAGCTGGCGTTCTCGGCCCTCGCGATCCCTGATGGCATCCGCTGCTCGCGCTAGATCCCGGGCGCGAATTTCGCCTTCGTTCAGCGCCCGCTCGACAACCTCCAAAACTCTGCCATCCAGGCTCAAAATCGTATAGCCATCTTTTACATAACGGGCAGGAACATGGCTATCCAAGACCGTCACGCCATCTTCATTTTTGTATTTATACAGCTCTGCCGCGGCGGGCATCGCCGCCAGCACAAGCACCAGCATATTGATCCTGGCGAATGCCAGCGCATTAACAGTAGCCGCAGCAATACCGAACCAATGCCGGCGTGCGGGAGAAATTGTTTTTAACATCCGTGTCATAACTCGCGTTGCAGTTATCGTCCTGCCGAACTCAGTCTAATATACGACACCATATCGGTCTTGATATGCGCGCATATCGCCCAACTGCCGTACAAATTCCGGCCTGCCTTCCAGAAACGACGCTATATCACTGAACTTTACGACGCTGATAACAGAAACGCCATAGTCACGCTCAACCTCCTGGATCGCGGACAGCTCGCCTTGGCCTTTTTCCTGGCGATCAATGGCCACTAGAACACCGACAGCCCGAGCGTCGGATTCAGCAATCACACCCATCACTTCGCGTATCGCAGTACCAGCCGTAATCACATCATCAATAATCATGACTTTACCGGCAAGGGGCGAGCCCACTAAGAGCCCACCCTCACCATGGGCCTTCGCCTCTTTTCGATTAAACACAAAGGGGTAATCGCGCTGATAATTACGCTGCAGCGCGATAGCCGTAGCGCTAACCAGCGGAATACCCTTGTAGGCCGGGCCAAACAACAAATCAACGTCTAGGCCCGAGTCCACCAGCGCCGCCGCATAGTAATCAGCAAGCTCGCTCAGCGCCGCCCCGGTATTGAAAAGCCCAGCATTAAAGAAATACGGGCTTACTCGGCCTGACTTCAGGGTGAATTCACCAAAGCGCAGTACACCTCGCTCAATGGCGAATTCGAGAAATCTCGTCTGATAATCTTCCATCAAGCTACCTCAAGTGCGGCTTTTTGGAGTGCGATCAATTCATTGATGCCCTTGTCACCCAGTATCAACATTTCGTCAAGCTCGGCGCGAGAGAAGGGGATACCTTCTGCGGTACCCTGGACCTCGATAAACCGACCATCCTCGCCCATCACCAAATTCATATCTGTCTCGGCGCGGGAGTCTTCTGTGTACTCAAGATCCAGTACCGGCCGCCCATCAACGATTCCGACAGAAACCGCGCCGACAAATTGCTGGAATGGGTTGTGCGCCAGCTTCATTTGCCGAATTGCATCATACAGCGCCACACAAGCACCGGTGATTGATGCCGTGCGCGTGCCACCGTCAGCCTGAATCACATCGCAGTCGATGCGAATGGTATATTCGCCAAGACGTTTCATATCCACGCAGGTACGCAAAGATCGGCCAATGAGACGCTGAATTTCGACGGTTCGGCCGCCCTGCTTGCCTCTTGCGGCTTCTCGATCCATGCGGGTGTTCGTCGACCGCGGCAGCATGCCATATTCAGATGTAATCCAGCCCTGGCCCGAGCCGCGTAAGAATGACGGCACGCCTTTAGCGACGGACGCGGTACAGATCACTCGAGTATCACCAAAGGCAATCAAGACGGAGCCCTCCGCATGTTTATTGATGCCGCGCTCGATGGTCACGGCGCGCAGGGCATCCAGCGCACGGCCGGCAGGCCGTTGTACAGAGTTACTCGTCATGGGTATTTCCTATAAACAATCATCTATGCATGAAACTCCATTATACTGGTCAGCCACCAATAAGCACTTGCAGGCATTATTCATTATGACTCATAGCATGACCGCCTTTGCCCGCCGTGAGGCCAACAGCATTACCTGGGAAATTCGCTCCGTGAATCACCGGTATTTGGACCATAGCTTCAAGGTTCCCGACAATTTCCGGGCCCTGGAGGGGGATTTGCGCAACCTGCTTAAACAAAGCCTGTTTCGCGGCAAGGTCGACTGCTTACTCAAGATCAACAATGAAGGGACTGAGTCCGGCGCCCTCGCCATAAATGAAGCCCAGGTGCACAAGCTACGCGGTGCGCTTGACGAAATCAGCCGTATTATGGGGGCCAACTCACCCCTGAACTCACTGGATATTCTTAAATTTCCCGGCATCGTGGCAACCGCCACAGTCGACGATGACAATCTGGTTGCACAGGTCAAGAACCTGTTTGTCCTGGCGCTCGCCGACCTAACCGCCATGCGGGCAAGGGAAGGGAGTGAATTACAGCACATCATTGAAGACAAACTTGCGGAACTCCAACAATTAACCGATATCGTCCGCGCTGACGCGCCGGTGATTAACGCGCGACAACGGGCCCGTATCGAGGAACGTCTCACGGAGTTAAAGCTCGAGGTCGATGGCAATCGTCTGGAACAGGAATTGGTCTATCTCGCCCAGAAATCGGATATCGCTGAGGAGCTGGATCGTCTAGACACCCATATCGAAGAAGTAAGATCCACGTTACGTGAGTCCGGCGCGGTCGGTCGACGACTAGACTTTTTGATGCAGGAACTCAATCGCGAGGCTAACACCCTGTCATCCAAAGCCGTCGCCGCCAATACGTCTATTCAGGCTGTTGACCTCAAGGTGATCATCGAGCAGATGCGCGAACAGATTCAGAATATCGAATAGGGCCTGGCGACCAGCCATCACCCAAAAGCTGATATGACCAAATAATTTGCGACTCAGGGTCTGGGTGTGGTTTGATTTCATCTTAAGGTTTTCAACCGACCGCGATAATTGCCAGGAGCGTCTATTGTCAGACCAAAAATTGTCGTTGCCCGCCATGATTGCTTATGGCTTTGGGCAGATCTCTGAAGCCGTCAAGAACCAGGGTTTCAACACCTTCTTACTGTTCTACTATAATCAGGTACTGCAAGTCTCAGCGACAGGCACCGGTATTGCGCTCGCCATTGCCTTGGTCTTCGATGCCTTTACGGACCCGATCGCCGGCAGCCTGTCCGATAAATTTCGCTCTCGCTGGGGTCGTCGCCATCCCTTTATCTTGTTTGCCGCCATCCCTCTGGCCATCACCTTCTTTCTGCTGTTCAACCCCCCCGAGGGGCTTAGTGAGCTCGGCAATGTGCTGTGGCTAGTGACTTTCGCTGTCCTGGTGCGTGCCGCGATGACTTTTTATCACATCCCGCACCTGGCGCTAGGCGCCGAGCTCGCCACTGACTATCACCAGCGATCAACGCTGTATTCCTTTAACACCTTATTTGGCGCCACCGGGGGCGCTATATTTTTGCCATTATCCTATTTGTTGTTTTTCCCAACCACCGCAGAATTTAACCCCGCACTTCTGAACAAGGCTGCTTATACACCCTGGGCCCTGTTTTCTGGCGGCATCATGATCTTCGCCATCGTCGTCTGCTGCCTAGGTACGGCCCGGCAAATTCCACGCCTGCGCGCCTTAGCCGTCGCCCCTGCAGCCCATCGGTTCAGTTTGACACAACTCCTCACAGAGGTTCGCCAGGCCCTCGGCAACGCCTCTTTCCGCGCGATATTCTTCGGCATGATGCTCAGCACCTTTATTCTCGCTGTCGAGGGCGTGTTAAACCCCTTCATGGGATTTCACTTCTGGGGCATGACTACCGAACAACTGAAATTCATCCCCTTGGGCAGCTTGGTCGGGCTGATGGCCTCGATGGTCATTATTCCAGCCGCGACCCGCCGGTTTGATAAAAAAAACACCTTAATCGGCTCAGCCTTACTCGTCATTCTCAATATCAACCTACCGATTATTTTGTCCCTGTCGGACGTCAGTTGGTTCCCCGCGCCGGGCTCAAGCCCGTTGTTGTATCTGCTTATCCTTAGCGCAGTGATCACTTCAGCCCTCGGCGTCACTTTATATGCGACCTTGAATTCCATGTTTGCCGATATCACCGACGAACATGAACTCGAGGTCGGGGAGAGACGAGAAGGGGTTATTTTTGCCGCCCGCGCTTTCGCTGTGAAAGCAACGGCCTCAATGGGATTGATACTCGGCGGCATACTGCTAGATGTTATCGCCTTCCCAAGGGGCGCCACGATGGGCCAAGTCGATGCCGATATTATCTGGCAGCTTGGCTTTCTAGCCGGACCCGCGACGTCAGTGTTTACCTTTTTTGGCATGTTCTTTTATATGGGTTATCGCATCGACAAGGCGCGACATGAAGCCATCACCTTGGCGCTCATTGAAAGTAACCGGGGCGAATAATCGCTGCCAACCTCTGGAGGAACAAAAATTGACTGTCTTGCGGGACTGCTGGCGAACAAATTACAGTGATTCGCCGGAAAATTTCATTACACTGAGCCCTTCAGATCAGAGGCAGTTCACCCGTGACGAGTAAGACATCCACCAGAGGCCAGTTATTTGTCGTCGCCGCGCCATCCGGTGCCGGCAAAACCAGCCTGGTGAAGGCCCTGATCGAGTCGACGCCGAGCATCCAAGTCGCCGTTTCTCACACGACTCGACCCAAGAGGCCCGATGAAGTCGATGGCGTCGACTACCATTTTGTGAGTCCGGAAACCTTTCGAGAGATGCAGAATCAAGATGCCTTCATCGAATCTGCCCAAGTGTTCGGCAATCTTTATGGCACCAGTCGCCAAGGGGTCGAGAGCATCGCCGCCTGCGGCTATAACATTATCTTAGAGATCGACTGGCAGGGCGCCCAACAGATAAGGCAACGGCTACCGGATTCTGTACATATCTTCATTTTGCCACCGTCCCTTGAGGCCTTGCGCACCCGGCTACAGGGCCGAGGCCAGGATGATCCGCACATCATCCAAACACGTATGAGTGAAGCCATTAATGAGATCTCCCATTACCAAGAATTCGAGTATTTGATTATCAACGATGATTTCACCGTTGCATTGCAGGATCTCAGTCGAATTGTGAACGCAAGAGCTGCCGACTTGCTGATTAGCGAACAACAAAAGCGCTTCTCAGACTTGATTGCCGCACTGCTTGCATGAAGTACACCAGGAAATGACGACAATTACTCATTGTGCAGCTATGATGGATTCGGTAGACTGCGCGGTCGTTGTGAACCGGCCCCAGGGCCTTTGTTGAATTCGGAGTAAACTGATGGCACGAGTGACCGTTGAAGATTGTCTGGAACATGTAGATAACCGCTTTGAACTGGTAATGGTATCCAGCAAGCGTGCTCGACAACTCGCCACGGGCGGCAAAGATCCGCTGGTCCCCATTGAAAATGATAAGCCAACGGTACTGGCTCTGCGCGAAATTGCTGGAGGCTTTATCGATGCAAGTATACTTAAAGAGGGCACGCAGGATGAACCCAAGACATTGGATATAGCTGCGGCACACCATGAATTCGAAACCCCTCTCGCAACAGACATCTAGACTATCATTGCCGGAGCCAACACTCCGGCGCATGACTAGCCTTGCGACAGACGCCGCTGCAAAATTCGGCGTACCACTTAGCTCGCTATCTATGGCATCCCTCCGGTTTGCTCTGTTGATTGTTTTGTCGACGGTCATGGCTATGTCAAGCGTCACGGGTATCCCTGCCGCCAGGGGGGCTCGACCGTGCTGACGATCGACTCCTTTGCCCTCGACCTTGAGACTTATCTCGGCGACCAGCAGATCCAGCAGGTCCGCAAAGCCTATCACTTCGCCGAAGCCGCCCATGAGGGCCAGGCCAGGCGCTCAGGCGAAGCTTATATTACCCACCCACTGGCCGTTGCTGCCATTCTCGCTGATATGCATATGGATCATCAGTGCCTAATTGCCGCACTGCTCCATGATGTGATCGAAGACACCGGCATTCCAAAACATATCATTAGCACAGAATTTGATGAAGAAGTCGCCAACCTGGTGGATGGTGTCAGCAAACTCAAAAACATGTTTCATTCTCGGGCCGAGGCGCAAGCGGAAAACTTCCAGAAAATGACCCTGGCCATGGCCAAGGATATTCGCGTCCTCATGGTAAAACTCGCTGATCGCCTGCATAACATGCGCACGCTCGGTAGTCTTAACAGTGAAAAACAACGACGTATCGCCCGCGAAACACTGGAAATTTACGCACCCATCGCCAGCCGACTGGGTATGAATAACACGCGCATTGAGTTTGAAGAACTGGGGTTCAAAGCCCTTTACCCGCTGCGCTCATCGATGATCGAGAAGGCCGTCCGCACCGCTCGCGGAAATCGCAAGGAATACGTCAGCAATATCCTTGATTCTATCAAAGCCAATTTGGCGCGAGATGGCATTGCTGCCGAGGTTATCGGCCGCGAGAAGCACCTTTACAGCATCTACGACAAGATGCGTAGCAAGCGCCGTTCCTTTACCGAGATTATGGATGTCTACGCCTTTCGCATTGTCGTCGACACCGTGGATACTTGTTACCGCGTTCTGGGCTCAGTCCACAATCTTTATAAACCGGTGGCGGGTCGATTCAAAGACTATATCGCGATCCCCAAAGCCAATGGTTATCAGTCATTGCATACAACGCTGTTCGGTATGCATGGTCTGCCCATCGAAATCCAGATCAGAACCGTTGAAATGGAAATGGTAGCCAATAATGGCATCGCTGGACACTGGCTCTATAAGGCCAATGACGAAAGTAGCTCTGGCAGCCATAAGCGCGCTCGAGAATGGATGAAAGGCCTGCTCGAGATCCAGCAAAGCGCTGGTAACTCCCTAGAGTTCATCGAAAATGTCAAAACCGATCTGTTTCCCGACGAGGTTTATGTCTTCACCCCGCGAGGCCAGATCTATGAGCTTGCCCAGGGCTCAACGCCCATCGATTTCGCTTATGCAGTACACACCGATATCGGCAACACTTGCGTGGCCTGCCGTATAGACCGGCGCCTGGCGCCACTGAGCTCAACCCTGGAGAGTGGTCACACCGTTGAGATCATCACGGCCTCCGGTGCCCACCCCAATCCAGCCTGGCTAAGCTTTGTCATCACCGGCAAAGCTCGGGCCGGTATTCGCCATTCTCTAAAGAACCAGCAAAGCGATGAGTCCATGGCGCTTGGCAGACGTTTGTTAGAGCGGACATTGAAGGCCCACAACACCAGTATTGAAGCCATTGATCCAGTGCGCCTGTTGGTGGTTCTTAAAGAACGCAATATGGTCTATCTTGACCAGTTACTCGAAGCTATCGGCCTCGGTAACCAAATGGCGTCCGTCATCGCCAGCCGCTTAGTCACGGCCACAACCGAGTCTGACGGTCCTGTTCGCCATACGCCATTACCCATCATGGGTACAGAGGGGCTGGTGGTCACCTATGCCAAGTGCTGCAAACCTATTCCTGGTGACCCCATCATTGGCCATATCAGCGCTGGCAAGGGCATTGTTATCCATATGGACGTTTGCCGGAACATGTCAGAGTTACGTAACAAGCCCGAAGAAACCATGAGTGTCCGTTGGGACTCTCATATGGGCCAGGAATTCTCTGTCGAGCTGAGAGTCGAGCTTGAGCATGAGAAGGGGATCGTCGCGGTATTAGCTTCCACCATTACCAAGGCCGATGCCAATGTA
>ERZ889078.3239-NODE-3239-length-10891-cov-6.898210_pt1 | contig 10891 bp, 8 predicted proteins | sample MGYA00521266_ERZ889078 | MGnify/ENA primary metagenome ERZ889078 (study PRJEB32303, sample SAMEA104408618) | aquatic metagenome | biome: Brackish water; feature: Pelagic; material: water | place: Baltic Sea | collected 2014-06-16T06:34:00 | depth 76,534 m ... | reverse complement strand
GATAGTTGATTCTGTATCATAGACAAATGAATTATTAACTATTTGTTAACTATTTGTTTTGGCATTAAGTGATGGCGCATTTTTGCCATTTTTTACCTCTAATAGCTCACTAAAATGTAGTAAAATTCAATTCTTGCTGATTTTCCTTTGAATGACGGCGCTCTTTTGTCTACATAATCTAAGGATACTCTTGTCACTGAGGTAAAGAATGACAGACAAAAAAATAATTGCCGTAATATTTGGTGGGCGCAGCGTCGAGCATGACGTCAGTGTGCTTACTGGCTTGCAGTTCTTAGAAGCTTTGAATCCCACAGTTTATTGTGGATTTCCAATTTATGTTGATCCGCAAGGTGTGTGGTGGACTGGCGATGCCCTTACTCGTCGCAGTTATTATCCTATCACCGCCGAGAAACAAAAAGCTTTAACACTTGTGCACCTTGACCTTGCTACCACCGTTAGTGGGCGACCTAGGCTAATTGCACGGCAAAAGACATTTTTAGCCGACAAAGAGAGCTTTATCAATTTTGATATCATGGTACCTGCCATCCATGGCACCAACGGTGAAGATGGTACTTTGCAAGGCTTGCTGGACTTTGCTGCCATTGCCTATACTGGTTGCCGTTTAATGGGCTCAGCCCTCACTATGGACAAAGTATTAGCCAAATCATGGGCCCGCTCACGCGGACTACCAGTTTTACCAGAATTAAAACTCACTCGGCCAACAACAGGCACTTATCTCGATGAAGGAGACTTAAAGGCTGCCATAACGGCTGCGCTCGTCAACTTTAAGTATCCTTACTGCGTGAAGCCCTGCAATCTTGGTAGTTCCGTTGGTGTGAATAAAGCAAATGACTTTGATGGCCTGATGGCAGCGCTTATACATGTTTTCAGGATGGACAGTGAGGCCATGGTAGAACCTTTTGTACCAAACCTCGTGGAATATAACATCGCTGTACGACGTAGCGGTGATGGGACCGTGCAAACTAGCGCAATTGAGCGACCCAGCAGTAAAAGTGATCTATTAGACTTTCAGAATAAATATCTTGCTGGTGGTAAAGGCGGCCCTAAACTTGACACAGGGCCGAGCGAAGGCATGGCAAGTCTGAATCGCAAGCTCAATCCCCAAGAACTTGATACTACGAGAGAAAATTTAATACGAAGCACTGCTTCAACCCTATTTGATGGTATGAATCTCGCTGGCAGTGTGCGGATTGACTTTTTATGCGACAGCGTAACTGGTGAGATTTGGTTCAATGAAGTGAACACCATTCCTGGCAGTTTTGCTTATTTCCTATGGGAAGCCGCAGTGCCTTCGATAAGCTTCCTTGAGCTGGCTAGTGCGATGATAGAAGAAGGCTTTGTCTTAAGTTACAATAGACTTGGCAATACTAGCACTGGGGCTGGTGGCTCCGTGATTTTTCAAGAATAACCATGAGCGACCCTCACATGCATTATGAAACATATGGAGATGGCAACGGTCCAGCTTTTGTATGGCTGCATGGATGGGGGCATAATCACTCAGCTTTTAGTCGTCTAGCACAACTATTTACTAATCATGGAATACACTATCTATTCGATCTACCCGGGTTTGGTAAAAGCCCGATGCTCCCCAAAGGTGCTGGAACGCAAGATTATGCCGATGGGCTTGCCGCAGTACTTGATACTATCACGGATGGCCCTTGTATCTTGATAGGACATAGTTTTGGAGCGCGTGTTGCGGTGCAAATGGCGGTCCATCATGCTAGTCGCGTTAAAGCAATTATCCTCATAAGTGGCGCTGGTTTGCAGCGTAAGCGTTCTATTAGTTATAAAATTCGCGCCTTTTCTTTGCGTAGCCTTGGAAAAGTTGCACGCCTTTGCGACACTCTTTTTAAGAGCAACCTTCGACAAATCTATTCTAGTAAATTCGGTAGTGCTGATTATAAAGCTGCCGGAGAACTGCGCCCAACCTTTGTGCGTGTGGTAAGCGAAGACCTTGTTAATGAAGCTAAGAGCGCTACATGCCCAGCACTTTTGTTATATGGCAGTCAGGATACTGAAACTCCTCCAGAGCTTGGTCATAAATATGAAGCACTGATGCAAGATGCTCAATATCATGAGCTGGCTGGCTTCGGCCATAATGATATTCTTGACCGCGGCGCCTATCAATGCCAGGCGTTGATCACCGATTTTCTTAAATCCCTAAAACAGGACTGATAGCGAAATGCCTTCTGCCTTTTTCATAATGCCCGTTTTTATTGCAATCGTAACTCTTGTTGCTTTGTATTTTCGCGGTGAGGCCTATCTTAAATATTTTCAGCAAGAAGAATATGATACGCGTCGTTTTTTAACATGGGTTAGATGTAATGCAGCGATCGACCGTGTTGCTACTCTGATTATTGTGATCAGCCTTTTGGTGGGGCTTTCCGCTGAGACCATGGGGTCTGGTCAGTTTGCGGTTATCATCGCCCTTATGGCATCGATCTTTTTATCACGCAATGCAATCAAACAGTCGAAAAAGCCACTAGTGATGACAGCACGCGTTAAACGTATTTTTGCGGTCTATATGATTTCGTCCTTGGTGATATATTTTGTAACTACCCTCTTTTTGCACAGCTATCATGACCAAATGAACTTCAATGTCGTCATCTTGGCGCTACCAGCATTGCTACTTCAACTGTCTCCCCTTATTTTAGTACTTTCTAAAATGCTTTTAGATCCACAGGAAAAGGCGGTACAAGCCAAATTTCGCATGGAGGCTGAACAAAAACTCAAAAGCCTTAAACCGCAGATTATTGCAATAACGGGCAGTTTTGGTAAAACATCCTGCAAACATATACTGAATCATATATTATCCGCCACCCAGCCAACACTTGCCACACCCGGAAGCGTCAATACCATCATGGGCATTACGCGGGTTATTCGAGAGCAACTTAAACCAGAACATAAATTTTTCATCGTTGAAATGGGAGCCTACGGCCCTGGGAGTATCTCCAAACTTTGCGCTTTCACTCCACCTGAGCTCGGTCTCATCACAGCGGTTGGTGCTGCACACTATGAACGCTTTAAAAGCCTTCAGACTGTAGCCGAAGCTAAGTTTGAGCTAGCTGAAGATGTCTTCAGTCGCGGTGGCCAAATGATAGTGAGCACCGACGGTATTGATGAAGGCCTGCTGCAAGATCGAATGAATGTTGTCTCAGGCGACTATATATTGGTTGGAGAAGGCCAGTCAATGCAGTTTTCAAAATGTGTCATGGATAAAGAAGGCTTGACCCTCACCATAGATTCAAATGGCGAAGAGGCGCAGATAATGCAAGTGCCGCTCTATGGGCACCATCAGGCCGCTAATATATTGATAAGTGTGGCTGCTGCGCGCGCTCTTGACGTGCCATGGTCGGTCATACGCGCTGCATTACGCACAATGCCGCAGATAAAACACCGCGTAGAGGTTAGTCGTATTCGCGGGCAGATAACCACTATCAACGATGCTTATAATAGCAACCCAATTGGCTTTATTGCTGCCCTTGAGGTGCTCGATAGCCTAAAAAATGATGGTGGACGGCGCATATTAGTTACACCGGGAATGGTAGAACTTGGCACACGTCACGACGAAGACCATGCGCGAGTTGGTCGTAAAGCCGCGCATTTAGCCGATATCATTCTTGCAGTTACACCGGATAGAATGCCAAGCTTTGTTGATGCTGTGCTTCATGAAGGCAAAGCGCAAGTAATAGAGTTTACCACTCAAGATCAAGCCGAAACGTGGGTAAAACAAAATGTCACCCTGCTCGACGTAGTTTTATTTGAAAATAATCTACCAGATCTATACGAGTCTCGCGTATTTTTCTAATCCACTTTTAGTCTATCTCTTTTAATGCCATGCGCTCCAAATTCATTCGCGCTGACGGGGCTGCTTGACTATCTGGATAATCTCGTACGATGATCAAAAGATCTTGCCTGGCAGAGTCTTTATCACCCAACATGAAAGCAATATTTGCACGCTCAAGCAAAATGCTCGGGTTTTTGCCATCAATAGTATAGGCTTGATCAATAGATTTTTTGGCATCCAGATAATTCCCGACGGCGCGCCTAGCGGCTGCTTGAAACAACAAGGCAATCAAATTATGCGGTTCAAATGTCAGTGCTGCATCGATATCTTCCAACGCAAGCTCATAGTCCTCATCCGCAGCAGTAATTTGCGCACGATCAAGTAATATCTCGATATGTATCGCACTACCTTTATCAACAACCGACAGAGCGCGACTGGCCGCATCATGCGCGCGATCAATTTCACCAGCAAATAACCAAGCCTGAGCTGCTTGCGATAACATTGAGGCATACATCACTTTATCGGCCCCGGACTGTGTGCCTGCAATCGTTGGCATTCCGCGACCAACGCGAATATCTTCCGCGATCAATTCAAATCGAGCACCAGCCTCACCATATTCTGCAAGATTAAAAAGACTGATAGCCTCACAGTGGCGCGCAGGAGCGCCGCCAGCGTTTTCTTGCCACAGTAGGGCTATATTGAGCGCCTCAGCAGGTTTATCGATGGCTAAGCCCATACAGTCTTCATAGCGGCTAATCTCAGTTGGCTCTTGAGCAAAGGCACCCGGATGCACTAAAATACTGAGTGTCGCTATAACTATTATATGTAATTTATCTCTCATGCGGCCTAAAATAGAATGACTATAAGGCAATAGCAAGATACTAAGGGCCATTTACGAAGGAATTCATGTGTTACTCCAAAATACCACGCATCTTTTTTGTTTTGGACTAGGCTATGTAGGCTCCGCCTTATGTGAAGCACTGCTTCAGCGTGGATGGAAAATTAGCGGTACAGTGCGAACTGAGGAACGTCGCTTGGAAATGGCGGAGAAGGGCTTTGAAGTCTTTTTGGTGCAAGACTCTATCTCCGACTCTATGAAAAAGGCATTATCGCAAGCCAGCCATATTCTAGTAACCGTACCCCCAACACCTGATGGTGATCCGATCTTCAATGCATATCACGCGATACTATCTTTTAATGCACAGCATGTAGTGTGGTTGGGCTATCTGTCATCTACGATTGTTTATGGTGACGCTAAGGGCGGTTGGGTTGACGAGAAAACGCCTACAAATCCCAACAATGCACGGGGAATTCGTCGCGTTGAAGCAGAGCTTCATTGGGCTAATAGTGGCCTTGCCTGCCATATATTTCGCATCACTGGCATATATGGCCCCAACCGAAACGCGCTCGAGAAAGTAAAAAAGGGTACAGCAAAACCGGTTATAAAAGAAAATCATGTATCTTGCCGCATTCACATCTATGATCTTATCGCCACCCTCATGGCTTCTATGAATCAGCCAAACTCTGGCAGCATTTATAATCTAGCCGATGACGTGCCCGCGCCCTTTCATGATGTTATTAGTTATGCGGCGCAACTTTTAAATATCGCTCCACCCATAACCAGAACAATAGAAGAGGCTAAGCTCAGCCCAATGGCACTCAGTTTTTACGATGGGTGCAGACGGATTAAAAATGATAAAATTAAAGATGACCTTGGGATAATACTTAAATACCCAAATTATCGTGAGGGTTTGCAGGCATTAATCAAAAATCTCTAACCCACCAAGCTAACAAGCTCATCAACTACGCGGGTGAGACGTGCAAGATCTTGCGGTTCGCTTAGTCGGTGATCACCATCTGGCACAAGAATAATATCCACATCACTCGATGTGAGCGCTCTTGTTATATTCAGCGCTGTTTGCCATGGAACGTCTTTGTCGGACATACCTTGAATAAGGCGTATAGGGATATCAAGATGTAGCGGTGCATTTAGCACTCGGTTTTGATAACCATCATCAAAGAGAGCTTGGGTTAGTATGTAAGGCTCAGGACCATATTCGGTTGGAACTTTAACCAACCCTTCGCGGAGAATCGTCTGACGCTGTGCTTCACTTAGCTCCTCATTCCACATTCGCGTGGTAAAGTCTGGCGCTGCAGCTATGCCAACAAGGCATTTCACGCGCCCCGGGCGTGCCTTGGCACACAGTAGTGCAGTCCAGCCGCCCATTGAGCTGCCAACCAATAACTGAGGCCCCTCGGTGAGATGATCGAGCACTGCTAGCGCATCCATGGTCCACAAACCAATAGTGCCATTCTCAAAGTCACCTGAAGATTTACCATGCCCTTGATAATCAAAACGTATGAATGCGCGCCCGACCTTTTTGCAATGCGCTTCCAGTGCTAAAGCTTTGCCACCGTCCATATCCGACATAAAACCACCAAGGAACATTACCCCAGGCTTACTGCCCTCAGTTTTGTGGTAGGCTATACGGGTTCCGTGTGGGCTATTATAATATTTAAGATTGCTCATATATCTTTCCTCTACTGAATTAACATAGTGAACAACAGCACCATCTCTCAAGTCAGCTTTTGAAAAATTGTGGAGTCATCATGGATGATCACTTGATGAGATACTTAACTGAAAAGGCTTATTATTCAACATTAATTCATGATTTTCCCTGCAATTAACACTGATGATCCTTGACTTTATAGCCCATGAACGCTAACTCGCGAGATGTAGTTTTTTCATTCAGGACCAAAATAAAATGAGCGAGCAAAATATCAGCCCAAATTCCGTCAACCTCACACTGCCAGATGGCAGTGTGCGCAGTTACGATGGGTCGGTTACTGGTGCAACGCTGGCTGGCGACATTGGGCCTGGTCTGCTCAAAGCAGCACTTGCTATTCATGTTGATGGTGAGCTGTGGGACCTTTCGCGTCCTATATTGAGCGATAGCAACGTAGCCATTCTGACGCGCAAGGATGAGGGTGCGCTTGATATATTACGTCATGACTGCGCTCACGTCATGGCCGAAGCCGTACAAGCACTTTTCCCCGGAACTCAAGTTACTATCGGCCCAAATATTGAAGATGGTTTTTTCTATGACTTCGCGCGTGACAAACCCTTCACCGAAGAAGACCTAGAGGTCATCGAGAAGAAAATGCACGAGATCATTAAGCATAATGCCGTGATTGAGCGTGAAGAATGGGACCGCGCTTTTACCATTCAATATTTCAAGGATAAAGGCGAAGCCTATAAAGCAGAAATTATTGAAGATCTACCTGCTAGCGAAACAATTACTATTTATCGTCAAGGCGAATGGCTCGACCTGTGTCGCGGCCCTCACCTGCCGAGCACAGCCAAAATCGGCGACGCCTTTAAACTGATGAAGGTGGCCGGTGCCTATTGGCGTGGTGACAGCAATAATGCCATGCTAACACGCATCTACGGCACTTGCTGGCGCGATAAAAAAGAATTGAACGCTTATCTTTTCCGCCTTGAGGAATCTGCTAAACGCGATCACCGCAAATTGGGTCGCGAGATGGATCTCTTCCATCTGCAAGAAGAAGCGCAAGGATCAGTTTTTTGGCATCCACAGGGCTACATTATATGGCTTCAGCTTGAAAAATATATCCGCGCACGCTTGGTTGCCGCAGATTATAAAGAGGTTAAAACTCCACAAGTTCTCGACAGTAAATTCTGGGAGCAGTCTGGCCACTGGGAAAAGTTCCGCGAAAATATGTTTGTGGTTCCTGATGAAGTTCCAAACACACAAGACGATCAAGCCATTATTAGCGCCGATGCCAAACTGATGGCGCTCAAACCGATGAATTGTCCTGCCCACGTTCAAATTTTCAAACAGGGTACTAGAAGCTATCGTGATTTACCACTACGTCTCGCAGAATTTGGCTGTTGTCATAGAAATGAAGCCCATGGCGCACTGCACGGGCTGATGCGCGTTCGCCAAATGACTCAGGATGACGCGCATATATTCTGCCGCGAAGATCAAATCACTGAAGAAAGTGTGGCTTTCTGCGCGCTACTATCGAGCATATACAAAGACCTAGGTTTTACCGATGTGGCTATCAAACTTGCTTTGCGCCCAGACGTGCGCGCAGGCGACGATGAAACTTGGGATAAAGCAGAAAAAGCGCTGGAAGCTGCGCTGATTGAAGCTGGACTAGAGTTTGAGTTTCTGCCAAATGAAGGGGCTTTTTATGGACCAAAACTTGAGTTTCATTTAAAAGATGCTATTGGTCGCTCTTGGCAGTGCGGCACTCTTCAGCTTGATTTTGTTCTGCCCGAGCGTCTTGATGCATCTTATATCGCTGAAGATGGGGCGCGTCACCGCCCCGTTATGCTCCACCGCGCCATTCTCGGCACACTTGAGCGCTTCATTGGTATCATGATTGAACATTACACAGGCCGCTTTCCAATGTGGTTAGCGCCGACTCAGGTAGTTGTTTGTACCATTACTGGTGATGCTGATGTTTATGCAAGCAAGGTTTATGATCAATTAAAGACGGCTGGTATCAGAGCAAAACTTGATATTCGTAATGAAAAAATTAACTATAAAGTGCGCGAGCACAGCCATGCTAAAGTGCCGGCTATCTTTGTTGTTGGCGCCAAGGAAGAAAGCGATCAAAGCGTTAGTATACGCCGACTAGGAAGCAATGATCAATCCGTAAAGCCATTTAATGAGGCCCTCAATGCGCTTCATACAGAAGCCTCAATGCCGAGTGGAAAAGATTAGGACCAAACAACCCTCCAGAAAGTTTACATTATAATAGCTTTTGCAAGAGTGTTGACACATAGTGGTGTCATAGTAAACATAATGGATTAAACACGGGCAGCGATGTGCTCCCCAAAACCAGAGGAACAGACAAATACGTACAGGACAAAAAGATGGCTCTCCCAAAAAGGATGGGCCTCGTAGAAATGAGCAGATTACAACTGAAATCATTCGACTAATTGATGCTGAGGGAGTAAACCGCGGTGAAATTAAAATTTTAGAAGCGTTAAATCTGGCTACTGAAGCCGGGCTTGACCTTGTGGAAATTTCGCCAAAACTTACCCCACCTGTCTGTAAAATTCTCGATTATGGCAAATTTAAATTTGAACAACAGAAAAAAGCCAACGCAGCGCGCAAAAAACAAAAAGTTGTAGAAATTAAAGAAATTAAAATGCGCCCTAACATCGACATACATGATTATAATGTCAAAATGAAGAAGGTCTTTGAGTTCATCGAAGGTGGCGACAAAGTCAAATTGACAATTCGTTTTAGAGGCCGCGAAATGGCACACCTTGAGCTTGGCTCAAAAATTCTTGACCGCGTGACTGAAGATGTAAAGGAAGTTGCAAAAGTGGAATCCCGCGCCAAGATGGAAGGTCGTCAGTTGATGATGGTCATCGCAGGAAAATAATTTTGGCCAAATCACTATAATCAAAAGAACTCGGAGACTTTCTCCGAGTTTTTTATGGCTTCATATCGGGAAGAGGTGCGTATTTCCGCGGCACTGAATTCATCAGGCCAGACTGAGCTTTATTGACCAGCACCATTAATCCTGCCAAAACTTGTTCTTTAGAAGACTCTGGTACTTCATTGGTATAAGAGGCGAGAAAATTATCTTCTTTCAGCCAAGCATAAAGCTGCTTGTTAGCAAGCTCAAGACAGTATCCCTTGGTAAAATGTCCAGAATTCATCAGCTGCAGAAGACGAACTCCTTTTTTGCCGATTGATATAGATAAATTACAGAGCTTTTCCATTAACTCACCATCTGCGAGGAGCATCTGACAACATTTATCAAGCCTCTCACTCAAAATAGAACGCTGTGGTTCCTCAATAGAAGAGCGTAAAATTCGTGATTGCAAACGCGTAAGTCGCTGCATTTTTTCTAAATATCTCTCATCATACAAGGAGAGCAGCTTTTCGTTTTCATTCAGTTCAAATATCGGCCCAATAAAACCCGCAACAACACGCTTATTAACAGCTGTCGGGATAAGTTCTTCAAGGTCAAGTAGGCGGTTCATGCGGTTATAAACATTCATATCCGCGCCTAAATATTGTGAGATAACCTCTCCCGTGAGATTTCGGCCAACCCTGCGTTCACACAGATTGTTTATCTCAATTCTGTCGGCATCGCCGAGCGGCAGCTCTCTACTCTTTTCTAGAATCTCGTTAATGGCTCGAAATTCTTCGCCAAGGCTATCGCCATCTAAATGCTCTCCATCATTCAATATTTGCGTAATTCTGTCATATAATACTGATTTGCATTCTGGAAGTCGGCCTTCTTTTATGAGCTCATTCAGTTTCAATATTTCTGGGGAAAAGAAATCCGTAATATCTTGCCTGCGCTTAACAGCTTCAGCCACGCGAGCAGTTTTTTCTGCCATAGCCTCTAACTTTGCCTGTGTGGCCTCTTGATGCAATGGTTTTTGATTCTCTTCTTCATCCTCAGGGTCAATCTCACTTTCATCAAACTCTTCTAACTCAGGCATTAATTCGCCACGGAAAAGATCAATTAAATAGATGCAGATCTGTTTTTTGGATGGAGTGTTTGGAAGCACCATTGTGAGCAAATCTGAATGTCGCAACATTTCACTCATCATTTGATCCAATATTGCCATGGCCCAATCGGTACGTTTACCATTCAAAAATATCGCTATTCGACCAAATTTATCTTCGATAGTGATTGCTGGCGCAATATAATCCACGATAGATTTTGTAAGCAAAAATTTCTTACGAGGATGGTCTTCAAGCTGTTGTATAATAGGCAACAAACGGCCCATTTCAAGAGATGGCACCATACCTTCGACGTTGCTAACTTGCGCTACTGCCTCATCTATAATTTCCCATAATTTTCGGATACGCTTTTGAATGGAGCTATCATTCCCGCCTACCGCAGCCACACGCTGTACGGCACCCAATATTTTACCGCCATGCTTATGTAATTTTTCATAATGCGTGCGATTATACAGCAACTCTGTCGGGATTAGAGCATGGTCTTGCAGGGTCGAGAACATAATCACCCAGATTGAATAACGACCGGAACCCGTATAGAGGCTATCAACAGAGGAGCAAG
>ERZ889078.3238-NODE-3238-length-10892-cov-6.567869_pt1 | contig 10892 bp, 8 predicted proteins | sample MGYA00521266_ERZ889078 | MGnify/ENA primary metagenome ERZ889078 (study PRJEB32303, sample SAMEA104408618) | aquatic metagenome | biome: Brackish water; feature: Pelagic; material: water | place: Baltic Sea | collected 2014-06-16T06:34:00 | depth 76,534 m ... | reverse complement strand
TATCGAGGCCGGTGGCGGAGCTCGTTTTCAGAGCTTGTTCTTCTACTGCGGAGAATCTGCCTTCGATATGATGGACCGCTTCAGAACCGAAGTAGGTCCTGATGTCTCTCTACAGACTCTGGCCCGTGGTATCAATGTGGTGGCGCTTAGTCAGTGCCCGCGTGATATCATCGACCTTCATGCCAAAATGTTCAAAAAACATGGCATGACCACCATTCGTAATTTCGATGCCTTAAACGACATCCGTAACCTTGAATATTCCGGTGAGCGTATTGCACACCACGGCCTGAATCATCAGATTGTTGTTTCCATGATGGAATTGCCCCCCGGCTGTTCCGGTGCGCACACTCCTGAATTTTACATGGACCGTTTGAAACAGATTCTGGATGCAGGTATTCCCTTTCACTCAATCTGTTTTAAAGATGCTTCCGGTACTTCCAACCCCACAAAGGTTTATCAAACACTGAAGGCCGCCAGGAAAATTGTCTCTGAGGATACCATACTCTGGTTCCATACTCACGATACCGCAGGTCTTGGTATCTCCCAGAACATGGCTGCAGTGGAAGGTGGTGCCACCGGCATCGACCTGGCAAAATCCCCAGTCAGTGGCGGAACCTGCCAGCCGGATATCCTTTCCATGATGCACGCCATGAAGGGGACCGATTATACCCTCGATCTCGATTATGAAAAAATTATCACAGCTTCAGACGCCTTTGAAGAAGCTATGAAAGACTACTTCTTCCCACCTGAAGCAAAAATGGTATCGCCTAAGGTAACCCTTTCTCCGATGCCTGGTGGAGCGCTCACCGCCAATACCATGATGATGCGTGATACCGGTACCCTGCACCTCTATCCCGCCGTTATCAAAGAGATGTCCGAGGTAGTTGCCCGGGGTGGTTTCGGAACTTCTGTTACCCCAGTGTCCCAGTTCTACTTCCAGCAGGCCTACCTCAATGTTACCCAGGGCAAATGGAAGAAGATCAACCCGAGCTACGGCAACATGGTCCTCGGTTACTTTGGCCGCACCCCGGTGCCAGCCGATCCGGAAATTGTTAAAATCGCCTCAGAACAGCTTGGCAAACCCGTGTTTACGGATGATCCTCTCGACATCCTGGAACCAGGTATTCCTAAAGCCACCAAAATCCTCGAGGAAAACAAACTGCCGGTCAGCGATGAAAACATCTTCATCATTGCCAGCTGTGAGCAGAAAGGACTTGATTTCCTCCTTGGGAATGCAGTCACCAATGTTCGTAAAATCACCGATGCACCACCGGTCGGTAAAAAGGCAGCTGCCAAAAAAGTTGCCGCGCCAGTTGCTGCTGCCTCTATCGGCCCACGTGATTACACCATCACAGTCAACAACCGTCCCTACAATGTTACGGTTTCCGAAGCAGGGGGAATTCAGGCCGCTCCTGCCGGAGCACCTGCTCCAGCTGCCCCAGCTGCTGCTCCAGTTGTTGAAGGTACCGAGGTTGAAGCCCCAACTCCCGGTAATATCGTCAAGGTCCTGGTTGATATCGGCGCAAGTGTTACCGTGGATCAGCCTCTTTTGGTCATGGAAGCCATGAAAATGGAATCCGAGGTTAAATCACCCTGCGCTGGCAAGGTTTTGGCAATTCACATTGCCACCGGTGATACTGTCCAGACCTCAGATCCACTCTTTACCATAGGCTGATGGGGTGTACATCTTCAGGTTCCCTGATCGTTGATCCGGGAACCTTACTTCTTGTTTTAATCGGGATAGTATTATGAAAATCAGAATTTTCATACCTCTTCTGCTGGGGGTACTGTTGTCTTGGACCTCTTTTGCCCTTGCAGAGGACGGTACCATTTCAATAGTCTCTCCGACAGACGCTAAAATCAAACGCATTCTTGTGCAGCAGGATGATTTTGTCTATAGCGGCGACGAGATTGCAACCCTGAAAAAAGAGGACGGGACAGTTTTAATCCTCAAAGCAGGTTCATCCGGCAAAATCACTAAAATTAACTTCAAGTCTTACCAGAAAATCCATAGAGGGGAAGTACTTGGAACCCTGGAATCTACACAGATAGTCGTCGACCAACCGGCCACCACCGCGGACAAAAAGTTACCGCCGATATCAGAACTTCTCGGTAACCTTTTTAAGACCACAGGGGTCTATGGTATCATTGATGGCCAGATGAACAAGGACTGGACAGTTGGTATTGGCCGGGTGCTGATGATTGGTGTCGGCCTGCTTCTTCTTTTTCTTGGAATATTCAAAAAATTCGAACCGCTTCTCCTGGTTCCTATCGGATACGGCGCGATCCTTTCCAATATTCCCCTGGCGGGCATTGCAGACCCTGGCGGAATTTTGACCTATATCTACGATGTGGGTATAACCACAGGTATCTTCCCCTTGATCATCTTCATGGGTGTCGGCGCACTGACTGATTTTGGTCCGATGATTGCCAATCCCAAAACGATTCTGCTCGGTGGAGCGGCTCAGTTCGGCATATTTACTACCCTGCTTGGCGCTTTATTTCTTTCTGATTTAGTTCCCGGCATTAACTTTTCTCTCTCTGATGCAGCAGCCATCGGTATCATTGGTGGTGCTGATGGGCCTACTGCAATTTTTCTCTCCAGTCAGTTATCTCCACGGCTATTGGGGTCAATTGCTATTGCTGCCTATTCCTACATGGCACTCGTCCCCCTGATTCAGCCACCAATTATGAAGTGGTTGACCACGGAAGAAGAAAGAAAGATCAAGATGGTGCAGATGCGACACGTGTCTAAACTTGAAAAAATTATTCTGCCACTACTGGTCTTAGGTATCTGTGCAACGCTGCTGCCTTCGGCGGCACCGCTTATCGGTATGTTTATGCTCGGAAATCTGGCCAAGGAATGTGGCGTGGTCGATAGGCTTTCCGATACCATCAAAAATTCTCTAATGTACACGGTTACCATTTTTCTCGGTCTCGGTGTCGGCTCCAAACTGTCCGCAGACAAGTTTCTTAATCTCGAGACCCTTGGTATTCTGGCACTTGGCATGATTGCCTTTGCCATTGGTACAGCCGCAGGAGTATTGCTTGCAAAACTTATGAACAAGATGAGCAAAACCCAAATCAACCCACTTATTGGTGCCGCAGGAGTTTCTGCCGTACCAATGGCTGCGCGTGTTGTGAATAAGGTGGGTCTTGAGGCTAATCCTCAAAACCATCTGATCATGCATGCCATGGGTGCAAACGTTTCGGGTGTTATTGGATCAGCAGTTGCAGCTGGTGTGCTCTTGGCGCTTTTGAAATAAGAAGAAAGTCTTTTCACATCAAGAGGGCTGAGGCGAGTTAATTATACTCGCCTCAGCCCTCTTTCGTTGAACCAGTATATACCAACCTCGTACGTGATTCCTCCTCCCACCCTCTGCCTAGGCTTACTCGTCGTACACATCATCGAATTCTCCCCCTTCAAGCATAGCCAGAGCCTCGTTGGCAGCATCAACAATATCGTCATCATCGGAGTATTGGAGCTTTTCCAAGGAACTAACCGCTTCAGGCAGGCCGATGTTTGCCGCAGCATTGATGACAGCCAACAACATTGTTTTGTCAGTATCAGGATCGGATAACAGGCGGGCAATAGAGGGCCATGCCTCTGCCTGTCCCCAATGGCCTGCAGCTAAAAGTGCCTCGTAGCGGATGTCCGCAAGAACTTAAGGGGTCAGAGTAAAATTAAAACTTTCAATATTTAAACTTACACTGACCCCTTTATTTGCTTTTATTTGCTAGAAATGAATTCCTAAGGTACTAAAAACACCTGATATACTTGACTTTTCATTACATCATCTTGAACAAGAAGCTTGCCTTGGTTACACTTCTTCTATTTATGTTCTGTAGGCTTTGCCCGGCATGGCAGGCAAAAAAAGGGGCTATCCACTGAGTTGTGGATAGCCCCTTTTGGATTTTTGAATTGCCGGACAAAAAGTTACTTTACCCTATTCATCCGCGGCATGCCTCTGCTGATCGTCCTTTCATATTGTATGGCTGGATAACCAAAGCCCATGACATAACCGATCTTGTGATCTTCAGGGATCCCCAGCCTCTTTTTAAGAGACGGTACAAGTTCGGTAATAGTAAGAGTAGCCAGGCCATTCCAAATTGTCCCTACTCCGCAACTCTGGGCATAGAGCTCAAAGGTCGTCAAGGCGATAATACTGTCATGCAGAGGAGATGCATTGTCGTCTGGAGCGGAAACTATCAGTAGGTGTGGGGCTCCCCTGAAAAGAATATCAGTGCCTGATTTCTTCCAGGCCTCGATAATATCGACAAACATTTCCATTCCTTCCGGCAGCTTTTCCTCTTTAACCAGTTTTTCCAACCCAGCAAAGGCCTCTTCCCTGAGATCGTAGACAATTCCCTTATCCTCCACCAGGGTATACAGCAGTTGCCGATCATTGTGTCCACTTGGAGCATGGCTGGCAACTTCTACTAATTTTTCAATGACTAAAGAATCGACATTTTTGTCTTGATACTTTCTCATCGACCGCCGCCCCTTGATAAGCATTTCCAACTGCTCCGGTTTCGGCTGACTTTCTGAAGAGAGTGGCATTCCCTCATGGGGGCCATAGCCAACAATAGACACTGAGCCTTCGCTACAGATAGCAACGCAATGCATACAGCGGATACAGAATTGTTCCAAATCCTGGGCAATGGTTGGAAGACCAGTATCCATACTGATAATCATGGCCGGACAGTCAGTGGAACATTGTCCACAGCCGATACAGGTTTCCACATCAATGGTAAAATCGAGCATTTGATTCCTTTATAAATTTTATCCTACTGTTTTTGTGACAATTTCTTTATCAAAATAGTTCACCGACATCCCAGCATCGACCACTATGGTCTGACAGTTGATACCGGAACCCCTGTCTGATAGAAGGAAGACGGCAGTATCGGCAGCTTCCCGGGTCGTTAGGGCTTTTTTCCTCAGAATCGCTTTTTCGGCATAAAGGTAACTATCAACATAGCCCGGAATTCCGGCTGATGCTGAGGTTTTCAAGAGACCTGGAGCCACCGCGTTAAACCTTACCCTGGAGAACTCCGAGAAACTCTTTGCCAGAAAACAGAGTGACGAGTCAAGGGCGGCTTTAATCGGTGCCATATAACCGTAGTTCTCTGCTGCCATTCGAGTAGTTGAGATGGATATAGTCACCACCGAACCGTCAACGGCTAAAAGCTCCTTAAAATGATTGGCAATACTGATAAACGAGAAACAGGAGACATTCACCGCCTGAAGAAAGTCATCCTTTCTGGTCTCATGAAAGGGTTTCATTCCTTCGGTATAGTTGGCAAAGGCGATTGAATGAACAATGCCATCTATCCTGCCGCCGTTTGCTGCACCAATGGCCTCATCGATCTCATCCCGCACCCTGATTATATTTGCCTCCTCCTCCACATCACAGATAAAAACCTGAGAATCAGGAAAGAGTTTTTGTGCATTTATTGCCCGCTCCTCCGACCTCACCACATGGATTACTTCAGCTCCTTCATCCACGAGGATCCGGCCAATGGCACAGGCAACCGACTTTTTGTTGGCCAACCCGAAAACGACAAATCTTTTGTTCTCAACTCCCAGAAAACTCATAAGCTAGTATCTCTATCATAGATGAAATGTAAATAAGCCCTCAGGCTTCATATGAGATGCTCTTTATACTCATTGTACAACTCCCGAGTCAAAGGAACAGCGATATGTGTTATAATTGCTGAAAGACCGTTTGGCCATGGTATTTCCATTCTGTTTGCGCTATATGGTCAAAAGAAACAGAAACCCCTCTTCATAATGGAAAACAGAACTGTCTTGCAACCGAAAAACATGGAAAAATATATAATTGGAATCGATACCGGCGGTACCTACACCGATGCGGTATTGCTTGATAAGAAATCTGGAAAGATTATCGCAACAGCAAAAAAACCGACCACCCACTATCAGCTTGCAAAAGGTACCGGAGACGCGCTCACCGAACTTTTTCTACAAAACACCATTGCTCCCGAACAAATTGAAGCAGTCGTTGTATCATCAACCTTGGCCACCAACAGCGTTGTTGAAAACAAAGGAGCACGGGTCGCCGTTATCGTCATTGGTTTTGTCAAACACTTCAAACTACCGGTCAAAGCGGTTATCTTTGTCAAGGGTGGACACACCATTCAAGGCAGTGAGGAGGAACCTCTTGATGTTGACTATCTGGTGGAAATAGTCAACGGATTGAAGGCTGAGGTTGATGCCTATGGGGTCTGTTCGGCCATGTCCATGAAGAATCCGACCCATGAACTGGTAGCCGAAAAAGCCATTACCATGCTCGACCCCAAACCGGTTTTTTGCTCCCATCGGATCAGTGACCTGGTGGGCATGGAGGAAAGGGCGGCCACAGCTGGACTCCATGCCAAACTGATGCCTGTCATGCAGGAATTTGTTGGGGGGGTACAAACGGCGATGGCTGGCCAACACCTTGATTGCCAATTAATGGTTGTCAGTGGTAACGGCAAAGCAATGGAAGCAGAAAAGATCATCAAAGAGGCGGCGTTGACCGTTGCCAGCGGTCCTGCCTGTACCGCCCATTTCGGCGCTTCTAAAAGCGAGCGCGATTGCCTGGTGATCGATGTCGGGGGAACAACCACTGATATCGCCATGATTGAAGATGGTCAGCCTTTGCTCGCTCCGAGCGGTTGCCAGATCGGTCGCTGGAAAACCCATGTTGAGGCGATCGATATGCATACCGGAGGAATAGGTGGTGACAGCCACGTGCATATTGACAGGATGGGACAGCTCACCATTGGTCCCGCAAGAGTCACCCCGCTTTCCATGGCCCAAACGATGCCGCCTGTTGGAGAGTGGCTGGGCACTGAAAACTGTTCAAAGTTGATTGTGCTGCGCCCCGAAGCAATGCATGAAATACCCGACAACGAGCTGACCAGACTCCTTCGAGAAAGAGGTCAACTAACACCAGCTACTATCCGTAAGCGTACCGGCCTCGGCGGTATTCCACTCGATGTGCAATTAGAACATCTCGCCAGGAAAGAGCAGATATTTGAGTGCGGTTTCACCCCAACAGACGCCCTTCATGTTCTGGGCAGAATCGATATAGGCAATAGAAATGTTGCCCAAGCCGGAGCTGAACTGCTAGGAAAAGCATTGAATATGAGCGGAGAAGATTTTTCCCTGCTGGTTGTGGAGAGCACCGAGGAGCTCATTGAAAACCTCATAATCGACTATGTCACTCAGCGTTATTGGCAGAATTCGCTCACCAACTTCATTTCCACCCGGAACAACCATCCGGTCCTTGGAGTAGATTTTTCCATTAAACTTCCGCTGATCGGCATCGGTGCGGCAGCCCGTTACTTTCTCCCCGAAGTGGCGAAAACTCTACGGACCACGGTCAGTTTCCCGGAACATTGTGAGGTCGGTAATGCCATTGGGGCAGCAATCATCGGCATGGCCGGTAAGTCGTAGTCATACGTAACAAGGATCTCTGAGATCAACAAACCAATAAATTTATGAAAATTCTCAGTGTCTCAGATACCGTCACCAAAGTCCTGCTTGAGCCAGTCGGTGGTGGTCCGGCCATTTCCGGCATCGAGCTGATCCTGGCCTGCGGAGATCTTCCTCCGGAATATCTTTCCGCCTTAAAACATCGCTATGATACACCACTTCTCTACATTCTCGGCAACCACGATCTCCGTTATGCTGAGTCCCCTCCGGTGGGATGCCTCAATATCCACCGGAAGATTGTGACAATCGGCAAGATCAGGATAGCCGGTTTTTCCGGTTCAAGATGGTATAATGGTAATATTAATCAGTATACCGAAAAGCAGATGAGCAGATTTATCCGAAAAATGCGTTTTTCCCTCTGGCGAAGCCGGGGAGTCGATCTGGTTATCAGCCATGCCCCGCCAAGATTTATTCAAGACGCTGAAGATCCATGCCATCGCGGCTTCCGGGTTTTCCTGGAATTCATCGAAAAATATCAGCCGTCTTACTTTATTCATGGTCATATCCACACCCTGTTTACTAACGATTCAGAGAGGTTAACCAGGGTCAAATCAACCTCGGTGATAAATAGCTATGGTTACCATGTTCTCGAAATATAATCCATTCAGAGCTCTGAAAAAGGCTGTAACCGGCCAAGACTCCGAGCCGAAAGGCGACAACCCGAGCAACTTCAATATCCGACAGGAAAAAGAAGAAGCCTACGAGGCCGTTGAACGGGGAACTTTAATGGTTCCACTGGGTAAAATTATCGGCAGCGTCGGCAGGTATCACGACTTCGACAACCAGTTCAAGACACACTCCAGCAAAATGGATGAACGATTGAAGGGTATTATGGCTGCCATGCGGGAAGGCAAGAATATGCCTCCCATTGCCCTGTACCAGATTAAAGAAGATTTTTTCATTCTCGATGGCCACCACCGATTCCGGGCCGCCGTCGAATTAGGCTGGTCCGACATTCGCTCACGAATAGTCGAACTTCTTCCATCCAAGAACACCCTGGAAAATAATCTCTATATCGAAAAGACACACTTTCGCGATAAGGCCGGGCTGACCGACAGTCTCGACCTGACGGAACCTGGCCAGCTTGAACATCTGGAGTGGCAGGTCAGAGAGCACCGAAAGTTTCTGCAGAACCAAAAAAAGCAGCACATCTCTTTTAAACAGGCTGGCGCCGACTGGTACAGAACCATCTATCGACCTCTGGCAACCCTCATTGCTAACAGTAAACTGGTTAATTCCTTTCCTGGGCGTACGGTTGATGACCTCTACCTTTATATTTCCATTCATCAATGGGAAATCGGCAGCAAAAGAACATACGGCATCGGCGTCGATAAGCTTATCCCCACAGACATGGAGGCCTTTCGGCAAAAGATGGCAGAACATAAAGAACAGGAATACCCGGAGATGAAGCGGGAAATAACAGTCTTTATCCTCCTCAATGTTGAAGGGAAATATGAGCAGCAGATCTTCGATAAACTGCTGGCCCTTGAAGAAGTCCGCGAGGTACACACCGTTCACGGCTCCATCGACATGATCGCCAAAATCACCCTGATGCGCGACTTGCTCTCCTCCGATGCAGAAATCCTCAACCAATTCATCCAGTATACGATCAGACAATGGAGAGGAGTTATCTCCACCCAGACCCTCATACCCGGCATGTCGAGGATAAAGGAACAAGACCGTTGTCATATCTGATGAAAAAAGGATACAGAATGAAGGATTCAAATCCCAGTGTCGGTCTCAGTATTGTCAGTTGGCGGTCCTGGAATACTCTAGAGCAGACTTTGTCGACATACCGGGACGCCGGCCTTTTTGATATTGTTGACAAGTCGATTCTTTATTTTCAGGATTTGTCTGAACGTGATATCAAGATTGCCGAAAAATTCGGCCTGGCCTATACTGGCGGGCCAAATTGCGGTATTGCCGATGGGATGAGAAATGCTGCCAATCAGCTCAAGACAGATTATGTACTTTTCCTGGAGAATGATTGTCCGGTGATTGCATCCCGGGTGGACATCGAGCACCAGCTGTCATTGGCTGTCGACTATTTGGAAAATGGACGAATCGATGTGATGCGATTCCGCTCCAGGTTGTTTCCCGGAGAAGGATTTTCGGACATCGACAAATACCTTCGTTATTATCGACCAGTCTCACCTGAACCAGAGGTGGCTCTATCAGGATTAACCTCAACGACATGGCAGCGATGGGGGCGAAGGATTACCAAGCCGTATAACATACATCGGATGAAGGGGCGCGGGTTGTATGTTGAAAAATTCCCTGAGCGATTGTTTCCCGATGTCTTTGAAAAAACCCAAGACGGCATCTGGATCGGAGATTCCAATTGCATGGACTGGACAAACCAGTCGGTATTATGTAAACGAACATTTTTTACCGATATTCTAATGCCGTATGTTGATGCACACCCGTCTTCACGAACCAGCAACGGATTTCAATCACCGGAGAGGCCCTTGAACTGCTCCTGGTGGCGTCAGCAACATTTTAAAATAGGTCAGGGTCCAGGTCTTTTTACCCACAACCGTTTCGACGGTAGTTGGCGGTTGGCCCATCCTGCCTATGAGACGCCGCATGCCGCAGAAAAGGGAGCTTCTTAAAAAGAATTGATCCCCCGAGCGAATCAAAATTGCCATAACAGCAGAAGACGTGCTGCTCTTCATCTCTCCATCCATAACCATGCCCACCGCAATTGCCATTGGTGTGGAGACCAAGCCCTTTTACGTGCTGACCCTTCTAAATTATTAAGTTGAAAGACCTGCGCAAAACAGTGAGGTTGAAATAGAGCTATTTTGACAATATCTTCTATAGAAGAGACTGGTTTGTAATGTGCTGCTTGCTTCGCCCTTGATGTGTAACATTTTATAGCGGAGGATGATGGGACGCGGCATCAGGAAAAGGAGTGGATTGATAATCCGTAAGGTTCTAACCCCCGCAAAGCAAGGGGATAAGAACCTTTAGACAGATTGGTTTCTTGCAAAAAAAACGAGAAAATAATCTGTAAGGTTCTAATTAATTGTCAAATGGGACATGATATGAAAGACAAAGACATTACGTCCACTGAAAACATTGACAAAGCACTTCGAGAAAGATCATCTTCCGGAGACATAGCCTCTTTTCTCAAGGCTGTTGGTGAGGCAGGCCTGGCCCAGAGCGGAAGACTGATTTTTGCATTGGATGCAACCAACAGTCGGCAACCAACCTGGGATAGAGCTATGACTATTCAGTCTTCGATGTTTGATGCCGTGGGCAAGGCGGGTGGCTTATCGGTTCAATTGGTGTATTTTCGAGGCTTCGATGAATGTCGTGCCTCAAAGTGGGTCATAAATGCTGCCGCACTACGTGATCTGATGCTCGGTATCGAATGTCGAGGAGGACATAC
>ERZ889078.3236-NODE-3236-length-10895-cov-8.761255_pt1 | contig 10895 bp, 9 predicted proteins | sample MGYA00521266_ERZ889078 | MGnify/ENA primary metagenome ERZ889078 (study PRJEB32303, sample SAMEA104408618) | aquatic metagenome | biome: Brackish water; feature: Pelagic; material: water | place: Baltic Sea | collected 2014-06-16T06:34:00 | depth 76,534 m ... | reverse complement strand
GGGCGAAGCTACAACCAGAGGACCATGGCCACCGCGCCCGTCTTCGACTCTACCCACCAGCTGCCAAGCTGCACGAGGCCCTCATCGAAGGCCACAGCGGGTGAGAACCCGAGGTCCCGGCGGGCGGCGCTGATGTCGTACCAGTTCGCCGTGGCGAGCTGCCGGGCGAGAAAACGGGTCATGACGGGCTCGCCGGCCAGCGGTAACACCGTCCACAAGACCTCCATGACGCCGCCGACAGCGAAGGCGAGACCGGCCGGGATCGAGCGGGTGATCTGGGGGCCACCGCAGGCCTGCAGGATGCGATTGAGGACCTCGTGGAAGGGGCGTGGATCTCCGCCGCTGATGAAGTAGGCCTTGCCAGCACACGCGGCCGTGTGCGCGGCGTCGCCCGCAGCAACGAGCCGATCGAGCGCGCACAGATGGGCAGCTGCGGCGTCGGTGATATAGATGGTGTCGACCTTCTTGCGGCCACCATCGATCAGGCGCACACGACCAGCCTCAGCGCGAGCCACGAGGCGGGGGACCAGGTGGTTATCGCCAGGCCCCCAGATCAGCCGCGGTCGCAGCGACACCGTGGCTAGGCCGGGTCCGTTGGCGGCGAGCACGAGCCGCTCGCCCTCCGCCTTGCTCGCTTGGTAGTGCGTGCGATGGCGCGGCGGCACCGGCATCGACTCGTCGCCGCCCTCACAGTCATCGTCGGTCTGCACGACGCTCGGCGAGGAGGTGTAGATCAAGCGCGGCACCCCTTCGGCGCGACACGCATCGATGACGTGCTGCGTGCCCACGGCGTTGGCCTGCCAGAAATCCGCCCGCCGTCCCCAGATCCCCGCCAGCGCGGCGACATGCATCACCGCGTCGCAGCCGCGCGCGGCCTCCCGCACCGCGTCCGCGTCGGCCAAATCAGCGCGGAGGGTCTCGACGCCGATGTCCCGCAGCGCCGGATAGTCACCACGCGAGATCGAACGCACCGTTGCACCACGCGCCAGCAGCTGATCGACGATGGCCCGACCCAAAAAACCGCCGCCGCCCGTGACCAAAACCCGCGACGAGGCCGTGTTGTCGGGGGTTGAGCCGGTCTCTGAGGCCGCCAAGGCTGATGCCGTCATGATTGTCACCGCTGCCTAGCGGCCCAGGCGGCGAGCGCCGGCCGACCGATCTTGGCGTTGTGGCGGATATCCACCGGGAAACCAGGATGCACCAGAAACCGCGTGATCATCTGCGTCGCCGGCTGCGCTTCAGCCAGGCTGCGCAGCGCAGCGATCAGCGCCACATCGTCTAGCGCCACATCGTCTAGCGTCGCATCGCCTGGCGCCGTCGCGCCCGACGCCGCCTTCGCCTCGCGCTCGATACACAGCACGGGCGTCTGCGCGCCGGGTTCGCCGACGCCGACGAGCGCCGTGCGAAAGACCGCCGGATGCCGATTGAACACCCCCTCGATCGGCACCGTGTACAGGTCGCCCGCGGCCGTCGTCACCCGGTGGGATTTGCGCCCGCAGAACCAGATTCGGCCCATCTCGTCGAGGTAGCCGAGATCACCCATCCGATGCACGACCCGGGAGCTGGTCGTCTCGCCGTCACCGTCGCCGTCGCGTAACGCCTCCCGCAACTTGGCCAACTTGGTCTGCGCCTCGCGACCGAAATAACCCGCCGTCACGGTGGGGCTCGCCACGGTGATCTCGCCGATGGTGCCCTGGGGAACCAGGAGCGCGTCATCCCACGTCTCCAGCGGGTCTTCAGTGACCCGGATGATCCGCACCACCGCGGGCGCCACCGGCCGACCGACACACACGCCAGCGCCCTGCTCGGTCTTCGCCGCCGTCTCCTCCAGCACCTCACGCGACTCGATGCTCGCGACTGGCAGGCTCTCGGTGGCGCCGTAGGGCGTGTGGATCGTGGCGTCGGGGTGGATCATCTTGCGTGTGCGCGCCAGCACATCGGCGGGCACCGGGGCGCCGGCAGAGATCACGCGTTTGACGGTCTCAAAGACCTTGTTTTCAGCCTCCGCCCATCGGCTCACGGTGTTGAGCAACGCCGGTGAGCCAAACAGGTTGGTCACGCCAAAGCCCTCGATCGCCTCGCGAATGCGCTCGGGATCGACGCTGGCGGGTTTGGTGAAGTCCATCTCAGGCAGCACGGTGGTCATGCCGAGGGCCGGGTCAAACAGCGCGAAGGGCGGGAACGTCGGCAGATCGATCTCGCCGGGCTCGATGCCATAGGCGTCGCGGATCATGGCGACTTGCGCGGCGAAATTGCCGTGGCTGTAGATGGCGCCCTTGGGGATGCCGGTGCTGCCGGAGGTGAAGAGGATGGCGGCCAGCTCGTCAGCGCGGGTCGCTTTTTGCTTGGTTTTGCCGGCCAGCAGCGCAGCGGCACCGGCGGCGCGGACGTCGTCCAACCGAGGTCCAAACCAGCCGCTGCCGACGGTGATGTTGACCTTGCTCGAGGCCCGCGCCCACCCCATCAGCGCCCGCGCGGCCTGGGCCAGCGGGATGCCGATAAAGGCCTCCGGCGCCGCCTCGGCCAGACACGTCTTCAAGGGCTTGGTGCCGATACCTGGGTCGATGATCACCGGCGCGACACCGGCCTTGAAGAGACCAAACACCAGGGCGAAAAACTCCAGGCTCGGCTTGACCATCAGCGCCACGCGCGCGCCATGTTCGATGCCAAAGTGGCTCAGCCCCGCCGCGATGCGCTCGCTGTCGACGTTGAGCTGGTGATAGGTCAGGTGCACGTACTGGCGCCGACCGGCCGAATCGAAGCCTGAGGGTTGAAAGATCGCGGGCGTGTGGGGCTGCCGCGCCGCCATCTCCGTCAGCGCGTTGGCGATGTTGACGTTGCGCGTGGCCACCGCGTTAACCCGCAACCGGGTGCTGCGCGAAGAACGTGCGCACGAGCGGCACGATGGTCTCAGCGGCGTCTTCGAGGATGTAGTGGCCGCAGTCTTCAAAGCGATGCACCTCGGCGTTTGGCCAGCGCTCCTGCCAGACGGCGAGGAAGTGCTTGTCGAAGACGAAGTCCTTCAATCCCCAGCAGACGAGCGCCGGATGATCGACGAACTGCGCGAGGTCGTCGCTGGTTTGGGCCATGAGCGCGTAGCCGTCGTCGTCCTCGCTGAGCGGGATATCCTGCACAAAACGCAGGGTCGCCACACGATTGGCGGGTGTGTCGTAGGGCGCGGTGTAGCCATGCCGCACGGCGTCGCTGACGGGTTTCTTGAAGGCGACCCGCGCGGCGACGCCGGAGAACGCGTTGAAGCGGGTCACCAAAAACGCGCCGAGCGGGGTCCGCGTCAGCGCGAGCGGCCACGGGAAGCCTTTGCTCTCAGGCAGCAGAAACGCGGCCGTGTTCAAGATCACAAACCGCGCCATTCGCTCAGGATGCTGTCCGGCCCAGGTCATCCCGATCCCGCCGCCCCAGTCGTGCACCACCAGGCTCATCGTGCCGGTCGGCACCAGCTCCTTGAGCATCGCGTCAAGGTCCGAGACACGGCGCGCCAAGGTGTAGGGGTAGGCATCGGCGGCGGGTTTGTCGCTCAGGCCGCAGCCGATGTGGTCGGGCACGATGCAGCGATGATCGTGGGAGAGCGCTTTGACGAGGTCGCGATAGTAGAATGACCACGTCGGGTTACCGTGCACCATCAACACAACCGGCGCGTCGCGCGGGCCTTCGTCGATGACGTGCATGCGGTGGCCGCCGACGTCGATGAATCGGCCCTCAAAGGGGTACAGGTCGCTGGAGATGCCGAGATCACGGGCGTTCATGAATGCTCCTGCGCTGTGAACCCCGCGCTGGGGACCCCAAAGTCACGGGCTACCAGATGACCTCGGCCATGGCGCAGTTGAGACCCGAGCCGATGCCCATGAGCGCGATGCGATCGCCCTTGTTGAGGCGTCCGCGCTCGGCGGCTTTGCTCAACGTCACGGGTACGGCCGCGGGGCCCATGTTGCCGAACTCTGAGTAGACCAGGTGGCACTTCTCAAGCGGGATGTTGAGCGCCCGGGTCAGGTTCTCGGTGTGCACTTTGCTGACCTGGTGCAGCACGAACTCGTCAAAGTGATCGACCTGCCAGCCGCGGTGTTCGACCGCTTTGGCCCACGTCCGTTTGGCGAGCGCGACGCCCTCGATGAGGAGGTTGCGCGTGTCGGTGGCCATGTAGTCCTCGCGACCGCGGCAGAGGTGGTTCCACTCGCTCGCGGCGACGCTGGTGCAGCCCAAGAAGGCGTGACCGTCGGGGGCTAGATCGCTGCGACAGAGGATCATGGCGGCGGCGCCGGAGCCCAAGGTGAGGGCGGCGAACTGGTCTCGGTAGGCTTGCGACGACGAGTCGGGCGCCAGCAAGCGGGCGATGGTCGCCTCCACCACCGCGCGGCTGTTTTCGCCGTCGACGACGAGGCCGTAGTCGATGGCGCCGCGCTCGATCATGGCGGCGACGGTCTCCATGCCGGTGAGAAAGGCGAGGCAGGCGTTGCCGATGTCGAAGTTGAGGCAGTCCGCTGGCAGGCCGAGTTTGCCGTGTACGAGGCAGGCGGTGGAGGGCTCCAAGTAGTCGCGGCAGACCGACGTGTTCACGCAGATGCCGATGCGCCCGCGGTCGAGGCCGGTGTCCGTGATGACCTTCTCGGCGGCGAGGGTGGCCGCGTCCGAGGGGCTGACGCCTTCTTGCCAGTAGCGCCGCTCGACGATCCCGCTCAGTCCCCGCAGCAAACCAGGCCGCAAGCTCATGCGGGCCAGCGCGACGGTGAGCTGGTCATCGATCGCGGCGGAGGACATACGCACAGGCGCGTCAACGTGAGCCAAGCCCAGGATGGAGACGTTCTCAAAGTACATCGTGGACTCTTGAAGGGTGCGATCGAACAGGCGCAGGCGGCGGACCCTCGGCAAAGCGCGTGATCTTGTCAATGTGATGGGGTCCACGGCGTCAGGCGTCCGCCCCTTGCCGGCCGGGGATCGGCGCGCCTACTCTGGGCCTCGTTCGCCCCCAATCGTCGACAATCGCCGGCCGCAACGGTCCAGGATCCCCTCATGCCCGCCATGTCCGTCACCGAGATCGCTACCCTGCGCGGCACCTTCCCTTGCCAAGCCATCGCAGGCCTGATCGGCATCGACGCCATCGTGAGTGATCCGCCGATCGTCGCCGACCAGATCCAGCCCGCGAGCCTCGATCTCACGCTCAGCGCGGAGGCGTGGCAGGTGCCCGGTTCGATTTTGCCGCTGCGCAGCGAAGGCGTGCGCGATCTGCTCAAGCAGGTCGGTCGTCGCAAGCTCGATCTGAGCGAGCCGACCTTGCTTGATCGCGACAAAGTCTACCTGATCCGCCTGCAACAGCGGCTCAACTTGCCCAAGGACGTCGGCGCCTACACCAACAGCAAATCCTCGGTCGGGCGCATCGATCTGGCGACCCGCACGCTCTGCGATCACAACCCGCGGTACGACAAGATGCCGGCGGGCTACTGCGGCGAGCTGTGGGTGGAGGTGATCCCGCGCTCGTTCGACGTGATCGTGCAGGCCGGCGTGTCGCTCAATCAGGCGATCTTCTATGCCAACCGCGAGCTGTGCAGCGACAGGGATCTCGCGCCGTTCGGACCCTTGCTGTACGAACGCGGCGGCGGCCCGCTGGTGAAGGATCCGGCGTGGCAGGAGTCCGGCGTCTTCCTGAGTCTGAATCTGGATCAAGACCGTATCGGCTGGGTGGCCAAGAAGACCTACGAACCCGTCGATCTAACGCGCATCGGCGAGCTGGAACCGCGCGAGTTCTTCGATCCGATCGAGCGGCCGCGCAAGCCGATGCTGTGGCTGGAACACGGCCGGTTCTACATCTTCAGCACGTGGGAGTTCATCCGCGTACCGCCGTGGTTCGCGGTCGAGATGGTGCCCTACGACACCAGCATGGGGGAGTTCCGCGCCCACTACGCCGGCTTCTTCGACCCTGGCTTTGGCCACGGCGAGGCGGGCGACGAGCAAGGCACGCCGGCTGTGCTCGAGGTGCGGGGTTTCGAGGACGACCTCATCATCCGGCACCGTCAGCCCATCTGTCGCATGGTCTACGAGCGGCTCGCGGCGAAACCCGAACGGCTGTATCACGGCGGCATCGGCAGCCACTACGCCCAGCAGCGCGGCCCGGCGTTGAGCAAGTACTTCCGCCAGGACTGAACGGCCTCCAAGCCCGGATTCTCGGGCCAGAAGGCGCCCAGTCAGGCGGCCAGTCAGGCGGCCGACTACTTCGCTTTGGCCGGGTCTTTCAGGTAGCGGAAGAACACGGCGTCGGTGCTCAGCACGAGCGACGTCTTGGTGCCCTTCATGCGCTTGCTGCCGAGGGCCTTCTCCCACGTCTCCAGCGACTGCATGAAGCCATAGAACTCAGCGTCCTGGTTGTAGGCGTCAGCGTAGATCTTGGCGGCCTCAGCATCAGCGGCACCCTCGACCTCACGAGCCTTGCGGTAGGCCCCTGAGCGGATCACCTTCAGCTGCTTCTCCATCCGACCGAGGATCTCCGCCGCGCGACCCTTGCCCTCTGAGCGGTACTGCTCAGCGACCTTCTTTCGCTCGGCGATCATGCGGTTGTAGATGTTCTTCTGCACGACATCGATGTAGTTGATGCGCTTGATCCGCACATCTTCCAACGCGATGCCGTACTCCGCGACCATGGCCTGCCCGCTGGCGACGATCTGCTTTTGCAGTTGGACGCGGCCGGTCCGCACCTGGCTGTCTGACGTCCGTGTCGCGCTAGCGGCGAGGCCGATCAGCTTGTCGGAGCTTCGCACCGCCTCGATGAGATCGTTGCTCGACAAAATCTCCCGCACCTTCGAGTCGATCACGTCGTCGAGGCGGGTCTGCGCGCCACGAACCGAGCCGACGGCCTGCAAGAACTTGAGCGGATCGGCGATCCTCCAGCGCGCGGTGGAGTCGACCCAGATAAAGCGCTTGTCGCGCGTCGGGATCTGGGCGCGATCGCCATCCCAGCGCATGAGGCGCTTGGAGAAGACGTGGCGTTTGTACCAAGGCAACACGAAGTACAGACCCGGCTCAACGCGGGCATCTCCGACTGGCTGGCCGAACTCGGTCAGCACGACCTGCTCGTATTCGTGCACGATCATCGCGCAGTTATTCCAAAGCAACACGATGCTGATCACGACCGCGAGCACCACGATGCCGGCGCGATTTGAGAGCCCCTTCATCGGACACCTCCCTTGCCGACCAGTCCGGCTGAAGCGCCGTCTTTCAGGGGCAGCAGGGGCAAGACGCCCTTCAGTTTCTCATCGAGCACCGTCACCTCGGTGGTGTGTGGCAAGACGCGACCCAAGGTCTCCAGGTAGAGCCGGGTGCGGGTCACCTCGGGGGCGCGTCGGTACTCTTTCAGGATGCCCAGAAAGCGCGCCACGTTGCCCTTGGCGCGATTGACGCGGTCGACGCTGTAGCCCTCGGCCTGGTCGATCGTGCGGTTGGCCTCACCCTTGGCGTTCGGGATCTCGCGGTTGAGCTGCGCCAGGGCCTCATTCTCCATCTTCTCGCGATCCTGCTCGGCGCGGTTGACGTCATTGAAGCTCGCCTGCACCGCGGTCGGCGGCGTCACGTTCTGCAGCTGCAGCGCGACCATCGTGATGCCCGACGTGTAGCTGTCGAGCACCTCCTGCATCTGCATCTTGGCTTCGACCTCGATGCCGGCGCGGCCCGTCGTCAGCGCCAGATCGACGGTGCGGTTGCCCACCACCCGCCGCGTCACGCTCTCGGCGACGTCGCGCACCGTCTGCTCGGGCTCGGCGATGTTGAACCAGACCTTCTTCGGGTCGGTGATCCGAAACTGCACGATCCACTCGACATCGGCGATGTTCAGGTCACCCGTCAGCATCAGCGACTCCTCGTCGAAGCGCTGCTTGCTGTATTCGGTGCGGGTATCAGCGCGCAGGGTGCGGAACCCGAACTCCTCCTTGAGCACACGCGTGGTCGCAAACACCTTCACCGTGTCGATGCCGAACGGCAGCTTGATATGGAAGCCGGACTCCGCGATCTCCGCGAATTTGCCGAGGCGCAGCACGACCGCCTGCTCATCGGGACCGACCGTGTAGAAGGCCGAGCGACCGCCGAGCAGCACACCCAGCACGACGATCGCGATCGCGACCCAGCCGATCAGGTTAGCGGGCAGCTCAAACTCGGGCTTCTCGGTGCCGCCGCCGCCAAAACCGCCACCCCCGCTGCCGTTCGACTGATTGTCTTCGTAAGGATTCCAGGCCATGGAGTCTCCAGGTGCGCGGGGACGAGGGTGTGACGATGGGACACACGGGTGCACGTGGGGCACAGGCAAGGTCACGGAGGCCTTGGGCGCAAGGGGTCGAGGGGCAAGAACCCTGAGAACGTCGACAACTTGCCGATCGGCGCGACCGCCCTACACTGGGGCACTTCGCAATCGGGATGCGCCCATGCACCCCGCTGAGAGTCGGCTGGCAGAGCCGGGAGTCGCCATGCAGCACCGGGCCGTTGAACTCATCGCAGCCAAACGAGACGGGCACGCGCTCGACCAAGCGGCGATCGATTTTCTGATCCGCGGCTACTGCGACGGCTCCGTGCCGGACTACCAGATGGCGGCGTTTGCCATGGCCACCTTCTTCCAGGGCATGACGGCCGATGAGACCGCGTGGTTGCTCGACGCGATGCAGCGCTCGGGCGACGTGTTGAACTGGGACCACCTCGATTTCCCGACGGCAGACAAGCACTCGACCGGCGGCGTCGGCGACAAGATCAGCCTGCCGCTGGCTGCGGCCGTCGCGGCGTGCGGTGTCGGCGTGCCCATGATCTCGGGCCGCGGGCTGGGCCACACCGGCGGTACGCTCGACAAGCTGGAGTCGATCCCGGGTCCTGGTCGCGACGGCAAGGGTGGCGGCTTCGACGTGCGGCTGAGCCTCGACGACTTCCAGACGATGGTTGGCGAGCTGCGCGTCAGCCTGATCGGCCAGACGCCCAACCTGTGCCCGGCGGATCGCAAGATGTACGCGCTGCGCGACGTGACGGCGACGGTGGAGTCCATCCCGCTGATCGTGGCCTCCATCATGAGCAAGAAGCTGGCCGAGGGCGCGGGCAACCTGGTGCTGGACGTCAAGGTCGGCAGCGGCGCCTTCATGCGGACCGTTGAGCAGGCGCGGACGTTGGCGCAGGCGATGGTCGACGCTGGGCAGCGCTGCGGTCGCAACGTGACGGCGATCTTGACGGCGATGGACCGACCGCTCGGCACGCATATCGGCAACGCGTTGGAGGTGATTGAGTCGGTGCAGCTGCTGCGGGGCGAAGGCCCTGCCGATAGCCGCGCGGTGACGTGTCGCTTGGGTGGCGAGATGCTGCGGCTGGCGGGTGTGGCCCCTGATCTGGCGCAGGGCGAGGCGCGTATCGCGCAGGCGCTCGACGACGGCACCGCGCTCGCGAAGTTTCGGGCGCTGGTCGAGGCCCACGGTGGCGACCCGCGGGTGGTCGACGCGCCGGAGGAGATCTTGCCAAAGGCGCCGGTGGTGCTGGCGCTCGAGGCCTGGACCGACGGCGTCGTGGGCACGGTGGACGCGCTGCAGATCGGCCTCATCTCGGTGCGGCTCGGCGCGGGTCGCAATCGCAAAGAAGACGACATCGATCCAGCTGTCGGCTTGGTTTTTGGGGCCAAACCGGGCGACGTCGTGATCTCGGGCCAGCCCCTGTGCTGGGTCCACGCGGCCGATGAGCGGACCGCCGAGGTGGCGTTGAGCGCGCTGAGACGAGAGATCAGCTTGCTCGCGCCGGGCCAATCGCCCGAGCTGCTGCCGCTGTTCATCGACACGATCTACTAGGCTAGTTGGCGCAAGCAGGTGGCTGGGGTTGCTCGCTCGCCGCTGCGTTGGCGAAGCCGGCCTCGACGCTGCTGGCTTGAAACCCGTCGCGCACCGAGCCCTTGAAGACGCGGCCGCCGTAGCCTGTGCCGCCGTGCATGTGGGCGCGCACGATGACGTAGAGATCTTCCGACAGCTGCCAGGGTTCGCCAGCGCGGGTGAAGGGCTGCTCGGTGTCGTGCGCGTGCGCGAGCAGGCGACGGCCAATGAGGGTGCCGTCGAGGCCGATGACCTCCCACCAATCGGCGTAGCAGCTGCAGCCCTTGTCCGGGCTGGCGACGGTGACGGTGAAGACCGCGTGTCCGGCCTCGCTGGCGACCGCGACGGCCTCGATGTCCGCGACGGCCGTCGGGCAGGCCTGGGTCGAGTCGTCAGAGCCGCAGGCCGCCGTCCCCACCATCAGCGCGGCGAGGAGGAGCCCGCGCGCGACGACCGCTGGCGCTGCACGCCGACAAAATAGGGACCGCGGCATCACACCACCTCGCTGCGCATCGCTTCGGTGGCCGCGACGAGACCAGCGAGAATCGGCGGCTCCAGCGCCGAGTGGCCGGCGTGGGTCTCGATCTCGAGCCGGGCCCGCGGCCAGCGCTGCGCCAGCTGCCAAGCGTTGATGGGCGGGCAGACCATGTCGTACCGACCCTGCACGATCCGGCACGGCAGATGGGCGATCAGCGGCACGCCATCGAGCAGCTGATCTGGCGTCAGCCAAGCGTCGTGGACGAAGAAGTGTGTCTCCACCCGGGCGAGCGCGAGGGCGAAGCGACTGTCGGCGCCGCGGCCGTCGGGCTCGGGCACCAACCGGCTGCAGGCCATCTCCCACCGTGTCCAGGCGAGGGCGGCCTCTTCGACGATCTCCTCGTCGCTCGAGCGCAGGCGCTTGTAGTAGGCGCCGACCATGTCGTCGCGCTCATCGACCGGGATATGGGCCGCGAAGGCCTGCCACGCCTCGGGGAAGATGCGCGCTGCTCCACCGCCGTAAAACCAGGCGATCTCAGCGCGAGAGGTGAGAAAGACACCGCGCAGAATCAGGCCTGTGACGCGGTCGGGATG
>ERZ889078.3235-NODE-3235-length-10897-cov-5.464767_pt1 | contig 10897 bp, 9 predicted proteins | sample MGYA00521266_ERZ889078 | MGnify/ENA primary metagenome ERZ889078 (study PRJEB32303, sample SAMEA104408618) | aquatic metagenome | biome: Brackish water; feature: Pelagic; material: water | place: Baltic Sea | collected 2014-06-16T06:34:00 | depth 76,534 m ... | reverse complement strand
GCATATGAAAGTGGTCGCCTATGACCCCTTCCTGTCTGAGGAACGCGCCAAGCAAATGGGCGTGATCAAGGTGGAGCTGGACGAACTGCTGGCGCGCGCCGATTTTATCACCCTGCATGTGCCGCTGACCGACAAGACGCGCAACATCTTGGATGCGGTCAACATAGCGAAAACCAAGAAAGGCGTTCGCATCATCAACTGCGCACGTGGCGGCTTGGTGGATGAAGAAGCGTTGGCTGAGGCGCTGAAATCCGGCCATGTGGCGGGCGCGGCCTTTGACGTTTTCGCGGTGGAGCCTGCCTCTGAAAGCCCGCTGTTCAACCTGCCCAACGTGGTGTGTACGCCGCATCTGGGGGCCTCCACGTCCGAAGCGCAAGAGAACGTGGCGCTGCAAGTGGCAGAGCAGATGTCGGATTACCTGCTGACAGGTGCGGTGCAGAACGCCTTGAACATGCCCTCGGTCACCGCTGAAGAAGCAACCGTGATGGGGCCGTGGTTGAAACTGGCTGAGCATCTGGGGTCTTTCATCGGGCAGATGACGGATGAGCCGATAAAGGCGATTAACGTGCTCTATGACGGGCATGTGGCAAAGATGAACCTTGCTGCGCTAAACTGCGCCGCGATCTCGGGGATCATGAAGGCGACGAACCCGGATGTGAACATGGTTTCGGCCCCGGTGGTCGCCAAAGAGCGCGGCATCCAGATTGCTACGACGAGCCAAGAAAAGTCTGGTGTATTTGATGCCTTCATTAAGTTGACCGTGGTGACGGACACACGCGAACGCTCTATCGCGGGCACTTGCTTCAGCGATGGAAAGCCGCGCTTCATTCAGATCAAAGGCATCAATATTGACGCCGAGATTGGGCGGCATATGCTTTACACCACCAATGAAGATATGCCGGGTATCATTGGCCTGTTGGGCATGACCATGGGCAAGAACGGCGTCAACATTGCGAACTTTACCTTGGGTCGTTCCGGCCCCGGCAAAGAAGCGATTGCGATCCTTTATCTTGATCAGGCGCTTGACCCGAAAGTAGTTGCACTTCTGGAAGGAACAGGCATGTTTCAACAGGTTAAGCCTCTGGAATTCGACGTGACCTAATTCACCGCTCTCGTTTTTCATCTATTTAAAATATCTCGGGGGTCTGGGGGCAGCGCCCCCCGGCTTTCCTGCATGACAAGGTTCTGAAATGCGAAGCTATGCCATCGGCGATATTCACGGTCATATTAACCTGCTGCGTGCCGCTCATGCTCATATTGCTGAGGATAAGCGCGCGCATGGCGACGTAGATGCCCCAATCATCCATCTCGGCGATTTGGTAGATCGCGGGCCGGATTGCCGTGCGGTGATTGCCTATCTGGCGGATGGCGTGGCTGCGGGTGAAAATTGGATTGTCTTGAAAGGCAATCATGACCGGATGTTCACCACCTTTCTGACGGACCCGCATGCTCAGGACCCTGGCTTGCGGGCGGAGTTTTCTTATATCCACCCGCGTATCGGCGGGGCGGCAACACTCGCGTCTTACGGGGTGGCAAACGCGGGGGACCGCCCGCTTGCCCCGGTCCATGCCGAGGCTGCGGCCGCCGTGCCACAGTCACACCGCGATTTTCTGGAAGGTCTGCCATTCCATCACAGGCGGGGCGAGGTGCTGTTTGTCCATGCAGGCATTCGCCCCGGTGTTGATCTCTGTGATCAGCTCGAAAATGACCTGCTGTGGATCCGGGAGCCCTTTCTCAGCCATCGCGAAAGCTTTGGCCCATTGGTGGTGCATGGCCATACGGCATTGGACATGCCTATCCATTACGGCAACCGTTTAAACATTGATAGCGGTGCCGCTTATGGTGGGTTGTTGACGGCCGTAGTGCTGGAGGGGCGCGAGGTGTTCACGCTGGCAGAGGCAGGGCGCTCACCGCTGCAGATAACCCCGGATGCGCCGGTCCGTTAAGGCTCTGTCTTTGTGCGTGTTGGGCCTGCATACGCGGGGCAATGCGCCATCGGTGGCTTGGTTTTCCGACGCCCCTTTACCGGATGCGGAACGGTTCAAGGCTCGCTTCAAATACCTCCAAGAAGTCAAGCGCTACCATTGATGACCGGGCGCCGGAGGGCAGCAAGAGGACGAGCCGGTGGGGAATCTGTGGCACGAAAGGGCGCAATACCAGCCCACGGCCTTCATACTCCCGCGCATCCATTTCACTTACCACCGAAACCCCGGCACCGGCCGCAACCAACATGCAAGCTGCTGTGAACTGCCGTGTTTCGAGCCTGCTATCAAGGTTAAGGCCCCGCGTCGCAAATGCCTCATTCAATTGCAGGAAGAATGCGCTGTCACGCCGGGTATGGACCATCCGTTCATCAATCAAATCTTCCGGCCTGATCTCTGATCGCGCGGCCAAACGATGCCCCAGCGGAAGGATGCATACTGTCCGCATGCCGACCAACCTGCTTTCCACCATCGGATGCGTGCTTAACTCGTCGCTGATTCCGCAATCATAGTGTTCGTCAATAATCCATTCCAAAATACGCTCTGGGCGGTCCGGTTCCAGCGTGACCCGCACGCGAGGCCGGTCTTCCAGAAAACCTGCCAAGACCTGCGGCAAGTGGCTGGTGGCAAAGCCCGGCAAGCAGGCAATGCGCAAGTGTCCGGCGCGCCGGTCTGCGAGATCGATAGATAGGCGTCCGATATTGTCGAGGTTCTCCAAAAGGCGCTCAACCTCGCGCAGCAAGAAGGCTGATTCCGGTGTCGGAACCATGCGCCCGCCTTCTTTCTTGAACAGCTCAAACCCGACAGATCCACTAAACGTAGCCAGCAATCGGCTGACGGCTGGTTGTGAAATTCCAAGGCTTTGAGCTGCCTTGGTCACGTTGCCAGCACGGCACACGGCATGAAATGCTTCAAGTTGCCGAAGGGGGATGCCCATGATTGTTTTCCAACTGTCTGAAATATGTGCGGAATGTGGTCTGTCTTTGAAAACAATAACATTTTGTTATACTGACGCAATAAAAATTTTACTTGAATTATAATTTGGATATGCTTTTCTGAGGATAGAGGACGCGGCTTGAACCAGCGCCTCATCCCATAGGAGGATTAACATGAAGCGTTTATCAATGAGCGTGCTGGCATTCGCCGCAGCTACCGGCCTTGCTATGCCTGTTCAGGCCCAAACCGAAATTCAGTGGTGGCATGCGTTCACCGGTCGCCTTGGCGAATTGTTGGACGCGCAGGTCGCACAGTTCAATGCAGGCCAGTCCGACTATAAGGTCGTGGCCAGCCACAAGGGTAACTATTCCGAAACCCTGAATGCAGGGATCGCGGCCTTTCGCGCGGGCGAACAGCCGCATCTGATGCAGGTGTTCGAAGTTGGCACCGCCACGATGATGGCAGCTAAAGGCGCGGTGCGGCCAGTTTATCAGGTTATGGCCGACAGCGGTTTGCCGTTTGACAAGGACGCCTATATTGCGGCTGTCACTGGCTATTACACAACGTCGGATGGCGACATGCTGTCCTTTCCCTACAATGCCTCGACCCCAGTCTTGTATGTCAACCGTGACAAACTGACGGAAGCGGGCATTGACCCTGACACCGATCTGTCCACATGGGAAAAGGTCGGCCCGGTTCTGGACACGCTGAAGGCGGCAGGCGTTAGCTGCCCGCTGGCCACGGCTTGGCAATCTTGGGTTCATCTGGAAGGCTTCTCTGCCTATCACGATGTGCCTTTCGCCACCAAAGCCAATGGTTTTGACGGTTTCGATACAGAACTGGTATTTAACGGCCCGGTTCAGGTCGCCCATGTCGCCCAGATGGGGCAGTGGGCCAAAGACGGCAAGTTCATCTACGGTGGACGTCGCAACGAATCCGGGGCGAACTTCCGCGGTGGAGAATGCGCGCTGTTTACTGAAAGCTCCGCAGGCTATGCGGGCGTCAAGAAAGAGGCCACCTTTGCCTGGGATATCCGCAATCTACCTTATTGGGACAATGTGGATGCCGCCCCGCAAAACACTATCATTGGTGGTGCATCGCTTTGGGTAATGGAAGGCAAGCCGGAAGCGGAATACAAAGGCGTTGCCGCATTCCTCGACTTCTTGTCATCGGCTGAAGTGCAGGCCCAGTGGCATCAGGACACAGGTTATCTGCCAGCGACCACCGCAGCTAGCGATCTGACTCAATCGCAAGGCTTTTATGCCGCAAACCCCGGCACCGAAATTGCGGGAATACAGATGACCGGCAAGCCGCCGACGGCTAATTCAAAAGGCCTGCGTCTTGGCTCATTTGACCAGATCCGTACCATCATTGATGAGGAACTGGAGGCTGTTTGGGCCGGTGACAAGGATGCGCAAACCGCGCTCGACTCGGCAGTCGAACGCGGCAATGTGCTGCTGCGCCGGTTTGAGCAGGCCAACAAGTAATTAGGCATGGCCGGGGGCGGGGCAACCTGCCCCCGGTAAGCAATCATGGAAAAGCGCGTCATATTCAAAGGCCTCTGGCTTCCGCTGCTGCTTGTTGCGCCGCAGATGGTGATCACGGCTGTCTTCTTCTTTTACCCGGCGGGGCAGGCGATCTGGCAATCGCTGTTCATCGCGGACCCGTTTGGGCTTAAAAGCCAGTTTGTGGGTCTGGGTAATTTTGAGTACCTGCTGGCCGACCCTTTCTACCGCGCAAGCTTCCTGACCACGGCAATCTTCTCCATTTCCGTCACGCTGGTTTCTATGGGCGTGGCGCTGTATCTGGCCCTGCTCGCGGATCGGTTGATCAAAGGGTCGGGCACCTACCGGACCTTGCTGATTTGGCCTTATGCTGTAGCGCCCGCCGTGGCGGGAGTGTTGTGGATGTTTATGTTCAACACCCGTGTCGGTGTTGTGGCGTGGTATCTGGGTGTTCTGGGGTATGACTGGAACCATGTGCTGAATGAGGCTGAAGCGATGGGGCTTGTCGTCGTCGCCTCAAGCTGGGGCCGGATCAGCTATAATTTCCTGTTTTTTCTGGCTGGTTTGCAAGCGATCCCGCGCTCGGTGATCGAAGCTGCCGCCATCGACGGTGCCCATTTCTGGACCCGGTTCCGCACCATTGTTTGGCCGCTTTTGTCGCCGGTCACGTTTTTCCTGCTGGTCGTCAACATCGTCTACGCATTCTTTGAAACCTTTGGCGTGATCCATACGATTACCTCCGGCGGGCCGCAGCAAGCCACCACGATCCTTGTTTATAAGGTCTATTCTGATGGGTTCGTGGGGCAGGATCTTGGCTCCTCGGCCGCGCAATCGGTGATTTTGCTGGGCCTCGTGGGCTTGCTGACAATCATCCAGTTCAAGTTCATCGAACGTAAGGTGCATTACTGATGGCGGGCATGGTCGAAAAAAGAGGTTTCGGGCACTGGCTTACCCATGCCGGGCTGATTGTCGGGGTGCTGGTTATTTTCTTCCCGATCTGGTTGGCTTTCGTCGCCTCAACCGTCACGCAGGCAGAAATCGTGCAGCCGCCGATGCCGCTGCTGCCGGGGGATCAGTTTTTCAACAATTACCGCCAAGCCCTTGTCGCGGGGGTCAATGCGCCGGTGGCAGCGATGCTGATGAACTCGCTTATTATGGCGCTCGGCATTGCCTTTGGCAAAATTGTTATCTCGCTGCTTTCGGCCTTCGCCATCGTCTATTTTCGTTTTCCGGGGCGCAAGCTGTTCTTCTGGCTGATCTTTCTGACCCTGATGTTGCCGGTCGAAGTGCGCATCGTCCCCACCTATGAGGTGATCGCTGGCTTTGGCATGCTTAACAGCTATTCGGGGCTGATCTTTCCGTTGATTGCGTCGGCCACAGCGACCTTCTTGTTCCGCCAGTTTTTCATGACCGTTCCGGATGAACTGACTGAGGCGGCGCGCGTCGATGGGGCAGGGCCAATGCGCTTTTTCTGGGATATTCTAGTTCCGATGAGCCGCACCAATATAGCTGCCCTTTTTGTTATTTTGTTCATCTATGGTTGGAACCAGTATCTCTGGCCGCTCCTGATCACGACCGACCCCTCGATGAACACTATCGTTATGGGCATCAAGCAGATGTTCCCCTCGGGCGATGATCTGGCCGATTGGCCGGTGATTATGGCAACCTCTATCCTTGCCATGTTGCCGCCGGTGCTGGTGGTCATCTTCATGCAGAAACTCTTTATCCGCGGCCTTGTGGACAGCGAGAAATAAATGGCAACTCTTTCCCTCCAAGATATCCACAAATCCTACGGTGCTACCGCCGTGATTCACGGCGTCAGTATTGATGTCAACGACGGCGAATTCATCGTTATCGTCGGCCCCTCGGGCTGCGGGAAATCAACGCTTCTGCGCATGGTAGCAGGGCTTGAAACCATCACTGGCGGCGATCTTTTCGTCAATGACGCGCGCGTTAATGATGATGAACCGATGGCCCGCAATATCGCGATGGTGTTCCAGAATTATGCGCTTTATCCGCATATGTCGGTGTTTGATAACATGGCCTACGGGCTGAAGATCGCCAAAATGCCCAAGGCAGAGATTGCCGAGCGTGTCGGCAAAGCGTCGAAAATGTTGCAACTCGAACCCTATCTGCAACGCAAACCCCGCGAGCTTTCCGGTGGTCAGCGCCAGCGTGTTGCTATGGGCCGGGCCATCGTGCGTGATCCGGCTGTGTTCCTGTTTGACGAACCTTTGTCCAATCTCGACGCCAAGCTCCGCGTCCAAATGCGGCTTGAAATCAAAACGTTGCAGCGCGAGCTTGGTGTTACGTCGCTTTATGTCACGCATGATCAGGTCGAAGCGATGACACTTGCAGATCGCATGATCGTAATGAATGCTGGCATCGCCGAACAGATAGGCTCGCCTTTAGAGGTATATGAAACCCCGGCGACACTATTCGCCGCCCAGTTTATTGGTAGCCCGTCGATGAACGTGCTGCCCGGAACAGGTACAGGGCGGGGGGTGCAACTGGCCAATGGCGTTACAATTGAGACAGCGGTTTTGTGCAATGGCCCTGTCATGCTGGGCTTGCGCCCGGAACATCTGGTCGCTGACAAGGCTGGCCCTCTGGTAGTGCTGGTCAAGATGAGCGAGCCTTTGGGTGCCAACACATTGCTTCATGGTCAGATAAAAGGCATCGATCAGGATTTCGTCGTAAGTTTGCCCGGCGTCCACCGTGAGGCTGACATCAAAGGCGAACGGCGCTTTTCCATTCCGGCGGCTGCGACCCATGTGTTTGATGCGATCTCTGGAAAACGGATCAACGCCTGATGTCGGTTAATGCTCTGTCAGACCTTAGGGCCAGCCCAGGCATTATTCGTGTGCATGGCCATCGCGGCGCGCGCGGGGTTCTGCCGGAAAATACGATGCTTGGTTTTGTGCAGACCTTCAATGCGGGCGTTCAGATCGTGGAGCTGGATGTTCTGGTAACTGCTGATGGCGAGGCAGTTATCACGCATAATCCCGCCTTGAAGGCCGCCAGCACACGGGATGAATCAGGCGAATGGCTGCCCGAGGATGGCCCGCTGATTGCCGCGGTGACCTATGATGAACTGACCCGATACGACGTCGGCGGATTGCGCCCTCAGACCGAATACGGTGATCTTTACCCCGATCAGGCATTTCTCTCCGGGCTTCATGTTCCGCGCCTTGCTGATCTTTGTGCGCTGGTTGCTCGGCCGCCCTACACTGACCGTTTGCTGAATATTGAGATAAAGTCAGACCCGACGCTTCCCCAAGCCACTCCGCCAATCCCCGATCTGGTCGCGGCCACGCTAAGCCCAATCTTGGAGCGCGGCTTGTCAAATCGGGTTATACTGCAATCTTTTGACTGGCGGGTTCTGCATGAGTGCGCAGACCAGGCCCCGCATATCCCGCGTTCCTACCTCAGTTACCTGCCTCGCCCGAACGCTCCTATGACAGTGACAATCTATTCTGGTTCGCCGTGGATGGACGGATTGCGAGGTGAAAACCTTCCACAAATAATCGCGGAAGATGGCGGAAGCGTGTGGAGTCCCTATTTTCAGGATTTGATTGCCCGCGATGTAAAAGTTGCACACGACCTTGGGCTGATCGTGAATGTCTGGACGGTGAATGAACCGTCCAACATAGACCAGATGATCGCCCTTGGCGTGGATGGGATCATCTCGGACTATCCTGCTCGGGTGCAGCGTCGACTTATGGCGCACGGCTTTCGGTGGCAATAAGCACCGTTTCATTTCCGTGCGTATGGGTCTGTAAGGGTAGGTGAAAACCTCTTGGTGCGATCACCGAAATCAAAGGCGCCGCCCTATCCGAGATATCCAAACAGTCTTGGCAAGAACAAGACGATGCTCGGGAAGAGTATCAACAAAAGTAGCGCGACCAAGAGAACGGCCAAAAAGCCCCAAATCTCACGGATGATCTCGCCAAGCGGGATACGCGTTACTGCGTTGATCACAAAAAGGAGGATGCCGTAGGGCGGCGTGATAAGGCCTATCATGCTGTTGATGACGGCAACCACCCCGAAATGTACCAGGTCAATCCCCAATTCGCGGCAGGTTGGAATGAAGAGGGGCAAGATCACCAAAATGATCGTTGTGGCATCGAGAACGCAGCCCAGAAGCAGGAGCAATAGATTGACCGCCAGCAAGAACATCAGCGGCGAGATATCAAGGCCGACCAAGGATTGCGCGACCATATTTGGAATGTTTTCTGAGGCCACAATGTAGTTCAAAATCAGCGCGGCACCGATAACCACCCCGACGGCCGCCGAACTACGCGCACTTTCAACCAAAATTCGGTAGAGCGCGCTAATGCTCATCGCGCGATAGAATAGGGTCGATAACAGTAATGCATAGGCGGCCGCAACGGCGGCTGCCTCGGTCGGGGTCGTGACGCCGCCGTAGATGCCGTAAAGCAAGATGGCAGGCATTAGCAGGGCTGGGAAGGCGTTTGCAGTGATCTTAGGTAATGCCCTCAAGGGGACCGGCGCTTCCAAGGCAAAATTTCGGACTCGTGCCAGATAACCGTTCATCAGCATCAGAACGGCACCCATCAATAGCCCTGGAAGGATACCGCCCAAAAACAGATAGCCGATCGAAGTGTTGGAAACCAAAGCATAGAGAACCATTGGGATCGAAGGCGGGATAACAGGCCCAATCGTGGCAGAGGCGGCCGTAATGGCAGCGGCATAACCTCGTGGATAGCGACCATCTTTGGTCATCATCTCGATGATGATTTTTCCGATGCCAGCGGCATCGGCAACCGCAGAGCCGGACATGCCGGAGAATATAAGGGACGCCACGACATTAACATGGCCAAGCCCGCCGCGGAACCGCCCCACAGCGGCAACACAAAAGCTTAACAATCGGTCGGAAATTGTGCCGGCATTCATAATGCCCGCGGCGACGATGAACAAAGGCACTGCGAGCAAGACAAAGCTTTCATAAAGCCCTTGCAGCATTTGCTCGCCTGCAAGCGCAATGTCCTGTCCGCCAACAGCCAGGTAGATGACCGCGCTGACGATGATGGAATAGGCGATAGGGGTACCGATTGCCGCCAGTGAAAACATGGCGATCAGACATAGGGCAAGGGCGATGCTCATGGCTCGGACGTCTCGCTGATGCGGTCGGCATCAAATGTTTTGCCATCACGCCAAATTTGCACAACACGCCAGAGATTGCGTAAAACGATGGCCCCCAAGAATAGGGCGTAAATCGAAAAAACCGTTCGCATCGGTATGTGGAGCGTGGCGCTTTTCTTGATTTTCATAAAATCGATGTAATCCCAAGTCGGCAGAATAGAGACGGCAAGGCCAGTTGCAATTGCAAGCGCCGATACGGTCGCTAACACCTGCCGCAACTTGCGCGGTGACATGAGGTATACGATGTCAAAGGTGACGTGATCCCGGTCCCTTACTACAAAGGCATTTCCCCAAAAAACGAGCCAAAGCCATAGGGTCAGACATAGCTCCAATGTCCAGCCCATCGGGTTGGACATGACATAACGCGAAAAAACCTGGATGACGAAAGTGAGGAACATGGCGGCGAGTATTGCCGCCGCCACGCCATCGGCCACGTGTTGTAAGTACTTTCTAACCACGAGGCCCCCGCTACATTAAGCCGAATTACAGGCCGTTAATCTTGTCCAAAACACCTGCTGGCCAATCTTTGGCGAGATCGGATTCCAGATACATTCCCTGCACCTGCGTGCGGAAAGCATTCAGATCAGGCTCGTAGACATCAAGGCCCTGCGCGGTCAGGAAGGAAACCAAATCTTCTTCCTTCTTAAGCTGTTCGGCGCGACCTGAATCTGCGGCAGCATCTGCGGCAGCTTGCAATGTCGCTTGGTTTTCGGCGCTTAGCCCGTCCCAGACCGCTTTTGAGATGGCGATATAGTTTAAGTCAACAAGATGCGAAGTCAGAACGATTTGCTTTGTCACCTCGTAGAATTTCGCATCAACGACCGTGGGCAGCGGGTTGTCTTGGCCATCAACAGCACCCGTTTGCAGGGCTGTATAAACTTCTGTGAAGGCCATAGGTGTCGGGTTCGCGCCAAGCGCTTTGCCAAGGAACTGCCATGCATCCGAACCCGGCATCCGCAGGTTCACACCAGCCAGATCGGCAGGTGTTTTGACATTACGCTCGGACCGAGGTTCACGCAGATTGACTTGACGACGGCCCAGATACATCACGGAAAGCAGCTTTACGCCCAGCTCATCCTCAATCTTCTGTTTAAACGGGATCATCAGATCATCTTTGAAAGCGGCGACCTGATGGGCGGCGTCACGGTGCACATAGCCCGCCGTGAAAATCGAGAACTCCGGGAACAGAACGGCCACCTCTTGAGCGGAAGTGATCGACATTTCAAGGTTGCCGCGCGCAATCGCTTCCAGCTCGGTCCCTTGCTTAAACAAAGACGCGTTGTAATGCGGCTCGTAGGTTGCAAAACC
>ERZ889078.3234-NODE-3234-length-10899-cov-22.202601_pt1 | contig 10899 bp, 8 predicted proteins | sample MGYA00521266_ERZ889078 | MGnify/ENA primary metagenome ERZ889078 (study PRJEB32303, sample SAMEA104408618) | aquatic metagenome | biome: Brackish water; feature: Pelagic; material: water | place: Baltic Sea | collected 2014-06-16T06:34:00 | depth 76,534 m ... | reverse complement strand
TGTCTTACTGGGCCGGTATGGTTATCACTAATTTATTTAGCGGTGGATCGCTTCACGCAGATGGTTTAGTTGAGTGGATTCGTGGGGATTACGTCCCAGCGCAAGCTTTCTTAACTCGTTTCTTTATGCTACACGTTCTTCTTATTCCATTGGCCATCATGGGATTAATCGGACTTCACTTTGGAGCGCTTCGTATTCCTCACGTTAACAACCAAGAGGGTGAAGAGATTGATTTTGACGCGGAAGCTAAGAAATATTTAGCTGGCGACAAAGCTGGTTCAAAAGTTATGCGTTTCGCGAATGATTTTATGTCTAAAGACATGATGGTTGTAGGCGTTTACTTGATTTTCTTTTTCTACCTTGTATTTTACAACTACGGTTTCGCGATGGATCCTGTAAATTTTGATCCTGCTGACGGTCTGAAGACTCCGGCGCATATTTACCCTGAGTGGTATTTTTTATGGTCTTATGAGATTTTACGTCCGTTCTCCGTAGACATAGGTCTAATCGCGTTCGCGTTCGCTCAAGTGATTTTTGTCCTTCTTCCATTTTTAGACAGAAGTCCAAACACCGTTCCCGCAAATCGTCGTGGTCTATTCGCGGTATGGTTCTGGTTAATGCTTATAAATATGATAGTTCTTACTTCAATGGGTAAATTGCCTCCTGCAGGCATCTATAGCACCATTGGCTTTGTATCGGCAATCTTATTTATCGCGCAGTGGTTGGCTTTACCAATCATCACTAAATTTGAAAAAAAAGTATAAGGAGATAATATGAAAAATAAAGAACCATTAATATTAGCCGTCGTTGTAGCTTTTTCACTTATCACGTACTATCTGGTTGAGCCTTTCGCTCACCATGTGTTGCATAAACATGTTGAGAGCGAGCATTTCGCTTACGCCGATTTGCCTACAATCACTAAAACTGGCGATGCAACTCGTGGTCAAGGTTTAGTTATGGGCGCGGGCGCTTGTACTGGTTGTCACTCTATAAACGTGGCCGATATGCCAGCGCCAATGGACGCCGTGAGCGCCGCCGCCGCTTATGGAGTGAATCCACCTGATTTGAGTAACGCAGGCGTTGTTTACGATGAGAAATTTTTAGGCGACTTGATTAAAAACCCCGCGCACGCTCTTCTTGTTGAACACAAGTTTGACATGGATAAAGGTCAAATGCACCCAATGGTTCCATTTTATGGAGCAGGCGGAGACATTGACCAAGAAGTGGCGGACATGGTCGCTTACTTAAAATCAATCGCCGTTTCAAAAGAAGAGCTTACTCCAGTTATGGCGTTTGAAAACGCTTGTGGCAGATGTCACGCGGTTCATTATGAAAATTGGACTCAGATTGGCGAAGAACCAAGATTTAAGAGAAAACAAGACGATTTGGCGTTTAACGTGAAAGTGCTTGACTATCAAGAATCTTTAACAAAATACATGGGTAAATTGCCACCTGATTTAAGTATGTACATTCGTTCTCGCAACGCGCACTACATAGAAACTTTTGTGGAAAACCCTCAAAACTATCTTAAAGGCACCGCAATGCCACGCGTTGGAGTAACTGCGCAAGCTGCTGAGAAAGTTGTAGAGTACCTTGAAGACGCTGGTGACACGAAACGTCATGAGAGAGAATCCGTAGGTAAAAACGTAATGATTTACATAGTCATATTTGCGATATTCGCTCTTCTTTGGAAGAAACAAGTTTGGAAAGAACTACACTAATCTTTGGCTAAAGGAACTTTGTTCCTTTAGTAATCACTTAATTTTAACGACTCTCATTTACAAAACGACTTTAAATCAACTGCCTTTTGACAAACTCATTGTAATGACCTTCTTGTTCTTCAAGCTCTTTATGAGTGCCACTCTGCACAATTTTCCCATCATCTAAAACATAAATCATATCCGCGTTTTTCACAGTGCTTAATCTATGCGCGATGGTTATGACGGTTTTGTTTTCAAACAGTGGAGTGATGGCGTTGAACAACTTCGCTTCGGTATGCACGTCAAGCGCGGAAGTGGACTCGTCAAAGATTATCACGCTTGGGTAGGAAAGCATCATTCTAGCTATGCTTAAACGCTGTCTTTGACCTCCTGAGAGTCTTACTCCATGATGACCGACTATGGTGTCAAGCCCATCTTTCATGCCATCAAGCATATCTTTGAGTTGAGCGGTTTCTAGCGCTATGTGGATGTACTCTTCGCTTACGCTTTCATCGCCCATGGTGATGTTAAATCGTAGCGAGGCGTTAAACAAGATGGGCATTTGAAGCACTAAAAAAATCTTGTTTCGAAGCGAACGCTTGTCCAGCTCTTCCGTTCTCACTCCGTTGTACAAAAGCTCCCCGCTTTGCTTCTCGTAAAATCCGGAAATCACCTGCGCGAGGGTCGTTTTCCCGCTTCCGCTCGCCCCGATAAGGGCTATTTTTGAACCGGCTTTTATGTCCAAACTTATATCTTTTAAAATCTGCTTGTCGCCAGTTTTGTATGAAAAATTGAGATTTTTTAGTGAAACGTCCACGTCGGCGTCTTCAAGAGTCCGCGTTCCGCTTATTTCGCTTTTTAGAGTTAAAATCTTGTTGATTCTATCAAGCGCCGCCATGGCCGAAGAGTAGCTATACTGCATCGATAAGATGTCTTGAACGGGGGTCATGATGAACCAGATGTACCCAAACATGGCGAACATCATCCCTATGCTCAAGTCGCTATAGACCACCAAAAGAAGCCCAGAAGCTCGCAAAACCTCAAAGACGCTCAAGAAAATCGTATAAGACAATTTTTCATAGGAGACGCTTTTGTAATTAAACTCGTCGGAAGTCGTTTGTATTTTTTTGGCTTGAGTTACGGCTTTGTTGAAGAAGTACTCCTCTTTGTTGCTCGCTTTTATCTGACCATAAAGTTCAAGGGTTTCGCCGACGTCTTCTTGAAAGTCCGAAATAGCCTCGTTTTCATGTTTTTTTAAAGTTCCAACTTTGGCGGACATTTTTTTACTAATCAACATAATGACGGGTTGGATGAAAAGAATCAACGCTCCCAATATGGGATTGATGGCGATAAGCACGACGCCAACGGCTAAAAGAGTTAAAACGGAAGCCACAAAACGGGAGGCGCTACTCATAATGAACGTGTCCAGAGTGTTGACGTCAGTGATAAGGTTGGATGTAATAGCTCCGCTTCCCAAAGTCTCGTATTCGTTCATGGAGGCTACTTGGAGATGTTTTATGAGTCTTTTCCTAATCATAAAAGTCACATGTTTTGATATTTTCGTAAAGATTTTTGTGGTCACGACCCCCAAAGCGTAATATAAAAAGCGCAAAACGATAACGGCGGTGGCTATAATGGCGACGTAGTAAAAGGGTGAGCCGCCGCCAAAGATGGCGTCTATGCCATGCACGAGGACGCCGGGTTTCTTTAAAAGAACCTCGTCGACCATGATTGGCAGCATGAGCGGTATGGGAACGCTCACGAGTATGGCTAAGAGAGTGACAATCTGCCCATAAATAAGCGCTTGTTTGTTCTCTAAAATTAGTTTAAAAATCGATTTGATTGTGATTGGTTCGTTATTCATGTTTGAATTATATCAAAATCTTATTATCCTTGATAATAGTGTAAATCTTATTTTTGATATTTCATTGTCTTTGTTAAATATCATCGAAAATATCTTTAAAAGTTGTCTTGACAAATAGGTAACGATAGTATAATTTAACTAATTTTTAACAATATATTGGATAGACTTCTTGGATGAAGGTATTATTATTACTATTATTATTGATTACAGCTGTCTTTAGTTCTCGTGGCATACAAATAAAAACAAGCCACAATGAAGTTGTTGAAATGCCTTATCAAAATAGTTACGCCTTGCTAGTTGGAGTAAGTGACTATACAAATGGATGGCCAGATTTAGAAAGTATTCCTGGTGAATTACAAAAAATTGAGGAATCATTAAAAAAGCAAGGCTTCCATACAAGGATGATACTAAATCCAAAAAGTGATGAACTTTTTGAAAGTTTTGATAAATTTGTAAATGATTATGGCTACAAAAAAACAAATCGTCTTTTTTTCTTTTACTCGGGTCATGGATATACGGCGAATAATGGAACGAAAGGATATCTAGTCCCATCTGACGCTCCAAATCCAGAACTTGATTTAAGAGCTTTTCAAAAAAAAGCTATGAATATGCAAAGATTGATTACTCTTTCTCGAGAGATGGAGAGCAATCATGCCATGTTTCTTTTTGATTCTTGTTTTAGTGGAGTTATATTTAAAACAAGAGCCTTACCAAAGTTGCCGCCATACATCCAAAAAAGTATGGCAAAACCAATTCGCCAGTTTATCACAGCGGGAAGCGCCAATGAAGAAGTGCCATCACGCTCAACGTTTGCTCCAATGTTTATCGATGCAATAGAAGGGAAAGCCGATTTAAATAATGATGGCTATGTTACTGGCAGTGAACTTGGAATGTACATGAGCCAATCTCTACCAAACTATTCGAATCAATCACCACAATATGGTAAGATCAAAGATTATGATCTATCCCAAGGTGATTTTATATTTGTTCCAACAACAAATCAAAAGATTAAATTCAAACTTAATGTTATGGTTAAACCAATAAATGCGTCTATAAGAATATTAAATTCTAATCTTAGCTACAGGCATGGAATAGAATTAAAAAAAGACACTTACCAAATAAAAATAGAAAAAGATGGATATATCTCACAGATAATGACAATAGAAATGTTTAAAGATGTTGAAGTTCACATTACTTTGGAAAAAATACAACTAAATAAATATGTTGTCAATATAAAAACAAATCCTAACGACGCAAAGATATTAATAATTAGCACGGGCGCGGACAAAAATGAATATCAATATTTTGATGGATTAAATCTTAATAGAGGTAGTTACAAAGTGGTAATATCTAAGGAAGGATACATTACAAAAAAACAATATCTTGCTGTATATAGTACAAAAAACTTAGATATTTCACTTGAAAAAATTAAAGAAGAAGAGTACTACGTAAAGATAACGACAGTTCCTAGTAACGCAAACATATTGATAACAAGCACGGGCACGGATAAAAAGGAATATAAATATTTTGATGGGTTGAAGCTCGCTCAAGGCAGTTATACAATAGTAATGTCTAAAGATGGCTATGTTACAAAAAACCAAGACGTATCTATAAGTAATGAAAAAGATTTGACTTTTTCGCTTGAAAAGATAAAAGAAAAAGAGTACGAGGTGAAAATAACGACAGTTCCAAAAGGCGCATTAATTGTGATTTCAGGAGAGAAGGAATATACTTATTTCGATGGTATCAAACTATTGAAAGGTGATTATGTAGTTAAAATATCAAAACATGGTTATTTGTCTCAGCAACATAATTTATCATTATATAATGATGTGAATTTAAATTTTTCGCTTGAAAAAATTGTAGTAGAAAAAGATAATTACGAAGAAGTGAAAATTGAAGAGATTAAAGAAAAACCAAAGAAGAAGATTTTTTTTGGTTTTTAAATTATAACAAAGGTGTAAAAAATGAAAAAAATTATTTTATCAGTTGTTGCAATAGCGACATTAACAACAAGCTCATTAGCTGAGCCCGTACAATTAGTTCAAGCTGGATTGGGATATAGTAATTATACATATGATATTCCTATTAATGGAAAATATAGTTTTGATTATGCTGTTGCCGACTTAGGCTATAGTATAGGTTGGGAAAAATTCTATCTCAGCGCTAACGCAATGCTTCCGTTGGCTGATGGCAAAACTAGTGGTACTACTGGAAGTGATATAAGGCTTGAGAGATATCAGTATAGTTTTAACCTCGGTTATAGACTAGGATTTTATGACGTAACGGCTTTCTCTGGTCTAAACTACGCTAACTCTACTGCTACTAACAGAACTAATAATAGTGAGATTGCAATAAAAGAACTAGGCGTTCATATTGGATTGGCTTCTATCTTGCTCTCAACAGAAGTAGGTTCGTTAACTGTCAAAGGAGCGTTGTCATCAGGTAGTATGGATTTTGGTGGTATTAGTGAAACTAGTATAGGATATGTTTATGGCATAGGGTGGGTTGGCTCTATAATGGAAAAAGTAACATACAATATTAATTTTGATGGTTATTCTTATGCCTATGATAATATGAATAGTACAGCCTACACAGCTAAAGCTGGCATAGGATATATGTTTTAATAAGGGTAAGGCTAAGTGCCTTACTCCCTCTTCTAAATCAACTGACAATCTCCCGATAAATAAGCGCTTGTTTATTCTCTAAAATTAGTGTGAATCTTATTTTGGATATAATTCAAATAAAAAGGGATGAAAAGATGTTTACGGGACTCATAAGAGAAATCGCGACGGTAAAAAGTTTGTCTGGAGCCGCTTTAAGCCTACAAGCGAAATACAAAGCGAAGATAGGCGACTCCATAGCGATTAACGGCGCTTGTTTAACCGTCGTGAAAGTCACTTCTGACGGTTTTGGCGTTGAACTTTCTCCCGAAAGTCAAAAAGTTTTGGCCATGGAGAACTATAAAAACGAAGTGCACATTGAACCCGCGATGATGATGGGAGATAGGTTCGAGGGCCATGTCGTGCAGGGGCACGTTGATTGCGTCGGGACGATTAAAAGTATCAAAAACAGCGGAAACTCTTTTGACGTCTTCGTGGAAGTGGATAAAAAAAACATCCCCTTTATCGTTCCCAAAGGTTCGATAACCATAGATGGAGTTAGCCTCACGGTTAATGATGTAAGCGGCAACGTTTTTAGACTAACAATCATTCCTCACACTATGAAAGAGACCCTTTTTAGAAACTACAAACAGGGTTCCAAAGTGAACGTCGAGACGGACATGTTCGCGAGGTACGTTTCTCACATTTTAGCCCACAAAACAAAACCTAACTTGTCATGGGATGAAGTCGACGCCATCAACACAAGTTATTAGGACTCATAAATCAAAAATCAAGTATTAAAAGATAGTTTTGGACACAATAACTTTAGAGTTCTTCAAGAAGAGGGCGTTGACGCCATACTGGCAAATCGCGACCTGCTCATGATACTTCCAACCGGTGGCGGAAAAAGTCTCGTTTTTCAGCTTCCAACCCTTATGATGGGGGGAATAACGATTGTGGTTTCTCCTCTCATAGCGCTTATGCAAGACCAAGTTTCAGCGCTCAAAGCGCAAAAAATCAGCGCGGAGATGATTTCCTCGGCACAGACGCATGACGACGTGGGAGAGATTATAAGGCGCGCTCAAAGAGGGGAGGTTAAGTTTTTATACCTCTCTCCGGAGCGATTGAACAATGGCTCGACTTTAAACGTCTTGCGCTCGTTAAACATCAACTTTTTTGTAATTGACGAAGCGCATTGCATTAGCCAATGGGGTCATGAGTTTCGTGAAGACTACAGAGCCTTGGGCAACTTAAAAGCCAACTTTCCAAACACCGCCATAGCGGCGTTTACCGCCACTTCCACGGACAACGTGACAAGCGACGTCATAAGAGAGTTGCGACTAGAGAATCCTCTGCTTTTAAAGGGGAAAATATTTCGCAAGAACATCTTTATATCCGCGCAAAGAAGAGTGGGCAATGGACATTCGCAACTTACGGGTTTTCTCTCTAGGCATAAAAACGAGAGCGGAATCATCTACGTAAGTTCTCGCAAAAAAACGGAAGAATTGAGCGCTTTTTTAAACGTCAACGGATACAAATCGCTTCCTTACCATGCGGGATTGCCCCAACATGTAAGAGAGCAAAATTTTAAGATATTTGTAAACGACAACGTAAACGTCATGGTGGCGACCATAGCGTTTGGCATGGGCATAGACAAAAGCGACGTACGGTTCGTGGCGCACATGTCGCTTCCAAAGTCGCAAGAAAACTACTACCAAGAGATTGGACGAGCGGGGCGAGACGGCGAGGATTGCGAAGTGCTGCTTCTTTTCAACGCGGGCGACATACTCTTGCATAAACGATTTTTACAAGAGATAACAAACGAAGAGTACAAGGCTCACTTAGACTCGAAAATAGACAAGATTTACAAATACGCTACAAGTGAAATATGTTTTCACAAACAACTAGCCGAATATTTTGACGACACGCTCGACGAGTGCGCAGATAGATGCGACAACTGTCTAAGCTCCGACGACAAGCGTCAAGACATAACGAAAGAATCGCAAATGATTTTAAGCGCAATCTATAAAACAAATCAAAATTTTGGAAAAAACTACGTCATCGATATTTTACGAGGTTCAAAAGAGCAGAAGATTTTAGCGAATGCTCATGACTCATTGTCCGTTTATGGAATTGGTTTGGAGCTAAGTAAAAAGGAGTGGTTTGTCATAGTGGAACGTCTATTGGAGATGAAGGTTTTAGAGCTTGGCGAGTTTAGCGTCATGAAGCTCACAAACGACGCCATCGCGATTTTAAAATCTCTCAAAACCGTCGATATCAAATCTTCAAGATTGTTAGTAAACGCAACTGAAAAAATAGTAAAACAGGCGAAAGAGTTTGATTACGACGATGAGTTGTTTGAGAGACTAAGAGTCAAGCGAAGTGAAATGGCAAGTGAAAAAGGAGTTCCAGCTTACATAATATTTAGCGATAAGACTTTAAAACACTTGGCAAGCGACAAGCCTTACGACAAAATCTCCATGCTAGAGGTGAATGGAATCGGAGAAAAAAAATATGAACAGTTTGGAAAGGAGTTTTTGGATGTTATCAATGAGTAGAAATGGATGTTTTTTTGGAATAAAGTAATTTTTCGAATTTAAAAATGACGATTAATGTAATATATTATGTGTTTAACGCTATCATATAAGCACTAACGATATATCAATAAATAAAGGATAAGTTTTGGCGAAGAAAGTTATTTTAGTAGATGATTCAAAAACAATTTTAGCGACAGCTCAAATGGCTCTTGAAGATTTAGTTGGTGCTGGTGGCGTTGAGCTTGTAACATATCAAAATCCAGCCGAGTTACTTGATTTGTTGCTTAGTGGAAGTGAGAATTTTGATATGCTCATTAGCGATATTAACATGCCTCAGATGAATGGATTGGATTTAGCCGCGTCTTTAAAAGCAGATGACAAGTTTAAAAATAAACCTATTCTTATTTTAACGACAGAGAGTTCCCCCGCTATGAAAACAAGGGGTAAAGAGATAGGCGTTACCGGATGGATGGTAAAACCTTTTAGTGATGAAAAGCTAATAAAGGCTGTAAAAATGGTCTTAGGAATTTAGGATGAGAACAAAAGCTATTGAAAATACAGAGGCGACAAAAAGACATAGATATTTAAGTTTCTTTGTCGAAAATGAGCAGTATGGGATAGCGATATCGCATATCAATGAAATTATAGCCATGATGAAGATTACTCATGTGCCAAGAACACCCGCTTTTGTTGAGGGCGTTATAAATCTTCGTGGTTCCATCATTCCCATTGTGGATATTCGTGGAAAGTTTGGTCTTCCTAAAAGAGAACATGACATGAATACCGCTATTATCATCAATGAAGTTGGGGACGTAAACATCGGTTTTATTGTCGACCGAGTGGAAGACGTGCTTACTTTTGATGAAAAAGATTTAAAAGAGGCTCCAAAATTTGGCTCACAGATAGACACTTCTTACATCCAAAGCGTTGCGGAGGTCGGGTCTAGCGTTATTTTGATACTTGATATGGAAAAGATTTTTGAGGAAGACGAGTTGACTCAAATAAGCGCTTACGAAGAAAGCAAAACAAATAAAAAGGAAATAGAATAATGAGAATGACGATTAAGAAACAATTGGTAATGGCGCTTTTATTGGTGGGGCTTGCTCCGTTCATCATCATGGGTATCACGTCGTACGTGAAATCTAGCGGCGCTTTGAGCCTGGAAGCCAACGCGAAAATGAACATGGCGAGAGATTTGAAGAAGAGTGAATTGCTTACTTATCTTGGCATGTTGAAAAACTCTATAGAAAACATGTCGGAGAATAGACAAATTCGCGCCGCGCTTGACGAGTTGGTGCAACTTTCGAAAAAGCATAAAGTGAATGCCGACAGTTCGTTTGCCATTATTAACGAGCCAGAAGTAAAAAGCGTATACGCGACATTTGACGGTTATTTCAACGCCTACATGAAAAAAAACGATCTCTATGACATATTCTTAATTTCAAACAATGGACAGGTTATGTACACCGCCGCTAAAGAGTCCGATTTGGGTCAAAATCTGAGAACGGGCGAACTGCGTAGCTCCAAGTTGCATACGGCGTGGGCGGCGGCCATGAAAGACAAAGAAGCTTTTATAACGGATATGGCTCCTTACGCTCCGTCCAACGACGAGCCCGCTATGTTTATGGCTATGCCTATAGTGGAAAATGGCTTAGTAGAGGCCGTTATCGCCGTACAAATAAATCCAGAAACCATCAACAGAATTATGCAATCGCGAACGGGCATGGGAGAAAGCGGCGAGACTTACCTTGTGGGACAAGACAAGCTTATGCGTAGCGATAGTTTTCTCGATCCGAAAAATCACTCCCTAAAGGCTTCCTTTAAAAATCCATCGATAGGTTCCGTAACCTCCGACGCGTCAAACGCGGCGCTTACTGGAAAAACGGATATAAAGATTGTAACCGACTACAACGGCAATCCAGTGCTTTCCGCGTATACTCCGTTTGAATTTTTTAATCTTAAATGGGCGCTTCTCGCGGAGATAGACGAGGTTGAAATTTTTGCTCCGGTAATCAGTTTGCGTAACAACGCAATTATCATGGGTGGAGTCTTTCTTGCTCTCATCATAGGAATCGCGCTATTCTTAGGTCGATTTATCTCAAATCCAATCATCAGCGCGGTGGAATCAATCACAAGCGCAAACTCGCAAGTGGTAAGCGCGGCGGGAGAGATTTCAGAGTCTTCACAAGCTCTAG
>ERZ889078.3233-NODE-3233-length-10908-cov-8.351792_pt1 | contig 10908 bp, 10 predicted proteins | sample MGYA00521266_ERZ889078 | MGnify/ENA primary metagenome ERZ889078 (study PRJEB32303, sample SAMEA104408618) | aquatic metagenome | biome: Brackish water; feature: Pelagic; material: water | place: Baltic Sea | collected 2014-06-16T06:34:00 | depth 76,534 m ... | reverse complement strand
GATGTCTACTGAATTTTGCCACCATTCACCTATTTGTGAGAGGGTACCAAAATAGGGATCTTCTTCGGCAAGCATATTCAGAGTTTGTTCATACAACTCCCAAAACCCTGGGTAATGCCTGGTATGGGGGTGCCATGATAGATTGAGAACGCCACCTACTGCTTTGACGGTTTTCATTAATTCTCTAAGATATGTAAGGGCAGTTTTGGGATCGAGACGCAAGCCTTTTTCACCCAAAAGCAAGGCGCCATCTTGCATTGCAAGCGGAATTTCCAGAAGTTTCAATTCTGACTTGCTTTGCATATCATAACCCTGAAAGGGAAAGGATGTACCACGTCTAAATCCAATATTGTCATTAAATCCCAGTGTCGAATCATACAGAAAGCCTGCTTGTTCATGAATCTGAGGCGTCATCCAGGGATCATATTTCAGGAAGTGTTGACGAACGCTTTTGATGTCATGATCGAGTACTGATTCCAACTGCGCTTTCTGGCGTTTCATTTCATCCAGATCTGCATGGGAATGCCAGGATGGGTGCAATCCCACTTCCCAACCACCTTGATCCATTTCCAGCATAAGATCGGAGAGCAGTCTAAACTTGCCTTCATATGGAATCTTTTGATCATATCTGTATTGACAATCGGAAGGATGCTTCCTCTGAACCGAATCAGGTGCAAAGAAAAATGTGGAACGCGCCCCTACTTTTTCCTCAATCCTCATCCAATCTTCGAATTTGCAGAGGGAGTCCTCTTTGCCAATTAAGCCCTTAAGCAGTCGAAGATTGTGGATCAGAAGCCATTTGAGCGTTTCCCCAAGGTCATGGTCAGCCCGGGTTGATATTTGATGCATGATACTGTGCAGGTTCTGTCTGACATTCGTTTCCGAGACAGCATCTACATCGTGGGTCAGGCAAACGGCAAAGGTTTTTCCTTCAGGCCAGACTGGTCCACGGTGTTCCTTATGCCAGGCTTTATCGATGATTGGTGTATATAATTCACCAGATCGATTCAGGGGAGAAAATGCAAAATCGGGGACTCTTCCCAGCTCTGCCGGTGCTTCGTGGGCACCAATCAGTAAATCATGGAAGTCTTTTCTGGGGAAAGGATTCACTCTATTGGCCTCCCTGTATATGGTCTGCCTTCCTTCACGAGATCGGTAAAATACCAATTCTGATGATCCCAAACATCCTGCTCTAGTTCTACCTCATCAGAGAGATATACAAAAAACTGCATGGACGGTTCAGTCTTAGCTTTCTTCATCCGAGATATTAAGTTCGTATAATCAAGAAATTTGCTTTCGCGAAGTCTGTCTATGAGGAATTCATTCTTACTGAGGGTATGACATTTCATCTGCGAATATCCCCGCGAACTGGACAGGTATTTCAATTGATCAAACAGGGCTTTAAAGATGCTCTTGTCCTTGGAATCTGCCAAGATGTCTACAAGATGCACAATCCCATCCTGAATGGTATAAATTATATAGCCCAACAACTTTCCAGCTTCATATTTGCATAGAAATCTATGCGAAATATATGGATTATCCTTTATCCGCCATTCCATGTATGCTCTGGTTCTATCCACTGATATGCCATAGAGAACTGCGTTCTCTTTCCAGAGTTTTTCAATATCGACAAATGGCGCTTCGTCCTCCCCCACATCTTGAAAACTATCTTGCTCATATGCATTTGAGGACCCGTTAAGCTTGAGCAGCAAAGTAGAAATGACCGCTGAGATAAATCTCCCAAGAAACTTCCACTTTCTAATAAATTTTGGAAGCTTTGAGTATACTTCCTTGCTCATCTCCCCTATGTCCAGCCAAAGACTATAGGTCACCCAATAGTCATAGGGACGATAACCTAACTTGTGCCTTACCTTACCAGGGGCGCCTCGGGCAACATCACCAGTTGTGGTAAAAAATGCCTTATAAATCTTTTTTGCTTCTTCAAAGTATTTCTTTTCATGATAAAAATACATGCCCTTGCCACGAAAATCAGGGTGACTCATGCAATTTTCAGTTCTCCCCGTAAGAAAACTTTTACCGAAGAAACTGAGGGGGGTCGGCATCAAACTATATTGACCAATTAATTGATCACTCTCTGGTCGATCATCCTCAAAAATCAGCCAGATGCTCCCTTGCCCCTTCCAGGTCTGTAACCACTCCCATCTATAGTCCTCATCACTTCGGATATTACCTGTGATTAGTGTATAGAGTTGGTTTATCTGAATTTCATCCCCAGAGATATAGGGGCGATCAAACTTACTCATTTGCCCTTTTCTCCAGGTCCGGTGATGTGGAGACCACATTCGGTTTTGTCCAAACCAATCCACCTTCCACTGCGTTCATCGCCTCCTAAATCAACTGGTTTGGTACAATGGGTACAGCCAATACTGGGATGGGATTGATCATGCAATGGATTGTAGGGCAAGTCGTACTTGCGGATGTAGGTCCAGCAATCGTCACGGGTCCAATTAAAGAGAGGGTTTACTTTTATATGCCCACGACCATCGATATCGATGACGTTGGCTTGAGCTCGTGTGGTGGATTGATCTCGCCGTGTGGCTGACAACCAGACTGTTTCCTCCTCCAGGATATCTAGCAAAGGTTCCACCTTACGATAGTAGCAGCAGGTGTCTGTATCTCGCTCATATGCCTTCTCACCCATGAGGCCAGTAAGTTCAGTTTCTGGTCGACGTGAACTCACTTTTTGGATGTTGAGCCCCCATTCGGCCATAATCTTCAGGCGTAATTTGAGGGTTTCCTCAAAATGGAAGGAGGTATCAATGAAATAGATGGGAATTTCTGGATAGACATCCCTCACTAAACTTAAAAGGATGATACCACTATATCCGAAACCGGTGGTCATCATGAGATTTTGACCAAATTCTTCTCTGGCGATACGGATGATCTCCCCTGGAGATTTACCAGCCAGAATTGGGCTCATTCGTTGGACAGTTGATTCTTTGGTCATCTCAAGAAAGGATTACTATTCAGTATTCTGTATGAAGGGCTACTCTATCAGCTGGATTAACGACTGACAGGTTCTCCAAAAAGAGCTGTTTTGATATTCTGGTTAAAAAAGAGGTCCCATACTTGTTCCCTCAAAGCATATTGCCAGTGCTCAATTTGCTGTTCAAAGTTTGTCAGAGGATAATCTGTCCCAAAAATACAGCGATGTTTAAGATAGGTATTGGCTGCCTGAATAAACTCAGGGGCCATGTACTTGGGTCTCAGGGCAGAGAATTCCAGATATAGATTGGGATGTCTCTGGGCGATAGCCAGTGTAGCTGGCCCAAACCCATTGCCACCATGGGACATGATTATTTTCAACTCAGGAAAGTCCACAGCAATTTCGTCAAAATATTGGGGTTGTGCTTTCCACATGGAAATATCACGTGAATAATGTACCGCTGAGTGGATAATCACCGGTATCTGTTTTAATTCGCAATAAGCATAGAGCGGATAAAATTCACGGGCATTCACATCCTTTCGGGACAGGAAGCTAAAATCGATAGCTGCTACGCCTGCAGATTTCAGCCTGACAATTTCCTGTAGGGCTGCTTTAATACCATGATTCAGGTTTACCCCCCCCAGAGGGATGATAGCATCGTGTTTCCCGGCAAGTTCAAGTACGTGAGTATTCTCCTCGGGTGTACTTCCGTAAACTAGCATTTTCTCAACTCCAAACCGCTGAGCTTCCTCAAGCAGGTCACCCGTATCCATGACATCCAGACGGTCCTGCATGCTATATTTGTCGATATAATCCTTGAGCGCAGGGTTTTGATCTATATCCCACATTTTGAGCAGGGTGCTAGTTCGCAACCTTACTCGCGCATCGATAATCGTCATATACCCTGTCTCCTTTGCATTGCTTCTGACAACCTATTCACCCTATCCGTCGGTCATTTTAATAGTTTTTACTTCAAACTATTTGTTTTTTTTGAAAAATTTGGCTGGGCTGCCATACCAAATTTCATTTTCTCCCACATGATGACGTACTTGAGAACACGCACCAATTATAGAATCTGAACCAATACTAAATCCAGGCATCAAGGTCACATTTGCCCCGATGAACACGTCATCACCAATATCACCCAGAACTTTTCTGTCGCCCTCTTTGAGGTTAGGGGTATCGGTTAACACAAAACCATATTTAATAGTTACATTTGAACCAATAGTGGCGTTTGCTGAGATAGTACACCTACTCCCAAAAGCTGTTCCATCACCAATTGTGACATTTTCCCGGATTTCACAATATGCAGTAAATTTGCAGTTTTTGCCAATTTTTGCACCGGAGCGAACCAGGCAAAATGGACCGATTTTGGTATTGTCACCAATTTCAACATTGTCCTCAATATAGGCTTGAGGGTGAATCTCTACGTTTTTACCAATTTTGCTATTTTTTAAATCATTCATTTTTTTCCTCCTCAAAATCAAATTCATTCTTTATCCACATAGTTCTGGTACCATGGGAATTCCACTATTCCCTCAAAATACATAAAATTTTGGCTTTATGCTGAGCCAGTCCAAAAATGACAATGATTTTTAATAATCATAGTCTTATGTCAGTGAAATTGCACGTTGCATCTTCTGATAATGAGCATGCAGATCAAAATTAAAACAAAACAACATGGCTAAAAATTACCTTATTGAGCAATTTCCAAAACAATGAGTAGCCAACGCCCTGGACCAGGTACCACTATATCTAACCACCTTAAGAGTGGGATCGATAACCTTGTTTCTGGCAATAGACGACGTACTATTCGGGTAATTCTAGCAGCAAAAGATTTTTCCTGGACAATCTTCCACCCCTGCGGTACCAGTTGGTCAAACGAGCCATGATCATAACTATGTTGATGTCCATGGTGGGGCGTAAATGTATTACAATGCGTACAGAGGATTTGCTCAACCTTTTCCCGGTAGGGCACTGTAATCACAACGCGTTTGCGAGCAACTCTACAGAGTTCAGAAACTGCAAACTTATCATCAATAATATGCTCCACTGTCTCCATGCAAACAACATTGTCTACGCTATTGGTTTCAAAGCCATCCAGCGCTCCATTCCTGAAACCCAAACTTACGACATCTGATCCGACGATTGAATTCACCAATTTTACCCGGGTATCATTGATTTCAGATCCGAATGCCTCACGACCATCCCTGATGACCAATTTTAGAAAATCCCCCAGATATGCCCCTACATCCAATACACTGCCATTCCCCATCTGTCGAAAGCAAGTGTCAAACCGATAGGCATCCAGCAGATCGAAGGGATGTTCGGGTTTTGGTCCTCCCAAAGTTTCAAAAAATTCGTCAGAAAGCAGGTGTGTCATCTATATCTCCTGAAGGATTCATTTTTAAAGAGATCCCCCGTGTTTGAGTTGTGTTCTTCTATCCGAAGCAATAGTGATAAAGATCGTCATCAGCAGTAATACAAAAAACAGGGCTGAGCCGATGGCACAATATACTTTTATCGCTAGCAGGAAATCTCCTGATGCGCGAGTGAAGTAAAAACTTGCGAAAGATCCCAGCGTATAGACCACTTGCCATAACAGACTCAAATGCTGTTTGCCCAGGACAGCAAAAACTGAACTGATAGGGCTCGCGATAAAGCGTATTAAATAAAAAGGAACCATAATCGCAGCGATGGTCCCCGCTGTGACCCATGATTCTCCAAACACGAATCCAAACAGCTGTTCTCCAAAGAATAGTATTACCAGCAGTGGCAGAATGATTATTGCCAACAATTTTAAAATGGTGGATTTCATCAGAGGCAGCATGGCAATACCCTGCTCCTTGTAGCGTGCGATCTGTTGGTAATAAACTTGTCCAACCGACATACCAAAAGTGTTAAGCGGCATGTTTAATAACCTGATCCCAATGGCGAAATACCCAGCTTCTTCAACTGAAAAATAGCTCACCAGCAAAAGTGGCGGCAGGTTTCTGGCAATAGTGTTCAGAACAACATTCCAACTTGAAAAGAGCGGGAACTTCTTGTGTTCTTTGGCCTGCTCCAATATTCCTTTGAGCGATAAAGATTTTACCGGTATTCTCTCACCAGTCTTAAAAAACATAAAGATATACCAAAGAAAACTTGATATCTGTCCCAGAATATAGCCACCAATCAGACCCAACCCACTGACCACGCCCCCCAGGGCAATTGCAGTTTGAGCCAGTGCGGTTCCTGCACCTGAAAAGGATCGGGCAAGAGATGGAACTTTAAAATTCTTTGTACGAGTAAACCAATAACCAAATATGCTATTCTGAGCTTCAAAGAATAAAATCAAAGGAATAAATAGAATGAGCCCCTTACCGGATATTGAGCTGTACATGCTGGCAATGATGGGGGGATCAAGGACAAAAACCAGGCTGGTAATCAAGGCCGTTCCCAGAGCGAGCAGGATTGCCAGAACCAGGAGATGTTTTGCGGCTGATTTCTCATTTGCCAGGGGGAGTGCCATTTCAAATCTCAGAGTCGATATCGCTCCAAGAATTAGTCCAATGGAGAGAATGTATTGAAGTTCACCAAAGGCCTCTGGCATAAATAGTCTGGAAAGGAGCGGTGCAGCGGCAACAGTACTTAGCTGGCCAATGAAGGACCCAGTTCCCAATGTTGCTACATTAGACGCAAACGTTCCTTTGGTAAATATTCGTTTTAAAAATGGATCAAACATCAAGATCTACCCACGGTTTCCTTGATCTGGCTCAACATGGATGCGGATATTTTATTCCAGCTATTATCCATTGCCAGCTGTCGGGACAATTCTGGATTAAACTTATGGCTGGCCAGTTGAATTTGCTCTACAAATTCCGCATGGGTGGATCCAACAAAAATCACTTCGCGGAGTTTGTGGATTGTAGATGAATAATTCATGGAAACTACTGCTTTTCCTGCAGCACTATATTCATAAAGTTTGTTTGGATTCAAAGGCCTGGTGAGTTCGTCCACAACAAATGGTATCAGGGCAATTTTGAATGTTTGTACATAGGCAGGCAAATCCTGATAATTGATCTTCCCCAGATAGGATAGGTTGTCTAATCCTTTAAATGCTGACTGATTTTCAAACCATCCCGGTCTAATTTCAGGTCCAATGAGGACAATTTCACAATCGGTATTTGCCATGCAGACCTCCCGAATCAGTTTCGAATCCAGCCAATCCATGGCACCGGCATACCCGAGAATCGGTTTGATGATACTCTTCAGGCGATCTGGTCGAGGTTGTGGTGTTGAGAAATGCTCAAAGTCCACCCCATTTCCCAGCAAGTGAATATTTTGTGCTCCCAGATTCTTGATGCTCTCACTGATTTCCGGGCTCACCGAGAAGCACAGATCGGCTATGGCTAGATAACTCTTTAAGTATTCTTCCAACCATGCAGGTGTTCCTGGAAAATCCAGATGGGCATCATTGGCATCGTAGAAATGCAAACTTGCTCCTTGCCTGGCTGCAATCTTACCCCAGAAGGCAGAACTCAGACCAATCACTCGATTACGACCGGAGAATCCCAATAAACCTGTGATGAACTTAAAATACAGAGACCCTGCTATTCCAAATAGCCAGCGCATGATTCTGAGATTAAAGAGGCTGGCAATGAAAGGTTGAGGAATAGCTTTCAAAAAAGGTATGGTTATCACAGTAATGTTTCCATGTCGCCTGGGAAGCCAGTTTTGATGCTTCCCCATGACGAAGGGTTCAATAAACAGTATTTTTATATCCGATGGGAAACGTTTAAGAATCTGTTGCTTCCTGGTGACCAGATAATCCCATTTGATTTCAGAGAACCATATCAGTCGTTTCATAAACGAATCAAATTTCTGCACCAGGACTACTGCCACTTGCTGTTCTATTTTTTAAAAAAATGGTCGCATATTTGAAGCTGAGAAATAACTGCGAGACTAGAATCGGGACCCACTGGTACCATTTTGCATGGGTTGCAACAATTCTCAAAAGACCAGCCAGTTTTCTTTTCAATTTAGAGAATGCGAATTCACCACCCACGGATGCTGAAACCTTATGATATATTTTGCTCTCAGGTACGAACAATAGCTCGTAGCCAGCTGCCCGGGCACGCAATGAAAGATCCACATCTTCACCATACATCTTAAATGACAGATCAAATCCTCCAAGCTCAACAATAAGTTTTGTTGGCATCATTAAACAACAGCCCGTGATATAATCCGTTAGCTTTGATTTAGTATCAAGCGTGGACGCGCTTTTTCTAATATGTAGATGCTCAACAACGCCAGTCCACAAGTTGATATTTCCCCCACCATACCAGATAAGATCTGGCGCTGCAGAGTAACACATGAGCGGTGCCACCATGCCTACATGAGTTGAAAATTCAAATCCTGCCAGTAATGGTTCAAGAAAATCTGGTTCCACAGTGGTGTCATTGTTCAAAAAGATGACATAATCAAAGTCCTGATTTTGAGCCCACTCAAGACCAGCGTTATTGCCACCGCCATAGAACAAATTTGACTCAAGCTCGATTATTTTGACATCACCAAATTGCTTTTGGATGCGTGGGACTGAATCATCAGTGGAACCATTGTCGATGACCACAATTTCTGCATTGGCATAGGTCACATTCTTCAGAGATTGAAGACATGCTATGGTATCATCTGCCCCATTCCAATTCAGGACAAGAATACAAATCTTTGGATCAGGCATTTTGTAGATCCTGTATGAGCTGAGAGCAAAAACTTGCAGTAGAATATTGAGATTTTGTTGCTTTAATATTTTCAGTCATTCTAGCCTGATCACCCTGAAGGAAAAATCTCAATATGGTTTGACCCAATGCTTCAGGATTCTCTGGTTCCACAAGATAGCCTGTCTCACCCTCCTGGATATACTCTCCCAACCCTCCCACCTGCGTGGCGATGACCGGACGATCCATCTGGAGCGCGATTCCAACAATTCCGCTCTGGGTTGCTGAACGATAAGGTAAAACCAGAACATCGGCTGCAGAGAAATAAAGGGGAAGCTCATTATCGGCAATAAATTCATTCCGAAAGATGGTATAGGATGATATCCCTTCCGATTTTATTAGATCCACATATTTTTGTGAATCCTCATAGGCTTCACCCAGAATGAGTGCCGTATAATCATCGAATTCATGTTTTATATCGCCCAGGGCTTTTATCATAATATCAAGTCCTTTATAAGGACGGATGAGACCAAAGTAGAGCACGATGGGATGATCGGGCAAGTTTAACTGTGCCCGTGCCTCCGCTTTGGTGTGATTGGATTGATAGATCTCATAGAGGGGATGAAAGAGGGTCGATGTTTTCATTCCTGGATGAAGTCCCTGGACATCTTCTGAAACTGATTTGGACATGGTAACCACATGGTCTGCTCTGGCTAAAATTCTGCGGGCCATCCAGGAGTCAATAAAGGATTCCTCATGGGGAACCAGGTTGTCGACGAGGATGGCGACTTTTACAGATTTTTTTCGCAACTTTTTCGCCATATACCCGATGAGGGGTGCAAAAAATGGATTCCAGTAGCGAAAAATTGCCCATTCAGAATCGAATGCCCTTATCTGTTTATAGGCCTGATACCAGGTGAGAGGGTTAATGGAATCAATAATTCGCTTTGAAGGAAAGTCTAAAGCCCGATCTCCAATTTTGTATTCCGTTTTCCCGGGAAAAAGGATTGAAGGATATTGCCGCTTGAAATTGATGAACTGGATCTGGTGATCTTTACTCAATTCCTCATAAATTAGTGCACTTAGGTCGGATATGCCCCCGCGATACGGTGGGCCCACGCTGATTAAAGAGAGTCGCACAGATAATAACGATCAGTCATCACCGCGGATGACAGGATTCTCCTTATGGAGTGAGCTGGTGATCAGTTCACCCAAAAGTCCCATTGAAATAAACTGGCCACCGATTATGGAGAGCAACATTCCAATATAAAAAATTGGACGACCTCCAATCCATTGTCCAGTTCCAAATAAATACTGACGAAACCATTGAAAACTCAAGAAAGCGAGAATCCCCATTCCCAGCACGAGCAGTACCATTCCGGCTAATCCAAAGAAATGCATGGGCTTGCGCATGTAAGTGCCCAGGAACATGACTGTAAATAAATCCAGATACCCGGTGAATAGCCGTTTTATGCCATATTTGGATTCACCGTATTTTCTAGCCCTGTGGGAAACCACTTTTTCCGTACAATTGAAACCTTTTTGCTTGGCCAGAACTGGAATGTAGCGATGCATCTCGCCATAGAGTTCAATATTTTTTACTACCTTGCGGGTATAAGCTTTTAGTCCACAATTGAAGTCGTGAATTGGGATACCTGAGAGGGTTGAAACCGTAAAATTATATAACTTTGATGGCCACCGCTTGCCAATTGGATCATGCCTGACTTTTTTCCAACCAGAGACCATATCCCAACCAGAATCCAGGATAGCGATTAGGTCCAGAATTTCGTTTGGATCGTCTTGAAGGTCGGCATCCATGGTGATCACATAATCACCTTCACATTTTTTGAATCCTGTGTTCAAGGCCGTGGCTTTGCCATGATTTCGTTGAAAACCAATAGCTTTCACTCTGGGGTCTTCATGGCTAAGGTCGTGCATTATTTGAAGCGATTTATCCTGACTGCCATCATCAATAAACAATATTTCAAATTTGTGAGTTGATGGTCCCAGTGCTTCTCTGATTTGGCTATACAGTTCGACGAGTGATTCTTCTTCATTGTATACTGGAATAACCAGGCTGATTAAACTCAATGTGCATTCCTTTTGGTAATCATTTCTTTAATTCTTGAAACATCATTTTTGTGTTTTGGTTCCCAGGTCCAACTCATTTTAAATTATCTGCACGCATATAGTATATATAGGCCTCATTGGACTTTCCAAGATACTCTAAAACGTCTCCCATATGCATTAAAACCTCTGCATTGT
>ERZ889078.3229-NODE-3229-length-10924-cov-6.123562_pt1 | contig 10924 bp, 8 predicted proteins | sample MGYA00521266_ERZ889078 | MGnify/ENA primary metagenome ERZ889078 (study PRJEB32303, sample SAMEA104408618) | aquatic metagenome | biome: Brackish water; feature: Pelagic; material: water | place: Baltic Sea | collected 2014-06-16T06:34:00 | depth 76,534 m ... | reverse complement strand
TGCACTTTTTTCTCAGTAGAAACTGTGCATAATGGTGGGTAAGGTATCATGTTAAAATACGCTTAAGGTATCGTAAACTGCTTATATTAAGCCTAATTCGAATAATGTGAAATCATTATAAACAATTCTAAGTAAGAACTTTTAATCTCATACTTTCAGATGTTTACAATGATGAATTCCATTCACCGTGATCTCTGAATACAATGATACTTTCATTTTTGCTAAAGGTATCGCAGGCAATTTCTGCTAAGGCAAGGGTTCCATAGGGCTCCTCCTTCGCTGTTTCTTGTACATTTTCACCCGCAAAATTACATGTAGCCTGATCATGGGCATGAACAATCGCACCAATGTCACCCCTGGATTGGTAGATCAGATGGTGCATAAATGACTCGGATGACGGAAGGTTCAGCCCATGATACTCCACTGTCCGATCTTCACATGAACACCTCTGAACGAAGACAATCTCGTCTTCCTCCAGGCACCCTAAATTCGCCCCTGAGGTAGTGATAATCATGCCATTTCCCCTTTTGAGACTTATATTTTCTACGTTCTTAGGGGTCATTCCATACTTTTTTAGTAACCGGGCACTTTTTTTGAAAGGCGAAAAAAGATTCTTAACAACCAAAGACATCTCTGAGGAAAGCTGAACTGTTTTGAATTTTACACCAACATACCCCTTCCATGAGTTCTTTCATCTTTTTCTCCATAGTTTATTGAGTAATTTGGGTTTTTTCGTACCAGTTTAGAGAAATTTCAAACGGTGAGATGCAGAAATATGAGAGCAAAAGATCACAAATGCTCATCTAGGAAAGGCTGCTGGAATTCCTCCATCCACAGGAAGCGTTGCCCCAGTAATTGGGGCCTGATTACTGGCAAAGAAAACAACGGCATTACCCACGTGTTCTGATAAAACACCCGTTTTCAATAAGTTTCTGTTGCGATAATAATCCTTCAACCCTTTGTAGTCGAGCCCCCGGGATTTCATTCTGTCGGGTCCAACAAGATCCCACAGTTTAGAAGATACCTCTTCATCCCCGAAGACAGCATCAGGGTTGATCATATTCACTCTAACCCCCAGTTCTGCCATTTCTAAGGCAGCGATCTTGGAAATCTGGTGAGCCCCTGCTTTTGAAGCGCTATACGCCCCAAAGGCCGCACCCGGATCGAAGACATTTTTTGAGCTGATCGTCACAATATTACCCCCTGTTCCCTGCCTTTTGAAAACTGGGATAGAGGCCTTGATAACATTGAAAGTACCAATAAGGTTGACTGCAATGGCCTGATCGAATTTTTGCGGTTCCAGTGCTTCAATCTTAGCCACATAGGCTATCCCTGCATTCGGAACAACGATATCGATTCCACCAAGCCTACCGCTGATTTCATCAAATGCCCTCTCTATAGATTGATAGTCTGTAACATCGGAGATTATGGTCTCCACCTTGCTCTCTTCGTATTTCTTTGCAAGAATAGACCGGACCTTTTCAAGACGCGATTTGGCAATATCAGATAGTACGACCACAGCGCCGGCTGCAATCAAACGATCCGCGATGCCAAACCCTATTGCGCCTGCTCCACCCGTTATAAAGGCAACCTGTCCCTGGAGTATAGGCTGAGAGGATTTACCCAGTTTTTTCTGCTGGAGACTCCAATATTCCATATCAAAAATATGGGAATCGAGGAGAGGGACGTATTCACCAATCGCATCAGCCTCGAGTTTGGCACGAATGGTGTGCTCGGCAATATCAGCGGCAATCCGGGTATCCTTTGGCGTAAATCCGAGTGCGAGCAGTCCCAGGCCTGCAACAAGAAAGATCCGAGGATAAGGATCGAGTTCTTCTCTTTCGACTTTCTTCTCTCTTACCTGGCAATGAAAATAGTCGTGATACTCTTGTTTGAAGACTTCTATCTCCCGGGCTATTATCTCCTTAAGATCATCATCTTTTTCCGGTATGCGGTCGATATATACCATCCTGTTTTTCGTACGAATTACATGGTCTGGAGTAAGAACACCGGAACGGCACAATCCCCTTGCCTCCTTAGAAAGAGAGGCCTTCACCAAATCGGATGTATTCCGGGTCGCAACATAAAATCGGCGTAAACTTCCATCATTGGCCTGATGGGCACATGCACCGCGCACTGATTGTGCAACTCTGGCGACTGATACAGAAATCTCCCTGCAAGGCGGAATATCAACGCGAGGGGTCATTAAAATTTTGCCCCTAATCCCTTCCTGAACAAATGTCTCTGCCCTATTTACATACTTGACCATCCTCGCGTAGGATGTTTCCGCATCTTCGCCAAAGGAAAAAATTCCATGATTTAAGATGACAATGGCCTCTATTGTTGTATCTTTTTCATATTGGGAAACCACTTCTTTTGCCAGAGGGAGACCGGACATGGTATAAGGCAAAACAGCAACCTTTGAGCCGAGTGCCTTTTTGACTATATCTTCTCCGTGCTTCTGATTGGTCAGAACAAGCACATTATCGGCGTGTGTATGATCAACATATTTGTGAGGAAGAAAGGCGTGGAGAAGCGATTCCACAGAGGGATTCAACCACGACAATTCAAGCTTATGAATCTGCATCTGGGTTTCCATCTCTTCGTCAGAGAGGCTCTCAACGTTCCGGAGTTTTCGGAGAAAAGTCAGATCCACTGCAGAAAAGCCTTCCGGTTCAATAGATGCCAGGTCGACTCCACTCCCCTTGATGTAAAGGATTTCCTCTTCTTCGCCGACGATATTTTTGGCTTTCAATTTTACCGAGGTATTTCCCCCACCGTGAAGCACCAAATCAGGCTCACTGCCAATCAGACGAGAAGTGTAAATACGAAGCGCAAATTCATACGGAATGTCGGGATAGCGTTCGACAAAATCTTTGGCAGCATTTTCATTAAAGACATTTTCCAACAACCTCTCTCCTCTCCTCTTAGGCCTAAACAATTTCTCCGCTGAGAATCCAGTAATTGTTCACTTTGTGAAACCCTACAGTTCATTTCTATCTTCATTGATCGCTGGCTTGTTGCTCCTCAAATATTTATGCAGGATCTTGATTTTTCAAGGTATTGTAAAGATCAAAAGCCTTTTCCGGTGACTCATTTTTGTGCACAACGGCCCTAACGGCCTGGATCATATTAACGGGGGACTCGGACTGAAAGATATTCCGGCCCATATCAACTCCACTTGCCCCTTGTTGTATTGCGTTATAGGCCATTTTCAAGGCATCCAGTTCGGGGATCTTCTTTCCCCCGGCCATGACAATCGGAACCGGACAGGAAGAAGTAACGGTTTCAAAGCCTTCCTCAATATAGTATGTTTTAATGTATTGCGCCCCAAGTTCAGCGCATATTCTTGTGGCAAGCCTGAAATATCGGGCATCGCGCGCCATATCCGTACCCACTGCGGTCACTGCCAGCGTTGGAATCCCATAGCGCGTTCCCATATCCACCATGTGAGTCATATTTATGATCGATTGTTTTTCATATTCGCCGCCGATAAAAACCTGGACAGCCATAGCACATACGTTGAGACGTATAGACTCCTCAATATCCACAGCGATCGCTTCATTTGAAAGCTCCTTGAGTATACTGGTACCCCCTGAAACACGCAGCACAATTGATTTTGTTGATGATGGGGGGACAATACTCCTGAGTATCCCCCTTGTAAGCATAAGGGTGTCCGCGTAGGGAACAAGCGGGAGGATATTGATATCAATCCGCTCCAACCCGGTTGTTGGTCCCTGAAAATAGCCATGATCTATGGCTAGCATAACGGTGCGACCGCTTTCAGGATTGAAAATGCGGGCAAGTCTATTCTTCATACCCCAATCGAGAGAATTTGAACCCTTAAGAAAGAAACCTTCGGTCTTCTGAGGGAAATCTGTATAATACTTTTTTCCCTCTTTCAGTTCGTCCATATCTGGCACTTGTTTATCTCCTTTCGTCCATCAAAACAAATCCGTTTTAGATTGTGACATATTTCATGGCCTCATTATTCATGCATATCCGACGGCCATTGCCAGGTTCTCAAAGCTTTTCTTCAAGGAAGGATACAGCTCAAGATATACCTTATACAATTTCATGTAGTAATCGTGCAATTTCCTATTAGGCTCAACATAATCAGTAAAGGCAACCCATTCATTTGCCACAGTATAATCTTTAAAAACTCCAACTCCAACACCTGCATTTATAGCATTGCCAAGGGGCGCCCCAGGACATTCCGACATGTAGGCGCCTTTGACATTCAAGATGTCGCACACAATTTGACGCCATAGCCGGCTATGCGCCCCACCCTCGCCCATTGTGAGGATGGGCTTAATATGAAGCCCGCTTGCCCTAATCAGCTCAAGGTTCTGAAGCATGCCATATCCAGCACCCTCCATCAGTGCCCTGAGAATGTGGCTGCGCGTGTGAGATAAGGAAAGCCCAAACATGACTCCTCTTGCCAATGGGTCCCAAATCGGAGTCCGTTCTCCCATGAAATATGGTAGCACGATCAGGCCGTCAGAGCCAGGTGGCGCTTTTTCTGCCTCAAGATTCAACAGGTCATATTCATTAATATTGAGCTTTGATGCTGCGTCCATCTCGATTCGGCCGAAATTGTCTCGAAAATATCGGATAAGCGCACCGCATGAAACCAGCGCCATTAATGTCGTATAAACTTCTTCACAATTTGCAGTATGAATGATCGTAATCATATTTCTGGTAAATTCGGGTTTTTTATGACAGACACCCAGAACCCCGGCTGTCCCCATTACTACGGAGTTGTCTCCATCTTCAACCATACCCATAGCGAGCCATGCCGCGTTAGCATCTACAGTACCGGCCACTACCGGGGTTCCCGTGGCTAAGCCGGTCTGTTCACTGGCTTCACGGGTTACTTCACCAATTACTTCTTGGCAGGGATAGATTTCAGGGAGTTTTTCAATATCTATTCCAATTTCCTCCACCATTTTTTCGTTCCACTGCTTTTTTCGAATATCAAAGCATATCCCCAATAGGCTTGCATTAGAATAATCAATAACTGCCTTGCCTGTGAGTTTCATGCGGGGATAGCAGGCTGCTGTCTGGATTTTGTATGCATTTTTATATAGTTCCGGGCGATTATCTCTTTCCCACATCAATTTCGCTACAGCAAAATATGGATCGGTTGGATTTCCAGACAATTCAAAAATCCTGTCCTCACCGATGTTTTCCTTTAGCCATTTACATTGCGCCGTAGCCCTTCGGTCCATCCATATGTGAGCCTTTTGAAGAGGTTTGAGATGTTTGTCAACCAATATACACGCTGGTGACAGCGCACTGATACTAACGCCACGAATATCTTTATTGCTGATTCGTGCCTGAATAATGGATTGTCGAATCGTTTCTGAAACTGCATTCCAATAGAGCTCAGGGTCGTGTTCGGCCCAGCCGGGTCGTGGAGTCTCCAGGGGATATTCAATGAAATGACTGCCTAATAGATGCCCCTCTTCATCAATGACCGCCGCTTTCGTCCCACCAGTTCCAACATCACACCCAACAAGATAATTGGACATAAAAACCCCCTCAATTATCAAAACAATATTGCTATACGTGTCCCCACTTTATATGGCACCAAAATGGTCTAAATCAACTCACCAAGGCAGATGACATACTCAGGATTTACTTGCCAGCATTTAATCACAGGAAAACAGACTCAAGCACCACAAAAGTTCTTTCAAACTCCCAGGAACCGTGCCGCAACAGGATCAAAAGGTAATTTATATTGGTGGGCTCCTCTTCTTTTCAATCAGTTAATAGGAACAAAAATGTTAGTCTGTTCCTATTCCTTAACAGCACCGAAACTCAGTCCGCGAACCAAGTATTTTTGAACGAAAAAACTGAATGCAAGAACGGGGAAAATGAGAGCACTTCCTGCAGCGCTGACCTGTTCCCAAGTGACTTCACGCCAGGTTATAAACTCGCAGATGACAACTGGCATCGTCTTCGCTTCAGTCTGCGTCAAGAGGAATGCGAACAGGAATTCGCTCCATGAAAAGATTATGCAAAATATAGCTACGGCTACCAGGCTGGGTCTAAGGAGGGGCAGAAGGATCCTGCGAAAGGCTTGCATTCGCGTCAATCCATCAACCATAGCTGCTTCCTCTAATTCCTCTGGTATGGCAATTATAAATTCCCGCATCATCCAAACAACGAAGGGTAAGTTAAAGACAGTATAAGCGCATATTAGTCCAAACCGTGTGTCAAGCAGTCCAAGTTTTGACATCCAGAGAAATATTGGGATGGCTGCGGCAATCGGCGGAAACATCCTCATAGAAAGGATAAAAAAGGAGATATCCTTGGACCCCTTGATTCTAAACCGGGCCAAAGCGTAGGCAGCCAACGTACCGAAAACAAGGGAAACAACCGTAGTGCCAAGGGAAACTATTATGCTGTTAAAAAAATAATGAAATAGCGGCTTCTTGGTAAAGGCATCTATCCATGCCTGTAAAGTCGGGACGAAAATAAACTTCGGAGGCATGACATAAATATCAAGTCGAGACTTCAAGGAAGTCATAAACAAATAAACAACCGGGAACAAAAAGAATATAACCGCAACAGCAATGACCGAATAAAATACTACCCAATAAAGCGTACTGCGTTCACTCTCCATCTAACAGTTTCTCCCTTTATCCTTAAGTGACGGATTCCTGCTTCTGAAAAACCCTCAGGTAAATTCTACTGATAATGATTATAACAATTAGCATCACGATGGCCAGGGCTGCGCCTTTACCCATATTGAAGTATCGAAAGGTCTGTCTGTAAATCTCAAGGCTGATCAATTCAGTAGCATCCCCAGGCCCACCTTGAGTCATAATAAAGATCTCATCAAATAGTTTGAAGACATCCATAGTGCGTAGCAATAAGGCAATCAACAGAACGGATTTCATCATCGGGAAGGTAACCCATTTAAAGGTTTGCCAGGTGCTGGCCCCGTCGATTTTCGCTGCTTCAAATGGTGATTTTGGCAAAGCAGCAAGCCGGGCCAGTGAGAGAAGAAATACAAATGGAGTCCAGTGCCACACATCAACGAAAATAATGGCTGGTAAGGCTGTAATCGGATTAGATAAGAGTGTATATTCACTGACACCAATTAGCTGCAATATCCATGAGACAAAACCGAATTCGCCATTGAACATATAACGCCAAATCAGACCGACTACAATAGGTGTTGTGATCATGGGTATAAGAATTATAGGAAAGAAGATGGACTTCCCCTTGAACTCCCTGTTAAATAACAGGGCGAGAGCAAATCCCAGACACATCTCCAAACCAACGGCCACAACAGCAAAAACGACCGTCTTTAGAAATGCCGCCCAAAACAAGGATGACATAAAAAGGGTCGTGTAGTTCTTAAACCAGATAAATCGCATACCCAATTCAGGACGAGTCAGAGTCCAGAAATGCATGCTCAAGAACAAATTGTAAAAGAGTGGAAAAACACCTATCAAAAGAATAATTATGAGCGCCGGTGACAATAACGCCCAAGGCAAATATTTTCCTTCAGTTACAGCATTCATTCTTACAACCTATGCCCTCTCCCCACTCATGATTAAAAGTGCGTGTAAGGGGAGATGTGGGTACGCCACCCACATCTCCCAAGGTCCACTCAGTATCTATTCATACGTGCCGGTCAGCAGGTCTGAATAATCCTTGTTCTCAAAGTAATACCCTTTGTCATCAAGCATCTTCTCCACGCCTTTTGCCGCCTCAGAAACGGCTTTTTCAGGCGTAAGCTGTCCGATCATACACTTCTGGAAATAGACAGCGCTAACATCATCGACCTGTGACCATTCAACAATTTTGGGCACCAGTCGTACTGCATTATCCTTCCCGCCCTGTTCAAGAAGGGGAAAGTAGGCAAATAGATTCTTGACAGCAGGGTTATTCATCACTGAATACCTTGCCGGGTGTCCGCATTTGTAATCGGCCTCTATTTTAAGCAGTGTGGCCTTGCTGGTCAGCCACTGGATGAAAAGATAAGCAGCCTCTTTGTTTTGGGCTGTTTTGGGAATACACAGACCAGTCGAGGCCTCCCGAACATAATGGACAACTTTGGGGTTGTCTTTGGGGAACATTGCGTAGCCGACCTTGCCTGCAACTTTACTTTTGGCCACGTCCTCCAAATCAGCGCCCATCATAGACCAGTTCCACATCATAGCCGCCTTTCCTTGAGCGAAGAAGGCTGCCGCTTCACCAAGCTCAAAGTCAGTGGCGCCGCGTGGAACAAATCCTTCAGTATAGAGCTTCTGGTAGATGGTCAAAACGTCAATCATCTTTTGATTGTTAAATGCTGGCTTGAGTTTTTTGTCAAAAAGTTGACCGCCTTTACCCCAGTATGGAGTACAAAGCTCATCGAAAACTCCTGTCCGTTGTCCATGTTCGACTGTCCCGTAGACAATTGTCTTACCATCTTCCTTTTCAGTCAGTTTTTTAGCGTACTCGTAGTATTCCTGGTAAGTCTTCGGAGGTGTGGTCAGACCGTGTTTTTCAAATAAATCTTTCCGATAAATCAGAACTGGAAAGAAATAACCCTCGGGAAAAGAGTATGTTTTTCCGTTCCACTGATATCCCGCCAGTACCTCTTTGACAAAATCGTCAATATCCAGGCCTGGATCACCCAGCTTAGGGTCTTTCATGTAGTCATCGAGTGGTCTTAGGTAGGCGACGTACTGGGGAAACCAGAGATTATCGATATTCAGCAGGTCATAAGCTTTGCTTCCCGTGGCAAGAGCAATCATGTGTTTTTCAAGAGTTTCAGAGTAAGGAATGGCTTCAAACTTCAGTTTTATTCCTGTAATCTTTGTAAATTCCTTGCCAATTTGGGGAATAACCTCATTAACCTTATACCCAGCCATTAGCGACATGGATAGAGTTTGTCCCCTGTACGGTTTTGATGCTTCAGCAAGATCAAACGCCATTGCGCTTGAGCAGAAGCTTAAAATGATGCAGAAAATAAATCCAATCAACGTCATCGCTTTCAACTTTTTCATAGTAAAGCCTCCTCCAAAGTAAAGATTATTGATTCAGGGCAAAAGCGCTTTTTTTTGCATCACCTCCTCATATACTCAATTTGTCGGCCCACTAGACCTGCGGACTTTATTCTATCCTAATTCCCGTTTTAGCATCAAAAATGAGTGCCTTTTCCCAAGCAAATTTCAACCAGGCTTTCTCACCGATACCAAGCTTTTCATCCGGATTGGTTACGACTTTTATTTTTTCTCGTCCGAAAATAAAATCAATGATCTGTATTTCTCCAAGCGGTTCACTCACATATACCTCAACTGGGAAACACCTTTGTTCAGTTTTTTCCTTAACAATCTCAAAGTGCGAGGGTCTGATGCCCAGACGAATTGAACCCGATGACACCGCTCTTTTCATAATTGATGATTTTTCATTTGGGATTTCAAAAGAAAAATTATCGCCTCTGATGTACGATCTCCCACCTTCTTGAACCAGGCTGCCATCCATGAAATTCATGGGTGGGTCGCCGACAAAACCGGCAACGAATTCATTCGTCGGTTTGTTAAAGACTTCATCAGTAGTGCCAAATTGCTGGAGTACGCCAAAACGCATGACAGCAATCCTATCGGCCATGGACATTGCTTCCAGCTGATCATGAGTTACATAAATCATTGTCGTACCCAGATCCTTTTGAAGCCGCTTGATCTCACCACGCATATGAGCTCTTAATTTTGCGTCAAGATGTGAAATTGGCTCATCCATTAAAAAAACAGCAGGGTCTCTAACAATCGCCCTTCCCATAGCCACCCGTTGTTTTTGCCCACCGCTTAACTGGGTTATGTTGCGGTTAAGCAGCTCTTCAATCTCTAAGATACCTGCTGCTTTCATTACCTTTTCTTTTATTGCTTCTTTAGATTCCTCCCTGACTTTAAGTGGAAATCCAATATTCTCAAAGACGGTCATTTGGGGATAAAGGGCATAATTCTCAAAAACCATGGCAATATCTCGATCCCGCGGGGACAAATTTGTTACATCCTTTCCTCCAATATGAATCGTCCCAGAGCTCGGACGTTCAAGCCCGGCAACCATTCTCAGGGAAGTGGTCTTACCACAGCCCGAAGGCCCCAGGAAACACACCATTTCCTTATCCTTAATGTCTAGATTAAGGTCAATAGTAGCTTTAACCTTCCCGAAATTTTTGCAAAGGTCTTTAATTTGTATCGCCGCCACGGAATCCCCTCCTGATAGTATATGTCAATTTTGGATAATCAATGCCAGTTATTAGGGACTTTACATTCTTGCATACCTTTACCAGCATAATCAATGCAATTTAAAATATATGAGATATTTTTTGGGAGCTGTTATCGCATTTTTGTCCACCGCATGCTGGGTAGTTCCAGTAAGGTTGATAGCAGAGAAATCAAACGAGGTGTTTATGCTATCATTATTATCCAGAAAGAACTCCTTCAGTCTACTCATACTGTGGAACCAGCCCAAACTTCTGTTCCATTGATCTCGAAGCAATTTTTCAAGAGCACAACTACACAAGATTTCAGTGAATATTTATCCAGGGTCAGCAGCGAAATCTTATAAAACTGAATAGTTGAGCATATGGTCACCATATGATCAAATGATCACGTTGGTTTTTCTGTAATATAGCCAAGAATATTTGTCAAGTTTTTTTCAAACCTTAGATTATAATTTATGTAAACCTGCAGGTTGATAAAATGCCGCCATATTTATAGGGTGTAAGTTGAGGAGTTTTCGCTGTATTTAACGGTCTGAAATGGTATGGGTTCTGGGAGGTCCAAAACTATTTCACCCCACTTTTCCGTTTTGATATCTGTGGGTTTCATGAAATTATCCAGCTTGTCAGCGAGGCTTAGTTGTTAAAGTAAGGAACAGACGCTCATGTTTGGCGCCTATAGCCGACCTGAAAACC
>ERZ889078.3228-NODE-3228-length-10925-cov-22.827783_pt1 | contig 10925 bp, 11 predicted proteins | sample MGYA00521266_ERZ889078 | MGnify/ENA primary metagenome ERZ889078 (study PRJEB32303, sample SAMEA104408618) | aquatic metagenome | biome: Brackish water; feature: Pelagic; material: water | place: Baltic Sea | collected 2014-06-16T06:34:00 | depth 76,534 m ... | reverse complement strand
AATAATCTATATTTTAGACTTTGTAAACCTATAGATTTGGCAATATCAAATATCTCACTATTTTCACCAGCTAAATCCACCTGCCCGTAAGTAAACATAATTTCATCGTTTTTAAATGCATGGGATACTTTTGCCAATGTATCTGCATAAATGAGATCATCAGCATTGACTATGCCAATAATCTTACCATGGGATAATGCAATCCCTTTATTCATAGCATCATAAATACCTTTGTCTTTTTCACTCACCCAATAATCAATCTTATCTTCGTACTTTTTTATAATATCCAAAGTACCGTCAACAGAGCCGCCGTCAATTATTATATATTCTACATTATCGTAAGTTTGATTGATGACACTTTGAATGGTTTCCTCTAAGTATTTTTCGCCGTTATATACGACCGTAATTACAGATACAAGAGGTTTGTCTTCATAGCTTTTTTTAAAGTGATCTTTAGTTCTTAATCCGCCCTCACCTTTTCGCCCTTTACCCTCTGGCAAAAATAAAACTGATTCAAATTTATCTTCTGGTTTGTTTTTTAGAATTGGCTTTTCTTGTGTAAGAAGTCTTGTTGTGCTATAGTTTTCATCTAAATATATTTTATTAATCATTTTTCTCTAGCTTTTAAGGTATCATAAATACTATTATTTTCTCTTTTACCTACACTTAGAACTAATACTACTATCTCTTCATCTTTTACATCATATGCCAATCTAAAGCCTGAGCTTCGTAATTTTATTTTGTATACATTTTCATAGCCGCTGAGTTTATCTTTTAGAACTTTTGGATTCTCTAATCGTTCGTTTAGCTTCTTTTTAAACTGTTCTCGTATAGAACTATCCAATTTCATCCACTCTTTTAAAGCTTGTGGTTTAAAATCTAGATTATAAGTCATCAATATTGACCCTTATAGGTTTTTCGCCATCTTTTAATCTCACTTCAACTTCTTGAGCTAAATAATAATCGTCTATGATATCCATCATTTTTTCATATAAACTGCTAGGTACAAGATAAGCACTAGCCACATTATGGTTAAGTATAGCTACCGCCTCATCACCTGCATCTTTAAGTAATTGAGTAGGAGATTTTTTAAGTTCGGTAATACTTGCTGAGTAATTCGCTAAAATAGGTTGCATTTTAAATCCTTTTTTGATATCAAATATTGTACTGTATTTCGTATTATTTAGTCAATAGATTATATTTTGACAAAGCTTCTTTTACACGTTCTACACTTATCTCATTTTTATATCAAAAGCTTTGCATTCTGTTGTGTTAATCACTTAAAATCTCTTTATAAAGTTCTATATACTTCTTAGCCACCACAACGCTATCAAACTCTCTTAACACTTTTTGTCTTGCACTATGACAAAGTTCGTCATAATCGCTTACATGTAAGACCCATTCTATACCATTTGCCAAATCATCCGTGTCAAATGGCTTTGCTAAATAGCCATTTTTTTCATGTTCTATCATATCACTATTCCCACCTATGTCAAATCCGACAACAGGCGTTCCACAAGCCAAACTTTCCATAATAGCATTGGATAAATTCTCTTGTAAACTAGGAACAACCATCACATCGACAGCGCTATAAAGTGTCACTAAACTCACATCATCATGCAAACTTCCTAAATAATGTGTTTTAAATCCTAAGTTTTGAGACTCTTTTGGTTCACTACTTCCAAATACTACAAACTCTACATCTTTACATGTAAGCTTATGAAGTGCCTCACTAAGTTCACAAAAACCTTTTCGCGTGTCACTTGTAGCTCCCATTGCGCCAAAAAGTACAAGCTTCTTGTTTTGAGGTAAACTCCAAAGCGCTCTTGCTTTCTCTTTATCAAATGGTTTAAATATATTTGTATCAATTGGGTTTGGCAAATTTATATGTTTTTTATTTTTTAGTAATGTACTGCTTTGTGCGCATTCACTTAACCACTTGCTTAAACCCACTATTGTCATATTCTCTATTTTAGAAAAAGTTTTATTTTTTCTATTGTAAATTTTTCTGCTTAAATCATTTTCTTTATCGCTTCCAAGAACTTTACAATTTCCACACTCTTTTTCATACCCTTGACACTCTTCATCATAGTGACACCCACCTGTAAAAGCCCACATGTCATGTAGCGACCAAACAATAGGGGCTTTTATCCGAGCAATATCCTCTATAGTCATCATCCCTCCACATATCCAGTGCAGATGAACTATATCAGGATTAATATCATTTATTTTATCTACGATATTACTAAAGCCAAACCAAGATGGACTAAAAAGAGTTTTAGTTCGCTCTTTGAAAAATCGTATGGGTATACTATCAATTGTTGGACGAAGTTTGTTAAAGCCATTTCGTAGTTTTGAAATTTCTGCTATTACCGTAAAATCATCACTACTTTTATCTTGAACTAACATTTCACTATCTACATGTAAGGATAACAATGACTTATGAAGTCTATATGCAGCCCTTGCCGCTCCACCATCTATATCTGATAAGTTTACTATAAGAATTTTCATTTTAGAATCTCTTTTAATTTTTCACTATATACACTCAATCTTCTTACTATATCATCTTCATTACTAAGAAATTTATCATCTGTATTTTTAATTATTTCAGCTGTTATCTTATCGGCTTGTAGCGATATATATCTTTCATCATAAAAATTATTTTTATCAATATCACTCAAAAATCCATATATTTTACCTTTTTTAGGCTCTGTGTAATCAAGCACATAATTCTTACCACTGGAAATAGTTTGTAAAACAACAGAGTGAAATCTCATCCCGATATTAAAATATGCATTGCTGTATATTTCCATAGTTTTTCTAAGTGTTAAGTTTGAATTTTGTACTTTAATATTCTCTTTTTTAAGCTCAAGAGCTATGCTATTTAAAAATACTCTATCATCTCCACCTACATGAAAATAGTGCATTGGTATAAGTCGTATTTCTCTATCTGAAAATTTATCTGCAACATCTTGTATAAAAAACTTCAGTTCTTCGTTTATATTTTTGGAATCATTATTTTTACTATATTCAAGAGGGAACTCTCTTAAATTTACTGCAATATACTCCTCATTTATTTTGGTATTTAGTTTATTAAATTCTAAAGTACACTCCACGGCAGGATCGTAGCTTGTCTCTATTGATTTAGCATCGAAAGATTTATTAAATTCTTTATAAATATCTTCTAAATTACCTTTAGATTTATTATCTCTTAAAATTGTAATATCACTATTTAAAGATATATTTAGCACTGACTTTCTATATTTTTTATGAAAAAGAGGTCCAACTCCACATCCAAAAAGTGCGGTTTTAATTCCAAGCTTTTTTGCCTTTTTAAAAGCATACTCAACCATAAATAATTCACCCAAATCCATTAAAGGACCACCACCCATAACTACTAAAGCACTTTCTTTTATAGCACTAGTTAGTTCGTTTGAATCTTTAGAATTAAATATATCTATTTTGATATCTTTACCTATTATCTCTTTGTAAAAACTATAGTCCTCATTAATCGTTCTTTGACTAAAAAATGGGTATAAACTTCCAAGTTTTATTTCAAAGTCATCATATGATTTATTAAAAAAAGAGATAAAACCCGCTAAAATGGCTCTATCTCCTATGGTTTCTGTTCCATACCATCCTATAATTGTTATTTTCATTACATAAACCTTGCTTTCATCTCATAAATTTTCATAGCAAATCTACTGTTCAAAGTATCAAGTAAAAACTTCCATACATTTTTTAGTTCTGGCTGTCCGCTATAATCATGTATGCATCCATCACAACTATTAGTAATGATGCTTTTTCTATAATCTATATTTTTATCATCAAAAAATATCTTCTCACCTTTTTCTTTTCGTAAACTACCTATACTATCGCTGGCAACAGCACAATAGTACAATTCACCTCTTGCATCAAGAGTAATTCCTTCATCTTTCCAACTACATCCAAGCAATCTTTTTGGTTTTTCACTATTTAACCATGTAAAAATAGAGTAGTATTTAAATCTATTTGCCAAATCCTTTGTTTGTGATATTTGGTAATGAAAAAACTCTTTTGCACTTTGTTTTAGTGGACTGTATATTACAGAATATTGGTTCCTTAATTTATCACTTTGTATTCTTTTATTATCAATTCCGAGACGATACTTAATATTATAGTTTTTACTCTTCGCATAAGTATCAAGTTCCATGAGATAATCAATATTTTGGCTTACAATTGTGCAACCTATATCATAGCTGTCACAATATCTATCTTGATTAGCAATTATCTCATCTATAGTCGATGTTGTCTTTTCAAATACATTTTGCCTACCCCTTACAGTGTCGTGCACTTCACCAACACCATCAAGAGAAATAGCAATATGAAAATGTATCCCTTTTGCTTTACATGAAGCATAGATTTTTTCAATATTTTTAAATAGTGGCTTAGGGCTAAAGCCATGTGAAATAATATTCAGAGATTTTAAAGATGGTAGTTTTAAAATCTCTTCTGCATATTCATACAAATTTGGAACAAGCGATGGCTCACCGCCATTTATGCCAACTGCCGCAACCTCTTTAAAAATGTCATCTTGCATAAACTTTGCAAACTCTTCAACAGTAGCTTCTCCACTGTGGTCCATTTGCCAAATATTACACATAACGCATCGTGCATTACAATTATATGTTATAGGCAACTGTATAACTTTTGGATACTTCTTTTTACTACCATCTATTTTTGAGAAAGATGAAGTTTGTAAAAATCGTAATGCTTTTGCTATTAAAAAAAGTTTCTTGTTTTTTTTAATAAGCTGAATTAGTTGTTGTTTCATTTTTTCATCACTTTAGTGAATATTTTTTGAAAAATATTTTTTTTTGAATTAATTACTTTATAAAGACTAATATCTTGAATTATATAATTGGGATGTTTAAGCTCACTTTTCATCTCTTCCAATTCCAAATTAGTATATGGGTTTTTTCCACTTGTGTGAGTTGCATCATCCCCAAAGCCTAAATTTAAAATATAATTATTTTTTGGTATTACAGTATATTGACTATTTTTATATAGTGTAAATGACCATTGGTAGTCCCATGTATCAATTTTGTGCTTTTGTATTTTTTCAAAGATATTCATTCTGTTCGCCAACTCTTGTTTTCCAAAAAGTAAAGCAAATTGATTATTATTGTTTATTTCATTTAAATCTTTTAATTCTAATGAATAATTTTTCCACCTATTGGCCCAACTCGCCCATCCCCAAATCATTGGATATTTAGAGAAGAGGTAATCATAATTTAAATCTTTATTTTTATAACCATAGTTAAATCCACTAATTTGTCCAATTCGCATGTCATCTTTATATTTCTCCAGAAGTTCCTCACAAAACCAAAAAAAACTCTGACTTGGGAGTATATCATCTTCAAGTATTATCCCCATCTCTTCATTTTCAAAGAACCAGTCTATTGCACCACTTACAGCCATTTTACAGCCGAAGTTTTGCTCACGAAAGAGTGTTGTTACTTCACACTCCCAGTCTACATTTGAAGTTATGTAGTGTCGCACCGCTTTTACTTTTTCAGCCTCGCCTTCTTTTGTTTCTCTTGCCCCATCTGCTGCTATATAAAGCCTTGGCGGCTTAGCTTGCCGTATCGCTTCAAACACTTGTTTTGTTGTGTCAAGTCTATTAAATACTAAAAACAGCACCGCTGTGTTTAGTGGATGGGGTGGAATGAATTCTAATTTTGAACTTTTAATGTTAATTTTTGAATTATCTGACAAAATATTTACCTGTCTCGCTCATGGAATGAGTATAAACTTTTTTTATATTACTGATTCTTTCTTTTATTTCTTTTTCACAAATCATCTTATATCTCCTTTAGATTATTTTTGTAAATATCATAATTATCAATCATTTCTACAGTGCTTCCATCGTTTGTTGCATATGCCATGGGCGGTTGTATACAAACAGTACTATTGGGGCTAGATTCATTTTACTTCTACCTCTTTCATGAATTTATTAATTGCTTTAGATTGATATTCTACTTGACTACTAAACCCCAACCAATACATAGGAGCGAAAACAACATCTCTGTTTTTCATCAAATAACTACCCCACCAACCAAAACTACTAGGGCTTAAGATGGCACTATTACACTTTGTCATAATTGCTAAATCAACCCCATAGTGATTAGCATGTGAAACTATTTTATTTTCTATAAAATTAAATTCTTTTTCTATAAATTCTGGCTCATTACTTAAAAATATAAAAAAATAATTTTCTCTGTTTTGTATAAACCAATCTATTTGTTCTTTAAAATAGCTCATTGGTAATAGTGCATTTTTAGCATATACAGTATAATCTTTATAATCACCTCTTCTTATATGAATAAAAATTTTATTTGAATTCTCAGGAATAAAATTTAAAAACTCGTCTGCTTCTTCCAAGTATTTATTTTTTATCTTTAACTCTTTTACAATATTTTCATCAAAAAACTTTTCACTCTGAAAAAAGCCCAACTTGACGAAAGTAATAAAACTAAAAAATCCTTTACTTTCAGTAAATGACGTAGCTTCTCTTCTGTATTTGTCTAAAACTTGTTCATGATTTACAGATATAGAAGAGATAATATTTTTATCAGCTAAGAAATGAAATATTGGCTTACAAATTCTAAACAAAAACCCTCTAATCCATCTGTTTTTTTTATTTAAAAATACTATATCATCTATTTCAAAAACTTCTTTTAAATCTTCAAAACCTGAAACAACTATCTTTTCATTATTTTTTTGAATAGTTTTTAAAAAAGCATATTGGAATATTTGATTTCCAAGTCTGCCGTCTGCTAAGAAGATAATCATTTTTTACTATCTCCTTTTTTTAGTTTATATAGCCCAGTGCCAAAACCTTTATTTTTATCGTTTGAATCATACATTTTAGTACAATAATGATACTTTTCGTCTAATATTTCAAAACCACTAAAAAGTTCTAAGATATAATCTCTTGTAAAAGCTCTATGCGCATTAAAGTATATTTTATTTTCATTATCCACGGGTACACTAAATAAAATCACACCACCAATTTTCAAAACTCTTTTTAATTCTTTTATAGCTTTTTCACTTCCAAAAGGGTCTAGCGGATCACCATATCTTCCAAGTCCAATATGTTCTACTACGCACAATGACGATAATGTCTCAAGTGAATTGTCTTGAAACGGAAGTTCTAAAATAGAACCTTTTTTAAAAAATAAATTTGGTAATTCAAGTTCAATAGGTCGAATATCTATCATAGTAATAGGCACAAACTGAGATAATATTCCAATTGTCTTTGCGGAGCTTCCAATGTCATAATGATGGTTTGGCTTCAAGTCAAAAAGATGCTTCGCAGCCCAACTATCTTGAAAAAAATAAGTCGGCTCAAGCGGTGTATAACTTAGATTATCATAAAGACATGGATAATATTCTATGGTCTTGAATTGTATATTTTCACCTAATTTTTTTAAACTACTAAGTTGATTAAAAAACCATGTGAATTGTTGAATTAACAGAAGTGGTCGGAATTTAAAAAAGTCACCTATTGTTTTCAGTAAGAAATATATATTTCTCACGAATTGATTTTGCTTTAAATTATCTCGCATATTTATTTCCTATATTTATTTTGTAAAAAGTTAGCATCCCATATATTTGCAATATTACATTTTCTCTAGTCTTAATGTATAAAAAATCAATCAAAAAACTAGTTACAAAAAAAGAAAATATTGTCGCAACAATAGCACCTTGACTTTGATATAATGGAATTAAATAATAATTTAAAACCACATTGACGATAGCACCAAAAGTCATTGTAATCAGTGAAAATTTAAAAAGATTTTCAATATTCATAAAAGCTCCTCTTGCTACGCCTGTGTTGGTGAAAAATAATCTAATAGCCATTAAAGACAACAAAATACCGGCAGGCTGATAAGCAGCACCATAAAGTAAAACTATAATCATTTCAGAAAATAAAAAAATTGGTATTGAGGTTATTAAAAATAATAAAAAGCCCAAACGATAGTAATTTAAAAATCGTTCTCTGTATAACTCTTGTGACACATTTTTTGCATTTACAAGGGCTGGAAAAATAGAGCCATTTAGTAGCATAGGGAGAAATCCAAAAACTTCAATTAGTCGAAGAGCACCACTATAGTATCCAACTTCTTTACTTCCAATCATCTCCTGAAGCATTACTTGATCAATTCTTGCTTGTATCATTAAAACTATCCCGCTTAAGATAAGTGGCCAACTGTCTTTCAAAAGTGAAACTGCTGTTTGTTTGTTAAATTTCCATGTTTTTAGTAAGTGGGTATTAGATTCCCAGTCAAGCTGAGAATGACGGGTGGTTTGATGAGAACGACGGGAACGAATATAAAAATAAACAAATCCACAAGCCAAGACAAAACTATCAAAGACTATAACTACAGCAAAAGCTTCTAGTGGCGCTTCATTTAAGATAAGTGCTATTTTCACAACAGATGAGATAAAAAGACTTATGATATTTGCAAATACTATATACTTACCCATTACCTTACTTTGAAAATAAAAATCTACAACATTGAAACTTTGAAATATCGTTGCGCTTGCTATTATAAAAACTAAAGTGTTCGTATACGTATCATTTGATGTAAAGTTTATAGCTATAGCCAATATGCCAAGCACTCCCAAAGCACCAATCAGTTTAAGCCAAAAAGCTGTACCGATTAGCTCATCTCTTCTGCTTTCATCTTTGACAAGTTCACGAACAACTATACCATCAAGCCCAAGAGTAGCGATGGCCGTAAAAAGCCCTACGAAACTCTGAGCATAAGAAAAAAGTCCAAACTGCTCAGGTCCTAAATATCTAGCTACCCAGATTCCCACAAAAAGACCAACAATCATTCGAAGTATTTTTTCGCCAAAAAGCCATGAGGTATTTTTAAAATACTTCATAAAGCCTTGATGATTTTTGAGTGTACGAAGTTTTGTTATCATTTATTTTTCAGATACCACTCATACGCAGTTCTTATCCCCTCTTCAAGCGCAACCTTATGTTTCCATCCAAGAGCATGAAGCTTTGAGGGATCGGTTAGTTTTATCATGGTTCCGTCTGGTTTATCTGCATTGAAGTAGAGTTCCCCTTGGTAGCCGACTATCTCTTTTATGAGATAGGCTAGTTCTTTGATGGAGATGTCTTCACCGGTACCGATGTTGATGTGGGTGTTTCTTATCTCTTTTTCATCTTTGTTATACGTGTCTTTAAAGTCGCGGTTTTCCATAATGAAGACGCAGGCATCTGCCATATCTTCAGAATATAAAAACTCTCTTCGTGGTTTACCGCTTCCCCAGATCTCCACTTTTTGTGTATTGTTTATTTTTGCTTCATGCATTTTTCTGAGTAATGCCGGAAGTACATGTGAAGTTTCTAAGTCAAAGTTGTCATTTGGTCCGTAGAGGTTGGTCGGCATGACGCTTATGAAGTTTGTGCCGTATTGGATATTGTAACTCTCACACATTTTTATACCCGCTATCTTTGCTATAGCATATGGTTCGTTTGTGTATTCAAGTTCAGATGTCAGTAAAGAGTCTTCTTTCATAGGTTGCGGAGCATTTTTTGGATAGATACATGTACTGCCTAAGAAAAGCAGCTTTGTTACTCGATGCATATAACTTTGATGGATTACATTGTTTTGAATTTGTAAGTTTTCATAAATGAAATCTGCTCTGTAAGTGTTGTTTGCTACAATGCCGCCTACTTTTGCAGCAGCGAGTATGACATACTCCGGCTTTTCTTTTTTGAAGAACTCTGCTACTGCTTGTTGGTTTAGTAAATCTAATTCTTTGTGGGTTCTGTAGACTAAGTTTGTATAGCCTTTTGATTGTAAGTTTTTCACAATTGCAGAACCGACCAAACCTTTATGACCGGCTATGTATATTTTACTTGATTTATTCATTATTCAAAATAACTCATAGTCTTATATCCGCCTTCTTGCAAGTACACATCTTTTGTCATAAGTTTTAGGTCTGACTTCATCATTTCATTTACAAGTTCTTCTAGTTTATATTCTCTCGTCCAGCCCAGCTTTTGTTCTGCTTTAGTTGGGTCTCCTAGTAGTAAGTCAACTTCTGTAGGGCGGAAGTATTTAGGGTCAACTGCCACTACTTCTTTTCCGATCTCTACTTGGTACTCAGGATTAGTGCATGTGGTGATATATGCTTTTTCATCAATACCTTTACCTTTAAACTCTAACTCTATTCCGGCATAAGCAAAGGACATCTTTACAAAGTCTCTTACTGTTGTAGTTTCTCCGGTAGCGATTACCCAGTCTTCAGGTTCGTCTGCTTGAAGTATCATCCACATCATGCGTACATAGTCTTTTGCATGACCCCAGTCTCTTTTTGCATCTAAGTTACCGAGATAAAGTTTGTCTTGTAAACATAGTGCTATTTTAGAAGCTGCTCTTGTGATTTTTCTTGTTACAAATGTTTCACCTCTTACGGGTGACTCATGGTTGAATAAGATTCCGTTACATGCAAACATACCGTAAGCTTCTCTGTAGTTTACAGTTATCCAATATGCATACATCTTTGCAACTGCATACGGACTTCTTGGATAAAAAGGTGTTGTTTCTTTTTGAGGGGTTTCTTGTACTTTTCCAAAAAGTTCACTCGTACTTGCTTGGTAGATTTTTGTTTTTTTACTTAGTCCTAAGAGTTTTACAGCTTCCAGGATTCTGAGTGTTCCTGTTCCATCTGCATTTGCTACATATTCTGGAGTTTCAAAAGATACCGCTACATGACTCATAGCCGCAAGATTGTATATCTCATCTGGCTGAACTTCCTGAATGATTTTAGTTAAGTTCATACTGTCTGTCATATCGCCATGATGTAAAATAAGGTTTCTGTTTTCTACATGTGGGTCTTGGTATAAGTGGTCGATT
>ERZ889078.3227-NODE-3227-length-10932-cov-6.306794_pt1 | contig 10932 bp, 7 predicted proteins | sample MGYA00521266_ERZ889078 | MGnify/ENA primary metagenome ERZ889078 (study PRJEB32303, sample SAMEA104408618) | aquatic metagenome | biome: Brackish water; feature: Pelagic; material: water | place: Baltic Sea | collected 2014-06-16T06:34:00 | depth 76,534 m ... | reverse complement strand
CTGATAGATCTTGGCAACATCAATGCCCGCAATTTTTGCCGCATTTTCAGGGATAAACTCGTCCTGTGCCAGCAGCCATTTCTTCCAGTCTTCATAGCCGTCGGTCTGGAATTTGCCCCAAGTGGTGCGCCACTGCCAAGGCGTGTTACGCGTGCCCTGACCAAAGCCTGAACTTGAGCCCCATTTATTGTTAACCCAGTTTTTGATCCAATCGGCGTCCTGCCAGTCGTTTTCTGCAATCACACGAGCAATCGCATTGACCACCAGCAAGTCAGTGCCAAGATTAATATCCAGCCACAGCCCGCCGTTCTTTTCGGCGTAAGCCACACCCGCCGTCCGGCGTGGAACCATCATGATGGTTTTTTGACCGTTCTGGATGCCCTTCATGATCCATTGCGTCCACAAAATGGTCTTGGTCTCGTAGGGGTCCGTGCCGCAAATCATCAAGGTTTCGGCATTTTTCCAGTCCTCATAGGCGGGGCCGAAATTGTCAAATCCTGCATCCCGGAAACCAGGTGTTGAAGACACATCCGATGGCGTATCATGGAACGTGAAGTTCGCCGTGTTGACGTGGCGCAAGGCATATTTCGTGATCGCATATGTGTTCTCAATATACTGATACGAAAAGGTTTTTACGCCATATGCGTTCGCACCGTGTTTTTCACGCACATAGTTGCCAACTTCTGCTGCAACATCCAGTGCAAAGTCCCAGGATACAGGTTGCAGCATGCCGTAGATGCGCATCATGGGCGAGCTTAGCCGGTCGCGGGTCGGTGTTTGCGGGTTATAGCATTTCTGCGCAATGCAGCCACCCCTCAGGCTTGAATCGCCATCCGTGTTGACAAATTCCGCGTCCTTGTCCGGGATGATGACCACGTGGTTCGGATTGCCCTCATGCATCACAATGTTGTGCTGGTTGGGCGCAACCCAAGGCCCCAGCGTTTCCACCGGAAAATCAGCGTTAAACGCATTGTCTTTGGCTGCGGGCCCGCCGTCTTTGCCGCCAGCCACAGGCCAACGGTAGACTTTGTAACCACAGGCCACGATGCAATAATCGCATGCAGTTGTGATGACATCTGCATCCTTAGGAGGCAGCGGCACATTCGTTTCGGGAATATAATATGGAGTTGTCATTGGTTGATTCCCTATCCTTGCAAGTTGTCGTAGCGGCCAAAGATCAGGCCGAATACGCCGACGGCGTAGATGTCGTCGCCGTCAAGTTCCAAAAGCACCTGCGGCAGGCTTTGATAGGCCTGGCCTGAAATCAGGATGCCATGTCGTGTCAGATCATAGGTCGACAGGTGCAGCGGGCAGGCCCCAAGGGATTTGGTGTCGCCCTTATAGGTCCCTGTCAGATCGCCACCCTGATGGGTGCAGAAATAGTTGAAGGCGACCACATCTTTGTCTGGGCCGATGCCGCCACCGCCTTCTGTCCCCATTTTGACCACCATGCCTTCGGCATAAGCGCCTTCGTCGGGATAGACGAATTCCACCGGCACGTCGATTTTCAGCGCACTCAGGCTAGCGATTTTCTTGCGTGGATACGTGGCCACGGTCGCCGGAACCTGTGCTTCTGCGCCGCCTAAATTCATCATCACCATGACCGTAGCGGTCGCGGTGCCCGAGGTCAGCAGAAAGGCGCGGCGCGACATCAGGCATTTCTTGCCGCCGCTGTCTGTGCCATCACCAGTGTCGATGATGCGGCCCTTTTTGGATTTCAGTTGTTCTGTCATGTCTTCATTCCCCTTAATTCGCGACCGCTGGCAGCGGCGCATAGGATGGAAGTTGCGGGATTTCGATCCTGAGCTCTTCACCACTCAGCGAGTCCAGGAAGGACACGAGATCCTCCTTTTCGTCGTCTGTCAGATTTAGAGGCTTCAAAAGCGGTGTTTTGTTGCTTGCCAATGTGCCGTCGGTGAACTCGTTGTCGCCGCCGCCGTCATTGTAAAAATCAACCACTTCTTCGAAATCAAAGAACTTGCCGTTATGCATAAACGGTGCCGTATAAGCCGTGTAACGCAATGGCGCTGTCCGGAATTTACCCATATCCGCTGTCATCTTGGTGCGGTAATAAAGGCCGGCATCGTCCTTGACTTTGCGATACAGTTCTTCCGTCACGCCTTTGGCATATTGCTCGTAACGAAACGTCACCTGCGCCATGCCATTGTCAAACCATTCCTCGGCTCGATCAATCCCAAGGTTGTAATACTTCTGGTCTGTCATCAGCGGGCCGTTATGACATTCGATGCAGTTTGCCTTGCCTTCAAACAGGGCAAGACCGCGCACTTGCTGATCGGTCAACGCCGTTTTGTCGCCGTTCATGTAATTGTCAAATGGCGTGTCGTTTACGATCAGGGTCCGCTCAAAAGCGGCCATAGCGCGCCACACGTTGTTGACCTTTGGCCACTCGTCGCCAAACACCTGATTGAACCGCGTAACATATTCCGGAATAAAGGCCAGTCGGGCCTCGACCATGTCACGTTCACCATTGCCGGAAACCGCCCCCAAGGCCGCGGATGGCGCCTGGTTTTCAAGTGATTTCGCCGAGCCGGTCCAGAACAGTTTGCCCAGATAAGCCGAGTTGATGACCGTCTGGCTGTTGCGCCAGTGGATCACACCGGGATAGCCGCGCGACAGCGAGTCGTTAAACCCCCAGCCTTGTTTTTGCGCATGACAATCAGCACAGGAAACCGAGGCATCGCCGCCGATCCTGCTGTCAAAAAACAGCATTTTCCCCAGCTCGATCTTTTCGGGCGTTTGTGCGTTATCGGTTGGAACAGACGGCAGCCCTAAAGCCGCCAAAGGTGGATTTTCATCTGCTATCGCGGGCGTTCCAAGGCCAAAAGCCATCAGGCCAAAGGAAGCTGCGAAGGTTACCAGAGGGTTGGTTTTACCCTTTTTCATGACGCTTTTCCTAGTTTGTTGCGTTCAGCCAGTCTTCGATTGGCGTGTAATTGACATTTACCTTTTCAGGCCAGACGAACTCGTCGCCAGTCAGCGGATCACCCGAAAGGGCAATCAGGAAAGCAACCAGTTCTGCTTGCTCGCGCGTTGACAGATCAAGGGGTTTCAGGCGTGCATCCTTGTTAGGATCGTCCCCACCACCGGCGTTGTAAAAGGCCACAACATCTTCCATCGACGCCATCATGCCGTTGTGCATGTAGGGCGCTGTGTAAGACAGCTCTCGCAGGCTCGGTGTCATGAATTTGCCAATGTCAGTCCCGTCAACTTTATGGGTGCGGATATGCGCGCCCACATCACGGCGGATGTTCATGAAGTTCTCGATACCCATGAAGCTGGCGAAGGTGACATAGGTCAGATGCCGCTTGGGATCAGACCAGATATCCGGATTTTCCGGCACCGCTGTGTTGTGCGGCGTATCGTCGGTGAAACGCGGCCCGGTATGACATTGTGCGCACCCGGCCTTGCCTTTGAACAATTCAAAGCCCGCTGTCGCTGCTTTTGTCATTTCACCCGCATCAAACGGCGCACCGCGCGATGTCAGGGTTTTCAGGTATTCAGGGATCGCTTTGCGAACCGAGCCATTGGACGGTTCGCCATAACCCGCAGCGGCGAACATTTCCACATAGACCGGATCTTGTTTGATCCGCTCCTGCATCAGCCGCATATCCATATTCATTGAATAGGTTTCGGTGATGCTTTCGCGGGTCACGTCATTAAGGTTCGTACCCAACCGACCATCATGGAACCAAGCCGCCTTTTGGGCTGCGTTGATTAGGGTCGGCGCATTGCGAAACCCGTCAGAACCAGGATAGGCCTTGGCCAGCGGCAACCCATCAGCATACCCTTTTTCCGGGTTGTGGCAGGTCGAGCAGCTGATTGCTGAATCGCCGGACAGACGTGCGTCAAAGAACAAACGCTTGCCCAACGCCGCCTTAGCCGCGTCGACTTCGGCCTTTGGCACCGGCCCGAATTCTTGCGCATTGCCCGGCGACACGAGCGTCGCTCCAAGCGCAATTGCTACGCTAAGCGAGGCTATAGTCGAGGTTTTTTTCTTCATCTTGATAACCCTCATTTTGAAAAATTTTGCCGGAGACCTTCCCGATGTTGCCGCCAATCAAAAACCCTTCGGTTCCTTTCTATTCATCGTCTTCAAATCCGTCCCAGACGGGCACTGGAATGCCGCTGATCCGTTCGAGAAATTCCTTCATTGTGGTGAGATCCTGAAAATAACATTCCTCTTCGCCTTGAACGTGGCGCAGATGGCCGCGCCAAGTGGGCGTCTGATCGGATGATTTTTCCAACCAGATACGCGCAACGAAAGAGCCTTGATTTTCTGGTTCGACCATTCCTCATCTGCCGTGTCATCCACATTGCCAGCCCTGACAGGGCGAGTTCACGGACAATTGAACACGTCCCAGTTACAGGGCGGTAACACCCGTAAATCATTGTATTGTAAGGGGTTTAACGGTGATGCGTGGCGGTAACGAAAGCCCGTAACACGGAAAAATATGTTCAGGGATTCGTGCGGGAATTCACGCAGTCTAAAAAAAATTCATTTTGTCTTCGCCAACAATTTCGCGATAGGCATTCAATGTTTCATCTGTCGGCTGCAATCCATATTCTTGATCGAGCGTGCGTCGCCAGGAAATGAAATGCGCCCTGGCCCAGTCGGCACGGTCCAGTCGCACAAGGCATTCCATCAACAGGCGAACAAAATTTTCGCGGCATGGATCAGATGACAGGGCTTGGCGGCACACCCGCGACGCGGTCATAAAATGGCCGGTTTCGCAATAACATCGCGCCAATCCTGCCAGCAGTTCCAAATAGATTTCGCGCAGACGTTCGCGTTCAACCGCGCACCAATCCGCGTAGGGCTCTTCTTCAAAGAAATCACCCCGGTACAGGTTTTCAGCCTGTTCAAATTGCGCCTGCGCCTGCACCAGATTATTGGCTTTCAGCTGGTTCCAACCCTCGGTGACCAATGTGCAGAAAACGTCACTATCAACCGTGACCGAGTTGCCGCGCAGCAAATAGGACTGGCCGAGCGTTTCGATAACATTGTCGCCCGCCCCACCAGCGCGCAAAACGCCGCGCAAATAGGAAATAGTGACTTTTAGGTTAGCCCAACCGCCCTCGGGCTCGGTGTTTGGCCACAGCCATTCAATCAGACGTTCGCGGTGCACCGGTTTATCAAGCTGGCTGACAAGGCATTTGAAAACCAGCGCCGCCTTTTTGCGTTTCCAATTGTCAACATCCAGCCCTTTGCCAGCGACGGCCAGACCGAACCGACCAAGCGAAAACACGCGTAGTGGCACTGTCGATGCTTCCTCGGAAATGGCGTCATTTGCTTGGCGCAGGAAAATAAGGGCCACGGGTTCATTTTTGTTCCCGTCGCGCGCTTGTTGCGGCAGAACCAACGAGCTAATGCCGATTTTGATCATTTCGCCGTTTTTGTGGCGAATCATACAGCTGCCAATGCCCCATTTTTTACCACCCGAGATGCAGGCGCAACCCTCGCATAACACTGAACACAGGGGCTCACCCGTTGTATAAGACCCTTGCAATATCTTACCGCAAGGCTGCCCAAAAGTATCGGCATCCGTGTAGCCCAACAGGTCTTGGGCGCCCTTATTCCAGCCAACAACCCGCATATTTGCGTCCATCGCAAATGCCGGGTCCGACGCGAATTCAAGCAGGTCAGATGTGTTGACCATTCATCTTAGTCCTTGTCATTTCTGCCTGCATGCTAGGCGCGGAAAGTCCACCTGCCAAGGGGGCCAAGTGGCGCTGGGCCGCTGAACACCGGCAAACCGTTGCTTTTGCAACGAACTTTCCGGGTGAGCTTAACCCCAGCCCTGCATCGCTGAATTGGCCAATTCTGCCAGCAAATTCACCGCCTCGTCCCCGTCATTCAGACAGGGAACATAGGTAAATTCCCGACCGCCATTCTGATGAAAAACCGCCGCCGCCCGCATCTCAATTTCTTCAAGGGTTTCAATGCAATCAGCCGCAAAACCGGGGGCGACGACCGTCACATTGCCAACCCCGTTTCGCGCAAGTTCAGCCAGGGTTTCCTCGGTATCCGGGCCGATCCACTCCGCCCGTCCGGTTCTGGATTGATAGGCTAATTTCAGCCTTTCCTCATTCATCCCAAGCGCGTGGCGCAGCATATTTGCGGTTTCCTCGCATTGCGCTTGATAGGGATCGCCTTTGTTTATGAATTCGACCGGCAGGCCATGAAACGATGCCAGAATGACATCCGGTTTGGTCGCCAGACCTGCCTGACGCTGGCGAATTGTTCCTGCAATCGCCGCAATATAAGCCGGGTGATTGTAATACGGCGGCACCGCGCGCAGGTTGGGTTGGTGACGCAGATTTTTCAGCGCGTCAAACACCTTGTCCATCGCAGTGGCAGTGGTTGCACCGCTATATTGCGGGTAAACCGGAAAAGCCAAAATCCTGGTGCAACCTTGGCTATGCAGACGGTCGATCCCACCCGCGATGGACGGCTTGCCATAACGCATGGCCCAGTCGACGGCCACCTCGGGCCGATCAGAAAAATGGCCGGCCAAACCTTCCGCCTGCCCACGTGTGATCGTTTTCAGCGGCGACTCGTTTAGCGCACGGTTCCAGATTTTATCATAAGCCCGACCACTTTTTTTAGGCCGACGGGTCAGGATTATCCCGTTCAGAACCAGCCACCAAGCCAGCCCACGGGCCTCAACCACGCGTTTGTCAGACAGAAATTCTTTGAGGTAGCGCCGCATCGACCAAAAATCTGTCGCCTCGGGCGTTCCAAGATTTATCAACAAAATACCGATCTTATCAGTCACGCCTGCCCCCATATTTTGACGTAATGCTGCCTTGCCCACCCGAACTTGGCAACCTGCGATCCGCACGGTTCGTCCGATGCAGTTTGAAATCGCCAAATGTTACTGCTGTGTTACCCGCGCAGCTAACCTCAACCTTGCCTCTGAACAGGCAGGCAGAATCGTGGATTTCGATCCGTTTCCAGCGCGGTGCGGGCAGTTAAAAGGGGGAAAATCAGATGGTCGTCAACTTAGCCGTCGCAACGGACGAAAAGACAACCGAGGGTCGCAATACCGCGCCGACAGCTTTGGCGCGGATTTTGGTAGCCCTTGATCAGTCTGACTACGCCAACCAAGCGATGCGCGAAATCACCCGACTAGCGGTCACATCAGGCGGTACGATCACCGGAATTCACGCCTATGCCGCCAAGCTGCACGACCGTCGCTTCAAGCAGATGGAGGGCGGCCTGCCGGAAAAATACCAACGAGAATCAGAGATGGAGCATCAACGAGAGGTGCATGAAGACCTGATCGGCATGGGGCTTGGCCTGATCTCAGATAGCTACCATAACGCCGCTGGCCTGATCAGCGAAAAGGCCAAGGTTCCGTTCAAACGCCTTAGCCCCGAGGGCAAGAACTACAGATGCCTGACGGACGCGATTGATACCGGGGAATTTGACGTTCTGGCGATGGGTTCCCTGGGTCTGGGCGCGGTTGCTGGCAGCACGATCGGCACCGTTTGTGAACGGGTGATACGTCGATCGCAAATAGATGTTTTTGTCGCCAAAGATCGCCGCCTTAAAATCGGCGACGGGCCGATCGTGGTTGGCATGGACGGCTCGCCTAAATCCTTTGGTGCGCTCAAAACCGCGTTTGACATTGGCAGGCGGCTGAACGTTCCGGTGCATGTGGTCGCTGCCTATGATCCGTTTTATCACTATGTGGCGTTCAACAAAATCTCGACCGTACTGGACGAAGAGGCTGGCAAGGTTTTTCGCTTCAAGGAACAGGAACAACTGCACGAAGAGCTGATTGATGAAGGCATCGCCAAGATTTATCAGGCGCATCTGAACGTGGCGGAAACCATCGCCAAGGACGACGGCGTTGAGGTGATAACCGAACTGGTCGCTGGCAAACCTTATCAGGCGTTGCGCAAATACGTCGAAAAACATCAGGCCAGCCTGCTGGTGATTGGCAAAACCGGTGTGCATGCTGACGATGGTCTGGACATCGGCGGCAACACCGAAAATCTGCTGCGCATGGTGCCCTGTCACGTTTGGGTCGGCCTGACCGAGTTTTTGCCGCCAATGGATGTCGTCGCCGAAGAAACCATTATGTGGAGCGACGAAGCTAGCGAAAAAATCAACCGCGCACCGGATTTCGTGCGCGGCATTGCCCGCACCGCCGTTATTCGTCAGGCGCAGGCCGAAGGGCACACATTCATCACAACGCGCTTTGTTGACGAAGTGATGAAGGCGATGATGCCGGGCGGTGATGGCAACAGCGAAACGATTTCACAACAGACGTTCGAACGCCTTGACTGGTCGCCTGACGCGCGCGACTTGATTGCCCAGATAGACGATGAAACACTGCGCGAAAACATCGGCCTGAGGGCTGAAAAATCGGCCCGCCGGGATGCCAGCACAATTGTGCAGCCAGACCATGTCGAACCGTTCCTCGACGACGTATCGCCACCCGCGCCTGACGGTGAAAAAATGATCTGGCGCGCTGCTTCGCTCGCGCGATTGCAGCGTGTGCCTGAAGCATTCCGCGAACAGGTCCGCACCAGTGTCGAGGCCCATGCCCGCACCCAAGGCGTATCAATCATCGAGGGCGAGATTGCCGAAGCGGGCTTTGTCGCCTCACGCAAAAACATGTGTCCTGTGGACCATACCGGGATTCAACCTGATCCATGACCGCCCAACCGCCATATCTGATCGCTTTGAACCTGACTGAACGCTGCAACCTGTCGTGCGAGCATTGTTATTTAGACGCGAAGGTCCTGAAACAAGGCGCGCGCGACGAGCTTAGCACGGTTGAGCTTAAAAAACTGCTAAACGAGATCGCCGAAACTGGCCCCGAAGCGATGGTTGTGCTGACCGGGGGTGAGCCGTTGTTGCGCAAAGATATCGAGGAACTGGCCGCCCATGCCACTTCGCTTGGTCTGATGGTCGTTGTTGGCTCTAACGGGTTGTTGTTGACCGCTGCCCGGCTTGAAATGCTCAAGTCAGCCGGGGTTGCTGGCATCGGCCTGTCCATCGACAGTCTGGATGCGGATTGGCACGATGCGTTTCGCGGCCGCAAAGGCGCGTGGATCAAAACCATGGCCGCGATAGATGCGTGCGTCGCCGCAGACATGCCGTTTCAAATCCACTTTTCAGTCACTGACGAAACCGCCGATCAGATCGACGCGATGGTTGGTTTCGCCCGCGACGCAGGCGCGATGGTTCTGAATGTCTTTTTCATGGTTTGCACCGGACGCGGCGAGAAATATTCAAACATCTCAGCCGAAAAATATGAACATGTTCTTCGGCGCGTCGCACATGCCGCACGCAGCGAAAAGCGGCTGATGGTGCGGGCAAAATGCGCGCCGCATTTCAAACGTATCGCCATGGAAATGGATCCCGATTGGCCAATTACCGCCGCCCATGGCTATGACGCCGGGGGCTGCATCGCCGCCACACGGTACGCGCGCGTCACACCGAACGGCAACGTAACACCTTGTCCTTTCATGGAAAATTCAGTCGGGTCAGTGCGCGAAAAATCATTTGCCGAAATCTGGGAGAACGCACCAACGTTGAAAGCCCTGCGCACGCCCAAGCTTGAAGGCCGTTGTGGGGTTTGCGAGTTTCAAAAGCTGTGCGGCGGCTGTCGCGCCCGCCCGCTGGCGCGTGAAAACAACATGATGGGCGAGGACTTTTTGTGCTCGTACCAACCAAAAGGCGGGGCCATCATCAACCCGATTGGCCCTGTAGGCAGCACATTAAAATGGACAGATGAGGCGGAAACCCACATCGCCCGCATCCCGGGTTTTGTCCGCCGCATGGTGCGCCGAAGGGCCGAAGATTTCGTGCACAGCGAAGGCCGCGCCGAGGTGACTTCTGACGATTTAACCTTGCTGGCCAAACGGCGTTTTGGCGACGCCGGTCCCCCCAAAATGGTGACAATGTTGCGCCGGAGAGGTGGAAAATGAACCACGACGTTGTTGTCATAGGCGCCGGGGTTTCGGGGTTATCTTGCGCGCAAGATCTGATGGCGCGCGGACTTGATGTAAAGGTTCTTGAACGGCAGGTCACTACCGGTGGCAATGCAAAATCCTCGACCTTTGACGGTTTTTTGATGGAGCACGGCCCAACCACAATGAACGCCGCGTTTCCAAACGCAATGGCACGCATTTCCGCCCTTGGGCTGGATGCTGCCGCCCGTCCGCTCGGCCCAAATGTCCGAAAACGCTATCTGCGCGATGAAAATGGGTTGCACGGAATTTCGGCCCACCCAATGGGTTTTTTCACCTCGGGGTACCTGTCGCCGATTGAACGCGCCTCGATGCTGGCTGAATTCCTGCGCCCACGAAAATCAGGCGGAACCGACGAGACAATCCATCAATTCGCGGCACGTCGATTTGGCAAGGGATTTGCCGACAAGGTGATTGAGCCGATGGCCGCAGGCATCTTTATGGGCGACAGCAAGACCCTGTCGATCAGCGGAGCATTTCCAAAGCTGGTGGAACTGGAACAACGTCACGGCTCGATCATTCGGGGTATTCTGGCGGCCAAACGTGGCTCTGAACCCGGTCGTAATTTGCTGTCCTGGGATGGTGGAATCGGCACGCTGCCCCAAACGCAGACACGGCTGCTGGGGCCGCGGATTGAAACCGGCGTGACGGTTACAAAAATCACCCGCAATCCCGCCGGATTTGTGGTCGCCACCGCAAATTCAGGGACGGTCACCGCGCGCGCCCTTGTTCTTGCGGTGCAGCCACATGTCGCCGCCGCCTTGCTGGAACCGCTAGACCCGATTACGGCAAAAGCAGCCGCTGAAATATCTGCCCCACCTATTTCCGTAGTTTATCTGGGATATCGCCGCGAACAGGTTGCGCATCCGTTAAATGGTCTTGGCTTTCTCAGCACCAAATCCGGCGGCCAAGCAATCTCGGGCG
>ERZ889078.3225-NODE-3225-length-10934-cov-19.324846_pt1 | contig 10934 bp, 7 predicted proteins | sample MGYA00521266_ERZ889078 | MGnify/ENA primary metagenome ERZ889078 (study PRJEB32303, sample SAMEA104408618) | aquatic metagenome | biome: Brackish water; feature: Pelagic; material: water | place: Baltic Sea | collected 2014-06-16T06:34:00 | depth 76,534 m ... | reverse complement strand
TGATAAAACAAGAGGTAAAGGCATTTGCCAGGTCAAAGCATCTTGCCCCTCCCCAACCCCGTGAAAGCCAGGACATATGTTTTATACATGATAATAATTTTTCCCGTTTTATCCTGGAAAAACAGGGTATGACCCCCTGCCCTGGTGATATTATCGATATGAACAAAAAAATTGTCGGCCGTCATCCAGGACTTCATAAATTTACCATAGGGCAGAGACGCGGTGTCAACTGCCCTTCAAGCGAACCATATTATGTTAAAAAAATTGATATTAAAAATAATATCCTGGAGGTCTGCTTTAAAAAAGAGCTGTCTGAAAAAAGAATTAAGCTTGCCCAGATAAATTGGAATTTTTCAAACCTGGAAAAGATCAGTGATATCATAACCAAGATCAGATACAGCCACAAAGGAGCCTTGTCATCACTGTCTTTAAACGGATCTTGCGGAGAACTTGTGTTTGATGAACCCCAGAATGCTATTACTCCAGGACAGGCTGCAGTTTTTTATAAGGATGCCAGAGTCCTGGGAGCCGGAATTATTCAATGAAAAAATTTTACATTCAAACCCTGGGATGCAAAGTCAATCAATATGAAAGTGATGGCATTGCTGCAAGCCTTAAGGAACAGGGCTGGATAAAGGGTGGCAAAAAACAGGACACTGATGTGTTTATCATCAATACCTGTGCTGTTACATCAAAAGCCAGTATGCAGTCAAGACAGGCCATTAGAAAAATTATCAGAGAAAATCCCGATGCAAAAGTCATTGTCACAGGCTGCCATGCCCAGACCGATCCTGACCAAATAAAAAAAATTGATCAGCTTGGTCAGATTATCTGCCATAAAGACAAGCTTAAAATCGCAAACCATATTACCGCTATTTGTGAGAACAACTCGCCTCTGACATTTAAAAAGACCGATCACAGCAAAACAAATTCTTTTCTGGGGTTTGATCATGCTGTAAAAGGGGAAATGACCCGGGCATATCTGAAGATACAGGATGGCTGTGATGCATTTTGTACCTATTGTATTGTTCCCTATGCCAGGGGATCTTCGGTGAGCATGCCTGAAAAAGAGGTTTTTCAACATTTAAATGAACTTAAATATTCAGGATTCAAAGAGGTAATCATCACCGGAATTCATATAGGAATGTATGGTAGTGACTTAAAAAAAAAATCATCTCTTTTGCAGTTGCTGGAAAAAATAAACCATGAAAAACCTGTTTACAGGGTTAGACTCAGCTCCATTGAACCCGGTGAGATCAACGACGGTATTATTAATCTTGCAAAGCATGGGAATATTTTATGTGATCATTTCCACATCCCGCTGCAATCCGGAGATGATGATATTTTAAAAAAAATGAAACGACCCTATGATGTGGCATTGTTTGAAGATATCATCCATAAAATCCATGAAAAAATTCCCAGCGCAGGCATTGGCGTGGATACATTGATTGGATTTCCTTCAGAAACCGAAGAACAGTTTAATAATACCTATGAACTGATCAAAAGGCTCCCCATATCTTATCTCCATGTCTTTCCTTTTTCTGCCAGAAAAGGAACCCCGGCCTATCATTTTGATAATAAGATTGATCCTGTAATTATTAAACAACGATGTATAAGGATGCGGGAACTTGACAAAGCAAAACGAAAGACTTTTATTGCTGCCAATTTAAATAAAAAACTTGAAGGTATAGTCCAAAATAAACCTGACATCAAAACAGGCATGCTCAAGGCTGTAACCTCTAACTACTTAAGTGTTTTTTTAAATGATAGGCATGACCTGAAAGGTAAAATTGTTGATCTTATCCCTGGACAATGTGATAAAGACCTGAACCTTATAGGAAAGATTTTAAACAAAATATAGACTAATTATAAACTATCGGAGATTTACACCATGGAAAATGTTTACAAGAAACTTGCTATACACCTTGATAATACTCCCAGCGGCTATCCTGAAACTGAATCAGGGGTTGAACTAAGGATTTTAAAACAGCTTTTTACAACACAGGAAGCAGAACTTGCCCTCTGTCTCGTACTGATGCCTGAACCTGTGGAAGCAATCGCTAAAAAAGCCGGCAAAGACCCCAGTGAAATAGAGCCTCTGTTAATTGAAATGGGCAAAAAAGGATTGATTATCCATATCAACAGAAATGAGGAAAACACCTTCATGTTCCTTCAGTTTGTGGTGGGTATCTGGGAATATCAGGTCAACAGGCTGACCAAGGAATTGATCAGAGATTTCAATGAATATGTTCCTTATCTGATAAAAAGCCAGTATAAAAACAAAACCCAGCAGCTCAGAGTGATTCCCGTTGCCAAATCCGTAAACACAGAACTGAATATCATGGATTATGAACAGGTTGAAAACATCATCAAATCTCAGTCAAAAATTCTTGTGGCCCCGTGCATCTGCAGAAAAGAACATACGATCATGGACAAGGGCTGTGATAAAATAAGTGAAGCCTGTCTTATATTTGGCGGGAGTGCTTATATCTATGAAAGCCGTGGTATTGGAAGGACAATATCCCAGGGAGAGGCCTTGGACATTGTTAAAGAGGCTGAGAAACAGGGGCTTGTTGCCCAACCGTCCAATGCAAAAAAACCAATGAATATTTGTCTTTGCTGTGAATGCTGCTGCCAGATTCTGAAAAATATTAAAAATTTTGAAGCCCCGGCAAAAATTGTCAGTTCCAACTTCCAGGCCTTTGTGGATCCTGATGAATGTACAGGATGTTTTTCCTGCCGGGAAATTTGCCCCATGGACGCAATTGATACGGATGAAGGGGAAAATGTGGCCATGGTAAACCTGGACAGGTGCATTGGTTGCGGTCTGTGTGTCACTGTCTGTGAGTTTGATGCAATGTCTCTAAAAGACAAGGCAGAGACAGAAAAGATCGAACCGCCGGCCAATCTTGTTGAAACCTATATGAATATTGCCAAGGAAAAAGGTCTTTTTTAGTAATCTGGAAAATTAGCGGTTTTCGTTCGGGCACTAAATGCCTCTTTCCTTTTTTACGTTTTCATAGGCTTCCTGGATTTCTTTGAACTTGTCATTGGCAAATTTGATAAACTCTTCAGGAAGCCCTTTGGCTTCTATTTTATCAGGATGGTATTCACTAACAAGCTTTCTATACTGTTTTTTTATCTCTTCATTGGATGAGGCTTCGTCACATTTCAGGACAGCATAGTATTTATTAGTCTCTTTTACATATTTTGATTTCAGCCTTGCATAGTCTGAATTGGAATAATTGAAAATCCGGGTGGCAGATAAGAGAATGGCTTCTTCTTCATTGGAAATGGATCCATCTGCCGTAGAAACCCTTAACAACACATCCATCATCAGCTCGATAATATTGGGCTGTGTCCTGAATACAGAATAAAATTGTATTGCAAATGCATCAAAACTTTCATTGGAATCAATGGCCTGTCTGAAAATATTAATCGCAGTCTGCTGACTGTTCATATCCAGCTGAAGATCCCGCCTCATAAATGTTTCAACTGCAGATATTTCATGTTCAGTTATATTGCCATCAGCCTTGGATATTTTAGCCAGCATCGAAAATGCTGCCGTAAAAAAAACAAGTTGGGCCTCCTCATTTGAAGAAAGCGTATCATGTGTTCCAGGTCTTGATGAAAGATATACCTGTTCCTTTTTATCCACAAATGTATGCCCAAATGCAGCCCCTGCAATAGCACCCAAAGGACCGCCCAAAGCAAACCCTATGGTTCCTCCAATCATTTTTCCCAACCAGCTCATTTTTCTTCCTTTCAAAATAAAATCAAATGTTTCATTTGCAATTAAGATGTCTTTTTTTTATTCAGCCAGGGTTTTTTTTTCTTTTCTTTCTCTTTAACAACGGCGCATCTGGTTTCAATGGCGCCCTTGCCCAGCAATTTTTCCACTTTGGCAAAAAAAGACGGGCTTGAATCAATCATATATTCATCAGAGAGTTTAACCAGTACCGGCGGCTTATCATCTATTCCTATTTTTAAACAGACCTTACAATCACCAGGAAAATTTTCAATAATGGATTTAAGTTTTTCAAGTGTATCCACGGAAGATTCCCGAGTATCAACTTTGATCAATATGCCATTGGTCCACTCTTCCGGCGCCTTTTCAATGGGAACTATTTTGTCTGCTATAAGTTTGACAATATTTTCATTCTTCTGAACTTCTGCTTCCAGAATAACAATCTCTTCATTGGCCAGAAGCATGTGTGCTTTTGCATAGACTTCGGGAAATACCACAACTTCAATACTGCCGGACTGGTCCTCGATGGCGCTAAATGCCATCATATCCCCTTTTTTGGTTTTGTGCAGCTTATGAATTTTCACAAAACCAGCCATGCGGATCATTTTTCCATCAGCAACATCCTGAATATTTACGGAATTAACTGTGGTATATTTTTGAATCAAATCTTCGTATTTATCAAGGGGATGTCCTGTAATATAAAATCCCAGAGTTTCTTTTTCCAGGGACAACAGCATGGAATCGTCCCACTCTTCAATATCAGGCAGTTTGGGAGTGCTTTCAGGAAGTGCGGTTCCCATATTTGAATCTGCAAACAAATCCAGTTGTGAATCAGCTTTTTCCTTTTGTATTCTTGATCCATGATCCAGGGCATCTTCGAGAACGGCCATCATCTGGCTGCGCCGGGTATTTGTAGAATCAAAGGCCCCACACTTGATTAATGCCTCAAGGACTTTTTTATTCACCTTACCAACATTGACCCGCTCACAAAAATCATAAATGCTTTCAAATTCATTTTCTTTATTTTTTATTTCAGCAATAGATTCAATTGCTGCTTCACCCACATTTTTCACGGCAGCAAGACCAAACCTGATACATCCGTCAGACACGTTAAAATGCGCACCACTCTTGTTCACATCCGGTGGCAGCACTTTTATCTTATGGGTCCGGCATTCATCCATATATTTTATGATGGCATCGGAATTGTTTCTCTCACTGGTCATTAAGGCAGCAATAAACTCAAGGGCAAAATTAGCCTTTAAATAAGCTGTTTGATAGGCAATAAGGGCATAGGCCGCACTATGGGATTTATTAAAGCCATATCCACCAAATTTTTCCATTAAATCAAAAAGTTCTCCAGCTTTTTTAGGATCATGATTGTTTTCTCTAGCCCCTTTCAGGAAGAGTTCACGATGTTGTTCCATCATGGCAACAATTTTTTTCCCCATGGCTTTTCTAAGCCCGTCTGCATCTGCCATTGAATAATTGGCAATTAAAGCGGCAATCTTCATGACCTGTTCCTGGTATAAAATTACCCCATAGGTTTCTTTTAATACAGGTTCAAGTTCTTCAAAAAGATAGACCACTTCTTCCCGGCCATGCCTGCGTTCCACATAGGTAGTTGCCATGCCGCTGTCCAAAGGACCCGGGCGGTAGAGGGCCACCAGAGCCACAATATCAGAAAAGCTTGCCGGCTTTAGTCTTGAAATCAAATCCTTCATACCTGAACTTTCAAGCTGAAACACCCCTGTTGTGTCGGCTTTTTGTAACAGCTCAAAAGTTTTGGCATCATTATAATCAAGATTCAGGAGATCCGGCGGTGTTTTCCCCTGGCTTTTAATCAATTCAATACAATTTTTAATAACAGTGAGATTTCTTAATCCTAGAAAATCAAACTTAACCAGCCCGAGTTTTTCAACATAATTCATGTCAAACTGGGTCAGGGTCTCACCCTCTTTGCCTTTATATAAGGGCAGATATTGGTTTAAAGGTTTATCAGAAACCACAACCCCGGCTGCATGGGTGGATGCATGTCTTGGCAACCCTTCCAAAAGGAGGGATATTTCCAGCATCAAAGTCTTTTCTTCTGACTCAGCACATTTCTTTTCGATTGCCGGGACAGCTTCAATGGCCTGTGTCAGGTTTTTTGCATTATCCGGGATCATTTTGGCAATTTCATCCACCTCGGATAAAAGAACGCCTATTGCTCTTCCCACATCCCTGATAACAGCTTTGGCCTTAAGCTTTCCAAAAGTTATAATCTGGCAGACATACTCAGGTCCGCCATACCGATCAATGACATATTTATAAACCTGATCTCTACCTTCAATACAAAAATCCACATCAATATCTGGCATGCTCATACGGGAAGGGTTTAAAAATCTCTCAAAAATCAGGCCATGCTCAATGGGATCAAGGGCTGTAATACCCATTGCATAGGCCACCATGGAGCCTGCTGCAGAGCCTCTTCCAGGACCCACCGGCACATTGATTTTTTTTGAATATTCTATAAAATCAGCAACAATTAAAAAATATCCAGGAAATCCCATGCCAAGGATCACACTGATTTCATACTCAATTCGATTCCTGTAAACCTGTTCGTCAATATCTGGATTTGAAATCTTAATAAGCTTAAGTTTTTTTTCAAATCCTTCCATGGCCTTTTGTTTGAATATGTCATCCTCAGACTCTTCAGAGGATTGTGCATATCTTGGGAAATGATAGGTCTTGTGATCAAATTCAACATTGCATTTTGAAATCACTTCCCTTGTGTTCTCAATTGCACCTGGATAATCGCCAAAAGACTGGATCATCTCTTGGGTCGACTTAAAATACAGTTGGTCAGAATCGAATTTGAATCTGTTTTGATTGTTAAGTGTATCCCCTGTTTGAATGCAAAGCAGTATTTCATGGGCTTTATCATCACCCTTGGAAAGATAGTGGCAGTCATTGGTGGCCACCATGGGAATAGACAAACGCTGACTGATGTCAAGAATTCCCTGATTAACCTTATCTTGAATTCCTATTCCATTTTTCTGGACTTCCAGGAAAAAATTTCCCTCACCAAAGGTGTTCAGATAAAATCTTGCTGCGTCATCTGCAGCATCCATATTATTTTGAATAATATTTTTGGGAATATCCCCTTTAAGGCAAGCAGAAAGCCCTATCAATCCTTTTGAATTGTTAGCAAGAAGTTCTTTGTCAATCCTGGGCTTATAATAAAACCCCTTGAGCTGGGCAATGGAAACCAGTTTGCAAAGGTTGACATATCCTTCACGATCTTTTGCCAGAAGAACCAAATGTCTCAATCCCTTATGATCTATCTGGGTCCGGTCATTCAAAGTTCTGGGAGCAACATATACTTCACACCCGATAACGGGTTTGATGGATTGTTTCCTGGCTTTTTCATAAAATGCAGCAACACCGAACATGGTGCCGTGATCAGTAATGGATACTGCATCCATACCATATTCCTGGCATCGTTTAAACAATGAATCCAGTCTTATGGCCCCATCAAGAAGCGAATATTCAGTATGAAGATGAAGATGATAAAATGGCGATGGCAATATGCTCATTCTTGATTAATTGCTTTCAACCCTGTAATTTGGTGCCTCTTTGGTAATGACAACATCGTGCACATGGCTTTCCTTAAGTCCTGCAGAACTTATTTTAATAAATCTTGCCTTTTCATGAAGTTCCTGGATTGAAGCTGCCCCCAGATATCCCATGCCAGCCTTAAGACCACCAATCATCTGAACAATATTTTCTTTGACCGTTCCTCTAAAAGGAATTCTGCCAACAATGCCTTCAGGAACAAGTTCGTCGTCTTCGCCCGTATCTTTCTGGTAATACCGGTCTGAGCTGCCTTGTCTCATTGCTTCAACTGACCCCATGCCTCGGTATGCCTTGTAGGAACGACCCTGGTATAGGACAATTTCACCCGGACTTTCCTGAGTGCCTGCCAGAAGGGTTCCTAGCATGACAGAATCAGCACCTGCTCCCAAAGCTTTTGTGATATCACCGGAAAATTTGATCCCACCATCAGCAATAATCGGAACACCGCTTGCCTTTGAAATCTCATTACAATTTCGAATGGCAGTCAACTGAGGTACGCCAACCCCGGCAACAATACGGGTGGTACAAATTGATCCTGGGCCAATACCGATTTTAACGGCATCTACTCCTGCATCTATCAAGGCTTTTGCACCAGCTTCCATGGCCACATTTCCAGCAATAAGCTGGCAATGTGGAAAAGCATTTTTAATTTTCTTGATAGCGTCAATCACATTTTTTGAATGGCCATGGGAAGTATCAATTACAAGGGCATCTGCCCCTTTATTTAACAATGCTTCAACCCTTAGCATCATGTCAGACCCGACACCAATGGCAGCACCTGCCCTTAACCTGCCCAAAGAATCCTTGCAGGCATTGGGATATTTTTTTATTTTTTCAATATCTTTTATGGTGATCAAGCCTTTGAGTTTGCCCTCTTTATCCACAACCAGAAGCTTCTCAATTCTATGCCTGTGCAGCATGATCTTGGATTCTTCAAGGGTACATTTTTCCCGAACTGTTATCAGGTTTTCAGTGGTCATAACTTCTCTTGCAGATTTTTCCAGATGGGTCTCAAACCTTAAGTCTCTGTTGGTCACAATACCGACAAGTTTATCCCCTTCCGTCACAGGTATTCCGGAAATCCTGTATTTGGCCATAATTTTTAAAATTTCTGAAATGGAAACATCTGGATGGACCGTAATGGGATCAACAATCATTCCGCTTTCTGATTTTTTTACCCGATCAACTTCAATGGCCTGCTCTTCTATACTCAGATTCCTGTGAATAAAGCCCAACCCACCTGCCCTTGCCATACTAATGGCTGTCAATGCTTCCGTAACAGTATCCATGGCTGCACTGACAATGGGAATATTCAATTCAAGTTCTTTGGTCAAACGGGTATGGGTCTTGACTTGATCAGGCAGAATAGCTGAATAGTCGGGCAATAACAGGACGTCATCAAAGGACAGTCCTTCCTCGGATAATATATTGGACATAAGTTAACCTCCAGAAAGGAAAATGTTTATTGATACTATTAGGCCGGCAATCTAATGAGGTCTTAAACGGCCAGACATATTTAAAAATCAAGTCAGTATATAAACAGAATTAATTAGCAAATATCACATTTTTTAGCAAGGTCAATATTGATACCAAAAACAAAAGATAGCAGGGAAAGATGATTTGATTGACATAAATATTTTTTATAGCTACTTTGTTCTTTGCTTATTTTAATATTTGCTTATTAAATTGTGAAGTAAACCAAAGGAAAACTTGATAAAGAAAAACTCATGCTGTTAAAAATCAATCCACATAATCCTCAGGAGCGCCAGATCGATAGAGTGGTGGATATTATTAGAAAAGGCGGAATTGTTGCATATCCCACGGATACCTTTTATGGTATCGGGTGTGATATTATGAATAAAAAAGCCATTGAAAAAATTTATGCCATAAAACAAAGAGATAAAAACAAACCCTTCAGCTTTATCTGTTCTGATTTAAAAAATATTTCTCAATATGCCAAAGTATCTAACTTTGCCTATAGAAATATGAAAAGACTATTGCCAGGCCCCTATACATTTGTTTTATCAGGATCCAAATTGGTTCCCAAAATAATGCTGACCAAGCGTAGAACTGCCGGAATAAGGGTCCCGGATAATATAATTGCATTAGCACTGGCCAGTGCGCTTGGCTATCCCATCATTTCAACCAGCGCAACCCATCCGGATGGGCGGGTGTTTGATGACCCCTCACTGATTCATGATCATTTTGTAAACACCATTGATGTGGTTATAGATGGCGGTCCTGTTCCAGGATCTCCTTCAAGTGTTATTTCTTTAATTGATGATATACCGGAGATTATCCGTTATGGTGCCGGTGATATTGATATCTTTGAGTAAGGTGTTTGTCAGTTTTTTTAAAAAAGTGATTTTATCTTCTTTGGGATAAACAGGGTTTAATTTGCCTTTTATATCGGCCATTTCGCCTGCCCACTGTACTGCATCATCAAGATTCCCCAGACGATCTATTAATTTTAAATTAAGCGCTTTTTCACCAGTATACATTCTTCCGTCTGCAAGTGTTGTCATGGTCTGAATATCAATATTTCTAGCCTTTGCAACATCATTTACAAACTGGAGATGAAGCTCATCAACAAGGTCTTGAAGAATTTTTTTTTCTGAGTCATTAAGTTCTCTTAAAGGAGATCCTATATCCTTGTATTTACCGCTTTTAATGACAACAGGAGAAATGCCGATTTTTTTTGCAATTTCCATAATATTGGCATATTCCATGATTACACCAATGCTGCCCGTGATGGTTCCGGGATTGGCAACAATTCCGCTAGTTGCAGATGCAATATAGTATCCGCCGGAAGCTGCAACAGATCCCATGGACGCAATTATTTTTTTCTTTCCAGTGGTTTTTACAATTTCCCGGTAGATTTCCTGGGCAGGTCCAATGCCACCACCTGGAGAATCGATTCTTAAAATAATGGCTTTAATAGTATCATCATCGCGAAAGGTTTTAATATCCTTAATAGTTTTTTTTGAAGATAATATCATACCATTGATTTCTACAATACCGATATTGCCGTCAGATGATGAGTACTGCTGTGCAAACTGAGTATTCAATATTTTTGAACCAAATGATGCAAGAACAAAAAATCCAATGAAAATGACCGTCAAACAGGTGGAAACAATCATTAGGAAAAATAAAAATGGATGTCTTCTGGCAAACATATTAACGTCCTTATATAATCAATTTTTATAAAAAAAAGGGCCGGTTCAATTTTACTTGACCGGCCCATATACACTATTCAGCACTCAGAAACGATGGTATTGTGTTTTGAGTTATTATTTTTCAGGTGTATCAGTTTTTTCACTATCTTTTTTTTGTGGTTCCTTAGTGTCATTTGCTTCAATCGGCTCCTGGATATCTACTTCAGTCTGCTCCTGAATATCAGCTTCAACTGGCTCCTGGATAACAGCTTCAGTCTGCTCCTGAATATCAGCTTCAACCGGCTCCTGGATAACAGCTTCAGTCTGCTCCTGGATTTTATTTGCTTTAATTTGCTCTTGAATTTTATTTGCTTCAATCTGCTCCTGGATATTATTTCTCAGGATTTCACCAAAAG
>ERZ889078.3223-NODE-3223-length-10938-cov-8.469264_pt1 | contig 10938 bp, 7 predicted proteins | sample MGYA00521266_ERZ889078 | MGnify/ENA primary metagenome ERZ889078 (study PRJEB32303, sample SAMEA104408618) | aquatic metagenome | biome: Brackish water; feature: Pelagic; material: water | place: Baltic Sea | collected 2014-06-16T06:34:00 | depth 76,534 m ... | reverse complement strand
TTATTGCGGGAAGATGTTAAGATTTCTTACGCTTGTAAAAAAGGCACGTGCCACAGTTGTATGGTGCGTAGTCTCGATAATGCACCGCCAGAAGCGGCTCAGGTCGGATTAAGAGACACCTTAAAAAAACACAATCACTTTCTTGCTTGTTTGTGTTATCCCGAACAAGATATGGCAATCAAATTGCCGGATCAATCAGAATTTTATACACAAGGTACTGTGGTTACTAATGAAATGCTCAACAGAAATACACTACTGTTGATTATAGCATTTAGGGATGCGTTCGAATTTACTGCCGGACAATTTGTTAATCTACAAAGAGCGGATGGCTTAACACGCAGTTATTCAATTGCCAACACCCCTCAAGAATCGAATACGCTGGAATTTCACATTCGTCGATTGCCCAATGGCAAATTTAGTGAGTGGCTCCATGATGAAGTCAGGATAGGAGATAGTATTGCTGTCTCGGAAGCCCGTGGACATTGTTTTTACTTGCCCGAAAGAAGTCAACAGGGTTTGCTTTTGGTAGGGACGGGAACAGGTCTTGCACCTTTGGCAGGTATTTTGACAGATGCATTAGCTCACGGTCATGCAGGCCCCATTTATTTGTTTCATGGTAGCCGGGAAATTGAAGATCTTTATAGAATTGATGAGATGAGACTTCTATCTGAACAGTATAAAAATTTTCATTACATACCCTGTTTATCAGGCGACAAAGTGCCAGAAGGGTTTAATCATGGTCGAGTCGATGAAGTATCCTTGGCTTTATTTTCAGATTTGAAGGGTTGGCGTATATTTCTTTGTGGCCACCCTGACATGGTCAATAGAATGAAAAAAATGACCTTTCTTAAGGGCGCTGCCTCAGCGGATATTTACGCTGATGCTTTCTTGCTTACACCAACCTAAAGGACTTTTATCCATAAAAATAGTTTTTAGGTATTTCGAATTCTGGTAGCCCAATCGGACTAATGGCATCTTTAATTGTATGATTATTAATTTATTTCCAGCATCTTAAATGCTAATCAATTTTATCTACCCAACAAATAGTTATTCTTACTTTGCGAAGAATGGTTAAATTTATCTGAATTAAAGAGTTATTGTTATGATTAACATATGGTTTCAAATTGCTTTACAAAGAAATATTGTACTACGTGCATTTAAATTGGCTCTAATTGTTGGCTCAATCCTCATGTTAATTAATCATGGTGATGTCATGTTAAATGAGCTATCACAAAAGGGTTTTATTGAAATTATCGTAATCTATTTTGTTCCCTATTGCGTTTCAACTTATTCCAGTACGGAAGCAATTTGTGCTATCGAGAATAAACCTAGCATTAATAAACTGATGGCATCATTTTTTATTCAAAAAGTTTATAAATTGAAAGATTATGTGGTGACTATTTTGCATTCAAGATAACTATTTGAATTAACGAACTCTATATTGCTAGTAGTTGTTTCTGTTGCACGATCGTCATATAGATCGACCTATACGCAGTCCTCCAGGCTTTTTTATGATAAAAACTATTTTCTTTTAACTGAGGCTGCATGGGTTTCTTGGTAAAAAATTTCTACCCACTTTTTTTCACGAAGAACATAGAGCGAGGAAGATTCGATATTCGACATTTTTATTTTCTTTCCTTTGTGGTGGCCTTCGTAGCCTAGTTTATAGAGGATCATTACAGCTTCATTATTAATTCTTAGCATCGAAACTTTACCCATGGTGTAGTTGGTTAATTGAAAATCATCCAAGTTACGAATAAAGTCAGCTCGATCAGCACTAGTACCGTCTGCAAAGAAACCTTTGAACTCACTAGCCATGTAGGTGCGAAAAAAATCAGTATCATGTTTTTTTGTAGCTTCCCAACTGTCTTTTTCCAGCTTGGAAAGATTGCTTAATAAATCTGAATCTTCAATGTTTATTTCGGGATTTTTATCGGGTATTTGTTCTGCAGTTAACGAAGCTTGGGAATAAAAAAGGCTTAAAAAGATCAAGCATCCGATTAGTAGTAATTTATTGTTCATTATATTGGTTTCCTGAATTAAATTGATGTAATTGAGAGGTGAGATTATGGGGTCGTTAATGTAGCTATTATATGAAGTGGAGCACCACTTCCCTTAGCTATTTTCATAGGTAAAGCTACGACATAGATACCCGATAAAGGTAATTTATCCAAATTGGCAAGATTTTCAAAGCCTGGTTTGTTATTACCTAAAAGAATCTGGTGGGTTTTGAATTCTTTGGATTGACCATAATCCAAGCTTGGGGTGTCCAACCCCAACGCTTTTATATTTTTACTCTTAATCAGCCATTTCGTGGTTTCTGGCAAAATCCCCGGGAAATGTAATTCTGGTATAGCTTCCGGTCCAGTCTTTGGAGTACCAAAATATTTTTCTCTATTAGGGTAGTAGCGTGCATATCCTGTACGGAAAAGTATGATGGTATTGTCAGGTATCGTATTGTTATCTTTTTCCCAGGTTTCAATGTCAGCGATTTTTACCTGGTAATCACGATTGCTAAGAGACTGCTTAGATACGTCAATCACGATAGCTTGGCCAGTTAAACTGCTTAATGGTATCTGATCTACGGTTAATTTATTTTCTGCAAAGTGGATGGGTGCATCCAGATGCGTTCCCCCATGTTCAGGAGTGCAGATGCTATAAGAGGAGTAATAATAGCCTAACGATGTTTTTCCCTCGGCTTCTGTAACGTGTTCAAATCCTTTGATATTATTAGGCCAATATAATGTTGACTGGTCATAACTATGACTCAAATCTAGCCATTCCATGGAATTTAATGATTGAGCTAGATTGGCATGTTGAGCGCATCCAATAAGTCCGATAGTGATTAAAAAAATTATTTTTTTCATATTTCTAACCTTTTTTATTTGTCTGGTTTTTACCTTTTTATACCTGATCATAATCCTAACGGGTTGTTTTCAGCAAACATCTGGGATAAATCGAAGTCAAGTTTTAGATGGATGACACTGGGGCTTAACTTCTTGGGAGTATTATGATTTTTTTGTGGTTAAACTAAGCCTGTTTTTGTTGCTTGTTGATACTGGTATCATTGTCCTATTATCTTCCAATATCACAATGAGTTGGTTCAACACTTTCAGTTGTTGCTTAACATGCAAGTTGTCATTCAACGGGGCTTTTAAGAATAATGTCAGATTGGCGGTTTTGGATTGATCGTGGCGGTACTTTTACTGACGTTATCGGGTACAGCCCTGATGGACGAATTGTGATCCGTAAATTACTTTCAGAAAATCCCGAATGTTATCAGGATGCCGCTTTGCAAGGGATTCGTGATATTTTACAAGTACCTGCCGGTATGCCAATGCCCGCATGTATCGAAAGTGTAAAAATGGGTACGACCATCGGCACGAATGCTTTGTTGGAGCGTAAAGGTGAAAAAGTTGCATTAGCAATTACACGTGGGTTTAAAGACTGCTTACGAATTGGTTATCAAAATCGACCTTCTATTTTTGCACTCAATATTTGTTTACCTGAACAGCTTTACCAAACAGTCATTGAGATTGATGCGCGAGTTATGGCGCACGGTCAGGTATTGGTGCCTTTAGATGTTGATCAGGCAAGAAACCAGCTACAAGAAGCATATGATCAAGGTCTGCGTTCATTAGCGATCGTTTTGATGCATGCCTGGCGTTATTCTGAGCAAGAATTGCAATTGGCAGACATAGCTAAGCAAATTGGTTTTACCCAAATTTCTGTTTCTCATCAAGTCAGTCCACTCTTAAAGCTCGTCAGTCGCGCAGACACTACTGTAGTTGATGCTTATTTATCGCCACAATTAAAATGCTATGTAACACAAATTGTGGAAAGCCTTGGTAGCGATGAAAAGAAACTGCGTTTATTTTTTATGCAATCTAACGGTGGTTTGGTTGATGCACAGTTTTTTCAGGGTAAAGACAGTATTCTTTCTGGGCCGGCAGGTGGCATCATCGGTGCGAAAATGGTGTCGTCTCTGGCTGGGCTACACAAAATTATCACTTTCGATATGGGAGGTACGTCTACTGATGTTGCGCATTATGCTGGAGAATTAGAGCGCAGTTTTGAAACTGAAGTTGCCGGTGTCCGAATACGTGCGCCGATGATGCAGATCCATACAGTTGCCGCAGGTGGGGGGTCTAAGCTCTTTTTTGATGGCATGCGTTATCGAGTTGGTCCAGAATCGGCTGGTTCAACCCCGGGCCCTGCTTGTTACAGGCGAGGTGGACCACTAACTGTAACTGATGCCAATTTAATGGTTGGTAAGTTGCCGTTGTTTCCGACAATATTTGGACAACATGGCGATTTGCCGCCAGATGTTGATCGGGTAAAGTATTTATTTGAAGCGTTGTCTGCAAGCATAAAGTTCCAGTGTGGTGATAAGCGAACACCAGAACAAGTTGCCGAAGGGTTTTTAAACATTGCAGTAGAAAATATGGCGGCGGCTATCAAGAAAATTTCCGTCCAAAAGGGCTACAACATTCTTGAGTATGCCTTGTGTTGTTACGGAGCCGCAGGCGGACAACACGCTTGTAAAATTGCCGATCGATTGGGTATCCAAACAGTACTTTTGCATCCTTTTGCTGGCGTATTATCAGCATACGGTATGGGGTTGGCTGATTTTCGAGTTATTAAGGAGTTGGTGTTGGAGTTAAGTTGGGAGGCGACTAACGAAGATGTTTTAGATGTTTGTCTGCAAAAGTTGGAGGCTCAGGGTCGTTCAGAACTTGAATCACAAGGTTTGGCGAACTTGAAGATAAGCCTTGAGCGACGCTTATTACTTCGCTATCAAGGAACAGATAGCCATCTATCTGTCAAGTTTAGCGATAAGCAGTCGATGCTTGCTGATTTTCAGCGACAATACCTTCAACGTTTTGGATTTTGCTATGAAAATAGGTCGTTGGTAGTTGAAACGGCAATAGTTGAATGTGTAGGCAGTGAAAGACATGTAATTGATGATAGCAGGAGCTTACCAATATACGGTATAGGAAAGCCGGAATTAATAACTCGTATTTTTAGTAATGATTTATGGCATGAAGCGCCGGTTTATCAACGTAATAATTTATCAAAATTACAAATTATTGTCGGCCCAGCCATTATTATTGAACCGACAGCTACGATTGTTATCGAGCCGGGTTGGCAAGGAGAGTTGCAACTGAATGGTAATCTTTTACTAAACCGTATTCTGCCTTTACGACAAACATTCGCTGTATTAACTAAAGCCGATCCGGTTTTATTGGAAATTTTCAACAAATTGTTTATGTCGATAGCCGAGCAAATGGGCTTTGTTCTGCAAAACACGGCGCATTCAGTTAATATCAAGGAGCGGTTGGATTTTTCATGTGCCATTTTCGATGTTGAGGGTCAACTGATCGCTAATGCGCCACATATTCCTGTACATTTAGGTTCAATGGGTGAAAGCGTAAAAGCGCTATTGCGTAAATATGCTTCTACTATCCAGCACGGTGATGTTTATCTGTTAAATTCGCCCTATGCCGGCGGTACACATTTACCTGATATTACAGTGATAACGCCTGTGTTTGCGGAAGATAAAAAAGAGTTGTTATTTTTTACTGCTTCTCGTGGACATCATGCTGATGTGGGCGGAATATCACCGGGGTCAATGCCTGCTAACAGTCGCCATATCGATGAGGAGGGCTTAATTAGTGACGGCTTGAGAATTGTCTCTAATGGTGAGTTAGAAGAAGCAATTTTAACCGCATGGTTGGAGTCAGGGCCCTATCCAGCTCGCAATCCTAAACAAAACATCGCTGACCTTCAAGCCCAAATAGCAGCTAACGAGAAAGGCGCTCAGGAATTGTTGCGCATGGTTGCCAGTTACTCTTTGTCGATAGTGCAGGCTTATATGCAATATGTTCAGGACAATGCCGAAGCTTGCGTGCAAGCAGTTATTGCAAAATTATCTAATGGTTTCTTTGAGTATGAAATGGATGGGGGTGCGAAAATTAATGTAGCCGTTTTCATTGATCATAAAAGATGCAAGGCACGTATCGACTTCAGTGGAACTTCTTCGCAATTGCCAAACAACTTTAATGCACCGGCAGCAGTGTCCAAGGCGGCTGTACTTTATGTCTTTAGAACTTTGGTGCGAGACGATATTCCTCTCAACGCCGGTTGTATGAGGCCTTTGGAAATTATAATACCAGATAATTCGTTGCTTAATCCTAGCTATCCGGCAGCGGTGGTTGCCGGTAATGTTGAGACTTCGCAGTATATAGTTGATGCCTTGTACGGAGCACTAGGGATAATAGCGGCTTCACAAGGTACGATGAACAATTTAACTTTCGGCAATGATCACTACCAGTATTACGAGACAATTTGTGGCGGAGCAGGAGCAGGTGATGGCTTTGACGGTTGTGATGCCGTACATACCCATATGACTAACTCACGCATTACGGATCCAGAAGTTCTGGAATTACGTTACCCCGTTTTATTGCACGAATTTTCTATTCGCAAGGGTAGTGGTGGAATGGGTTTTAATCGAGGTGGTGATGGCGTGATAAGACGCATTAAATTTCTGGAATCTATGACTGTTACTATTCTCTCTAGTCATCGAAGACTACCACCTTTTGGTATTCATGGTGGAAAACCTGGAAAGATTGGTATAAATACAGTGACTTCAATAGGTGGTCATGTCGAAATACTACCAGGGTGTTTCGAAATTGAAGTCGATGCAGGTGATATCTTACAGATTGAAAGCCCTGGAGGAGGTGGGTTTGGATTTGGATAAAAAAGCTCACTCTGTTTAGTATAAGTAAAATTTAAACGAAGAGACTAGGCGCCTTATATTAACAATATAAGGCAGGAAAATGTATATCCATCATGAGGTTTTTTTTGTAAAGGTAGAGCTTGATGGTGTAGTTTTCAAATTTGTGGATTTTCGCTTTAATATATTGCATAACCACTAAATCCGGCATTGAGAACACATCGTTTTTATGGTCTAATGACAGGGTTTGTTTTATGAATTAATGCGCCTCTTGTATTTATGTGGTTGATATAACGGGGTGAGTTTGGCGCAACTTGTTTGGAGAGTAGGCTTATTATCTATGCGATTTACTATTAAAAAAGGTTTAGATCTACCTATAACGGGAGGTCCTGAGCAAATTATTGAGGATGGCAATAAGGTTAATTCTGTTGCAATTCTGGGGATGGATTATGTAGCTATGAAGCCTACTATGATGGTTAATGAGGGGGATACGGTCAAGTTGGGTCAGGTACTTTTCACGGACAAAAAAAATATTGGATGTGTATTTACTTCTCCAGGTGCAGGTATTGTTAAATCAATAAATCGTGGTGCTAAGCGGGTATTGCAATCAGTGGTTATTGATTTAAAAGGTTCAGCTCAGGAATCATTTAATAAATACAAAGAATCTGAATTGGTTAATCTAACGGCTGAAGAAGTAAAAGAAAATATTTTGGCATCAGGATTGTGGACAACAATCAGAACGCGTCCTTATGGAAAAATACCTGCTGTCGATAGCAAGCCAAGTTCTATTTTTGTTACAGCCATTGACACAAGGCCTTTAGCTGCAGACCCTGCTGTTGTTATTCAGAAACGCAGTAAAGATTTCGCTAACGGATTAACAATTATTGCCAAGTTGTCTGAAGGTAAAACATACCTCTGTAAAGCGACTGATGCTGAGATTACATCAAGTAATGCTGCAACTGTTGCTGAGTTTTCAGGCCCACATCCAGCTGGGTTAGCAAGTACACACATCCATTTTCTTGATGCTGTAAATATTAATAAGACGGTCTGGCACATTGATTATCAGGCTGTTATGGCAATTGGAGCCTTATTTACGACCGGCAAATTAAATGTAGAAAGAGTTATTTCTTTGGCTGGTCCCACGGTAAAAAAGCCAAGATTAATTCGCACACGAGTTGGTGCTAACACCAATGATCTAGTTGATGGTGAGTTGCTTGACGATGTTGAAAGCCGGGTTATTTCGGGGTCTGTATTATATGGACATACGGCACATGATTGGTCCGCCTATTTAGGTTGTTACAGCAATCAACTTTCTGCATTACAGGAAGGGCGTGCCCGTGAGTTGTTTGGCTGGATTGTGGCGGGTAAAGATAAATATTCCGCATTGAATGTTTACACCTCCAGTGTTGATCGTAAAAACAATCGTCTTTTTCCATTAACCACGGATAAAAACGGCAGTAACCGAGCGATTGTGCCTGTTGGCATTTTTGAAACCGTTATGCCTATGGATATTTTGGCAACACCGCTACTGAAAGCATTGGTGATTGGTGATTCAGACCAGGCGCAGTTGTTGGGTTGTTTGGAACTTGATGAAGAAGATGTTTCCTTATTTACATTTGTGGATCCAGGTAAACATGACTTCGGTCCTGTACTGAGAGTGAATTTAACTAAAATCGAGAAGGAAGGATAATGTCGGCTAGAGAAATTTTAGATAGCATAGAGCCGCATTTTACAAAAGGTGGTCGGTTTGCCAAGTATTACGGTCTTTATGAGATGGTGGATAGTTTCATATATACGCCCGCTGATGTAACTCGCGGCACAACGCATGTTCGTGACGGTAATGACCTGAAACGGACGATGACTTTTGTAGTGATAGCAACGCTGTTTTGTGTGCTGATGGCGATGTATAACACCGGTTACCAAGCCAATTTGGCAATGGCTACCATGGGTCTTGAGACAATAGATAACTGGCGCAGTATCCCGATGATGTTGTTCGGCTACAGCACCATGAATCCGTTTTCCAATCTGGCTCACGGCGCCTTATACTTTTTACCTATTTATATCACTACCTTGGCTATCGGTGGTATTTGGGAAGTATTGTTTGCCACTGTTCGCGGCCATGAAGTCAACGAAGGCTTTTTGGTTTCGTCCATGTTGTACGCTTTGATTATGCCGCCTGATATGCCTTTATGGCAGGTCGCCTTGGGTATTTCTTTCGGTATCGTTATCGGTAAAGAAGTATTTGGCGGTACCGGTAAAAACTTTTTAAATCCTGCATTGACCGGACGGGCATTTTTATATTTTGCCTATCCCGCATCAATGACCGGAGACTCGGTTTGGGTTGCAGTGGATGGCTATACCCGGGCAACGCCGCTGGGTTTGGCTGCAAACGGCGGTCTTGACGCTGTTTATGCGGCTGATTATAGCTGGATGCAAACGTTTTTTGGTTTTGAACCCGGTTGTTTGGGCGAAACATCAACCTTGGCGATTTTGATTGGCGCTGCCTTCCTGTTATATACCCGTGTTGCGTCGTATCGCATTATGGGTGGCGTATTTGCAGGTATGGTCGCTATTGCTACGCTGTTTAACGTGATTGGCAGTGATACCAACCCCATGTTTGCTTTTCCATGGTACTGGCATTTAACTGTAGGCGGTTTTGCTTTTGGTATGGTTTACATGGCAACCGATCCTGTGAGTGCGGCAATGACCAATACCGGTCGTTGGGTATTCGGGGCATTGGTTGGTGGCATGACTGTGTTAATCCGGGTGGTTAATCCTGCGTTTCCAGAAGGTATTATGCTGGCCATTCTATTTTCAAACATGTTTGCACCGACGATCGATTATTTCGTCATTCAGGCCAATATTAGAAGAAGGATGAAACGTCATGCCTAATAATAAAAAGTCTTGCAAACACATGGAGAAATGGTGTGCAGCACTCAATAAAAATGCTTACTACCAGAAATTTGATGTTTATAAAAGCAAAGTTCTGGCCTTAGGTAACGATAGTCTGGAAAAGACGATTGCCATTGCGGTTGCGCTATGTCTCGTGTGTGCGGTTTTGGTTTCCTTTGCTGCGGTTGCTTTAAAGCCATTGCAAATTGACAACAAAGCAGCGGATATGAAGAAGAATATTCTTGATGTGGCGGGTTTGCTGGAAGAAGGCGCTGATATCAACGCGGCATTTTCTGAAAAAATCGAAGCCAAGATTGTTGACCTGGAAACAGGTGACTATGTTGCGAACATTGATGCAGATGAATTTGATCAACGTAAAGCAGCAAAAGATCCTGCACAAAGCGTCGCTATTCCAAAAGATAAAGATATTGCCCATATCCGGGTAAAAGCCAAATATGCCAAAGTCTTTTTGGTTAAAGAAGCCGGCGTTATCAAATCCATTATTCTGCCTATGCATGGCTATGGCTTATGGTCTACCTTGTATGGTTTCCTGTCTTTGGATGCTGATGGACAAACCGTACAAAGTATTAACTTCTATGACCAAGCGGAAACGCCTGGACTGGGTGGTGAAGTAGTTAATCCTAACTGGCGTGCTTTGTGGAAAGGCAAAAAAGTGTATGCTGAAACAGATCAACCGTCTTTGGAAAAAGGGCTGATTACTGAAGCGGATATTGGTGAACCAGCATTAAGCTTGATTAAAGGCGTGGTAGACAACACTAAGCCCGCTTCTCAATATCAGGTTGATGGTCTTGCGGGCGCAACCTTAACCAGTACCGGTGTGACTAATTTGGTCAGATACTGGATGAGCAATGAAGGTTTTGCACCGTATTTGAAAAAAGTAAGAACGGTTAAAGGGGTGAAATCATGAGCGCAATTTTAAATGATGAAACAAAAAAAGTATTAACGGCTCCGCTGGTTAATGACAATCCAATTACTTTGCAGGTTCTGGGTATTTGTTCAGCGTTGGCGGTTACTTCACAAATGTCAACTTCGCTGATTATGGCGCTGGCCTTGACGTTGGTAACGGCTTTTTCAAGCGCGGCCATTAGTGCGATTAGAAATCATATTCCAAGCAGTATCCGGATTATTGTGCAAATGACCATTATTGCTTCCTTGGTTATTGTGGTTGATCAAATACTCAAAGCCTTTGCTTACGATGTCAGCAAACAATTATCTGTATTTGTGGGTTTGATTATTACCAACTGTATCGTTATGGGTCGTGCTGAAGGTTATGCGATGAAAAATCCGCC
>ERZ889078.3218-NODE-3218-length-10961-cov-8.366404_pt1 | contig 10961 bp, 4 predicted proteins | sample MGYA00521266_ERZ889078 | MGnify/ENA primary metagenome ERZ889078 (study PRJEB32303, sample SAMEA104408618) | aquatic metagenome | biome: Brackish water; feature: Pelagic; material: water | place: Baltic Sea | collected 2014-06-16T06:34:00 | depth 76,534 m ... | reverse complement strand
ATGGCATACTAGATGGCTCTGGCGTAGACATGTATATTGATGAAAATAATGATGGTATCGTTGACGCTTCAGAGTTGACGGGAGCAGACTCCCTGGCCTTTATTGCTGCTGGGGGAAATCCTGTGCGGTTATTTATGCCTTGGGAAGACCTACCCTTTGGTAGCGTCAAAGACAGTGACGGGTTTTTTGTTTATGGTTCTGGCGCAGGATTTAACAGGTTGCGGTGGAACGAAGATGACAAGTTTATTACCAGCGGAAAAATAACGTACGATAATCAAATAAACAGTGAACACCACATTAAGCTTGGGCTCGAAGGACAGTGGTGGAATATTTTTGATCATGACGTTGATCTGGCTTCGGGTGGAAATGTTTATGGACAGAATATTGGAACAAGGGATGGATGGGGAGAAGAGGATCAAAGCAATATCCTTCCATTTTCTTACGGTGTATTTGGTGAAGACAAAATGGAGTTCAAAGAGTTTGTTGTAAGCGCTGGCGGAAGGTATGATTATTTTGACCCTAACTGGGCTGAATATCCGAGCGATTTATCTGACCCAGTTGTTAATCAGTCCACGGGCGGCGAGGTTAAAAATCCTGAAAAGGTAGAAGCAAAGACGTATTTCAGCCCAAGGTTGGGAGTTTCTTTTCCCCTTTCGGACAGAGATAAATTTTGGTTTAATTATGGGAAAATGTTTCAAAAGCCAATTTTTGCATACCTGTTTCAAAATATAAACTGGGATTTTTCAGGCGCATTTCCTATGGTGGGTAATCCAAATATTCGCCCTGAAACGACTGTATACTATGAAATTGGTGTGGAACATCGGATGATGGAAAACTGGAAAATAAAAGCAGTTGGTTATTATAAAGACATCAAGGGCTTAACTGATACACAACGTTATTTCTTCACAGCCAGCAATTATTACACAATCAGGTATAATATTGATTATGGCAAAATTCAAGGGTTGGAGTTAACGCTTGAGAAACGACTGAGCCATTATTTTGGCGGAAACATTAACTATACATATTCGATTGCTGTAGGAAAAAGCTCCAGCGCCAGACAGAATTACAACCTAATATGGGCTAATTTAATTGTGCCGAAGGAAGAAAGCTTTTTGGATTGGGATCAAAGGCATACGATTACATCAAATGTATATTTTCAGGCAGATGAAAAAGCGCCTTTTAATATTGGTTTCTTGAGAAATTCAGGCGCAAATCTAATATTTCAATATGGTAGCGGTCTGCCCTACTCGCCCCCTGCGCGGTCTCTGGAAACAGAAATCAATACATTGCGAGGAATGCCAACCTATAAGCTTGATTTGTCACTGGACAAAGGTTTTGCTATTGGGAATTATCAATTATCAGCTTTTGTTTGGATAAAGAATTTGACCAATCGAATAAATGTAATTGATTATACTGTTGTAGACATAGAGTGGTATCAATTGTATGGCGATGAAAATAAGGATGGAGTTGTTGACTCGAAAGATGACTATGATACAGTTCTTGCAGCAGCTCGAGGAAAGTATAACGATCCTCGATTTAACAGCGAAGGCAGAACCATTAGGGTCGGCTTAGCAATGAACTTTTAAAAGTGCGCAGATTAATTAAAAAGGTGATCATTAGGGAACAAAAATATGGGTATTAAAGCAAAAGTAATTATATGCTCACTGGTCATGGTCGGATTATTTGCGACATCCAGTTTTACATACGGTAAGTCAAAAAAAGAATATAACGGCCCTCCGAGCCTCAAGGCGACAGGCTTTAGCGTTGAGGATGTATTGAAGGTTCACAACATTGGTAAGCTGTGGACGGCGACAACCAACTATGGTGTATACGGTGATCCCGAAGCACCCCTCAGATTCCCTTCATATGAATGGCCAGGCGGAAGCGGAACCCACTATAATTGGGAAGGACGATTCTGGGTTGGTGCAATTGTGGGTGGTGAGAAATTTGTAAGTCATGCGGATTATGGCGACTATGAGTTACATCCCAGTCAGGACGAAGAGTGGCAACCATGGATATATCCCGCTGAGGATGATTTTTTATTGGGGTGGTCCGGGTCGAATCCAAAGGCTGGTCGTATGAAGTCGCTTCAGGACAGCTATGTTGTTTTTGATGATTTAAACAGTAATAGTAACCCCTTGGGTGTGAAAATATTACAAAGAGCCCTTACGTGGTCAACAAACGATTTGGATGACTTAATTATTTATGAAATTGCAGTCATTAATATACCTGGTGTAGGACCTGGCACCTTAGGCGGTGTTTTTGTTTCTTGGTGTTTTGATGCAGATGTGGGAACTGGTGCTGATCCATCAAGCGCCAATATTGACGATTTGGTTGCATTTGATGGGTATGATGGCGACGATGGAGATACGGATATACGTGACTGGGTTGAAAATGTTGATTGGAATGCAAATGGCGTTTTAGACGGGTACGATGACTGGGGTATCCCATATCTATTGGAAAAACATGCAAGCCCATCAATTGTAAATCCAAATTTCGATCAAAGCATGGCGTCTCCGGACGGATTTTTTGATGAATATACTGTTATTGTAGATCCAAGCGGACCCGAACTGATGTGGCATAAAACCGTTGATTATGAAGGCCCAGGCGGGCAAACGGTGAACGCTGTTGCAGGTGAGGTAGTCGTTATTGATGGCGAAACGATTCATGGTTACTGTGTTCCCAGAAATACCTCCTTTATGTATGATGGTGACGATCCTACAACTCCCGAATATGATGCGGGAGAGAGACAAAATCCTGCGCAACCGGTTCCCGGTTATATTGCAGGTAGGTTGTTGTACTCAGATTTGTTAAAAAGTAACCCTTTGGCTGAAATCCCGGTAGATGAGCTGATCATGCCTTACTCTCATATGTGGTGGAATTGGAATTCAGATCCAGGCTCAGACATACAAAAATATGATTTTATGGCAGCTACACATGTTGAGGCAAAGGGCAAGAGGTTTATGCCCCACCCCTTTGATATTGGAGCCCCTGAATTTGATTATCGGTTTTTATTATCTGAAGGACCTTTCGACAGCTTTAATGAAGGCGATACGCTGAGGTTTGTTTTTGCTTCTGGGGTTGGTCATGGATTGCGGGGTATGCGTGAGAATCTTGATAATGCTTTGGTAGCGTATTATTCTGGTAGCGCTACAGGAAACCCATATAACCCAACATCATTCGATGCTGAAGATCATTGGAAGGTGCCCGTTCCCCCACCAGTGCCAAACTTGGTTTACAGCCCTCTTAACGAAGGAGCTCGATTAGCATGGGATAATAAACCCGAAACAGAACTCGATGAAATGTTGGGTCGGATTGATTTTGAAGGATATAAGGTTTATAGGGCAAAATACTCGACTGAGAATTGGCAACTCATCTATGCTTGCGACAATGTAGATGGACAAGTAAAGGTAATTAACCATGCAACGGGCGATTCAATTGCGTTTGTCGATCTGGATCCGTTAACCCATACGCTCATTGACACCGGCGGAGTGTTTTTGGGTGAGGTTTATGAAAGACCTGTAAATGGACTTCCGTATTATTATATAGTGACAGCCTATGACCCAGACAAAGTAAGTGAAAATCTATTGTCGATCGAGTCAGCAAGATCCAATTTCATGACGGATTCTGAATCGGGTGCTCCGCTTGCTGTGACACCTCAAAAATTGTATAGTGGCTTAGATGACCCCACGCTGGATGAGCTTGATATTAAAGTTGTTCCGAATCCTTACAAAGGAACCGCTTTGTTTGAGGCTCGATATGAAGAAAAAATAATGTTTACTAACTTGCCTCGTTCGTGCAAGATATCAATTTTTTCTTCTACGGGTGATTTGGTTGCAATAATTGAGCACACCAATGGCTCCTCCACGGAATTTTGGGATCTAGTTTCCAGAAACAATCAAGATGTAGTTAGCGGTTTGTATTTGTACGTTGTTGAGGCGGGCAAACAAGAAGCGGTTTCTGGAAAATTTGTGATAATTAGATGATAATTAGGAGAGGATTAATGAGAGTTTCAAAACTAAGTATTATAGTTGGATTCCTCTTTGCAGTTTTATATTCGCAGGCATCTGATGAATTGGCTAAAGTTGGTACTTCGGGGGCGCAGTTTCTAAAATACCCGGTTGGCGCTAGGGGTGCTGCCCTGGGAAATGGGTTAATTGTTAATGTTTATGATGCATCGGCAGTTTTTTGGAGTCCGGCGGGTCTAGCTAGAGTAGAGGGAGTGTCTGCTTTTTACACACATACGTCTCTGTTTATGGATATGAGTTTTGACGGAGCATCCGTAGTATACACTCACCCGAAGTATGGTAATGTTGGAGTTAATTTTATCCATTTTTCGTCCGGAGACATGGAGGAAACAACGGTTGAGCAACAGGACGGTACGGGAAACAACTTTCAATTTACTGACCTTGCGCTCGGCCTATCATATGCACGATCATTTACAAATAGATTTAGTTTGGGTGGAAACCTCAGGTACATACAAGAAGACCTGGCAGCAGGACTCGGCTCAGATGGAGATTATTCAGCGAAAAACTGGAGCGTAGATATTGGAGTTCTATATTCAACTGATTTTAAAGGTTTAACCCTCGGGATGAAAATAGGCAATTTTGGGCCTCAGTTAGAACCTAAGGGCATATACCAGGATTGGGATAATGGTAATCCCGTTATGGATCCGTCTAGTCCAACAGATACCCTAAATACCAATTATAAAGAGTACCACATGCCTTTATCTTTTCAGTTTGGGTTAGGATTTGATCCAATCCAAACAAAAGTACACAGTTTGACATTGTTTGCCGCATTGGAACATCCCAATGATAATATTGAAGTCTTAAACCTGGCAGGAGAATATAGGTTTAAAGTACCAGCTGCTGAATTAGCGCTTAGGTCGGGGTATTCATTGGGACACGACATCAAAGGTTTTACATTTGGGTTTGGTGTCAATTATCAAGGAATCCAGCTGGATTACGCGATGGTTGATTATGGACTTCTTAAGTTTGTTAACACTTTTTCGATTACTTTTTCACGGTGATGGAGGGCAACTTTGTGATGAAAAAAGTATTATTTAATCAAAAAAGAAATTTTTTATTTCTTGCCATATTGCTAATAATACAGCCCGGCTTTTCTGCTAACGTAGGCGACCAGCTTGAAGTATTGTCCCGCGGGTATGGGTTTTTTAGCGGCGATTATTATACGTGGAGCACTTGCCGCGGCGTTGGCGAAAACATAGAAATCTTTGTGGAAAATGCGGTATGGGATTCTTCTATTACAGACACCTCATATAATATACCGTCAAATAACCTAACCGTATTGGAGCAAGATGGCGATGGAGGTTTGTTTATTGGGACTCAAAATGGACTGGCTCATTTTGATGGTTCGGTTTTTACTGATTATTCTACGTCATTGAATGACAGCGTTGCTTCTCTCTCGTTTGATGGAACATCTTTGTGGGTTGGGACGATTGAAGGTTTATATAAGTTCAAAGATGGGATTGCCTCTCTGTATTATGATGAAGAGGTAAATATTGTAAAGTCTATTAACTCTAACGTATGGGTTGGTACCCCTCTAGGTCTTATTAAAGTGAATGTATTAGATAGCACATGGACATCCTATCCGGCAATTGATACGATCAATAGTCCAGTAAGCGATGTAATTAATGATATTGAAGCGGATGATAATGGTTTAGTATGGCTTGCAACGGACAAGGGTGTTTGTTATCAGGACTCCAATGAAGTGTGGCAAATTATTTCTTCTCTTCATAACCTTATTAGTGACAACGTATATGACTTAACTCTAGACACACAAGGATTTTGGGTCGCTACCGATAAAGGCATAGCACACTTTATAAATGATTCAACCTACTCAAACTATGAACGAAAAAATTCCGGATTAACGTTGAATTCTGTAAAAAAAGTTGTCCTCAACAATAATGTTAGATGGATAGCATCGGAAGACGGTTTTTTTAGATTTGAGGGAGAATTTGATTGGTATCATTTTGGAGCAGATTACACAAACTATCTCCAAGCACACACCACTGATACCCTAAACAGTCTTGAAGTAAATGACATTGCAATTATTAGCGACGATGTGTATGTTGCTACGGACTGGGGACTGACCCGGCTGTCAGGAGAATTTTGGGAGACCTGGCGAGGACCACATATAGACAATTCATATAGTGTAGACTCGGCAATGGTAGCAGCTGTCATAGAGGCTTGGGAAAACAAAACACCCGGATTGGACTCATCACATTATTTCTATAACAGCGTAGCGGACATTTATGGTGTTAATCCTGGTGGTGATACTCTAGGCATATACGATGAAATAACTGCTTTTTTCGGTGATATCTCTGATGTTGATGAGAATGGAAAAGTCACTGTAGTTTTACTTGATATCCAGGATTATTGGGACGATGTGGAGGATGAGTTGGATGGTTTAGGGAATTTAACATACGATGGTTTTTTCCTTGAACAGAATTTAACTTCCGTTGAGCCAACTATGCGGAGGGACTTACTCTATATTGATGCAAGACGACAAAGCCAAACTGAAATAGAAATGGCTCTTGCTCATACATTAGCCAGGCATATTGTATATAATCATGACCAAAATGAAGAACTATGGCAATCGGTTGGGTTTGGTATGGTTGCAGAAATTCTTGCGGGATATACTGATCAATCTATTGGATTCAGAGGATTTACTTCCTTTAATTATCCATGTCAAAATTCAATATTAAGCTGGGCATCAGCGAATCCGTACGCTGACATGCAATTTTCTGAACTCCTTCTTCTATATACCGCTGAAAATTATCAATCAGGCTTAGATGGCGGTTTAGGCATTTTACACGATATAGCAAATAATACAGCGGCTCACGGGATTGATGCTTTTAATGCAGCGTTACAGAGCTACGGAACTGAAGATTCTTTTACAGATATTTTTTATAATCTGGGCGTTACGGCAATAATTGAACAACAGAAGTCAGCTTCGATGGATGATCACTCCGAATATAAGTTTAGTTATAACGAAATCAGTAGTATGACGGAGTATAATACAATTTATTGGGGAAAAAACAACCAAGACAGCCCGCCCTATCTAGGAGTGCTACCCGAGTGGTCCTCTAGAGTCTTTAACGGTAGAAAAACCTGGAATAACGCACTTAGAGACTTTCGGCTTGTAAGCTTCAATGGTGATGATAATAACCAGTTTCGCGTGGCAATTATTTTTAATCCTGGCAGTAGACCGGATACTAACACAGTAGTCACAGAATTAGCATTAGACGAACAGGGAGAAATGATTTACCCCCTTCTTGATACGCTTGATATAAACAGCTATAGCACATACACCATTGTATATTTCTCAGTTTATGGGTCAGGAGATGGCGTTACCCAGATGGCTGTGTCACAGGATGTTGTTTCACCGGATGACTTTGGTGGAATTTCAGTTGGAGTGGTTCAGAATCCATTGGAAGAAAAGATGTTGGATCTTTACGTTTCATCTTTTGAGCCGCTTTATATGGATGTGGGTGACGGCGCCTTTACAGATGACGGAGGCCAGGTCTTAATTATCAGCAACAATGATACCACGACGGTTCCAATGGAAAAAGTATTAACAGATGAGTCCGCTTATTCATTCTCGTATGATTATACATATCCGTATGAAATTTATGGAGATTCTATCTCAACACACGACGCAGAAGCAAATAGTTACCATCTATACCACGCAGAATATATGATGCCTTCAAACGGTAACTATGATTTAGCGGTTTCAGGACAAGATGTATCGGGTAATGATGTAACTCCAGATACTGTATCAATCAGCGTCAGCTCTGTGAACAGTGCAGCGAAAACCATTGTATCCTCTGACGGTGACTTTTCAATTGAATTTGATAAAGGATCGGTTCAAGGCACGCACACATTGAGTTTGATTTCAACCCCACAATCACAGGTTAATCGGGCAGCCAAACTTAATGGTGATTCTGACTTCGGTATGATAAACATGAGAAGCGACAATACGCCTCTTTCTGATGCATATCGGGTTAATCCCCAAGATCTGGAATTGACAAAACCTGTAAAGATAAGAATTTCGTATGATATTACCAGCATTAAGGAAGAGGACCTTCCATTTGTAAACATTTACCAATACTATGATGGTCAATGGACCGGATTGCCAACGCGCCTTGACCCCGCTGGTAAATTCATGGAAATCGAAGTAAACAAGCTTGGAGTCTTTCAGGTTCAAAGAGGCTTTTCGATTCTGGATCGCCCAGAAGTGCCGCATCGTTTCGCTTTACACCAAAATTATCCAAACCCCTTTAATCCGACCACTATGATTAATTTTGATTTACCAGAACGATCAATGGTTACCCTAAAGGTCTTTAATGTGCTGGGTCAGGAAATAGCTGTTCTTGCAAACGGTGTTGAATACAAAGCTGGGTTCCATTCAATTGTATGGAATGGAAAAAATCTAAACGGAAAGACTGTTTCTAGCGGAACATACATTTATGCTATTAAAGCAGGACATAATGCAACTTCAAAAAAAATGGTTTTGATTCGTTAGGTGAGGAAGATAAAAATGAAAGAAACGCATACACTGCGAATATTATTAAAGTCTTTTTTCTTGGTTAATTTGGGATTGATAATCCTTTCTTGTGAACGTCCAGGTGACGATATTCGCGTTCCCACAGGACCAGTACCAACGGTGGAGTATTTAACTGATCAAGGGTGGGAGTCTTATGAATCTGAGGACTATAGTACTGCGAAAGGGACCTTTTCCGACGCCGTAAACAAAGATGTCTTCTATAAAGAAGCACACCTGGGATTGGGATGGACGCTAAACCGTTTATCAGATTATAATTCAGCTGTTTCCAAGTTTAGCTTGTTATTGGCCTTATTAGAGACTTCTGATGTTGAGACGGAACAATTGGCATATGCAGGCAAAGCATTATCCTTTATGGGGATGAATACAGATTCATTATCCTGTATTCAAATTGAGAAATATTTGGACATAGCAAGTCCCACCTATGAATATATACATGACAGTCGTGTATCTACAGCAAACATGAAGAATCTTTTATTAAACGGATATTGGAATTATCAGAATTATTATCGTTTGCAAACGGCAATAATTGAAAGATTTGACTTAAATTGGTTTACAGGCCTGATTACGTCAGATGATAATATATCGGAAATCACCGATTCAACAGGAGCGATCAACGTCGAGATTGAAGTAGATACAACTACTACGCCCTTTGACACCACAATTACTAATGCTTGGGTTACGATTACCGAAGACAGAAACATGATTGAGGTCACATCAATCATAGACAGCTTGTCTAATGTCTACCCAATAAAGAGATTCAACCATGGGGAAAACGTCGTTTTCATAGATTTAGACGCCATGGAAGACAAAACAATGTTGCTGGATGATATGACTCAGCCTGTTTTAACTGACTATGTATACGCAGAAGATTATGGAGAGTATTTGAACACTCTGCTTGATTTGATACAAACATTAGAATAAAGAACAGACTTTATTTTAAAAAAAACGTAAATCTTAAAAAGGAGATGTACAATGGTAAAGAAGTTATTAATTAGTTTATTAGCCATGCTTTTCGTTGCAGGTACAAGCGTAGCTGCAAAAGTGGGCGACGGTGCTTCAGTTAAAGCTGAAAAACCAACCACTGTATTACTCGAAAAACATGTGTTAACATACCCGAAGGCTGTTTTTGACAAAGCATCGCCCGACAGGATCGCAACCAAGAAAACAGAAGCACAAATCAATGAATTTGTTGATTCTGAAGGCGATGTTGTACGAGTTACAGGAAAAGCGTCAAGTCAAAAACCGGCTCTAACAAGGAAAAAAGGCTATCTCTATCCTGGCGACCCTAATATTTACCCCGCCGAGAGCGCCCGCAATAGCAGAGATGCTCTTCCTCATGGTGACCTTTTCAACTATGATGATGAAGCTACCGAATACTATTTAAGCGGTGGAACCGCTGGCGATGAATGGGGTATTTGGTTTCAGTCTCCACAGGCAGCGTGTTCTCTTTACGCAGTAGAATTGACTTTTTTCGCAGGTGAAGGTGGCGGCACAATTGACATGGATGTTATGGCAGCTGGAACCGTATGGCCCGATACCGTTTGGCAAGGGAACGCTGCTAATGCATATGTAGGTGACTCCATTTCAGTAGCCGATATATTCGGCGACAATCTAATGGGAGCAGACGAAACGTTTCCACTGGAGATAGCAGCTACAGGCGCTTGGGAACAATTTGTTTTCCCAGACTGGGATTATATGATTGATGTTGGTAGAGATATATTTTGGATTCACTGGACAAAATCGGGTGACTCTCCTATGTTGTTATCTGATGATGCAAACCTTGGCGATTATTTGCATACATGGTCATTTGAACCAGTTCAAGATGGCGATGAAAAATGGTCACATTATGGTGCCAGTGTAGGTATTGAAGCAATGGTACGTTGCGAAGTGATTTTTTATGAAGATCCTCCCCCAACGCTTCAAGCTTCACAGATGAACGATACCTATCTAACAGACGCTATTACAGTTTCGTCTAGCGCTAGTGATAATGCTTTAGATCCAGCATTAGTAGGTATTGCTTCAGGAAACCTGGTTTATTCTGTTAGTGGTGGCGATTGGGTAACCGTTGCAGCAACCGTCACAGGTGACACAGCAGTTGGATTCACTTTGACATCAACCATACCTGCCGGTGCATCTGGCGATGATGTTTCATACTATTTCGACGCACTAGATCTGGCCGGATTATATGGTCGTTCCTTCCCTGCATTAAGTTTCAGCCGGACGGAACCAATGTACCCTGATGCTGACGTACTGGTTGTACGTGATGGCATGAGTGACAGACAAAGAGATTTATTAGAGGCCGTTTTAGATGATAATGACTTTGTCTACGAATTATGGGATGCTGATGCAAGTTTCGGTATTGACGCTTCAAT
>ERZ889078.3217-NODE-3217-length-10967-cov-9.052786_pt1 | contig 10967 bp, 8 predicted proteins | sample MGYA00521266_ERZ889078 | MGnify/ENA primary metagenome ERZ889078 (study PRJEB32303, sample SAMEA104408618) | aquatic metagenome | biome: Brackish water; feature: Pelagic; material: water | place: Baltic Sea | collected 2014-06-16T06:34:00 | depth 76,534 m ... | reverse complement strand
GTGCAATTGGCTCTTATAGGCTGTGATAAGCTTGGGAATTACTTCTTCCAGATTGCCTGAAATTCCATAATGAGCTACCTGAAAAATAGGTGCATCAGGATCGTTATTGATGGCAATGATTTTTTGAGACTCCTGCATGCCTGCTCTATGCTGAATGGCACCGGATATGCCGATAGCGATATACAGTTTGGGTCGGACGGTGGTACCGGTCTGGCCGACCTGACGATCAGCAGAAATCAAGCCTGCATCCACCGCGGCTCTCGATCCTGCCAGCTCAGCTCCCAGAACTTTCGCCAAATCTTTTACGAGTTGGAATTTTGCAGGTGTGTCAGCACCATAGCCACCAGCGACAATGATGGGCGCAGCTTTCAGGTTCACACCAGAGGGTTCCTGATGTTTCTCAATGATTTTAACGGCTATTTCGATTGGATCTAAATCAACAGAGATTGTGATGACTTTCCCTTTTCGTGAGGCATCAGGCTCACCCATTTCCATCACACCCTCTCGGATGGTTGCCATCTGAATGGGTACATCGGGTGAAATAATGGTTGCTATGATATTTCCACCAAAGGCTGGCCGAATTTGCAGTAATAAATCTTTATGTTCGACCTTTCGGATTGTCAACGTTTCGATCTTTAGTTCCGTGCAATCGGCTGTCAATCCTGATCTTGTGTGAGAGGCTACCCGGGGAGCGATATCCCGGCCAATATGAGTGGCTCCAAAAAGTACAACACGTGGTCTTTGCTCCTCAACCAGATTTGTAATCAGGTTTGCATAAGGCATACTACGGAAGTCTTTTAACTCAGCATCATCGAGCAAGTAAACGTTGTCAGCACCATGGGCGATTAATGTTGCCGTTAATTTTTCCACCTTGTGACCCAATAATACAGCACTCACTTCAGAATGCATCAACTTTGCCAGGGTTCGGGCTTTGTGTAGTAACTCCAGCCCAACATCTGCCAGTTCACCATCCGTCTGCTCAGCAAAAACCCATACCATATCTTTAATTTTTGAATTCATAACTTCCCTTAGGACTCTCGTGGATAATTGAGCTGAAATTAAATCCTTAATTAACCAAAAATGTGATCTTGCATCAACTCGGTGATCATAGCATGCATGCCTTCAGCAGTGGCTGGAACTTTTTTGAATTCCGATCCGCTGAGGATCACATTCTCGACTTTATGAACTTTTGTTGGTGATCCAGCGAGGCCACACATCTCCACATCAGCGTCGATGTCTTCAATATTCCAGGTCTCAATGAGCAGATCGCTGGTTTTAGCCTTTTCCATGAGCTCATCCATCCATACCAGGTCATGGCTATCGTCCACCATGGCTTGGATTTCAAATTTGGATTGGGCGCGCTTGTAGGTACACAATCTTTTCACATCAAATGGACGCGGTTCTGCGGCACCCTTGATGACAGTAAGCAAAACTGGAAGCGGTGCTTCAAGAATTTCATATCCATTTTTAATAGCTCGTTTGGCTCGAATGGTTCTTTTTTTAAGATCCAGATTTTGAATTTCCAACGTGTAAGTGATCTGAGCAATTCCAAGTTTTTCAGCCGTCTGTGGTCCCACCTGCGCAGTATCGCCATCGATGGCTTGCCGTCCCCCAAATATGAGATCATACTCACCAATATGCTGCACGGCTTTGTACAAGGCATACGAAGTAGCCAGAGTATCGGCAGCGGCAAAGCGTCTGTCGCTTACCAGGATGGCACGATCAGCACCCATATAGAGACAGTCGCGAAGCATATTAGCCGCATTGGGAGGACCCATGGTGAGCGCAGTAACTTTTCCACCATGTTTATCCTTCAAACGCAAGGCCAGTTCAAGGGCTTCCTGGTCTTCAGGATTAAAAATGGCAGGTAAACGTGCTCTGTTCACAGTGCCGTCGGGTCGCATAACATCGCCAGAGATGTTGGTTGTATCGGGGACTTGTTTAACTAGTACGATTATATGAAGTGACATTCAAACACGCTCCTCAGCATCAATTTAGAAATGCAATATAGACGGATACTCTTCTTTTGTAAATGCTTACTTCGTCAAGATTTTCTTTTACCAAAAATTCTCCAATTCATCGGATTCAAAATGGTTTTCAGCCACGTAAAATTGATTATGGTTCTTTCTCTTGAAACCTGAACGCTTATCCAGATACCAACGATGGCCATGATGCCGTTGGGAGCCCACATTGCCAGGACGGGATCCAGTTTTCTGCGATCCGCCAGTTCTTCCCCGGCGATCAGCGCAGCCCAATAAATAAAAAACATCCCTATAGCAACACCAATCGTACCGCTAGATTTGCGAGTCATGATACCTAACGGAACACCTATTAGGACAAAAACAACGCAGGTTACGGCCATGGCATATTTCTTGTGAATCTCTACCAGATACTTGTTGATCTGTTTGAGATAACTATTTAGAAGGCGCTCCTGACTTTCCAATTTGTCTATAGTCCGATTCCAGACTCTCGTTCTGGCATCAACAATCCCATCGATTGGAACAGGGATTCGCCGAATTGTATCCATGACAGCAAGCATATTGACGATAGAATCACCATTAAAGAGGGGGCTGTTGACTCGTATGCTGAGCATTCGATCAATGGTTCGATTGAAGCGTTCCTGGTTTTCTTCAATGCGCTGATACATCATGGCTGGTGTCATTTCACGGTCTCCCCTGACAGCGGAATCTCTGCGCTTAAGTTCCAGATTGTTAACTTTGACTGTGAGTCGGGTTGAATCAAAATATTCTCTTTGATAATCATCCAGTTTATCCAGATCCAGCAAATGCTTTTCACCGTTATAGAGCGTGAATATAATCTGTCCCCCAGCTGTTTCGGTCCGGCCAGATTCGGCAAAGATGGAAACTTGTTCTCTGAGATCACTTTTTGAGAAGATGACCACACCCTTGAGTCCTGCTTCAGTAACCTCATTCACCCTGATGTTATAGTCCGGCAAATCTTCAATAAAATAGCCTGGCACGATATCCAGGTCTGGACGCTTACGGTATATATCTGAGCCCAGCAATCGGGCTCGATGATTCACGTCTGGCAGGATGCTAGTATTAAAATATAGCGTAAAGCTGCCTACCAGGATTGAGAAAACCAAAGCAGGGGCCATTATTCGACGGAGAGAAATCCCACCGGATCGCATGGCAGTAACCTCATGATCGGTTGCCAGACGCCCATAGGCCAGTAACACGGCAACCAGAACCGATAGTGGAATGGCCAGGGCTAGAATCCAGGCCAGGTTGAGTGCTATATATTCAAGAATAACAAAAAAGGAGAGCCCCTTCCCCAAAATCCGGTCCATAGCCCGAATAACGAAATTTACCAGAAAGATCATTGTCAATACGAACAATGAGTACATGAATGGGGTGAGCAATTCACGAAAAATGTATTTATCTAAGATCTTGATCATCGTTTAAAAATAGGCGTGATCAGAGTGGATTCTAGTGGAAAGATAGAGATCTGAATCAGAGGTTTTCCGGCTTGATACTTAGCCAGGATTGTTCTTAAGGGACTTCGCGCCCCGGCCTAAAACTCCCAATTTCCCATATAATTTTGTCCCCAGCCAGTCGTATAGAAAATCTGGCATGGCAGTCATTAAATGGACCAGAATTGCCATTTGCCATGGGAAAGTAAAACGTTTTCTACCTTGATCCAGTGCTCTCCTGATTTTAAAACTGGCACGCTCAACATCCATGAGAAACGGCATGGGGAAATTATTCTGAGCGGTTAGATGTGTCCGGACCCAACCAGGACGAATATCAGTAACATGAATACCAAAGGGCTGCACTGAAAACCTTAGCGACTCGAGATAGCTGATCAATCCGGCCTTTGTGGCGCTATAGGCAGCACCTGAAGGTACCCCACGAAAGCCGGCAATGCTACTGACACCCACCAGGTGTCCCTTGCCTGCCTCCACCATATATCTGGCAAAGAATTCCAGTGTTTGGGTAGCTGCCCGCAGGTTTAAATCGATGATCCGGTCTAAAACTTCGATATTTTTCTCACCAGGATATGACATTTTTCCACCCCAGCCTGCATTGGCAATTACCAGATCAAAACCCGTTGATTCCACCTGCGCTGTATTGAATGCATCCAGGAAATCCGCCTCGATGGTGGCATCACAGACCAAAATATGAGCCTCTCCGCCGCTGGCATTAATTTCAGTAGCCAGGGTCTTCAACAGCTGCTCTGATCTGGCCAGCAACCAGAGCTTAGCGCCCGCTTTGCCATAATCCAGGGCTAGCTGTCGACCGATCCCCTTACTGGCTCCTGTTATCAGGATTTTTTTGAATGTATTAGTCGTCAAGACCGCTCTCTGGTGGGTGCAGAATGATAGCAGGCATATCCGAAGCAGCACAATTTTCGTTGACCTGTGCTGGTGTTTTGCCTCCGGGAATGGAGACAGAACAAGCCGGGTGAGAAATACCAAATCGCAACGCCACTTGGGCCGGGCTGAAATCAGGATAGCGCTCATAAAGATCGCTCATCGACTCCATTTTTCCCAGGTAGCTCTCGAGTTTCTCCGCAGCAAGATTAAAACGTCGATGGTCATCACCTTCGAAAATGCTCTGCCGATTGAATTTGCCGCTAAGCAAACCAAACAACATGGGAATGCGAACAATCACTCCGACGCCATACTTGATCGCCTCAGGGAAGAGTAACTTTTCAGCCTTGCGTTCCAACAGATTATAGCGGACCTGAATACAATCGAGAAGACCTTTGTGTCTTTCCAGGAGATGAGCCTGCTCTGATTCTTTGAATGATTGAATGGATAAGCCTGCGTGTTGGATTTTGCCCTGCTCCTTCAAAAGTGTGAGCGCCTCCCAGGGATCATCCCATTCCAGTTTTTCAAGATCGGGACTGTGCAATTGAAGGATATCCAGTGTTTCCAAACCCAGACGCTTCAGACTCTTTTCAGCTGCTTCAATTAAATATTTCTTCTTATAATTCTGTTGAATGGCCCCATAGCCGCTATCACTCTCTTTACCAGCGTGATAGAAATCGTTGCCAGCTTTGGTAGCTATTATCAGGTCACCCTTGCCCCGTTCTTTGATTACTTCTGCGATCAGATCTTCTGAATGACCAAATCCATAGACATCAGCAGTATCAAAAAAAGTTACCCCTGCATCCAAAGCGGCATGTAAAGCTTTTTTTGAAACGTCATCGTCTGTGGGTCCCCAATTCATTCCACCGATGGCCCAGGCACCAAATCCAATCGTTGAGACCCTGGGACCGCGTGCGCCAAGATTTTTATATTGCATCAATGTTTCCCCATATTTTGCTGTCAAATTACATTCGATTTAAATGTATGCCTGACGTGAACAGTTTGGGCTAAAGCCCTTAAATAATGATTTTCATGCCCACAACCTCTAAAGGCTGAGGTAACTATGAATTTCACCAAGGTTTGATAGTTGCCCCGTCTTTTAAGACGGGGTTTTCATAGATATTAAGCAAAAAGGGCTTAGCCCAACAACTGGTCTACTCCGTGACCGACCGCATCAGTTTTTCGATCTCTCCCGGTGTGGACATGATCTTTGAAAATGTGGTCATGGTGAGATCTGGAAAAGACAGGGCTATTCGATATCGCCCATGGAGCATGACAGACGTATTGCCCATGAGCAGAATTTCATAAGGTAGAAAAGCCGTATGCTTTGGTTGGCCAAGGTCAATAATGGGCAGAAAATGCGATTCTCCAGTCTCACCCCCGAGTGCGATCCCGTAGATTTTTAAATCCTGACCTGGAATTTCGAAGGAATAAACCAGCTCCGTGTCTCCACCCTTGGATAACTTGGATTCGATGATGCTTTTTCCTACAGAGTATTTAGAAAACTCTGTGAGGAGGACGACATCTTCAAAATAGGGCATCCCAAACATATAGTGATAATGAGCCAAATCCTTGGAGCTTATCCCCTCTTTAGCTCCAAAACTTTTATTTTTAACCTCGCCCAGCGTTGCCATTGCCGCAATTAGTTTAGCGTCAACTGCTACAAATTTGTCTTTCACGTCTGCATAGTTTTTCTGAAAATATGCATTCCCCAAATATATGGGATTTGTATAAGAAACGTTTACCAGACCGGCTTCCAGAGTCAAACCCACACGCAGGGCGGCTGCAAATCCGGTCAACTCTCCAAAAGCCTGGACAGCCTCAATCATTTCAGTTGAATTAACAACAATTACCCACCGTGATTCATCAGCGGCAGGTTGATACGACCCCAGAATCTTAAAACCAGCTGCAGTGAGAGCCTTACTTGTCTTGGTTTTCATCACATCAAGAGTCTCTGAACTTTGCGCGCCCATGATGAAAGGTTTCAACCCTTGTCCGACAACAATGTTGCCGACCAGGCCCAGTACCAACATTGCCACTAATAAACGTCTCATTTTTCGCACCTCTGAACTTGATTATATCCCTGTTAAATGATTATTATTTTAATCTTTTGTCTGCTGACCAATTACCGATTATCTCTTGAGCTGCCGGAATAATACGGACTGTGAATTTCTTCTGGACTGGATTGAAAGATTCACCATCCATGTGGGCGGGTATCGGGTAGTCGCTTTCAATATGTAGCTCTGTGGTTCTATGCATCTCCATTTCCGGAACTTCTTCGGCAGTACCATCATAAAGTTTTCCAAAGGCCTGAAGTATCCGAAATCGACTGATATTCTGGACATAACATACATCAAACAACCCGTCATCAAGCTTGGCGCTGGGCGTGAGTTGTAACCCCCCACCCACATTCCAGCCATTTCCAATGCTCATAAGAAAAACTTTATCATCGATCTCAATATCATTGAATTTCACGCGCAACGGCATGCGTTTGTAGGTCAAATAGGTGCCTCCAATGGCGACCAAATACTTTGGTACACCACGCAAAAAAGGCAACATTTTGCCAATATCATTGGCTCTACCTTCAAAGCCTAAACCCATGACATTGACAAAGCGTCGACCATTGGCTTCGCCTAAATCAATTTTTTTTATATCGTGGGCTAAAAGCACGTCCACAGCATTCTCCAGATCACCAACCTTCAGGGAAATACTGCGGGCAAAATCGTTCCCAGTACCAATAGGTAACAACCCCAGGGGCTTGTTCAGCTCAGGCATCCCATTGACGATCTCATTGATGGTTCCGTCTCCACCAACTGAGACAACTACATCGAAGTCAGCCTCAACTTCCTTCACAAGTTCTGTTGCATGGCCAGGTTCTTTCGTGAAATGAAATTCATAGTCCGCACCTCTCGCGCGCAACAACCTTTCAATCTCTGGCAAAGCCTTCATCGTTGAGTGACTGCCTGCTTCGGGATTTACAATGAGAAGATAGCGATGAGCTGATTTCGATTTTTTCATAATTACCTATAAGGTTAAGGAGAATGATTTCAGCAGAATTCCTGGACAAATGATGGCACTGAGTTCCCGTCCTTCATAGGTCCCAACATCTGGATTTACATGAGCGGTGTCAGTCGTCTGCTCCAGGTTATTCCCGAGAAAGCTGTAGATACTGTCGTCAAAGCGCATGTTCTCGATGGGTGCAACGATTTTGCCGGATTCAACCCAGAAACAGGCATAACGTGTCATCCCAGTAATACGACCACCAATCATATCGCTCCAATTCAGGTAATGGAGATTTGAGAGATACACTCCAGTGCCCAGGGCCTGGAGCACATCAGCCTCTTTCAAAGTACCCACAGCCATTGACGGAGCCCTCATACCCTCACCTTCAGATGCGAAGTTTGATTCAACTCCGTATTCCTTCGCTGTTCTTGAGCTCACCAGAGTTTGCTTTAATTCGCCATTTTCGATAATGATTGTTTTCTCTGGAGCAACTTCGCCATTTCCATTGAATCGGGGTGCAAAGCCAGAACTAAAATCTTCTGAGAGGGTGAACAACTCAGATAATTTCTGGCCCTCATTTCGCATTTTTCCGAGACAGCTTTCACTTTGGCGAATGGCCGCTTCAGACACTCCGCCCCATGAAAACATGGATAGAATATCTGAAACACCTGCTGAAGCGATAAAGGTTCGGTAGTTACCGGGTGCAATTTTCTTGGGCGGAAGCAACATAAGCTTGAGTTTGTTGATCGATTCATCCAGGAATGATTCATAAGCAGCTTGATCCCAATGAGTTCCACCAAAGGTGGCCTTAACCATCTTTTCTTCAGGAGTGATCAGTGAATAATCCAGGGAGAAGGAGTCCGATGCAAACCAGTGGTAACCGCCGGCTGAATTTGCGCTGCCCTGATAAATCCGTCCTGAAGCCCAAATGCCGGTGAGATCGACATGACCCATGGCCGGTAAAATCTTTTCCGGGATATCATCGGAGGCTGGTATGGATCCTTGTTTTTCGCTCATACTGGTTTCCTGGCTGTCAGGAACCACCATATATGGGTCTTCCGGGAGTTGGACGACTTCAGCTCTGAGTCTTTTCAACTCTGCTCTGGCCCGAGATAAATCTTCATTTAGATCACCAGAAAGAGACACACTGCCACTACATCTTTTCCCAGCGTATATGAGGTTAAAACCAAGATCGGCTTCATCCACGTTGCCAGTTTGTCTTACTTTGGCAGCGTTGACACGGGTAAAAGTTGAATTTTCACCACTAATACTCAAACCCAGATGTTCACCGGTTTGAAGTTCAGTAGTGATAGTCTTGCTTATTTGTTTAAATAATTTTTCCATTAGATCCCTCAATAAATATTAATCATTTGACAGTTCAGGTGAGTACCCATCTGGCAATTACGCTCCGCCAAATATTTCAACACTGTCAAACAGACATAAGGGGCTGGCGTGCCCGACACGGATTATCTGGTTGGGTTCACCTTTTCCACAAAAAGGTGTCCCGTAAACTTCAAAAGTGTCTCTATTCCCTAGCTTTTTCAGGCTCCGCCAGAAGGGGTTTGAAATGGCACGATAGTTTGGATTTTTTACCGTTTTGGTCAGTTTGCCATTTTCAATAAGTTTGCCATACTCACAGCCAAATTGAAATTTATTACGATAATCATCGATTGACCAGGAGCGGTTGGAGGTCATAAAGACACCTTTTTCCACAGAGCCAATTATTTCAGCTCGACTTGAATTTCCAGGTTCAAGGTTGAGGTTGGCCATCCGATCAATGGGGGCCCGGTTCCAGGAGCTGGCTCTAAAATTGGCCACACCATCCAGACCGGAGCGCAATTGGCTTTCCATTCCACCTAATCCGCGAATCAACAGCCCCTCCTTTATTAAAAATTCCTTTTCTGCTTTCAAGCCGCCATCATCGTAGGCGTAAGAAGCAAATTCATTCTCAACATAGGGGTCAAAGGTGATGTTCATAAGGCTAGAGCCATACTGCAATTTCCCAAAATCACTAGGCCGGACAAAGCTCCAGCCAGCATAATTTCGTTCATCACCCAGAATTCTATCAATCTCCAGTGCGTGACCCACACTTTCGTGAATCTGCAACATCATTTGATCGGGAGCCAAAACAAGATCCAGAGTCCCCGTGGGGCATTCCTCAGCGCTAAGCAGTTCTACCGCTTCGGCACCAATGTTTCGGCATCTGTCAAGCACCTCTGCTTCATTAAAAACTTCCATCCCTTTCTGAAAACTTTTTGCCAGCAGGCCCCCATCGGTACGTTTCTGGGTGATGCTGCCAGCATGGGCTATGGCTGAATAATCAGCGGAGACCATGAGGTATTGCTGCTCCACATCGCTTCCATTGGAAGAGACAAAGTGAGATTCAGTTTCTACCGTCCGTGCCATAGCATTGGTGGTCACAATTTTATCTGATACTTTTAATTCACTACTTGCTTTGATGAGAAGATCTGAGAGTTCTCCTGGAGAAAAAGCATCCGCCGCCGTCTTGTAAGGAGATTTATAACTCCCCTTTGCCACAGGTCTGGCTTCAAGTCCAAATGAATGCAGACTGAATTTTGAAGCCGCAGTGGCCATTCTTACTGCGTGTTCAGCAGCAGACTGAATGCCAGCCCGATCCAATCGACTGGTCCCATAATAGGCGAATTGGCCATTCACCAGAACTTCAACCATTAAACCCTGTTTGGATTCTCTCGAATTTGCCTCAGGGTTGCCATCCCTGACCAGGCGGAATCCTGTATTTTCTTTGACATAACGTAAACCGATCCAGTCGGCTCTTACGTCAATACCAGAAAGTATTGCATTAAGATCCATTATATTCCCTTTGCTTAAATCAAACTTGATCCCTCAGAGTTGAAGGAGCGGCTAAAACTAAGGTGGACTCCCCTAACAATCAAGGAAAGGGTTATCAACGATTGTGTTGCGGAGCGGCTATTTCGTGTCTGTCTGTGATACATGTCTATTTTGGTCATAATGATCCACTTTACTGCTTGCTTTGAAGATTTGGAGATATATTTTTTGCGATTCTTGCTGGATTGAAAGCGTGACTAGCTCCATGGATTGTCTTGATAGAGTGGATGCTCATGGGAAATCCACTCCATTTTTGGGGGCTGGCAAGGATTTACAGTAAAACAAGATAGTAGATCACTTAACCCAAATGGGCGCCAATCATGTCATCTATTCGACTAAAAACACTGCTCTATTGCCTGTTACTGGCAGGTACTTCGTTCGCACAAAAAATTGCTGTCATGGATTTAAGTCCACTTGGACCAGTCCCCACCCAGGATATCACCGTTCTTTCTGAACGCTTCCGAAGTCAGTTGGTTCAGACCCAAAAATTTGAAGTTATGGAGCGGAATGAACTGGAGGCGCTGGATCAAGAATTGGCGCTGCAATTATCAGACGGCTTCGATGAACAGGCTGTTGCTGAGGCTGGGCGTAAGCAGGGCGCTGAATTTGTCGTTTTAGGCTATATCGGAAAACTACAAGCTACTTATACGATTGATGTGAGGATGATCAATTGTACGACAGGGCGCATTGATAATAGCTATTCTGAGACTTATAAGGGTGACATCGACGGACTCATCGTCCTCATGGAAAAATTGGCCAAACG
>ERZ889078.3216-NODE-3216-length-10971-cov-13.924881_pt1 | contig 10971 bp, 10 predicted proteins | sample MGYA00521266_ERZ889078 | MGnify/ENA primary metagenome ERZ889078 (study PRJEB32303, sample SAMEA104408618) | aquatic metagenome | biome: Brackish water; feature: Pelagic; material: water | place: Baltic Sea | collected 2014-06-16T06:34:00 | depth 76,534 m ... | reverse complement strand
GGGTGAAATAGGTCGTGCCGGGGCAGGGGCTGGTACTTCAGGTCGAGCATCTCCCCATTGTACCTCCGCTGAAGCTTCCCTCCCAGGAAATCTTCAATAACCCTGGGCCATGCTTTCTCAGCCTCCCCTGTTACAACTGTATCTACATAATTCAACGCTTCATCCGGCATCATGGAGGCATGAATTCCTCCGAGGACGGTTGGAACTCCTTTTTCCCTGTATACTTGTGCAATCTTATAAGCACGCGGAGCCGTTGATGTGAAAGAGGTTATGCCAACCAGGTCAGCATCACGGTATCGAAACGGCTGAAAGTTTTCATCAATGATTCGGATATACCAATCCTTTGGAGTTAACGCAGCGATAATGGCAAGACCCAGAGGCGGATACCGGGAAGAGCGGTCCAGGGCGAATCCCTTTCGCTCTTCATTTACAGGGTTGATCAGGATCAGTCTTTTTTTCTGTTTTTGCATCGGGGTGGATTTACTGAGTCTCAGAAGATTTTTCAAAGACGATGTGACGGTAATGCAGGTTGGATTGATATGCCCATAATGCCGTAGTTAGCCGGCCTGTACGCCACCAGGTCCTGAAAAACAACCGGATGATCCTGGCCGGGCTATACATTTTCGTCCAGATAGATTGCATGATCGTGTCGAAATCTCCAGCCGGGATGAACGGATGGCGGAATGTAAGACCTGTAAAATGATAACATTGCCAATCTTCGGGAAAATTTCCTCTCTCCAGCCGGTTTTGTTCCCGGATGCGGGTCATCAGGGTCGTACCCGGAAGCGGTGTAAGGACACTGGCCTGAACGCAATCCACACCGGAACTGAGAATGTACCTGCTCCTTTTCAAAAGATCTTCAGGGGAATCTGTCTCGAGACCGAAGATAAAGGTTCCCAGTACCCCAATCCCATGCCGGTTAATTTTTCGGAAAACGGTACGGTAGCTATCGGGACCTCTTTTCAGGTTCAGAGATTTATTAGCCGATTTTAACCCTTTGTCCGTTTCCGCTTCGATACCGATCAGCAACAACCGGCACCCGCTTTTTGCAGCGAGATGCAGGAGTTCCTCATCGTCGGCAATATTGATTGACGCCTGGGAAAACCAGTTGAGCTTCAGGTCCCGGTCAATCATTCCGCGAAAAAGCTCTTTGGCCCGTTCCAGATGATGTTTCCCGTAGCCAACGATGTTGTCGTCCACAAAAAATAGTGCGCGGCCGCTATCCCTGAACAGTTCCAGCTCGTCCAGCACTTCCTTTACGGGTCGCAGGCGGTATTGGTTCCCGTTGAAGGCTGTAACAGTACAGAAATCACAGTTCATCGGGCATCCTCTCGAGGTTTGGATGGAGTGAAATACATACCTTGGATGGAGCAGATCATGCCTTGGAACAGGTTGCCCATTCATCTCCTGCATGTCTCCGCGGTAGATTCGCTTCAGGGTGCCTCTCTCTGCATCAGCAATCACCTGGGGCCAAATACTCTCTGCTTCCCCAATAACCACAGAATCAACGTGCTGCAGGGCCTCTTCAGGGCACATGGAGGCATGGACTCCGCCCATAATCACCGGAATTCCTTTATCCCGGAACTCCCTGGCAATCGCATACGCTCTGGGTGCGGAAGGAGTAAAGGAGGTGATCCCGATAAGGTTCGCATCCCGGTACCGGAAAGGCTGGAAATTTTCGTCCAGGATCCGGATCTTCCAGTTGGATGGAGTATGGGCGGCAATGATCGCAAGCCCAAGTGGGGGATGTTTGGCAGTAAGGTCCTGCGCGAATCCTCTTCGGTGCTCGCTGACCGGATTGATCAGGAGAAGTCGTTTCTTATCTTTTCGCTCCGTCATTTCAGATTTTTCTTCACCTCGGTTTCCGGCCAAACAGATAGTTTTTTCTCAAAAACAATTTCCCGACAGGCTTTGTTTGAACTATAGGCCCATAGGGCTGGCGTAAGGCGCCGGGTGTTTATCCAGGTGCGGAAAAAACCAAGGAGCATCACAAGTGGATGGTAGCTGATTCTCCAGGCCTTGGTCATGGTACGTGCAAATTCAACCGGTGGGATAAGAGGATGGCGAAAGGTGATATCAAAGGCATGGTAATGACTCCACTCATCCGGAAATCCGTTTCGCAGAATCCGCTCCTGCTCAACCATCCTGTCAAATAAACGGGTTCCCGGGAAAGGAGTCAGGACATTGGCCTGGTAGCAATCCACATTGGAGAATACTGTAAACCAGGCCCGGCGAAGCAGATCTCTCCGGGTGTCACTCTCCAGACCGAAAATAAATGACCCGAGAACGGCGATACCATGCTTATGGATCTTCCTGAAAACACGCCGGTAATTTTTCGGTCCCCTCTTAAGATTCACTGCCTTATTGACCGATTTTAAGGCTTCCGGATTTTCAGATTCAATGCCGATATAGAGCATTTTGCATCCGCTTTTTGCTGCCCACTTCAGTACTTCATCGTTTTCGGCAATTTCTACGGAAGTCTGGGTAAACCAGTTGATCTTAATCTTTCGTTCGACCATTCCCTTAAAAAGCAAAACTGCCCGTTCCTGGTTATTTTTTCCTATCCCGATGAGGTTGTCGTCCACAAAGATCAGACTCCGGTTATCTCCCTGGATGGTCTCGAGTTCATCCAGTACCTCTTCCACCGGACGCAGCCGGAACCGTTTTCCGTTAAACGCGGTAACGGTGCAGAAGTCACAGTCAAATGGGCATCCCCGTGTAGTTTGGACACCATGGAACAGATATCGTGGATGAAAAAGGTCATGGCGGGGAATAGGTTGCCGGGATAAATCAGAATAGGATCCACGATAAATGCGTTTTAACGTCCCGGATTTAAAGTCTTCCAATACCTCTGGCCAAACAGTTTCCGCTTCACCAATCACCACTGCATCTGCATGTTTAAGAGCCTCTTCGGGCATCATGGAAGCATGGATGCCTCCAAGGACCACCGGAACGTTATGATCCCTGTACATACGGGCAATCTCATAGGCTCTTGCAATTGTTCCGGTGAGCGCGGTTAGTCCAACGAGATCAGCCTCACGGTAACGGAAAGGCTGAAAGGTCTCATCGATCAACCTGATTTTCCAGCTTCCGGGTGTCAGGGCGGCAATTATTGCCAGTCCGAGAGGCGGATACTGTGTGGCGAATGCATTGCGTACCGCCGATCTTACAGGATTGGCAGGATTGATAAGAAGCAGTCTTTTTTTTTGATCATGAACACCCATATGCAGAAACCAAATGCATCGATCGCTTATTTCGAGATCACTGTAATATCTTTTTCTAATACTAGTTTCCTGAAGTTGCGATTAGTCTGGTATGCCCAGAGGGAAGCGTGCAAACTTCGTGTGTTCCACCAGGTACGAATTGCTTTCAGGATAATTAATCGTTTAGAATAGAGCCCCGGTACCAGTTTTCGGATCAACCCGGCAAACTGGTCGGGATCCATATGCTTAGGATGGAACACGATATCCATGCCTGAATAATATTGCCAGTTCTCCGGAAAATTGTTCCCCAAAATTCGGTTCTCTTCCTTGATCCTCTTGTAGAGTTGGGTTCCCGGAAAGGGAGTCATAACGGCTCCCTGGGTCACATCAAAGGGCGACTTTTTCATGTATGTGATCCGGTTCCTGACATCCTCGGGGGTGTCACTGTCAATCCCGACGATAAATGTGCCCAGAACACAGATCCCGTGTTTATGCAGAAGCTTCACCACCTTGTGGTAATTTTCCGGGCCAATCTGAAGGTTCATCCGCTTATTGGTCTCTTTGAGCTGTTCCGGCTTTTCTGTCTCGATGCCGATCAGCATCATCCTGCATCCGCTTTCCTTCGCCAGCTTAACCAACTCCTCATTGTTCCCAACATTCAGGGAAGCGTAAGCAAACCACTCCTTGTTCAGCTTCCTGTCGATCATTCCCTGGAAAAGGGCCATGGCATGCTCATGCGATTTCTTGTCGGCCCCGATCAGGTTATCATCTACAAAATAGATCAGCTTATTATGGATGGCCTCCAGTTCATCCAATACCTCATTGATATCCCGCAGGCGGAATGTATGGTGGTTCAGCATTGGAACTGAGCAAAAGTCGCAGTTCATCGGACACCCCCTGGTGGTCTGGACTGAACCAAAAATATATCCCGGATGCAACAGGTCATACCTTGGGACCGGGTGGTTTTTCAAGTCAGATAAGGGCCCATGATAGCGATTTTTCAAGGTGCCCTGTTCAAAATCCCTGATCACATCAGGCCATATCGTCTCGGCTTCTCCTGTAACCACCGTATCCACATAATTGGATGCCTCTTCCGGCAGCATGTTGGCGTGAATGCCTCCGAGCACTGTTGGGATCCCCTCTTTCCGGTATACTGAAGCGATTTCATAGGCCCTGTATGATTGGGCAGTCAGGGCCGTAATCCCAACCAGATCAGCCTCCTTATATTTAAACTTCCTGAAATTTTCATCAATGATCCTCACATCCCATGTATCGGGGGTGAGTGCCGCGACAATACCCAGTCCTAATGGTGCCTGCAGTGATTCACGCCGGTTGGCCAGCCCTTTCTTGTGCTGGTTAAGGGGATTGATCAGCAACAACCGCTTTTTTTTCTTTACAGGTGGCATGGAGAAATGAAAATCTGATTGTGTGCCAAAGATACGTCTTTTCACCTTTTTTTGCTACTTTTGCTGAAAACCATGATACTATGACTATTGAGGAGTTTATCATACATATTGAAGAAGAATTTGATGATCTGAAACCCGGATTACTCAAGCCCGAAAATAAATTCAGGGGCATGTTCGAGTGGAGTTCAATCAACGCACTGATATTGATTGCCATGGTGAAAACGGAATACGATGTAACCCTTTCGGCAGATGACCTGATCCGTTCTGTGACTGTTCAAAATCTCTATGATATTGTAAAAAGCCGCGTGCAGGAATAATGGCCTTATTCTCCATCCCTCATGTCCGGATTGCCGGAATGGCAGCCTCTGTTCCGAAACCCAGGGAACACAATGCCGATTATAACTGGATCTCAAAGAAAGAGCGGGATTCGTTGATCAAAAACATTGGCGTTGAGTTTCGAAGGGTGGCTCCAAAAGGTGTTACAACAGCAGATTTATGTGTGATTGCTGCTGAGAAGTTACTGAATGAACTGGAGTGGGACCGCAAGGAGGTCGAATTGCTGGTCTTCGTTTCCCAATCGCGCGACTACCTTGTGCCTACTACCGCCTGCATTATCCAGGATCGCCTCGGGTTGCCACATTCCTGCATCGCATATGATGTTGGCCTCGGGTGTTCGGGATACGTCTATGGACTCTCGATGGTTGGCTCCATGATGCAGTCGGGCGCTATAAAAAAAGCGCTGCTGATGGTTGGTGATATCTCCACCCTCACCACATCCTACAGGGATAAAAGCACTTACCCTCTCTTCGGTGATGCCGGAACAGTTACAGCCCTGGAATATAGCCCGGAAGCCAAACCGTTTGTATTTAACCTGCAAACTGACGGTTCGGGATACCAGGCGATCATGATCCGGGATGGCGGGGCCAGGCATAAAATGACCAGGCAATCATTCGATATGAAAAAGATTTCAAAAGGGATCATTCGCTCGCGATTGAATGTTGAACTTGATGGAATTGAGGTATTTAACTTTAGTTTGAGAGAGGTGGTTCCCAACATCAAAGCGTTGTTGAAATCCACAGAGCGGAGTCTAGATGACATCGATTTTCTCGTTTTCCACCAGGCAAACCTGCTGATTAATAATACCATCCGGAAAATGCTGAAACTGGACCCGGCAAAGGTCCCTTACTCGATTAAGGAATATGGCAATACCAGTGGAGCCTCGGTTCCTCTTACCATGGTATCGCAGTTACGGGAACAACTGATGGCAGGAAAGGTTAAGCTGCTTCTATCGGCCTTTGGTGTTGGACTTTCGTGGGGATCGGTTTTGTTAGAAACAGATGGTATCGTTTGCCCGGAAGTAATAGAGTTTAACAAATAGCGTTATTTTTTTATCTTTACCATAAATAGCCACATTAGACACATTAGGACACATTAGTTCTATTGTGATCTATGTGCCTATTGTGGTGAAAAATTTGAGATAATTGAAGATATTCTCCCTTTCCGACAAAACAATCCTCATCACCGGCGCCTCCAGCGGCATCGGGAAACAAGCAGCGATCCTCATCAGCCAGGCTGGCGGAACCGTTTTTATCACCGGAAGGGATGAAAAAAGGTTGGAGGAGACATTTGATCTGTTGCAGGGCGAAAACCACAGAATGAGGGTTGCCGACCTGACTGTAGTATCTGAAATGGATGCTCTGATTGAGGAGCTTCCCAAGCTTAACGGCATCGTGCATTGTGCCGGTATCGTGGGCCCGTTGCCCGTTAAGTTTATCCTTCAGGAACATATCGACCGGATGTTCTCTATCAATTACATTGTGCCGGTCAACCTTACCGGCAAACTCTTAAGAAAGAAAATGATCATTGAAGGAGCTTCCATCCTGTTCATGTCTACAATTGCCACGAAAAACCCCTACTTCGGAGGAGCTCTCTATAGTGGTTCCAAGGCAGCGCTGGAGGCATACGCAAAAACGCTGGCGCTGGAACAAGTAGGGAAGGGGATTCGCGCCAACTGCCTGATGGCCGGCCTTGTCGACACCCCGATGATCGAAAGCCCGTCGGAGGAGGCAATGCAGGAGGAGGCACTGGAAAGGTATTTAAAGCGTTATCCACTGGGAGTTGGGAAACCGGAAGATGTTGCCGGAGCTATCCTCTACTTTCTCAGTGATGCTTCGACGTGGGTTTCGGGTACAACTTTAATTTTAGGAGGAGAGTGAAAACAGATGAACCACAATAGGCACATAGATCACAATAGAGCTAATGTGTCCTATTGTGCCTAATGTGGTAAAAAAAAGCTATCAATGACCGATACTCCCAAATACTCCATCGTAGTTCCTGTTTTCAACAGCGATCAATCGCTCCAGGAACTATTCCAGGAAATTCTTGAAGTATTTACAAAGATGGGTCAGACGTTCGAGGCAATTTTTGTAGATGATGGCTCGGACGACAGGAGCTGGCAGGTTCTGGAAGAGTTGAAAACGATCTACCCTGAACGAATCACAGCCATCAGGCTTGCGAAGAATTTCGGTCAGCACAATGCTACTTTCTGCGGATTAAGTCATGCCAGGGGTTCACAAATCATAACCATCGACGATGATCTGCAGGTTCCCCCCGCTGAGATAATCAAACTCACGGATGCCTGGGAGCTTACAAAACATGATCTCATCTACGGGTATTTCAAAAGTAAAAAGCACTCCAACATTAGGAATGCCGGAAGCCTGACTGTAAAAAAGACTTCCCGTTTCTTTCATGGAACACGTGGCGAGGGTTCATCTTTCCGGCTGATCAGTCGCGATCTGGTTGATAAGATCCTCTCCTACAGTACGTATTTCGTTTTTATTGACGAGATCCTGAATTGGTATACGGATGAAGTCTCTTTTGTTGAGGTCATGCATCTTCCCCGCAAATATAAAACATCCAATTATTCACTCGGAAAACTGGTCAAACTGACAGGAAACAGCTTGATCTTCTATTCGACTATCCCGTTGAAACTGATGGTTTACGGAGGCTTTTCCATTGCATTCGTGTTTTTTATCTTTGGGATGTACTATCTCTACAGGAAAATATTTCTCGATGTTCCGGTACCGGGTTACACATCTCTCATCACGGCCATCCTCTTTTCTACCGGGATCATACTGTTAAGCCTGGGAATAATCGGTGAGTACATCAGCAGGATCTACTCCATCCAGAATAAAAAGCCGCTCTTTTCAATAAAAAAGATCATCTGATCACCGGATTACCTGATACGGGGAGAGCATTGTTGATTCCCAAAACAAAAAAGCATGAAGTTATCGAAATATGGCATCACCCTAACTCTCCTGAAAGAGGATGAGATTGAGCTGGTGAGGCAATGGAGAAATCACCCTTCTGTCGTCAGTAATTATGAATTCCGGGAGTACATTACTCCGGAGATGCAGCAGGCATGGTTTAAAACAGTCAACAACATCAATAACATTTACTTAATTGTTGAATACAAAGGAGAGAGGATTGGTGTGGTGAATGCCAAGGATATCGATTGGGAAAACAGAACCTGTGAAAGCGGGATCTTCATCCCGGAAGGCAAGTACTCAAATACCTTCATCCCGGCGATCGTCACCATCATGACCATGGAATTCGGATTCCGCCTCTTCGGATGGTTCAGGGGATATGCCAGGGTGCTGAAGACAAACAAACCGGTTCAGAACATGCTTCGATCGGTGGGATATGAGCTCTGTGAAGGCCAGGAAGATGTTGAGAACCAAATGTACGAGATCACCCGTGAAAAATTTCTCAAAAAGGCTGCGAAACTCATCCGGGCGATGCATACGGTCACGGATACTGATGATGTTATGACAGCAATGATTGAACGATCGGAATTCGATGATAACATAGTCTTGCAGTGGGAGGAGATAGCGAAGCAAAACGCGGAGATCATCCGGCTGGAAGAGACCCCTTCTGCCCGGGTCTATTTCCTGGCTTAAATGATTACCAGGGCCTCTTTTTCCGTTCCCCGAAGAGTCGGTTATAGGTTCTGGCCAGTATCAGTAACCTGACAGACAAGGTTGTCGCAATCCGGTAAGGGAGGTAGGATCCCAGTTGCATGAGCCAGAATAGTAGCGTACCATAGATCAACAAAGGGAGGGACTGAAGCCACAGGAAGAGTTGAAATCGGGTGTCGGCCCGTTCATAACCAAGCCTGTCGGCATAGGATCCTGCCACCTTGTCGGCCAGCCTGATCTGAGCCGGGGTCAGCTGACTCTTATACAGACCGATCCGGCTGGTGCTGATAGGCTTCAGTAAACTTGAATGGTATTTTTCAATTATCTCCTGCGGATAGAATTTCAGGGTCTCTTCTTTTTTATGGAAAAAATCGAAGACGGTAGGATCAAAAGGAAGTCCCAGGAATTGACAGATAGCAATAATGGTTTCCTCTGGTTTTTCTGCCAGATCCTCATACCGTATCAGAAAAAATTTTTCTGGAAACTTTTTCTTCCAGCGAAAAAATAGGCGGACTACAAACCGCCACCTGGTCACCTGAAGTGTCAGTGCCGGTGCTTCCAGCTCCAGTTCGGCCAGCTTCTTCATGGAGACGAAATTGTCGCGGTAGTCCCTGACGATACAAACAAACCTGGCATCCGGGCATGTCTTCACAAACCGGTTGACATAGATCGAATAGAGGGGATTCTTATCCCCGATCTGAAGGATCTCATCCTTCGGGAAGATGGAAAAAGAGCTGTAGTTGAATGCCTTCAGGAAGTCGGCAAGAGTTCCACCCTCCTTCAACGACATCAGGTTTCGAGTAAGTTGTTCTATGTCAACATTGAGATTCTCCAGTGTCCGATGTTTAAAAACATCGTTTTTTGCAATGTGGTTGACGAATTCAAGGATGGTTTGTTCATCCCAACTCTTCACCTTGCGGAACCTCTGGATCAGGCTGAGAAAGATCGGGAATTCAGGAGGAATCCGAACGTTATGATGCGCATCGAAGAGGGTGCTGAGCAGTGTTGTCCCCGATCGGGGGCGCCCCATGATAAAAAACATGGGGATCTCGTTAATTGGTTTATCTGGCATCGTTACGATTGCGTTTCAGCATAATCAGTTGTTTCAGATCCCTGAAAAAGTGAAAATCGCTTTTCCGGAAGGAGAAGATCTGCAGGGGTGACATTTTTGTAATCCTGGCATAAACGAACAAAAACGCAATGGACCCCACGGCATAACTGACGTTGGTGGCCCACGCAGCCCCAATACCTCCGAAACGAGGCAGCAGGATCATGTTGAGGATGAAATTGATAACGAGGGCCGGGACAAACGTATAGATTGCGACCTGGGGCTTTCCCATCCCGATGAGGCGGCTGTTCAGGATGCGAAATCCCACTAAGATCAGGACTCCTGGCAGGATGGTCTGGATCATCTTTACAGTGGGGATAAACTCTTTTCCAAATATCAGCGGAACCATCACAGGCGCCACGAAGAAGATGATTGTACTGACTACAAGTCCAAGGATCAACGAAACCCGGAAGATAGATGCAACGGTTTTGTGCAGGAACTGGTTGTCGGCCGTATTGGCACTGCGACTAAGGATGATCATCTCGATGGCGAACGGAATATGCCAGAGTTGCTCGGCAATCTGTGTCCCAAGGCTGTAATACCCAACCTGCTCAAAAGTAGACAGTTGTTTCAGCATCAGGATATCCATCCGGTAGTTAAGCTGCATCACAAAGATGGCAATGGCATTTACCAGCCCCAGCTTGATCATGCTCTTCATAACCGGCTCCTGGTATTTCCAGTTGATCCTTACTTTCGCCTTCAGAAACAGTGTACGGAATACAAATCCAAATGCGAAGAGGTTCGCCAGTGCAATGCCAATGAATGCTCCCAGTACATGCAGGGGAAATATCCACACAAACACAACGGTAAAGAGCAAGGTAAGAACCGTTGGGCCGGCATTGATGATGTTTGCTTTCCGGATCTCTTCTTTTCCCAGGAATATGCCACCGGCAAATACGTTGCCCAGGAGTAGTGGAATAGTCAATAATACGATACCGATAATCAGTGGATCGTAATTTTGTGAGCCATAAAAGAAAAAAGCTGTTCCGCAGATGATGATGCTCAGGGCGCTGGTCCACAACAGTAAAAGGAAAAGGGCAGAGATGATGTTCTCTTCAGGCAGGATTTTATTTCCGATGTGGTAAATAGTCGATCGCCGGATGCCGAACTGGGTAAACCCGATCACGATAATCGGAATCACGATGATGGAGGAGTAGACCCCGAATCCGGCGGCTCCCAGGATTCGCGACAGCATGATCCCAATCAGCAGGTTGCTGATGGTCACCCCAAGGTTACTTCCAAAAACACTAACGATATCCTGAAAATACGATCTCTTC
>ERZ889078.3215-NODE-3215-length-10982-cov-7.272994_pt1 | contig 10982 bp, 5 predicted proteins | sample MGYA00521266_ERZ889078 | MGnify/ENA primary metagenome ERZ889078 (study PRJEB32303, sample SAMEA104408618) | aquatic metagenome | biome: Brackish water; feature: Pelagic; material: water | place: Baltic Sea | collected 2014-06-16T06:34:00 | depth 76,534 m ... | reverse complement strand
ACTCCTATCGATTGGATGGGGCATGGAGATAATGATGATATATGGCATATATTACGTCCGACGATAGATTCACTCAACACTTCAAGTAACCAATCCGTACCATCTAGTACAAGTCAAGGAATCGGATATTTGAGTTCAAGGGCATTAGGGGATATTTATCAAAACTTTAATTCATGCCTTAGTTCATCTGTTTTTGAGGTTCCTAATTATGTCAATAATTATTCATTGACAACAAAGATATGGCTTTCTCTTTTAGATTCAGATGCTGTTTGGATTGAAGTGATGAATGATTCCGGGATATGGCAGGTGATCACCCCAGATTCCAATTATAGTAATTCTAGTTCACTAAATGGTTCACCTTCAATGGTTTGGTCTGGTCAAAGCGATGCCTGGCTTTCACAGAGGTTCCAATTAGATTCGATTGTTTCATCACAAAGTAATGAAATCAAAATCAGGTTATGTCTACAGACCTCTTCAACAGTCAGCGCTCGTGCAGGAGTATTCTTTGATGATTTGAGGTTACATAATGATGGAGATCAATCTGGTGCATGGTTACACGGAAGTTTGAACGGAGATTACGCACCAAATGCAAATGGTAGATTGATTGTTCCAGCAAACCTTAGCAATTTGAGCGGAGCACTAGAGGTTGAATTATTTACCAATTGGGATATCGAAGGTGGCACTAACGATGGAATGACCACTTGGTTATCACTTGACAATGGAACAAATTGGTTTTTACTTTCTCTTTCACCGGGGCATCCAGGAAACGGAATATGGTATCAAGGAACCTTTCATCAAACCGAATCCAGCGGTTGGGTACCGATTCGTTATTCACTACCAGCGAATGTGTCTAGCCATGTCAATGCAAGTAATGCCCTATTCAGGTTCCTTGTTCAAACCGATTCAATTGTAAATTATGGGGGTCTATCTTCATCTGGTTGGGAAGGAATGGTCATCGACGATATTGCGGTTTATGCCAACCGCAGTACTTCGAGTGCTCAAAAAAGAATCATTGCTAATTTTACCAGTTCGAGTGATGGCCTTTATGGTAATCAGAGTGGTTGGCTAAATTATTCTGGAATAAGTGCGAATCAATGGATTTGGACCAACCTTCTTGGAGCCAATGGTCCAAAAGACACATACTACCGCTTTGATAGTGGAAACCTAGCACCAGCAGGCTGGTCTATACAAACTAGTGATACGAGAAAGTTTGAAGTTGGTGCGGTAAGTAATGCTGCTGGATTTGGACCAGCATCATGGCCCTCGGGAACTAATGGAGCGGGGATATATCTGGACAACAAATATACCAGTAATATGCGAACTCATCTAATAACTCCAATTTATGATATTCCTGAAAACGCTACTGCAAGACTTTCTTTCAAAAGTTGGGTTTGCACCGAAGCAGCTTGGGATGGGGGGGCGGTTTCACTTTCAACAGATGGTGGAGACAGTTGGTGGTATATTCCACCAGACCTGAATGGATTCCATGACCAAATCTCTCAAGTCAATACCTTTTCACCATTTTATGGTCAAGGAATATTTGATGGTTCCAAAGTCAATGGCGGTTGTCATAATGTCGTTAGAGGATTTGATTTGAAGCAATCTGACATCAGTAATCTTACTGGGCAAAGTGTCAGAGCGAGGTTTACTTTCTTCTCCGATACCTATGTGGAATTAGATGGCTGGTATTTGGATGATGCAGGTGTTGAAGTCGATGTATACGAACCACAAGGAGAATGGATTTCAGATTTGATTTCATTTGATGATGATTTTCAAAATGGTGGAATATTGGACGGTTTCGTTGAACAAACAGGAGGCACCAGCATTAGATTCGATATCCTCTCGGCAAACGGAAGTGAAATCTTTGGATTACAAAACAAAACACTTCCGTTATCAATTGATCTAGACCGTAGTATTCATTCACAATTCCAAGTCAGAGTAAGAATGAGCTCAATCTATCCGTTACAAACTCCAGTATTGAAAAATCTAAATTTTGGTTCAAATTCATATTTAGATGCATTTCACTTACAATACCAATCTAGAGATTACACTATTTTCGGTCAGTCCAATATTGATTACTCAAGTGGACTGGACATTATGTCTACTGGTCAGACTTCAATTTCATGGGATATTAACGCAGCGTGCCCTATGAACAATGGAAGATTGACTATCGTTGGAGATAACACTACCATTTCCCATCCAGGGTTAATTGTTAATCTTCAGCAATGGGAGGAATCCCCATCGAGAACTATCTATGAAATGGCAAGCAGCACCTCCTTTAGAAATTCAACTACATTGAGTCTAACCATGTTTGCAGGTGATGAAATTACTTCAGTAATGTTTGAACCAGATTGCCTTTTCGCACCTAGAGATATAAAAATAATACTCGGTAATAATCTGACAATCTTTGAATCAAGTCCAGGTCAAATGATATTCAACGATATTATACAATCTGTCAACGCTTCATCGGTTGACAATATAATCGATTATTATTTCCAAGGTGGAATTAGGGAAGTTGTTAGTATTCCAATGACCGTCCAAACCTCAAGGGGCGCGATTAAAGTTGACTTTGGCTGGGTTGACGAGCCAATAATGGAAGATAGTATTTCTTCAATTAGTGCAAGCCGTTGGGTTCCAGATCAGAACATAAACTTGACCACATTAAGTTGGCGAACAGAGAGCAGCGACCCATTATTTGACTTCCAAACCAAAATAGAAAAAGTCACTTTAATGCTATCAACTTCACCATTACAGAGTGATTCATTTGTTGAGGTTGAAGTTGTTAATATTCAAAGCAACCCTACTTTCCGTCAAGTCAAGGGAACTGGATTAGCAAGTTTGAATACAGCAAGTTCCCAAATCCAAATAATGCTGAATAGTGTAGAAGTCGATTGGTCAATCGATACACATTGGCTGCTGGACGATATTGATGAAATCCATTATTTGGTTTTATCAACAGATGAGGAAGGGTTTGAAGTTGGCCCAGGATATTTAGTACGTTCAACGCCATTTAACGAATTTGAGAATGATTTAGAAATAATTGATTTCAATGTTATTTCTGGTGATTCCAAGCAATTAGGGGATGCTTTTAACCCGATGTGGCCTTTCCATTTACAGCCAAATCAAACTCTATCGGTAACAGGTAAAGTTAGATTCGAAGGTATTGCCAATGCATGGGCTCCACAAGATTCAGCAGAGATTCAAATTGAGATGAAGGCAGTCCCTCCAAAGAATGAATCCGGTGGAATGGATGAGTGGATAGGTGAGCCAATTATTTGGTCGCAAATATGGTACTCGCCCTTGAATCAAAATTCTGTATTTGGCCGAGAGTTGATAGTTCCACAATCATTTGGACAATTCCCTAGCGGAACACGCTTTGAAATACGTCCCTCAATAAGTCGTGTAGGTCCATTAAGTGAGAACTCGTCAACAAGTATTGATACAACTGCAAACTCAATTTTCGTCCCCTTTATCATCGATATTGAAGTGCCAAAAATAATTGCAATATATGCACTTGACTCAGGGGGGATCACTCCAGCCGATGGCCACGTCTGGATGTCGGGGCAATCTCTTGCATTACGATTATTCATTGAGGATTCAGATGGGCTAGCAAGTCCTCTAAGGATGTATTATTGGCTAGAGAATCATGATGATAGTAATAATGATGGAATAATGCAAGCCAATGAATATAGAGAAATTAGCGTTACACTGAATAGCGGTTTATTATCAACCGATATTGATTTGCCGTTATTGGATGATGAACAAATCAAAGCACCCTCCGAAATGGCTGGCCGCGCTAGTGTATATTTTGTCGGTGAAGATTTAGCCGGTAATTATATCGCTAATGGTGGTTCATTCGGTGAAGAAAATGACTTAGCCACAATCACAGTTGCCAACAGGCAGGATGCGGTAATAGACCTCGCTTCACTAGAGTTTGATACAATACAGGGAGTTCTATTAGCAGGGAAAGAGCACCACTTTTCATTCAATATTACAGATGGAAATGGTATTCAAACACTTGATAGAATTGAATTGGCATTGCTGGGAAGGGACGATTTTTCTAATTGCTTCATTACATACTTCCCTAGGTATATGATAATTGAATACGACCAATCTTGTATCATTTCAGCACCGCAAGTTATTGTTACGAAGCATCCACAATCAGCGACTTGGAATGTCGATTTCGCATTTAGATTGGACTGGAACGGTTCATTTAATTCAGCCCAAGGTGGCGGAATTCCTTCTCTAAAAATATTCGATGAAGGACAAGACCTTGGCCTTGGTGTTAGCAAAATAAGTATTTTTTTGTGGCAACCATCATTTGATATTGAAATAAAAATTACCAGTCTGAAAGATATTACGGAACCAGTTGGAGTAATTGAATCTAACAATATGTGGCTACTTGGAGGTGATGAGATAGAATTATTTGCAACATTAATGCACAAAGGAACTGGATTGGCAGCAGAATATTTCCCCTCCGAAGCAGTGTTAAATTGGCATTTAAGTGATACTGAGAGAGATTCATATGGAATAATTGAACTTGGCATTGATGGTAATATTTACCTTTTATTGGAGATTGATAATGAAATTGTTAAGCAAAGATTTGCAACCTTAGAATTATATATTTCAGAAACCAGTATTGCCATTCCTCAACCGCTAATTATCAATATGACAATAGATGATTCTCCGCCATTATTAACAATTCCAACAGGATATCTGACAATTATAAATTCTGATGAAATGGAAAACGTTGATGTCGTCGTATTGATTTCTGATTCTGCAGGAACGAAAAATACAGAAATAACCATGCATTGGCATTTCCGTCGAGCAAATCAAATAGTCATGGGAAGTTATGGACAAGCCATCGTACCCTATAATTCACATTCTGGAACGACTACGACCTTCTTGGCAATAGTTGATATGACCTTAGAAAACCAATCTGTATTACAAGCATTTGACCGTGTTGAGATTTGGTTTGAGGCTACGGATAAAGCGGGATATGAATTACAAGGCCATGGTAGTTCATTTTCGCCAATTCAACCATTATTTAGATGGATTGACTTTGAACCAAGATTTGATCTTATCCAAGCAACACCTTACCGTCCGACTATCGGAGAGGAAATCAATATCACAACACGAGTTGTAAACGAAGGGGTTTTGGGTGGTGAAATCACTTTACTACTAACCGATTCTGATGGAAAGATATACGCAACAGAGGTCGTTTATCTCGAACCGGGTCAATGGCAACAATTCAACTGGACAATAGAGGCCTGGAAAACAGGAAGACTTGGCTTAACATTGCAAATCCTCAACCAGACGGGGAAAGTGCCGATACCACTTGCCAATGTAGCAGAGAATTCAGAGGAGTCCCTATCTGCCACATCTGGAATGTTAGGCCTTTCAATTCTGATGGTCGTATTTTCAGCAATTGGATTATTCATGGCAAGTCAAAAGAGAAAACTAGTGGTTGATGAATATGAAATGAAGAGAATTGAGCGCTTGGTCGCAATACATGCCTCTGCTCCACCACGGCCTGTAGATTTAGATGAAAATAGTCAAGAGGAATAGTCAAGAAGAGAAGGCAGCACGCCTCAACTACTAGCCGAGGTACCCGAGTGGTCAAAGGGGGTGGATTCAAGCTCCTCTGCATAATGCTTCGCAGGTTCAAATCCTGCCTTCGGCACCAAAAAACATATCACTGAGAGCCGTATATGTTTGAGCATAAACAGGTTTTTTGTTGCAAATAAAAAATATTGTTAAACGATTGTCTCTTACTTTTTAATATGTCCAAAGAGAGTCCAAAATACAGCAAGGCTATGGAATTAATTAATGGATTTGTCGGGTTGATTTTGATTATTGGTTTAGAATTGCATCCACCAATGGTTGGAAAGTATCACCATGTGGATGCGGTGAAATCACATCTGCTGCGTTTTTAATTTCTTGAAAAGAACCACCGACTGCAATTGACCAATTGGCTAGTTCAAACATTGACAAATCGTTTGGAGCATCTCCGACGCATAACAAATCCTGAGGTGATAAATTCATTCTGTCCAAGATGAATTCTATACCCTTGCCCTTTGAGAGGTCGGGAGACATCAAATGAATTGCAAAACCAGTACGAATTACTTTTAGATGTGACCACCTACTTTGTGAAATTTTTTCTTTAATCAATTGTAAATCTTCTGAAGGGAATAAACACCACTCGCTTTCTCTCCAAGCATTGCTCTCAATTCCTTGCGGATCAAGACCTGGTATTTCTTCAGCGAGCCATAGCGCCGCCTCCCTTGCTTCCTCGCCTTTTGCACGCATAACGGTTTCAGGCCATTGCGGATGCCATAGAACTCCTCCATTCTCACAACAAATCGGGCCACTTAGTTGTAAAAACCTCCACAAACCATAGGTGATCGCTCTGACATTTCCAGTAGCAAGAATAACTGGTATTCCAGCCGCTTCAAGCCTCCTTAATGCAAGAACAGCATCTGTATTGAGTCGCTTATTATTATCGGTTAGAGTCCCATCAATATCGACGGCGACAACCCTCGGTCTCCAATCATTAGGAAGCCACTGCATGTGTATGGGCAACAGTACTGTTTTCATCAAGTTTGGCAAAGACCGATTATAATTATTATTAATTTTTTTATCGGCTTGAGATGAAATTGAATACTAGTCTTCAAATCAGTATTGTCAGAGCAGTGTATATGGTCGGAGACGATGATGCTGAGGTTTTCCTTTCCATCGAAGATGATGGCCAATCACTAGAGGATAAAAAACCAAGATTTTCCAAAGCAAAAAAAATCACCAAGCAGGAGCCAAAAGTAGTTGAAACCGTAGAACAACCTTCAGAAGAGGAAATACTTGATGGCGAGATATTAGATGCTGAATTCATAACACAATCAGGTGGAGTGTATGATGTCTCTTGGCCACTACTAGGCATGGATTGCCCTGACTGTGCAGCAAAAGCAATGAGGGCCATATCCTATCTACCACAGGTCAAAAAATCAATCGTTTCAGCAACATCTGGTGAAGTAAGGGCAACTGTTGATTTAAGCGAAGGCCCAGTTTCAGAAATATCCTCAATTCTAAATTCACTTGGCCACGCACCAAATATTGAGCATCTCCAATTAGTTGGAATCAGTGCTGGTGGTGTTGCGAGAAGAAATGGTGTTGAAGTAAGGAAATTGGAGAAGGTTATTCGTTTACAGCCAGGGATAATCGATTGTGAGATTGATTCTGATAATCGTATTTTGGTACAACTGGTTAGTGATGCATCATCGCAATTAATTGAAGCAAGAGATTCTGCATTGGACGTAATATTAGGGGCAGCCCCAAAATATGTCGAAGCAAAAAGTGCAAAAATACGCCCTGATCAATGGAGATTGATTGGTGGCGGTTTGGCGCTTCCAATATTATTGCTAGTTTTAATCGCAGAATTTTATTCACTATCGAGTACTTTAATCGCAATAATCGCTCTACCCGGAATAGTATTGGGTGGATTGCAGATGTTTAAAGAAGCGCTTGGAAGTATTAAAAATCGCCAACTCGGGTTTCAGGTTCTCACTAGTCTAGCAGTTATTGGTGCAGGAATCTTAGGAATGTGGGAGGAAGCACTTATCGTGGCGATACTAGTTGCCTTTACAGCCCATTTAGAAGGTGATGCACTTGTTAAAGCAAGAGAGGCAATGCAAGGGGGCTTGGATAGATTACCGCGCACAGCCAGAAGGTTATCTGGAAGTAAGTTGCTCAACCAACAAGGACTCAATCAAGCGATAAAGACAAGTGGATTTTCGTTACAAATGGTTCCAGAAACTATCGGCATCACCCTTGGAACGGGACCGTTAGCAACCTGCCTAGATGAAGGTGAAGGTGTTGAGGTAGTGCCAATCAATTTGATACGAATCGGTGATCAAATAGAGATTAGAAGCGGTGAATTAATTCCTTGTGACGGAATCATTTTAGATGGAATCGGCGCTTTAGATAAAGCACCTTTAACTGGTGAATCAGTTCCAGTAGAGGTTTCAAAAGGAGAAGAAATTCAAGCAGGTTTGGTTCTTGCAAAAGGACCACTAGTCATTGATGTAACTGCAGTTGGCGACAATACCAGATTATCGGGATTAATTGAAGCTGTTCATACTTTCAAAGAAGAACCACCGCGTATTCAAAGTGGTATTGAGACATTTACTGCGATTTGGGTACCAACAGTTCTGATTGGTGCCTTTGTGGTTTGGTATGTAATGTTCCCAGATAATTGGAAAATAATTCTTCTATTATGGGTTGTATCTTGTCCGTGCGCCCTCTTATTGGCAACTCCAGTGCCACATGCTGCGGCATTAGCAAATGCTGCACACATGGGAGTAATCGCTCGTGGTGGCAGTGTATTGGAACGGCTGAGCAAAGTAAACCATGTATTACTGGATAAAACTGGAACATTAACATCTGGTAAACCGAAAATGGGTCAAATAATCACAGTAAAGGGCAAAAGCAGTGAGTCTGCAATAAAAATTGCTGCCGGATTAGAGGCTCGTTCTAACCACCCCTATGCACTTGCAATCATGGATTTGGCAATGGAAAAAGGATACCAACCAAGCCTTATTCATGGTCATAGCGATGTTGAGGCAGGGGTTGTTGGTATGAGTTCAGGAAAGCAAGTATCGTTAATACGTCCAGATAGGTTAGCCAAATTAGGGATTAAAATCCCAAAGGAAATTCAAACCGCACTAGACCAAGCCAACCAACAAGGGCATGGTGCTAGTATCTTGTGTAAAGAAGAAATCCCCATTGCTCTGTTTACATTTATTCATGATGATACCCGAAAAGGTTCAGATACATTAATTCCTAAATTATATCAGCGAGGAATAAATGTTGAAATCCTCAGTGGAGATTCCCAAGCAGCAGTATCAAAGTTTGCTAAACGCGTAGGTTTGCCAGAAGCCGCTGCACATGGTAACTTGAGCCCTGAAGACAAAGTTAAATGGGTGAAAGGTAGAAGTAAAACTCACATTACAATGATGGTTGGAGACGGGTTCAACGATGCTGCAGCCTTAGCTGTTGCTGATGTTGGAGTTGCGGTTGGTTGTGGGGAAACGGTAAATTTAGAGGCTGCTGATGTATTGATTCCTGCAGAAGATCCAAGCATGTTGTGCGACTTAATCGATTTAGCGAGAAAGGCACAACGAATATTAATTGGAAACCTTGTATTCTCGGTAGCGATAACAATAGCATTAGTTTTCGCGGTAATCAATGGTTGGTATGACCAATTATGGGTTGGAGTTCTGATTCATGAAGCATCTGTAATAGTCGTCATTTTGAATGGTGCAAGGCTTGCAGGTAATTCCGGTGCAATTCAATTACTTTCTCAAATTTTCAAATCATTATATTTTGATACTAGGAACTCCTTTAATGCATTATTTTTGAAGTATCGTTCTAATTAGTATTCCGCGGTATGTTCATACCTAAAGCGTATCTCTTCTAACTTGGGGAGACAATGGCACGACTACACGCAGACCCAGTGACTACTGCATTAGTACACCCTACACGGAGAAACCTGTACTCTGTATTAATGGCAGTTGAAGAGATGAGTACTGTTCAACTTCAAGCAGCCGTCAATGTTGATAGATACAATTTATATCACCATCTAAAGAAACTCGCTTCTCTAGATTTGGTTGAAAATCATAGAGATGTAGGAAGGGCCCGTTGGTGGAAAATCACTCAACGTGTCACTATGCCAGGTATCGTTGGTAGCAACGAACCGATTGCAGCACAACCGGTAGCAACCGTCTCCGCTAGCGAGATTGATACCACAGGACTTCCAAGTGAATTAGCAACTGCAATTTCCGAAGGAAGAGACATACACATTGTCAATTTAGATGGTTCCCGTGAGCAAATCGGAGCAAAGAAAATGCTTGAGGCATTGGCCAATTATTACGGCATCGAACTCAATCTACCATTTACTTTCGTTCCAGGTGGAATCGCATTAATCGGTAAAAGGCGATGATTAGTTCAATAATAATCAACAACAATATGGAGGTGGTCTAGGTATGGAAGAAGAAGCAGTTGTAGAATCAAGGATTGCGCCACCTGCATTATCCTGTCCAAAATGTTCTTCACTATTACCTTCAGATTTGGGTGTGTTAACCTGCTCAATTTGTTCATCAAAAGTCAAAGTTGAACATCCTGTGACTAGGAGTAATTGGATTGATGAAAAGGTAGGGTGCCCTGAATGTTCTAAAGTCCTCATAGTTGGAGTTGACAAGAGACCAGCCCACTTGCAATGCGCTTCTTGCTCAACACATTTCACTGTCGCGAAAAACATACCTCGTACTGAAGTGGCCTGCCCAGGATGCGATCGCCGTCTAAGAATGAAAATAAAACCGGGTGAACGAGAGATTGATTGCCCAGCTTGTTCGACATCATTCAAAGTTAAATTCTGAGGTGAGAAGTTGAAAACAACATATCGACTGATGGGAATCGCCGATTACATCACATTGTGTAATGGGTTACTCGGAACTGCTGCAATCTTGTTCATTATTTTAGCAGTTGAAGATTTACATCAGCCATACTACCAAGGTGGCTTAAAAACACATTATATTTGGTTAGCAATGCTCTGTATTCTAGCCTCGGTGATCGGTGATATCATCGATGGGCCAGTCGCTAGACATTATTCAAAAAGAAAACTACTCGGAGGTTCCTTGGACATTATGTCCGATTGCATTTCATTCTGTGTCGCTCCAGCGTTATTGATTTTCGTAATGTTTGGCCGGTGGGGGGAAGCATCACCGTTTTGGACGGTATCTTTAGGAATTGCAAGTTGTTGGATAATTGCAACTGGAATGTTAAGATTAGCACGTTTTCAATATGAAGACGGTTCAGCACTCAATTATTTTGTAGGACTATCCAGCCCAGGAAACGCATTATTGTTGCTAAGTGTTGCCGGGCTCATTTGGATTCAACCATCAACAGGCTTTGGTCCAGATTTAACAACTTGG
>ERZ889078.3214-NODE-3214-length-10982-cov-10.023428_pt1 | contig 10982 bp, 10 predicted proteins | sample MGYA00521266_ERZ889078 | MGnify/ENA primary metagenome ERZ889078 (study PRJEB32303, sample SAMEA104408618) | aquatic metagenome | biome: Brackish water; feature: Pelagic; material: water | place: Baltic Sea | collected 2014-06-16T06:34:00 | depth 76,534 m ... | reverse complement strand
CTGTTCAAAGAAGTTTATGGTAGTTGACAATCCCCCCTCCCAGCCACCAGCCAGAATCCTTGATCAACCGCCCCGGGTGGCTCTGGTACTGGGAGGAGGAGCTTTTCACGGAATGGCACATGTGGGGGTGCTTAAGGTCCTGGAACATGGAAACATTCCCATTGACCTGATCGTTGGAACCAGTGCGGGAAGCATGGTTGGCGCGCTTTATGCCGATTATCCGCACATTGATTCCCTGATACCACTGGTTAATGCTACGACTGAGAAAGATGTGTTTGATTTTTCCCTTTTCCGCTCCAGTGAGGGATTTGTTTCCGGCAAAAGGCTTCAGGATTATCTAACGAAGAATTTGCATCATTCAAACATCGAAGATCTTCCCATTCCGTTTGTTGCCGTGACCACTGATATGATGCGTGCGAAAAGTACAGCGCTGGCTGCCGGACCCATTGCTCCCTCCGTGAATGCTTCCTGTGCTATCCCATATATTTTTGAGCCTGTCAAGATGTATGGCACTATTTTTTCTGATGGAGGCGTTATGGACGCAGTTGCAACAGATGTAGCAAAAACATACAACCCCCAGGTTATTATCGCCGTGGATGTGATGGCTGATTATGACACAGTTCCGGTATTCAAGAATAAACGGCAGGTCCTGTTGCGGGCTTACACGGTGGCTGCCCGTAAGCTGAAAGAGGAGAGACTTCCACTGGCAGATGTGTTAATTTCCCCCGATCTTAGAGGGATGCCATTGATGAGCAGCAAGGACAACGACAAGATGTTCCAGGCCGGCATCAGGGCAGCAGAGGATGCAATGCCCAGAATACGCGAGATCCTGATAAAAAAGGGGATTATTAAGTAGGTCCGAACAGAATAAGATTTGAGAATTACAGCTTGATAATGGACCCAGATCCTGAAATATGCTGTGTGATTACCGGGTCTCCTTTATAACTGACATTCCCGCTTCCTGAGATTGTTACATCAAGCTGTTTGGTTACCCACACTTTGATGTTTCCGCTTCCGCTGATGTGCGCATTGGTAGTTTCAGATTCCACTCCCACCAGGTCAATGTTTCCGCTACCGCTGATACGTAGATCCTGGCTGGTAACTTCCAGACTGGTTGCCTGCAAATTTCCCGATCCGCTGATGTTCACATTAAACTCATCTGCCTGCATTTCCACGATGGAGATATTTCCGCTACCGCTGATTGATGCTTCCATATATTGATTGTGCCAGGGGGTATCTACCAGGATATCTCCTGACCCACTGATTGTCAATGACCGGATGTCGGGAGCAGCAATAAAAATCCTGATGGGTTCATGTTTCCCTATTACTACCCCACTTTTATACCTGATAATCAAAGTATTATTAGATCCAATAACCGTTTCCAGGACATCCAGCATGTTTTGCTGAGCCCTGACCTCCAGGTAATAGTTGGAATCAGGAGAGAAATAGACCGTACCGTCAATAGCGAGGTTGATACCATTGAAGTTTGTAACACCCCGTACCTGGTTTACAATCTCTCCTGTCCCTTTGACCTTTTGGCAGGAGGACCATCCAAAAAAAAGAACCAGGAGCATTGCCAGAGTGAAGATTTTTTTCATAATGGGTGGTTTAGAATTCGACAGATACAAAAGTAATACAATGTTATACAATAAAGCAACATGCACTTTAGAAATGTTGCCTGACCACTTTTTCCTTGATTTACAGGGTTTTTTGTTATATATTTAACGCCCTAAAATAGGCACCATGAAACGATTTATTATTTTTATCGGGATCATCATCATGATCCCCGGACAGGTTTTCTGTCAGGACACGGCATTTCTTACCCAAAAAGATTTCCAGGTTGAGAAAGCAAAACTCCAGGGATTAATTTACCAGGCGAAAAAGACCAACCAGACGTTGCAGGACAATCTTCAGGTCCAGGCGACTTCACTCGATAGCATGGTCCGTGTTCTCGCTGTTCAGGCAGAAGAGATGGTTGCTCATCAGGACTCCCTGAACCGGCTTCAGAGCTATCAGTCTGATCTGGATGACCGGTTGATAACACAACGGAAATCAGGCACCCTGATTGCTATCCTGATTCCGGCCGGCCTCTTCCTTATGTTCCTGATCCTGTTGATCTGGCTGATCGTCATGAGACGCCGCACCCATGCTATGTTCAACATTCAGGATGAACGTTTTGATGGGTTGTTAAAACGACTCGACGATCAAGTGAACTCTTTCAGGATGGAGCATGAGTCGATCAAGGCGGAGCTCCGGACCTTTGACAGGGAGTCTGTTAACCGGGATAAAAAAATAACCGGAGAGCTCGAAGAAAAGATCCGGGGCCTGGAAAAAATGATGGAGGATGAGAGAACAGCTCACGATTCCAGGCACAAGGAATCTCACACTGAGTTTGAAAAGGTCAGGGCAGATATCCACAAAGGCTACGATTCAGCAGCCAGGGAACTTGTAAGTGTGAAAGAGGAGTTAGCTGCGTTTGTTAAAGGCTTCACTGCCCAATTCAAGGAGTTGGCCAAAAAGGGGGAAAAACAGTAGCGTGACCGATATCAGGTTACCCTTCCGATTTCTTAGGCTTCAAAGGGACGATTCCCGCCATCTCCCCAAGTACATTTACCAGGTCGGAACCTTCTGGCACAATGATCTTGGTATTATCCTCCATTGCAGTTTCCACCATCTGGATCCTTCGGAGAATCTGTGCATTTCCGATAAAATACTTTTCGGCTGCTTCATTTACAAGCTGGATTGCCTGTGCATCTCCTTCGGCGCGCAAAATAGCAGCTATTTTGATCCCTTCCGCTTTACGGATCTCTGCACGTTTCAATCCATCGGCCTGTGTCTCCTGTGCTGTGGCAAAATCGATAGCAGCAATCTTCTCATTTTCAGCTTTTACAATTTTATTCATCGTCTCCTGAACATCTTTTGGTGGATCGATCTCTTTCAATTCTGTTCGTACGATCTCTATTCCCCAAAGAGCAGTCTCATCAAGTAATGTGCTGTGCAACTCTTTGTTGATTTTGCCACGTTCGCTGTTCGCCGACTTCAGGGTCATCGTTCCTATAATGTTCCGCAAGGTAGTACGCGCCAGATTCACTATCTGCCACTCGATCCTGTTAACATTATACTGGGAGGCCTTTACACTCGTTTCATCATCTTTGATCTTAAAGTAAACCTGGGCATCTACCTTTGCATTGAGATTATCGTTGGTTATAATCTCCTGAGGTTCGGCATCGATCATCTTTTCTGTAATATTGATCTGGTACATTTTATCAATTCCCGGGATAATCCACGAAAAACCCGGGGATGCGAAATGATGATACTTTCCGAACCGTTCTACCAAGCCTCTGTGGGTAGGTCGGATAATCCTTATACCGAGAAAGAAAAAGAGTAGAAGAACTGCAGCGATAATGATCCATGTAATTCCTGCCATACTTAATTGGGTTTTGAAGGGTTAAACATTAACTTTGCTCAGAATTTTCAAAACAAACATACAAAGATTTAAATATACACGCAACACAATCAATAAAACCTATTAAAAATCAATCACAATGAAAACTTTTTTTTCAATCTTCATCATCCAAATACTGGCAATTGGGTTCTTTGCTAGTTGTAACCAAGAAAAGCGGACTGCTGAACAGATCACTTTCGACTCCCTGATGCATACCAAAGTCGGCGAGTTTGCAGTTGTTCAGCTTACTTCCGATCTGTCAATCCTTTCGGAGAATGAGAGAAAGATGATTCCCATCCTTATCGAAACCGCAGAGATCATGGATAATCTCTTCTGGCAACAGGCATTTGCCGAGAACAAGCTAACATTCCTTGACAGCCTGACAAATGAAGATGCGAAGAAATTTGCCATGATCAATTATGGCCCATGGGAGCGCCTCGATGGCAACAAGCCATTTCTTCCCGCTTATGGAGAAAAGCCAATGGGAGCCAATTTCTATCCGGAACACATGACGAAAGAGGAGTTTGAAAAATGGGACAACCCTGATAAAACAAGTCAGTATACCCTCATTTGGAGAGATGAAGACGAAAGCCTTAGAGCAGTCTGGTATCACGAAGCTTTTCAGGAGCAGATTGAAAAGGCAGCTGGTTTGCTGAAATCAGCTTCCACAATGGCTGATGATCCGGGTCTGAAAAAATACCTCGAATTACGGGCTGAAGCCCTATTGACTGATGAATACTATGCCTCCGATATCGCTTGGATGGAGATGAAGAGCAACACGATTGATATCGTTGTTGGTCCCATTGAGAACTACGAGGACAAACTTTACGGGTATAAAACAGCATATGAATGTGCCGTTTTAATCAAGGATAAAGAGTGGAGTAAGAAGCTTGAGAAATTTACAGCTTACCTTCCTGAACTTCAGTTGCAACTTCCGGTTGATCCTAAATATAAGCAGGAGAAGCCAGGTACCGGTTCTGACCTCAATGCCTATGATATCATTTACAGTGCCGGAGACATGAATGCAGGCAGTAAAACCATCGCCATCAATTTACCCAATGATGAACGCGTACACCTTAAGTATGGAAGCCGCCGGTTGCAGCTGAAGAATGCCATGCGAGCCAAGTTTGACAAAATCCTTGTCCCTATTTCAGGCGTACTGATCGATACTGCACAGCGTGAAAATATCAAATTTGATGCCTTTTTCAGCAACGTTATGTTCCATGAGGTAGCTCACGGACTCGGGATAAAAAATACCATCACCGGGAAAGGAACTGTCAGAGCCGCCATGAAGGAAAATTACAGCGCTTTTGAGGAGGCCAAAGCCGATGTTCTGGGTCTCTTTATGACCGTCAAACTGATTGAGATGGGTGAAGTAACAGGAATCACTGCAGAAGATTGCTTTGTAACATACATGGCAGGTATGTTCCGTTCAGTAAGATTCGGAGCAGCCAGCGCTCATGGTAAAGCAAACATGATGTGTTTCAATTTCTTCAGCGAAAAAGGCGCTTTTGAGCGGTCGGAACAGGGAACTTATAAAGTCAATTTTGAAAAGATCCGTGAGGCGATGAACGAGTGGGCATCCTTTGTCCTAACCCTTGAGGGAGATGGAGATTATGACAGGGCAACCGAATTCCTGGCAGCCAATGGAGTTATTAAACCCGAACTGGAATCGGAGCTTGGTCTGCTGAAATCCAAGCATATTCCTGTGGATATTGTATATGATCAGGGAGTTGAAGTGCTGGGAATTGTGAAATAGAATGTACTCCCTTTCCCTTCAACCGACTCAACCCAGATTTCTCCGTCTAATAACTCTATTAGTTTTTTAGAAACGGATAAACCGATACCGGCCCCGCTAGTTATCCCCGAAAGTGGATCCTTGCCCTGGCTGAAAACATTAAAAATATTGTCTATCTGTTCAGAAGGGATTCCAATACCTGTATCTTTCACAAAAAAAGCTGGTCCTTTCGTACCCTGACCTCTTTCAAAAACACCTCTATCTCAACATCTTCTTTTTTTATTGTTATATCTCCCTGTTCGATCATTGTGATCTCAAAAAGATTTTCAATTAACTCCAGCAAATGATTTCCACTTGTATTGATCTTTCTTGCCAATTTAATCATCTCTTCAATTGTGAGATCTTCGGAAATGATTATTTCTGAAAAACCGCTTATTGAATTCAGTGGAGTTCTCAATTCATGCGACATGTTATGCAGAAAAGCTGTCTTCATCTCATCTGCTTTCCGGGCCTCTTTAAACTTTCTCAGATAGTTCAATTTCGCAAAGTAGCTGAACGAAACGGTCATAATAAACATGACCAGCGTTCCAAAATACATATCAGAAAACCGCGCAAAATCAGTCGGATAGTTCTCAAAGTATTCCTGATAAATAAATTCCACATAAAATAACAAAGCCAAATTAAGAACAATTAAGACCGTAAAGTAAACAGCTGTTTTCAAAGGCCAGATGAAAATTAAAAAGATCCCGAACACGAGAAACAATCCAAGAATTGGTCCATGAGATGTATAGTTATAGCAATGATAGAAGAGAAAACCAATAAAATACAGGTGTTCTTCAATATCGTTGTTGCAAAAGGATCGTCTTGATCTTTCATTTATCTAAATATTAAGCTATATTTGATGAATCACCAAAGGATGAACACTCAAAACTATGTGACACAATTCATCAACTTCTCCAAATATACAACAAATCAAACCATTGCAAATAAAAAAGGATAATTGAGATTATGATTACAGATCCATCACAGTTTCTCGAGATGGTCAACGCATTCCGGGTGAGCCGGATCATTCTTTCAGCTGCAGAACTGAAGGTGTTTGATCCCTTGAACAATGGCGGGAAAACATCAGAAGAACTGGCGACCGTACTAAATACAGAATCACGGGCGACAGACCGTTTATTGAATGCCCTGGTTTCCATCGGATTGCTCAGAAAAGAGGCAAACTGTTTTTTGAATACTCCCTTTACAGACAAATTTCTGGTCACCTCCTCCCCTGCCTATTTGAGCGGTCTGGCCCTTACCAATCACACCTGGAAAACCTGGAGTACCCTGACAGATGCTGTGAAAGCAGGCTCTTCTGTCTTTTTCGAAGATCTTATCAATGAGCGGCCGGAGGAGTGGCAACAGGCATTCATTGCTGCGATGCACCGCCGGGCTGGTCCACAGGCTGTTGAGGTAGCAGATGCTCTTGATCTGACCCGGGCAAGACGGGTACTGGATGTAGGCGGGGGTTCCGGCGCCTTTACCCTGGAGTTTCTGAACCGAAACCCGGAAATGACCGGTGTTGTGTTTGATTTACCGAAGATTATACCGATTACGGAAAAATATATTACTTCACCCAATGACCCCTCTCCGGGATCTATCCACCTCACCCCCAACCCCTCTCCTCAAGGCGAGGGGAGTATCCGGCATCCGGCATCCGGCATCCATGATCGAATTTCTGTTTTGTCAGGCGATTATCTGAAGGATGACTTTGGGTCAGGCTTTGATCTGGTCTTCATGTCGGCTATCATCCACATCAACTCCCCGGAAGAGAACAAATTGTTGATCAGGAAGGGTGCAGAAGCATTGAACCCGGGCGGGCAACTGGTTATCCTGGATCATATTATGAGCGAGGATCGTACTGAACCACGTGTTGGAGCCATCTTCGCCATCAACATGCTGGTTGGGACGAAGCATGGGGACACTTATACCGGGGAGGAGTTGGAATCCTGGATGCACGATGCTCGATTACATAATATTTCTCTGATAACCACACCGTCGGGGGTGCAGCTTATCCGAGGGACGAAGGACGAAGGACGAAGGACGTAAGGTTTATCTCACTTTTCCTTTTTTCGTTTTTTCAGAATAAAAAAACTGTGGATCCAATTATTAGTTGTATTTTTGCAAATCCTTTTGAAAGATTGTACCACAATCTGTTTGTAATCCTCCCTCCTTTACAACTCAGCAAGTCCTACAGTTTTTAGAAAGCATTCCGAAGAGAAGAGGTCTTTGACTCCTTCCCGGAGCAATATAATTATATCTATTTAATACCAAAACAATTAATGAAATTTGAACAATTAAATCTTATCGATCCTTTATTACAAGCTATTTATAAGAAAGGGTACCTGAACCCTACCCCAATCCAGGAAAAAGCAATCCCCTCTATATTAATGGGGAAAGACCTGTTTGGCGTTGCCCAGACAGGCACCGGAAAAACGGCAGCTTTTGCACTGCCTATTTTACAAATGCTTACAACAGAAAGAGACCGAACACAAAGAAGAGTGGTCCGGGCCCTTATCCTCGCTCCTACACGGGAATTAGCCTCTCAGATTAGTCAGGAATTTTTGACTTATGGGAGAAATCTTAATCTCAGGATGCTTACAGTTTATGGAGGTGTATCACAAAAACCTCAGACACAAGCGTTATCAAAAGGAGTAGACATCCTGGTGGCCACACCTGGCAGGTTACTGGATCTGATTCAGCAGCGATTCATCTCTTTAAGCAATATTGAATATTTTGTCCTGGATGAAGCAGATCGAATGCTTGATATGGGATTTATTCCGGACATCAAAAAAATTATTTCAAAACTACCGGCCCGTAAGCAAACCATGATGTTTTCTGCCACCTCTACAAAAGAGATCATGAAACTGACAGAATCTTTACTCGAACATCCTGTCAGGGTTAACCTGGCGCCGATTGCCTCGCCACCTTCATTGGTTTCACAAAAGGTTTATCATGTTGGCCAGGCCGATAAAAAATTGCTGCTGGCACACCTTCTTCAGGATGACAAGGTTCTCCAGGCTCTGGTTTTTACAAGAACAAAGCGTGGTGCCGACAAAGTAGTGAAGGATTTATGCCGTCAGGGTATCAAAGCTGATGCCATTCACGGTGATAAATCACAGAATGCCCGTGAAAAGGCGATGAAGGCTTTCAAGAACCATAGTATCCGGGTACTTGTCGCCACCGATGTAGCTTCCCGTGGAATTGATGTAAGCAAACTCTCACACGTGATCAACTTTGAGATACCAGAAGAGGCAGAAACCTATGTTCACCGGATAGGTCGTACAGGCCGAGCGGAACAGCTGGGAACAGCACTATCTTTTTGTGCATCAAATGAGAAGGGATATTTACATAACATCCACAAACTGATTAAACACAATATTGATGTGGTTCATGGTCACCCATTTTCCACACATCACCAAAACTAAAGAATGAAGATCCTCCTCATATCACCTGCTGTCAGCAAATCGAAAAGAACGGTCAAAGAGCTGATGATGCCTCAGTTAGCTCTGTACATTCTGGAAGGATTAACTCCAGAGATGCACCAAGTCAAGATTATCGAAGAGGAGGTGCAGGCTATTGACTTTGACGAGTCATGTGACCTGGTGGGAATCAGTTGCATGACAGCCAATGCACCGCGTGCATATGAGGTGGCTGCAGAATTCAAATCAAAAGGGAAAACTGTGGTGATTGGTGGTGTCCATCCAACTATTTTACCTGATGAAGCTTTGATACATGCCGATTCTGTGGTTATTGGAGAAGCTGAAGGAGTTTGGGAAAAACTGCTGGAAGACTTCGCAGCAGGAAATTTGAGCAAAAGATATCACGATCCTGCTCCCGACCTATCCCGTTATGTGAAAAAGGATTTTACAAAGATTATCAAGAAACGGTTGTTCAGCATTGTTCCGATCATGACCTCCAGAGGGTGTCCGTATAATTGCGACTTTTGTTGTGTTACTGATCTTTTCGGAAAGAAAATTCGTCACATTCCGGTTGAGAATATCATTAAGGATATTCAAAATTCTGGAACCAGAAATTTCATGTTCCTGGATGACAACATCATAGGACATCCAAAATATGCAAAAGAGCTCTTCAGAGCATTGATCCCATTGAAAATCAAATGGGTAGGTCAGGCTTCAATCTCTTTTCTGAAGGAGACGGAATTGCTGCAGCTTGCTGCCGACAGTGGCTGTAAGGTTCTGTTTATCGGACTTGAAAGCGTTAATGAGGTCCAAATGAAGACGTTGAAGAAGTCGTTGAAGGATAATGAGGAGCTGAAGTTAACCATGAAAAAGATCAAGAAGATGGGGATTCTTATTCATGCTTCCATGATCTTTGGTTTTGATACAGATACGAAAAAAGTGTTCAGGGAAACGGTGAAGTTTTTGATCAAAGCTAAGATCAGCACTGTTTCCTTTAACATTCTAACACCATATCCTGGAACTAAAACCTACGACGATCTGAAACGTGCCGGACGTCTCCTGACTAACGACTGGAAATATTACGATCACAATACTGTTGTGTTCAACCCTCAAAACATGACCCCTTTAGAATTGCAGATCGGAAAAATCATGGCCAGAACAAAGTTCTACCGTAAATTCTCCTTTCTAACAAGGTTACTTGGAAATCTTAAAAGTCCGGTTCTCTTTGCTGCTACAAATTATGGGCACATGAAGCAATCCAAAGTTGAGCGCAAGCGTTTTGCAGGATTGAAATCGGAGTTGTTTGATCATTACCCCTATCAGTAAATTACGATTTACGATTTACGAATGAAAGTACGATCTACGATTGTCGATTGTTCATTGCCACCTGCCATCTCATGCCTTCATGCCTTCATCTTCATCACTCCCATCACTTTCATCCCTCTCATGTCCCCGTTTCAGCCATCAATAAAAATCTCTCCCTTCATATAGATCACGGCTTTTCCGGATATCTCCACACGATCACCATTAAATCTGCATCGTAAATCACCAATTCGTTTAGAGAGCTGCCTGGCGGAGAGTTCAGTTTTTCCGAGCCTTTTCGACCAGTACGGGATGAGGGTTGTATGAGCTGATCCGGTTACAGGATCTTCAGGGATGCCAACCAGAGGAGCAAAAAAGCGGTCTCAGCAAGGTTGTTCTCTGCAGCGATTTGTTGCATAACACCATCAGGAAGCCATGATTCAAGAGGTACAACAGCAGCTGGATTACCGCCAAAGAGGTGGTCGGTAAAGGTATCGACCTGGAAAAGTGATAGAGACATAGGGATTAGGGATTAGGGATTAGCGAATAGCAAATAGCGAATAGCAAATAGCAAATAGCAAATAGCGAATTTAAGTATTTACAGGACAAAGATATTTGAATTTGCTTGATCAGAGTTATTTACTTCGATTTTTTTATGATAAAAATCTGAGGAAATTTGATAAATTTGCATAGGTTAGAGAGTATATTTATCATTTTTCCCTATGGAAGACAACGAATGGTTGCCTCGGGTAGATGAACCTATGGAAGAATACCTCAGATCGGATCGATACCGGCAACACTCCTTGACAATTACTTTTTCTGACTTTAAGGGTCAGGAAGAAGAAAATTACATGTTCTGGAGAAGCCTAACTCCCAGACAACGGTTAGAGTTGCATTTTTTAATGGTTAAGGCTATTTATCCACATGAATTGGAAAAATCAAGCGATATAGATCTCAATGACATTGTATTTAATGAGTTTCCCTCATGAATATATTCAACGATCTTCATAAACGATTTGTCATTGAACTACTT
>ERZ889078.3213-NODE-3213-length-10983-cov-8.651171_pt1 | contig 10983 bp, 10 predicted proteins | sample MGYA00521266_ERZ889078 | MGnify/ENA primary metagenome ERZ889078 (study PRJEB32303, sample SAMEA104408618) | aquatic metagenome | biome: Brackish water; feature: Pelagic; material: water | place: Baltic Sea | collected 2014-06-16T06:34:00 | depth 76,534 m ... | reverse complement strand
TGGAGGAAGTATTGTCAGTGTATTCAGTATTGCCAGCTTATTTAAATATTTATTTATTCACTACCCAATTCTTATCTGGGCATTCTTTTTCGGACTTATTATTGCCTCAATCTATTTTGTAGGGAAACGAATTTCAAATTGGAATACCACTACTATCTTCAGCTTGGCAATAGGAACTTTAGTAGCCATATCTCTTAGTTTTATGACACCCGCTAGTGAAAATGATAATCTGTTTTTTGTATTTATCTGTGGTATTATAGGTATAAGTGGAATGATGCTTCCAGGATTATCTGGCTCTTTTATATTGATATTAATGGGCAATTACGAATTGCTTATGGTTACAGCCATAACAGAACTTAATATTCTATTACTGAGTGTTTTCTTTCTAGGATCAGCATTTGGACTTATGAGTTTTTCTCATATACTTTCCTGGGTATTTAAGCATTATAAAAACCAAACTCTCGCCCTACTTACAGGCTTTATACTAGGTTCATTAAGTATCATTTGGCCATGGAAAGAAGTTGCAGAAAGCATCATTATAAAAGGAAAGGAAAAAATCATTGCCTACAATTGGTACTTTCCAAATGAACTAAATACTGAAACTATACTAGCCATCCTTCTTATATTGGTGGGAATACTTAGTGTATATGCACTAGAGAATTTTGCAATAAATAAAAAATAGATGCGCACTTTTGGATTAATAGGTAAAACCCTATCACACTCATTTTCAGAAGGATATTTCAATGAGAAATTCCATAAGGAAGATATTAATGATGCTGAATACAAAAATTTTGAATTAAACAATATATCAGAATTTACAGCTTTAATCAGTAAAATAAAGCACTCAGGACTAAATGTAACCACACCCTACAAGGAAAGTATAATTCCTTTTTTAGATGAACTAACGCCACATGCAAAAGCTATAGGAGCAGTAAACACTATACAATTTAAAGACAATAAATTAATAGGACATAACACCGATACAATCGGTTTTTCACAAAGTATATATCCTTTACTAAATGAAAGAAACAAAGCCTTAGTTTTAGGTAATGGTGGAGCTTCAAAGGCTATACAATACGCACTAAAAACACTAAATATTGAATATAAAATAGTCAGCAGGAAATCCTCATTTGATTATTCAGATATAAGTAGTAAATCGATTGGTTATTATGATATTATAATAAACACAACGCCTTTAGGTACCTATCCTGAAATAGCTGATTTCCCACAGATACCTTACAAGGAGTTAGATGAAAATCATTTACTCTTTGATGTGATTTATAATCCAACAGAAAGCGCATTTCTACGCTTTGGGAAAACAAGAAATTGCAGCATTAAAAACGGATTAGAAATGCTAGAAATTCAAGCTGAATCATCTTGGAACATTTGGAATAGTTAAGTTGTTAAATATTAGTAAATTTGCAATCAAATATAAGAAACATGAACGAAAAGAAAGAAAAAGAAATTATTGAAGAAGTAGCTATAACTACATCTTCTCAGGATTCAACAGCCAATAATACTGATTTAGAGATTGAACAAGTAATCGAAAAAATTGATTTACTTTCTCAGAATGATAACCCCTACTTAGTTTCAAAAGAGATAGAAGAATTAAAATCTATTTTTTACATTAAACTTAAAGAAAAAATAAAAACTCAAGAAATAATAATTCTTGAAGAAATACCTGCTACAGAACAAGATGAGTCTTCTGAGCAAAAAAGTAAAGAAAATACGTTACACCCTCTTGAAATTAATTTTAAGACATCATACGGGAAATTCAAAAAAATAAAATTTGAATATCGTAAGAAAAGAGACGGACAGGAAGTTGATAACCTTAAAACTAAACAGCAGATAATTGCTGACATTGACAAATTAACACAAGAAGATGAGTCTCTTAAAAAGACTTTTGAGCATTTTAGGATCCTTCAAGAACAATGGAAAAATACAGGAAATGTTCCTCAAAATGAGGATAATAACCTTTGGCAATCCTATCACCATCATGTTGAATTGTTTTACGACTACATAAAACTAAATAATGACTTAAGGGATTTAGATTTCACCAGAAACCTAGAAGAAAAAACAGCTATATACGAAAAAGCAGAAGCATTACTAAATGAAAAATCATTTAACAAAATGCACAATACCCTACAAGAACTTCATGAGCACTGGAAAAATGTTGGTCCTGTAAAAAGAGAACTCCGAGAAGAACTTTGGGAGCGCTTTCAAAACATAAGCAAAACGCTAAACAAAAAACGGAATGACTACTTCTTAAAAGAGAAGGAGAAAGACCAGAAAAAGCTTATTAAGAAAGAGAAAATCTGTAAGAAAATTGATGCTTTAACTTCAGAAGTATTAACTTCACATAAAGAATGGGAAGAGATTACTAAACAATGCTCTGAACTTGAAAAGGAATGGAAAGATATTGGTCGATTAAACAAAACAGAAAACAGTATTGCATGGAAAAGTTTAAGAACAGTTTTAAATAACTTTTATGATAAAAAGAATACTTACTATAAACAGAAGAAGGAAGATGGAAAAAGTATCTTAAAAATAAAAATTATCATCTGTGAAAAATCAGAAGAGTTACAAAACAGCACGGATTGGCAGGGAACAGGAAACCAATTAATAACACTACAAAACGATTGGAAGAATGCCGGGTTTTCATCTGCCGATCAGTCTAATAAGATATGGAAGCGATTTAAAGCCGCTTGTGACACTTTCTTTAATGCTAGGAAAGCACATTACAAAGCCATGGATAAAGAGAAAGAAGGAGCTTTAAAAGAGAAAAAAGAACTTCTTCTCACTCTTAAAGAATTTAAAGCCTCTTCAAATTCAAAAGACGATATTAAACAGCTTAAGGAATTTTCTAACCAATGGAAAAAGATAGGACATATTCCTAGAGATAAAATGAAAATAAATGATGAGTTTTTTGATTTAATTAATGCAAAATTTGAAGAACTAGGTCTAACTAAAAAAGTATTAGCAGAAGAACAATATAAAAACAAAGTTAGCTCGATAAAAGGAAATGATAAAGCCATTAGTAGCGAGAAACAGTTTTTAAGATTAAAAATAGATAGCCTTAAAAAGGAAATTTCTCAATACGAAAACAATATATCATTCTTTGGTAAAAATAAAGGCACTGAACCTCTAAGAAAGCAAGTTGAAGAACAAATCGCTAAAGCAAATACTGAAATTGAAACTCTAAAACAAAAACTTCAAATCCTTAATAAAGGATAAATGCAATTTAAACTTGAATCAGAATTTTCTCCTACTGGCGATCAACCATCAGCAATAAAACAATTAGTTGACGGATTAAATGATGGGGAGGATTTTCAGACTTTGTTAGGAGTAACAGGTTCAGGAAAAACATTTACGATTGCCAATGTGATTAAAGAAGTTAATCGCCCCACCCTTGTATTAAGTCATAATAAAACACTTGCTGCACAACTCTTTAGTGAATTCAAGCAATTCTTTCCTGATAATGCAGTGGAATATTTTGTATCCTATTACGACTACTATCAACCAGAAGCCTATATTCCTAGTTCAGGAACTTATATTGAAAAAGATTTATCCATAAATGAAGAAATTGAAAAATACAGACTGAACACAACTTCTTCGCTACTTTCTGGAAGAAAAGATGTGATTGTAGTTGCCTCAGTAAGTTGTATTTACGGAATTGGAAATCCTGAGGATTTTCATAATGGAATAATTGATATTGCTGAAGGAGATATTATTAGTCGAGATCAGTTTTTACAAAAACTTGTTCTTGCTCTTTATAGCCGTACAACTGCTGAATTTACTAGAGGTAATTTCAGAGTAAAAGGAGATACAGTAGATGTATTTTTAGCACATAATGATATTGCTTATCGTTTTCATTTTTTTGGAAATGAAATTGAAGAAATTGAAAGCTTTAATCCAGAAAACGGGAAAATAATTGATTCCCTAGAAGAAGTTAGGGTTTATCCTGCCAGCATCTTTGTTGCCTCAAAAGATAAAATACAAGGTGCCATCTCACATATACAAGATGACTTAAGAAAACAAGTCGATTATCTTCAAGAAATAGGACTTTCTACTGAAGCAAAACGATTAGACGAACGCACCAACTTTGATCTGGAAATGATTAAGGAACTAGGCTATTGTTCAGGAATTGAAAACTATTCTAGGTATTTTGATGGAAGAAATGAAGGCAGCCGACCTTTCTGTTTATTAGATTATTTTCCAACTGATTTTATTACTGTGATTGATGAAAGCCATGTAACCCTACCACAAATACGTGCAATGTATGGCGGAGATAAAGCAAGAAAAATTAACCTAGTAGAACACGGATTTCGTTTACCTGCTGCAATGGACAACAGGCCACTCAAGTTTGAAGAATTTGAAATGATAAGCAATCAAACTATTTACGTTAGTGCTACTCCTGCAGATTATGAGCTAGAAAAATCTGAAGGTATAATTGCAGAACAAATTATTCGCCCAACAGGATTGCTTGAACCTATAATTGAAGTGCGTCCTTCTGGAAATCAAATTGATGACTTACTAGAAGAGATTAGAATACGAATTGAGAAAAGAGAACGAGTACTAGTTACTACCCTGACCAAAAGAATGGCTGAGGAATTTAGCAAATACCTAACAAAATTTAGCATTAAATGTCGTTATATCCATTCTGATGTTGACACCCTGGAAAGAGTAGAAATATTAAATGGATTAAAGGAAGGAGAATTTGATGTGTTAATTGGAGTAAACCTATTAAGAGAAGGATTGGATTTACCTCAAGTAAGTTTAGTTGCTATTATGGATGCTGATAAAGAAGGATTTTTAAGATCAGAAAGAGCTTTAACCCAAACTGCTGGTAGGGCTTCTCGAAACATTAACGGACTTGTAATTATGTATGCAGATAGAATTACAAACTCAATGAAAAGAACTATTGATGGAACCAATAGAAAAAGAGAAAAACAACAGGCATACAATAAAAAGAATGGATTAACACCTCAACCCCTAATTCAGAAAAAAGGAAATTCATTAACTGATAGTTTAAATCCTTACAAAATTACCGGACCAAGCACCAATAAAAATATACCAAATATTGAAAATGCTAATCGCGATCAATTAAAAAAAATGATTAGTCATACAAAAAGAGAAATGGAACGTATGGCGAAAAACTTAAATTTTATGGAAGCTACTCGTTTACGAGATGAATTGCAAGAACTAGAAGAAAAGCTTAAAAACAAGGCATAAAAAAAACGGGCATTAAGCCCGTTTTATTTTGTATATTATATTTAGCTAATTAAGCGTTTACAATATTTTTAGCTACTGGCCCTTTTTCACCATCTCCTGGCTCAAAAGATACCGCTGAACCTTCTTTTAAAGTTTTGTAACCTTCAATTTGAATTTCTTGGAAATGCGCAAAGTAATCAGTTCCGTCTGAACCTTCAATGAAACCATAACCTTTACTTGCATTAAACCATTTTACTGTTCCTTCCATAATTGTTTTTTTAAATTTTATTAATACTAGTGGGAACAACCCCACAAAACTGCGGCAAATATAGTAAAATTTTAATACAAATTACTTTTTGACGATAATAATGTATTTTTCAATAACATAGCAATTGTCATAGGTCCTACTCCACCAGGTACAGGAGTAATGAAATTACACTTATTTTTAACCCCTTTAAAATCAACATCTCCTAGCAACTTCCAACCACTTTTTGTCTTATTTGACTTAACTCTTGTTATTCCAACATCAATAATAGTAACCCCTTCCTTGACCATATTAGCTGTAACAAACTCAGCTTTACCTAAAGCTACAATTAAAATATCAGCTGTTTTAGTAATCTCAATGAGGTTTTTTGTCCTGCTATGCGTAAGTGTAACGGTGCAATTTCCAGGATTAGTATTTCTTGCCATTAAGATACTCATTGGCGAACCTACTATATTACTTCTGCCAATTACTACACAATGTTTTCCTGATGTTTCTACCTTATACCTTGCTAATAATTCTAGAATTCCCGCAGGAGTTGCAGGAAGATAAGTAGGTAAATTTAAAACCATTTTACCAATATTAGTCGGATGAAAACCATCAACATCTTTTGTTGGTAGTATGGCCTCAGTCACTTTCATTTCATCAATATGACTAGGTAAAGGCAATTGCACAATCAAACCATCAATATCAGAATTAATATTAATTTTTTCCACTTCAGCAAGTAATTGCTCTTGGGTAACATTTGTATCCAAACGAACCAATGTGGAATTAAATCCTACTTTTAAACAAGCTTTTACTTTTGCATTTACATAGGTTTCACTTGCACCATCCTTTCCAACAAGTATTGCTGCCAAATGTGGTTTTTTACCTCCACCTGCAACTAATTGAGCTACCTCAACAGCTATCTGATCTTTAATATCATTTGATGTTTTTTTTCCGTCAAGTAAAATCATTGTTGTTTTAATTTTCTTTATTCAAATCTCTCAATACTAACATCTACCAGTGTAACAATCTAGTTCTTTACTTTAATCCTGGCGATCCTCCTTGGCCTTTCATCATCTGCATCATTTGCTTTGCTCCACCTCCCTGCATCATCTTCATCATTTTACCCATTTGGCTAAACTGCTTAATTAACTGATTAACCTCAACTACTGAAGTTCCACTTCCATTAGCAATTCTTTTCTTTCTACTTCCATTGAGTAACTTAGGATTTTCACGCTCTTGTTTGGTCATAGAATGTATAATTGCTTCAATTCCCTTAAATGCATCATCCTCAACATCTACTCCCTTCATAGCCTTACCCATTCCAGGAATCATACCCATCAAATCCTTCATGTTTCCCATCTTTTTTACTTGCTGGATTTGCTTTAGGAAATCATCAAAACCAAATTGGTTTTTAGCAATTTTTTTCTGCACTTGCCTAGCCTCCTCTTCATCAAATTGTTGCTGAGCACGCTCCACTAAGGAAATAACATCTCCCATTCCTAAAATACGGCTTGCCATTCTATCAGGATAGAATACATCAAGCCCATCCATTTTTTCGGAAGTTCCAATAAATTTAATTGGTTTATCCACAACTGAACGAATAGTAAGTGCAGCACCACCCCTTGTATCACCATCTAATTTTGTAAGGACTACTCCATCAAAATTTAGTTTATCGTTAAAGGATTTTGCTGTATTGACAGCATCTTGCCCTGTCATGGAATCCACAACAAATAAAATTTCCTGAGGATTAATAGCCTTCTTAATAGCGGCTATTTCACTCATCATAGCTTCATCAACTGCCAAACGACCAGCAGTATCAATAATTACGACATTATGTCCATTTGTTTTAGCATGCTTAATTGCATTTTGAGCAATCACTACAGGATTTTTATTTTCTCTATCCTGAAAAACATCAACACCAACTTGCTGAGCCAATACCCCAATTTGATCAATTGCAGCAGGACGATATACATCACAAGCCACCATTAAAGGACGTTTACTTTTATTATTTTTAAGATGTAATGCTAGCTTTCCAGAAAAAGTGGTTTTACCACTTCCTTGCAAACCTGCAATAAGAATTACTGTTGGCGAACCCTCTAAGGAAATTTCAGACTGACTACTCCCCATGAGTTCAGCCAATTCATCCTTCATTATTTTAGTAAGCAATTGTCCTGGATCAATAGCGGTAAGCACTTTTTCTCCTAAAGCTTTTTCCTGAACCTTTGCCGTAAAGGACTTAGCTGTTTTAAAATCAACATCAGCTGAAAGTAATGCCTTACGGATTTCTTTCATTGTTTGAGCAACATTAATTTCGGAAATACTGCCCTGCCCTTTTAAAACTTTAAATGCCTTGTCTAGTTTTTCTGATAAATTTTCAAACATATTTTTTACTATTAAGTTACAAAAATAGTGAATTCAATTATTAAATAACTACTACACCATACAAATCAAAATGATCGGTCTTTTCAATAAGCACATTAGCAAAATCACCCATTCTTATATAAGTATCATTAGCTTTTACCAATACCTCATTATCGACATCAGGGCTGTCAAACTCAGTACGCCCAATAAAATAATCTCCCTCCTTACGGTCGAACAATACTTTAAAAGTTTTTCCTATTTTTTCTTGATTTAACTCCCAAGAAATATGCGTTTGCAAATCCATAATTTCTTCTTGCCTTGCTTTTTTCACTTCATCAGAAATATCATCATCCAGAACGTGAGCAGAAGTATTTTCTTCATGAGAATAAGTAAACACTCCCAATCTATCAAATTTTGTATCCTGAACCCATTGTCTTAATTCTTGGAATCTTTCTTCTGTTTCACCAGGATAACCTACTATCAATGTAGTACGAATAGCCATATTTGGTACTTTTTCCCTAAATGCTTTTAACAAATCATCAGTCTTCTGATGAGAAGTTCCTCTTTTCATAGATTTCAGAATTTCATCATTTATGTGCTGTAAAGGAATATCTATATAATTACATACTTTATCATTCTCTCTAATTACATCTAACACATCTTGTGGAAAGCCTGTTGGGAAAGCGTAATGCAATCGAATCCATTCAATTCCCTCTACCTTAGATAATTCAATCAATAAATCAGCTAATCTTCTTTTTTTATAAATATCCAATCCATAAAAAGTTAAATCCTGAGCTATGATTATCAATTCCTTAACCCCATTTTTTGCTAAATTTTTAGCTTCAATAACTAATTTTTCAATAGGAGTCGATTTATGCTTACCTCTCATAAGCGGAATAGCACAAAATGAACAAGGTCTATCGCAGCCTTCAGCAATTTTAAGGTAGGCATAATGCTTAGGTGTAGTAGTTAATCGTTCACCTAGTAACTCATGCTTATAGTCTGCACCTAAAACTTTTAATAGTTTTGGTAAATCAGTTGTTCCAAAATACTGATCAACATTAGTAATCTCTCTCTCTAAATCTGGTTTATAACGTTCAGACAAGCAACCCGTAACATACAATTTATCAATCTCACCCGCTTCTTTACGTTCTGCATATTCTAGTATAGTATTAATGGACTCCTCCTTTGCGTTATCAATAAACCCACAAGTATTTATCACAACAATATTGGAATCATCCTTTTCCGATTCATGTTCCACCTCCATATTATTGGCTACCAATTGGCCCATCAAAACCTCAGAATCATACACATTCTTAGAACAGCCTAAAGTGATGACATTAATTTTGTTTTTCTTTGTTGATTTTGTTCTCATTTAGTTAAATAGTGAATCTATAAATTCATTTTTATTAAAGACTTGTAAATCTTCCACCCCTTCTCCAACACCAATATAACGAACAGGAATCTGAAACTGATCAGAAATACCAATTACCACCCCTCCTTTTGCCGTACCATCCAGCTTGGTAAGCGCTAAAGAATTTACTTTAGTAGCTTTTGTAAACTGAGTTGCCTGTTCAATAGCATTTTGTCCTGTAGAAGCGTCTAACACCAACATTACATCATGCGGTGCTTCAGGAATAACTTTAGCCATTACATTCTTTATCTTAGTCAATTCGTTCATTAAATTGATTTTATTATGTAGTCTTCCTGCGGTATCAATAATTACTACATCAGCATCACTTGCTTTTGCTGATTGTAAAGTATCAAAACAAACTGAAGCAGGATCAGAGCCCATATCTTGTTTTACAATTGCAACTCCAGCTCTATCCGCCCAAATAACTAACTGATCAACTGCTGCTGCACGAAAAGTATCAGCTGCACCTAATACAACTTTTTTGCCCTGCTGCTTAAATTGATGTGCTAATTTTCCGATTGTAGTTGTTTTACCTACGCCATTAACACCAACAACCATAATTACATAAGGACCATCAACTTCAGGAATTTCTTCATAACCCTCCTTCATTAATAAGGAAATTTCTGCTTTTAAGAAATCATTTAATTCAGAAGTATTGATGTATTTATCTTTTGCTACTCTTTCCTCTAATTTCTCAATAATTTTAAGTGTTGTCTCGACCCCAATATCTGAAGTGATTAAAGCCTCTTCAATATCATCAAGTGCTAGCTCGTCAATAGTAGTTTTACCGGCAACAGCACGTGAGAGTTTATTAAAAACATTTTCCTTAGTTTTTTCTAAACCTTTATCAAGTTTAACTTTTTTATCTTTTGAAAAAAAACCGAATATCCCCATAATTATTTGCTTTAATAAACACAAAAAGCTCCTTTCAAAGATAGAAAGAAGCTTTTGCCTACGTATAATTAAATACTATTTTTTTGCAAAGAATTCTTTTACTTTATCCTTTGGTACAATTTCACTTTTAAAAGAGTATGATCCACTTGCTGTTTTAACCATTTTCACAGCTTTAGTAAAAGCTTTTGCTCCTTTTTTCTGTAATGATGCTACTGTCTTTTTTGCCATTTTCTTTTATTTTATTTCTTTATGAACAGTCATTTTCTTCATGATGGAGTTGAATTTCTTCAATTCCATTCTATCTGGAGTGTTCTTTTTATTCTTAGTTGTAATGTGACGAGATGTTCCTGGTAATCCGCTTGCTTTATGTTCAGTACACTCTAAAATAACTTGAACTCTATTTCCTTTCTTTGCCATTTTCTTATAATTTATTGGGCTGCAAATTTAATTAAATAATCTAAACTTAAACACTATTTATTGCTTTTTAATATCAATAAAGAATAAGTCATCTCTTACCTTAAAATCATGCTTGTCAAAGCCTTCTAAATCTTGCTCCTTCCACTCAGTATTTGGGTATATCCAAAAATCCTTACTTCCTGTATTTATCAAAATAGGCATGTCAAATTCAGGGATTGCTTCCCACCGGTACAACAAAGTTATATTTCTCCCATCTTGATGAAGCTTATACTGAAAGGATGGAATTTCCTTATTTTTCAAATATTGATTAAAGAAATTCGTAAAATCTTTTCCTGATTTTTTATTGATATAATTAATAATTTCTTGCCCATCAACTGTTTCATGTTTAAAGTCATTAGCAATTCCTTTTATCATTTCAAACCATAACTCATCATCC
>ERZ889078.3211-NODE-3211-length-10987-cov-7.222375_pt1 | contig 10987 bp, 10 predicted proteins | sample MGYA00521266_ERZ889078 | MGnify/ENA primary metagenome ERZ889078 (study PRJEB32303, sample SAMEA104408618) | aquatic metagenome | biome: Brackish water; feature: Pelagic; material: water | place: Baltic Sea | collected 2014-06-16T06:34:00 | depth 76,534 m ... | reverse complement strand
ATGGTCATGAATGGTTCGTTGATCTTAAGGAAATAGAGTATCCACTTTTAGTGGATTGAAGGCTCATCCTCTGGATGGGCATAGGAAAACATAATAAATAACATAATATTAAAGTGTTAAGGTAGGAACTATGGCTATTGAAATCGGTGCGGCAGTATCCAAACAGAAACTTGTTGATTTGAAAGTTCGCTTGCTCACCCTCAAGGAGCATCTTTGACTTAGCCGCCAAAAAAGACCGGCTTGATGAACTGGAGCGACAGACGCTTGCGCCCGGATTCTGGAATGATGCCGAAACGGCCACGGTAATCCAGAAAGAACACGGTCAACTCCAGGAAGTTATTAAAGACTGGAATGAACGGTGGAAGGAAGCAGAAGATACTGAAATGTTCCTGGAAATGGTCATGGAGGAAAAAGATCCTGAGCTGGAGGAGGAGATAGCTGAGAAGATTGTGACCATGGAGAAGGCGCTGGCCCTGGCTGAGCTGGAATGTATGTTCAACGGGGAGCATGATCACAGTAACGCCATCATGTCCATCCACGCCGGTGCCGGAGGTACCGAGGCCCAGGATTGGGCGGAAATCATTCTGCGTATGTATCTGCGCTGGGCTGAAATGCGCGGTTTTAAAACTGCTATTCTTGACTATCTGGCTGGAGATGAGGCCGGCACCAAAAGTGCCACAATCATGTTTACAGGGAGAAGCTGTTATGGCTACCTTCGTTCCGAACTGGGGATTCACCGGTTGGTTCGTATTTCCCCCTTTGATGCCAGCGGACGTCGGCATACTTCTTTTGCCTCAGTAATGGTCTTACCGGAGCTGGATGATTCCATTAATGTGGAGATTGACGACAAGGATCTGCGCATTGATACCTACCGTGCCAGCGGGTCTGGGGGGCAGCATGTCAATAAAACCGATTCCGCTATTCGTATCACCCATCTGCCGTCTGGCATAGTTGTTCAATGCCAGAACGAGCGTTCCCAGCATAGCAACAAGGCTACGGCCATGAAAATGCTCACCGCTCAGCTGTACGATCTGGAGAAACAGAAGAAGGCGGAACAGAGCGAAGGTTTGTCCGGAGACAAGAAAGGGATCTCCTGGGGCAGCCAGATTCGTTCCTATGTCCTTCAACCCTATCGTATGATCAAAGATCATCGTACCGATCATGAAACCGGCAATGTCGATGCGGTGCTTGACGGGAACCTTGATCCGTTTATCAAGGCATATTTGCTTTTAGGGAAGTGAGCTCGCTTGGAATGAAAAGTAACGGCTAAGGCGGTGTTGTTCTTGACCTAGTGGTACCAGATATAAGGTCTCAGAGAAAGGGCCGGCTCAGGAATGAGCCGGCCCTTTGGTCGTTTTTTAATGTTATTTTTTCAGGATTTTAGCAACAGGGGTGTAATCAAGGCCAAAGGCCTCGGCAACTGCCTTATAGGTGATTTTGCCGCCAACAATATTCAGGCCGAGGGCAATCTCCTCGTTATCACGAGCACTCTTCTTCCAGCCTTTGTTGGCTATCTGTACAGCATAGGGGAGGGTCGCGTTGGTCAGGGCCAGGGTTGAGGTTATGGCAACAGCTCCAGGCATATTGGCAACACAGTAGTGAACAACGCCGTCAACTGTGAAGACCGGATTGTCATGGCTGGTCGCTTTTGAGGTTTCAAAACAACCCCCCTGGTCGATGGCCACATCCACCATAACAGCGCCTTTTTTCATGATTTTCAGCATGTCTTTGGTGACCAGCTTAGGAGCTTTAGCACCGGGAATAAGCACGGCACCAATGACCAGATCAGCCTTGGCCAGGAGTTCGCGTAGTTTTGCCACACTGCTCATGATTGGAAAACAGTTGCTGGGCATGACTTCTCGCAGGTAGCGCAGGCGATCGAGGTTGTTGTCGAGGAGATATACCTTGCCACCCAGTCCGCAGGCCATAAGTGCAGCATTGATACCAACCACACCACCGCCGATGACAACTACGTTCCCTGGTTCAACACCGGGAACACCACCAAGAAGAATCCCGCGGCCACCTTTGGTCATTTGCAGGTAATTGGCACCTTCCTGAGCAGCCATCCTCCCGGCAACCTCACTCATCGGGGTGAGCAGAGGCAGGGAGCCGTCTTTCTTCTGGATGGTTTCGTAGGCGATATTGACCGATCCTGCTTTCATCAGGGCCTTGGTCTGTTTTTCGTCCGCGGCGAGATGGAGGTAGGTGAAGACAATCTGGTCCTTGCGGATGAGATCATATTCCTGTGGCTGTGGTTCTTTGACATGCATGACCATGTCGGCCTTCTTGAAAATTTTGGCGGCGGTATCAACGATGGTGGCACCGGCTGCCTGGTAATCTGCGTCGGGGAAACCGGCGCCTTTACCAGCATTTTTTTCAACAAGCACCTGGTGTTTGTTCTGGATCATGACTTCGACGCCTGCCGGGGTCATGGAGACTCTGTTTTCTGCAATTTTAATTTCTTTGAGAATTCCGACGATCATAGTGATCTCCTGTGTTTGCAATGAGTGAATGGTGGTGGGTTAGTGCCTTACAGATTGTTTTTTGCAAAAAAACAATCTGACTCAAGGTACTTTCACCCCTCAAGGGGGTACTGGAAAGAGTCCCCGCTTTCTTCCGGTTGACCGGGGTTAAAGGATATACGGTACTTTAAGGTTATATCCCTTGTAGACAATGAAACTTTCGACAGTCTGGACGTCTGCAACTTTGGCAACTTGTTCTGTAATGAATTCGAGGAGACTGTAGTCACGGCCAAGCAGGACTTGAAGGATAAGGTCGTATCGGCCGGTAACTATTCCCGCTGACACCACTCCCCTTAATCTGCTGAATTCCGAAGCTTTTTTCTCCAGCTCCATGGTCTTGAGTTTAACCCCAAGATAGAGAAGGTTATGTCCGGCAAGGTCGTCGATCTGTACAGTGCCAGAAAATTTTAGGATGCCTTCCTCAATGAGTTTGTTGACTCGGCTTCGGATGGTGTTTTCGGTAAGCGACAGGTCTTCGGCGATGAGTTTAAATGATTTCCTGCCATCCTTGAGATGGCGGAGTATTTCTATATTTGTGTCATCTACGTCCATGTGCCGACTTGCTCCCTCAAAAAGATATCAATCAAAATGTGATATTTGTTATATGAAAAATAATATACGTCAAATTGCGTTAAAGTCAAATAAAAAGTAAATAAACAATTAAAAACCTCAATATTGATGTTTGTGGATGGTGTGTGCGATTCAGTTTTGTTGTGGAGAGTTATATGATGATTGCTTAAAACGGAGAGGTGTTGGTGGACGGACGTCAGGATTGTCGGAATCTATGGAGAAATAAAAAATATTGGGAGAAAATGGATTTCGATACTAATCCCGGTGAAAGGGAGATACGCCGGGATTCTGTTCGGTGTGTTTCGTAGGGGTAGAAGATACTATTTGTTTTTCGCAGGTGGCGTACAACGGGTTGTTTTACTGGTTTTTTCAGGACGAGTCAGTAGCTGGGAACTACAGCAACCGCACATGGTGCCACCGCTTTCGTGACACATGCCGGTCAACCCGTGGCTGGTGCGGTTCTGTCGTCTCTTGCAGTAGCTTATCAAAACCACAGTTACGAGAAGGAGAGCAAAGGTGATGGCGAGGGTAAAAATAAAAGTAATCATATGGCCAATGTAATCATTGTTATCTCATCCGCCAAAGTCGTCGAAGTGAATGTTCTCCGCTTCTACGCCAAGGTTGTCCAGCATCTTGAAAACTGCCTGGTTCATCACTGGAGGGCCGCAGAGGTAGTAATTGACATCTTCTGGGGCTGGATGTTCTTTCAGATACTGGTCAAACAGGACCATATGAATGAACCCGGAGTGACCTGTCCAGTTGTCTTCAGGAAGTGGATCTGAGAGGGCCAGGTGGAAAGTGAAGTTATCATGTGTCCTTTCAATTTCTTCGAATTCATCCGTGTAGAAAACCTCTTTCAGGCTTCTGCCACCGTACCAGAAGGATACTTTTCGGTTGGTGTTTTTTCCTTTAAAGAGGTCGAAAACATGGCTGCGCAGCGGAGCCATTCCGGCGCCCCCACCGATAAGGAGTATTTCTGAGTCGCTGTCATCCATAAAGAATTCACCAAAGGGTCCGCTGATGGTTACATCGTCGCCCGGTTGGAGGTTGAAGATATAGGAAGATACCTGACCGGGGGGCAATGCCACCTGCCCTGGCGGAGGACTGGCGATTCGCACGTTCAATTTGATTATGCCTTTTTCGCCTGGGTAGTTGGCCATGGAGTAGGCCCTGGTGACTGGATTATAGACATGGGATTTATACTGAAACATCTTAAATTTAGTCCAGTCGGAGAGAAACCGCTCGTCGATTTCAAAGTTCTGGTATTCCAGGGTATGAGGCGGGACTTCGATCTGGATAAAGCCACCAGCCTTGAATTCCACCGTGTCACCCTCCGGCAGACCGATGACCAGTTCCTTGATAAAGGTGGCGACATTATTGTTTGAGACTACCTTGCACTGCCATTTTCTGGCCTCAAGCGTTTCCGATGGGACGACAATATTTAAATCCCTTTTTACAGCCACCTGGCAGGAGAGGCGCATTCCCTTTTTGGCGTCTCGATTATTGATCTGTCCTTTTTCTGTGGGCAGGATGGACCCTCCACCCTCCTTGACGATGCAGCGACATTGGCCGCAACTACCGCCACCCCCACAGGCAGAGGAAAGAATGATTCCCTCTTCGGAAAGGGTTGTCAGCAGTTTGCCGCCGGGCTTGGCCTGGAACTTTTTGTTCTCGTTAACCTGGATGGTAATTTCGCCACTGGGCAACAGTGTTCTTTTGGCAACAACGATGATTGTGACCAGTAAGAGCTGTAGAGCCAGAAAGCAGCTCACGGCGTAATATATTTCAGTCATTGTCTGATTCCTCTATTTGCTCGCTTGTGATCATAGTGCACGATCTAGGCTTGGGTCTGTTACATTTCCATCCCGGCCAGTCCCATAAAAGCAATGGCCATCAGTCCTACCGAGATAAAGGTCAGGCCGAGACCTTTCAATCCAGCCGGTGGGTCCGCATATTCCAGTCTCTCTCTGATGCCACCCAGGCAGACCACAGCCAGGAAAAAGCCGGCCCCCGAACCGAAGCCGTAGGCGACGGATTCACCAAAGTTGTAGTCACGCTCAACCATAAAGAGGGTGCCGCCAAAGATGGCGCAGTTCACCGTCAAAAGGGGCAGGAAAATACCTAATGTGTTGTAGAGAGCAGGAATAAAACGATCAAGAACCATTTCAAGAATTTGCACCACCGCTGCGATAATAGCGATATAGGTGAGCAGCCCTAAAAAACTGAGATCGAGATCTGGCTGCCCGGCCCAGGCCAGAGCTCCTGGTTTCAGTACGTAGGTGAGAATTAAATTATTGATGGGGACAGTTATCACCTGAATGACCAGCACGGCAGCCCCAAGTCCCGTGGCAGTTTTCACCTGCTTGGAGATAGCCATAAAGGTGCACATGCCGAGGAAAAAACTGAGCGGCAGGTTCTCCAGAAAGATGGAACGGATAACTATATCAAGATAGTGGGCCATTAGTCTTTCTCCTGTTGGTTGGGATCAATAGTTCGCAGGAGCCAGATCAGTAGAGCAATGAGGAAAAACGCACTGGCGGGGAGGACCAGAAGGCCGTTACGGAGGTACCAGCCACCATTGGTGGTCAACTGCAGAATCTCGTAGCCAAACAAACTGCCCGATCCGAAGAGTTCCCGGACAAAGGCCACCGACATGAGAATGAAGCCATAACCCAGGCCGTTGCCTATTCCGTCGAAAAAGCTGGCAATCGGTGGGTTGGACATGGCAAAACCTTCGGCACGACCCATAACAATGCAGTTGGTGATGATCAGGCCGACATAGATAGAAAGTTGTTTGGACAGTCCAAAAAAGAAGGCTTTCAGAATCTGATCCACAATGATGACCAGGGTAGCGATGACCATGATCTGCAAACCGATCCGCACACTGTTTGGTATCTGAAAACGAACAATGCTGATGGTCATACTGGAAAAGGCCACAACGAGCGTCACGCAGATTGACATGACAAAGGCCGTGGTCATCTGGCCGGTGGTCGCAAGCGCGGAGCAGATGCCGAGAACCAGAAGGGCGATGGGGTTGCGTTGAAATATGGAGCGGGATATCAGCTCTCTATTAGTTTCAGCCATGAGTGCTTTCCTTCTTTAATTGGGCAAAAAAAGGTTTGAAACCGTGGTCTCCAAACCAAAACTCCATAAGGCTGTTGACGCCTTTGGTGGTAAGGGTTGCACCGGACAGTCCGTCTATCTGGTGGGACATGGCTGGCTCGACGGTTGCGGCTTTTCCTTTGACAAATTTCAGCTCCATTTTTCCGCTGTTGTCATAGACCTTTTTCCCTTGCCAACCAGCCTGCCAGCGGCGATTTTCAACCTCACCACCTAAACCGGGTGTCTCTCCATGCTCATAGAACGAGACTCCGCGGATGGTCGTCAGGTCGCCGTCGAGGGCAACATAGGCGTACATAGTGGACCAGAGGCCTTTGCCTCGTACCGGAAGGATAATTTGTTTTGTCTGATCGCCTTCCTTTACCAGATAGACCAAAGAGTACTTCTCCAGACGGCGCAGTCTGGCAATGTCCTCCTCCTCTGATAATTTACGTCCGCTGTCATCGGATAGAGCTGCTTTCAGTTGCTTGTATGATTCCGGGCGGATCGTTTCTTCAGGCACAAATTTTCCGGTGGCCAGCTCGACTATTTTCGTCTCAATGGGACTAAACATTTGCTCGATGGTTTTGCCCTCTGTAAAGAGGCCTGCCGCATAGAGAATATTCTTTTTCCGGTCGAGACCTCGGTTAGCATCCTGTAATGGTCGCAGGCCGACTGCGGCTCCGGCAACGAGCGCTGAGCAGACAAAGGCCAAAACAAGAACTGAATAAAAGGGTTTGAGGGCGTTTTCTTCAGCCATGGCGTAGCATCCTTCTCTTTATATTGGCCTGGATAACAAAGAAGTCAAAAACTGGGGCAAAGACGTTGCCCAGGAGAATGGCCAGCATGATTCCTTCGGGGTAGGCTGGGTTGGAGACTCTTATCATGATGGCCAGCACCCCGATTAGTAAACCATACATCCACTGACCAGTGGGAGTATGAGCTGCAGAGACCGGGTCGGTTGCCATAAATACCAGGCCGAAGGCAAAGCCGCCAAGGACGAGATGCCAGTGGGGAGGAATCGCCCAGAGTGGATTAACGTCGCTGCCGGAAAAATAGTAAAACGATCCGCAGAGCAGAGCACCAGTGACCATTGATGCCATGACTCGCCAGGGGGCGATTCGGGTAATTAGTAAAACAAAGGCGCCAAATAAACAGGCAAGAGTTGATGTCTCACCCATGGAACCTGGGATGGTGCCAATAAAGGTCTGAGCCCAGGTTACATTTATCGAGTCCATTATGTGGCCCGGTTGAGCAGCCGCAAACTGAGCCAGAGCAGTTGCTCCGGAGACGCCGTCCACTGCTGTCCAGACCATATCGCCGGTCATCTGGGCCGGATAAGCGAAGTAGATAAAGGCCCGTGAGGCGAGGGCAGGGTTCATGAAATTGCGGCCCACGCCGCCAAATACTTCTTTTGCAAAAATCAGCCCAAAACTTACCCCGACCGCCACCTGCCAGAGGGGAATAGTGGCTGGTAAGGTAAGGGCAAAGAGGAGGCCGGTAACTAAAAAGGCCTCGGAAAACTCATGGCCCCGAATCAGGTTAAATACCCCCTCCCAGAATGATCCGACCAGCATGGTCACGATATAAATGGGCAGAAAGTAGAGGGAGCCGTGGAGAAAATTAGACGTCAAACTGGTTGGATCGCAGCCGACAAGCGACATAATCCCACCCCGCCAACCATCCGGTCCGGTAAGGCCCATGGCCTCTATGACCATGTTGGCCTGGTAGCCTGTATTCCACATAGCCATCAGGGTGCAGGGCAAAAGAGCGATCAGCACTGTGGTCATGATCCGCTTCAGGTCGATGGAATCCCGGACGTGTGGGGCAATCCTGGTCGTTTGGTTTGAGCCGAAGAGGAAGGAGTCAAAGGCCTCGTAAAGGGGGTACAATCGTTCAAAACGGCTGCCCTTTTCAAAATAGCGCCCTGCCTCTTCCATGATTTTGCTTAGAAGTTTCATCTGTAAACTGTCACCTTGCTTTAAAGTGTTAGGGTGCTGACCTGCTGGACCTTATCCCCCGAGTTCGATGGCGGTCAGTACCTCACGGAGAACCGGGCCAAACTCGTTTTTGCCAGGACAGACAAAGCCACAGAGACCCAGATCATCTTCGATGAGTTCCAGGGCGCCGAGGGCCTTGGATTTTTCTGTATCGCCAACGGAAATCGACTTTAACAGCGATGTGGCAATAATATCCAAGGGCATAACCTCATCGTAAGTGCCGAGGGGATAAATAGCCCTTTTGCCGCCCCAGAGTGCTGTGTTCATAGGGAAGGTGAGGTTTTTCAAATATGCCGAGGCAAAAACCGGTCTCAGGGAAAAACGGCCCTTGCCCGGCAGCAGCCAATTAAAGATGGAACGGCCGCTTGAGTTCTCGATGACAGAGACCTGGTTGTGAAAACGACCAAGAAAGGTGAAATTTCCTGAAGCTTCCCGGCCACTCAGCACGGAGCCTGAGATAATACGCAATTCCTCAAGAGACAGTTCGCGGCGGCATAACTCTATAAGTGATGCGCCTATTCTTGTTTTTATCAGTGCTGGTTGAAAAACCCCCGAGCCGGCAAGAGCCACGACCCGTTCGGTCAACAGCTGCCCGGTCATAAACAGGTGGCCTATACCAATCACATCTTGATAGCAGATATGCCAGACTGTTTTGTTCTCGTGAACCGGATCAATGAAATGGATATGGGTAGAGGGTAGGCCCGCCGGATGGGGGCCTTGGAACGACCAGTATTCCAGCCCGTCCAACTCTTCTACTGGCAGCAAAGTATCGGCCCCGGTGCAGTAATGGATGGAGCCGGAGATCAAACGTTTCAGAATCTTCAGACCAAGTTGATACGCTGCCTGATATTCTTTGATGATGACCTGTGGGCTTGCCGCAAGAGGCGAGGAATCTGCGGCGGTAATGAACAATGAGGCGGGTTCAGTTCCGATGGCTGGGTTTTTGCCATAGGGCCGGGTCCGAAACGAAGTCCACAGCCCAGAATTGACAAGCAGGTCGCGGATGGTTTCCGGCTCCAGCTCTTCTGGCCGCTCGGCGGGTTCGAAAAAGGTGATAGCTTCTTCACCGTCCAGATCAATGATGATTGACTCGAATCTGCGTCTTTCACCCCTGTTGACTGAATGAACCGTGCCGCATCCAGGCGAGGTGAAAATAACCCCTTCGTTTTTTTTGTCGGTGAACAGTTGCTGGCCGACGGTTACCCTGTCTCCGGGTTTGACCAGCATGGTCGGCTTCATACCGACGTAATCATCACCGATAAGTGCCACCTGGCTGATCGGGTTACCCTGCCTGATTTTCTGCTCAGGACTGCCTGAAATGGGGATGTCGAGCCCCTTACTTAAAGAAATTGTCTTCATATCAGCTGAAAAAACCTGAGGTGTTGAAGTGCTGGAGGTTCTTGTCCACCATATAGGCCTCGCACCCTTTCATGGGTTCAATGAGGTCGAGGGCGTCGTTTTTGCCAAGTACCATTATTGCTGTTGCCAGTCCGTCGGCCAGTGCAACATTTGGGGCGGTGACGGTGCAACTGGCCAGTTCCGGCGGTGAAAAACCGCTCCGAGGATCAATTATGTGGTGGTTTTTCAGGTCTGGAGTAAAGGCCTGCAGGTAGTCCCCAGAGGTGGCGACCGCTTTATCGCTTACCGCAATGGTGATCAGGTCTTGTTTTTGCTGTGGTCGTGGATTTCTGAGGCCGATGCGCCAGGGAACTTTATCTTCTTTTTGGCCAGAAACCATCAGGTCACCACCTGCTTCGACATAGACGTTGTTAAAGCCAAGGCTCCTCAGGGTGGTAACACCTTGGTCAACAATATAGCCCTTGCCGATTCCATCGAGGGAGATCCCCATCCCCGCTTGAGCAAGCCTAACGCTCTTGTCGCTCAGTTGCAGATTTTCATAATTGACAAGCTTTTGGGCAGATAAAAGTAGTTGGGAATCTGGATGGTCGTTTGCACCTCTGATTCTTTCATGAAGATAAAGAAGAGGTAGGATTGTGACGTCGAAGGCTCCGGAACTCTTCCTGCTGAGATCCTGTGCCAACGTCAGGACATTCAGGATATCTTCGCCAGGATGTTCCAGGATAGAGGTTTTGTTCAGCTCAGAAAGTTCGCTGTCTGGCATGTGTCTACTTAACCGGCCTTCCAGCGTTTTCATGGTAGCGATGGTTTGGTTCAATGCTTCTTCGCAGCTGTCCTGGTCGGGACCATAGACGGTGAGATTGAGCACGGTGCCCATAATCGGCTGACTCCTTCTGGCCACCTGAATGGGTTTGGCCGAACCGAAAAGCCCAAACTTCCAACAGGCAGCAGCTGCACCTGCTACGGCCACAATCTGCAAAAATCCCCGTCGATTGAACCTGTTCGTTCCTGTTTGTTCTGTGTCCATATTCTCTATCCTTTGCGGAGATGCCAACCGGTGAAAGTATCCTGAATAACACGTTAATGATTATTATAAACAGAACCATCTTTCTGGGCAAATGTAAATACTGAATAACTTTTTCCTGAGCTGAGGAGGTGGATGGAGTGGTATGGACAAAAACTAACAAACAGTTGAAATATCCTTTTTTTGTGTTATCAGTACCATAGAGGCCCATTGTTCTGGGGAATTGACCCTATTGAAGGAGAAGAGAACGTATGGATACCACCTACCCATATGAAAAATTAGGCCTACTTTATCTTGGCCGGGAACTCGATATAGAAAGTGGCACTCCTTCAGAGCAGCCATTGTTGTATAAAAATAAGAACATGACCACCCATGGCGTTATCATCGGCATGACTGGGAGCGGAAAAACCGGG
>ERZ889078.3210-NODE-3210-length-10987-cov-12.641237_pt1 | contig 10987 bp, 8 predicted proteins | sample MGYA00521266_ERZ889078 | MGnify/ENA primary metagenome ERZ889078 (study PRJEB32303, sample SAMEA104408618) | aquatic metagenome | biome: Brackish water; feature: Pelagic; material: water | place: Baltic Sea | collected 2014-06-16T06:34:00 | depth 76,534 m ... | reverse complement strand
GAATTAGCACTAGTAAAGTTTTCAGAGTATTATGAAAAAGATAGAGATGTACTACTCTTTAGCAAGCGGGAACATGTGTCGTACTTACTCTTGTAAAATTCAATTTAATGAGACTGAATATATTTTATGTTGTGATATTCTTAATTAGTAGAATTATTTGATAATTAATTCTACTACAACAGGAAGATGGTCGGAGTAGCCCAATCCTTTATGTTGTTGTGGTTTTTTTCTACTCATTTGCCACCTAAAAATTCGTTTCTTTTGAAATAAATAGTCTGCTTTAAAAGAGTGAATAGAGCTATTTTTATATTTTATACTATTATTATCATGTAGAAGTGATTGAGAGATGAGGATGTTATCCATTGCCTCTTTTTTACCTCTATAAATGTAACTATATCTATTATTTATGTCTGTATCATACCACAGATTATAAAAACTATTTTTTTCATATTCTACATGATAACTGTCTTGTGTTTGCTCTTTAGTTGCAAGTACATCATTGATACCTGTTCGTCCATTTGTGTCGTTGAGTTTTCTACTTCTTTTAAATCTTTTATACTCTTCATAGTCGGAGTTAAAATCACCTAAAAGAACGATATTTTTTTCATATCCAAGATCTTGAACTCTTTTTCTGAGTGCTTTTGCTGAGACAATTCTTTGACTCTCTGGTCCTGATTTTGCTTTCCAATGATTGATAAAAAGATATAAATCTTGATTATTTATTTTGAATTTTGTTTCTAAAATATTTCTGTATTTATAGGAGGAAGTAACTCTTATTTCTTTTGTATAAACAAAAGGGATTTTACTCAAAATTGCTACTTTAACCGTTGTACTTTTTTGATTGGCAATTTTATAGTATTGATAGTATAAACCTTTTCTCTTAAGGGTATATCGTAAATCTTTTAGGGCTTGGAGAGATTCTACTTCTTCTAATGCAATAATATCTGCATCTATATCTTTGATAACTCTTGCAATATTTTGAAGTTTAATTTTGTAGATTTTATCATTCCAATTTGATTTAGAGTAGGGGGTAAATTCTCTATACTCATGCCCACTTCTCTTTAAATCAAAAAGATTTTCTATATTATAATTCGCTATTTTCAAGATAGTCTCTCCAAATATAATAGAGTGTAGTAGAAATAGGAGAAAAAGAAATCTCACTATCTGATGCCATTGAGTCGAAGTAGTTGGTCTGTATCTGCATCTCTACCCATAAGTTCATGAAAAAGAATTTCCATACTTTTACTTCCTCCACCATTTAAAACAATATCACGATATTTTTTAGCAGTTTGTGAGCCAAAAATTCCCTCATCTACAACAGAGTAAAAAGCATCAGCACTTAAGACTTCAGCCCATTTATAACTATAATATCCAGCAGCATAGCCACCAGCAAAAATATGTGCAAAACCATTTTGAAACTTGTTGTACTCTGGAGTCGGAACAAGTGCTGTATCTTTTCGTATCTTATTTAAAAGGTTTTGAACTTCTTGTGCTTGGTAAACTTTTGAGTGGAGTTTAAAGTCAAACATTGAAAACTCTAACTGCCTGAGCATTCCCATTGCTGAGAGAAAATTTTTACTTTTAACGAGTTTTTGTATCATTACATCTGGTAGTATCTCTTTAGTTTCATAATGTGAGGCGAAGAGTTGTAATACCTTTGGCTCATAAGCAAAATTTTCTAAAAATTGTGATGGAAATTCCACTGCATCCCACTCTACACCATTAACACCACTCACTTCATTTTCATTAACACCACTGAGCATATGATGGATTGCATGACCCATTTCATGAAACAGAGTTACTACATCATCATGGCGTAACAGAGAAGGGTTCTCATTCGTTGAAGCTGGAAAATTACAAACAATAAAAGCTGAGGCTAACTGCTCAACTCCTCGCATATCTACATGATGTGATTGCCAGTTGTTCATCCATGCACCACCCTGTTTTGATTCTCGTGCTTCTAAATCAAGGTAGAGTCGTGCTTTAAGTTTGTCTTCTACATATAAGTCATAAGCAAAAGCTTTTGCATCCCATAACTCTTCATCTACTTTTTTAAAACTTATGCCAAAGAGCCTGTTTAAAAACTCAAACATACCATTTATAACACCTCTTTGTTCAAAATAAGGTCGGTACTCTTCTTCGTCTATATCGTATTGTGCTTTTTTGAGAATTTCCGAGTAGAAAGCTGTATCAAAACTTTCTAGTTTTTTAGGAGCTATGGCTTGGAGTTCTTCTAACTCTTTATGGGCTTGGGCTTTGGAGTTATGTGTGAGCTTATCTAAAAAGCTGATAACACTCTGCTCATCTTTTGCCATTTTTGAAGCAAGAGAGTACTGAGCAAAGTTTTCAAAACCTAAAAGTTTACTCATCTCATCTTTTAAACTTAAAAGTTCATCGATTATCTCAGCATTTTGCGGTGCACGAGTTACATAAGCTTTATACAGTTCTTCTCTAATTTTTGGATTTTTACCATAAGTCATATAGGCAATGTAAGAGGGCATTTGAAGAGTGAACTTATATTTTGTTTCTCCATCTTCAACAAACTTAGCACTCTCTTTATCACTAGCTGGAATTCCATTGACATCTTTTTCATCAGTAATTATTTTTTCATAAGCATTAGTAGCATCAAGTAAATTTTGTGAAAAGTTATTTGAAAGATCACTGAGGCGAATATTAATCTCTTGGAGTCTCTCTTTAATTGTTTCATCTAAATGTGCACCACTGAGTTCAAAATGTTCTATATTTAACTTTAAGACTCTTTTCTGTTCATCATTGAGTGACTCTTTTTCATTTTCAAGAATTGTTTTATAAGCTGTATAAATCTCTAAATTTTGAGAAAGTTTTGTTGAATATTCTGTAATAATAGGTAGTGATTCTGTGTAAACTTTTTGTGTCGCTTCAGAATTATTGACTGCATTGAGATGAGAAAGTGGAGTGAAAAAAAGTTCTAATTGCTCCTCCATCATCTGCATCGGTTTTACAAAATTTGCATAAGTTTTATGCTCTTGTTGCAGTAATTCTACAACACTTGCTGTATTGATTTCTAGTCTGCTTTGTAACTCTTCTATAAAAGTCTCTAAATCACATCTAAATTTTAAAAATTTCCCCATCTCTTTTAATCCTCTTCATCTTTTTTTTGTTTTAATGCACCAAATTTATTTATTAGAATATCATCATATTTATTGGAGTATTTTATGAGCCTCTTTAGGGCAACTTTTCCCTCATCTTCAGTAAGTGAAGAATCAACGATAAGATAAGAGAGATATATACTGTTTTCATTGATAGAAAATTGTAAATATGAAAATTTAGCATTTTCTTGGAGTAGATAATCATAAGCCTTGTCAATATTCTTTTTAGGAATAGCACATAGCTTGGAATCTCCAATTATTATGCCATTGTCATAGTAGTTTATATTTATTCTCGCACTCCCTTCATCAACTCTCCATGAGGCTTGACTTCGTCTTGATAAAGTTACATTAATATTTAATTGAGTAAGGATACTCTCTAAAAGTTTTGTTGCACCAGTCGGCTTATATCCTTTTCGTCTGAGTCGTGCCACTTCAAGGTTTACCCCACATTGAGGACAGTAATCTTTTTGTATATCTATTTCATTAATAAGATTTTTACAAGAAGGACATTTGATGATGTTGTTTTTTTTCTTTTGTTTGAAGTGTTGTATAGCTTCTCGCATATAAAAATAGGGAAGAGAAAAACCAAGATTATTGGCATTTTGGATGATAAAAGTATTGATACCTATTACTTCTCCATCCTCATTTAGAAGTGGTCCACCACTATTGCCAGGGTTGATAGCAGCATCTATTTGAATATACTCTAAATCATCTTGTAATCTTGAAGCACGAGAGACAATCCCCTCTGTTGCAGTATAATTAAGTCCATAAGGATGTCCAATGGCCAAGGTGGCATCACCATCTTTTACAATCTGTTGTGTTAAAATAAGAGGTGTATTTGGTTTTTCTTCCTCATAAGGTATGAAAGCTAAATCATAATAGGGGTCATCGTAGATAACTTTGGCTATTGTCCTTTTGACCTTTTTTGCACTTATGACAACTTCTTGAAGTCCATTTACTACATGAGAGTTTGTAATAATTAAATCACCAATTATAAAACCTGTCCCACTACCGTAGGGTGTCATTATCTGTATGATATTTTCTATGTATTTATCTAAAATAAGTTGAGTATTCATTATATCTCCTCAAAGTTTAGATTTTGAATTTGTAAGAAGAAGCTATTACTAAATTCATTGAGAGAACTAAAGTTAAGTTCTTCACTAAAACTCTCTAACTCTTTATATCTGGTTTGGTAATTGTTGATGATAGTATCAATTTTACTGGTGATACTTTTTTTAGAAAAAGTTTGTGTCTCTTTATTATAAAGTACTTTATACTCTAGCTTTTCAAAAAAGTAAGGGTTTTGTACTTCAACAAGTAGATGAAAAAGTTCTCGTAAAACAGGATTTAAACCATAATTATAGAGAGTGTAAAAACTGATATAATTATAAATTGTAGGAATTATTTGATTATATCTATTGTTTTTATACCATCGAATTTTACTTAAAGATTCATTGATAAAATTAATAATATCATCATATGAGGATTTTTCAATTGGGTTGAAAGTATAGTTTGCATTGTAAAAGTTTTGTGTAAAATCTTCATAGCTGATGTTTTTTAATTTTTGAACATACTCTTTTATCTCTTCATTTTTAGCCTCAATACTAGAGTTCTCTTGTGAAAAATACTCTAAAATATTCTTGCTGAGTTTTTGATATATCATGTATTTTGGAACGAGTAGATAATCAATTTTAAAAACTAAATTGAGGTATAAAAAAGCTTGCATGGAAGCATTGTCATTTGAAGGCAGAATAAGTACTTTATTCTCTACTTCTTCTATCCATTGATGTAAAAAATCATATTTTAATTTGGCTTCTTTTTCTTCTATTGGTTCTACATGATAAATATCTTCAAGTTCTATATTTAAAAATTCACTTTTTATATGTTCTTTGTCGAAATCAGCATTTAGAGCAATTTCTCGTAATGGAAAAAAGATTTTTTGTGGACTCATAGTAATGTTATCATGATAAAGTTTTAACATAACATTTTCATCATTTGTAAAATAATATGCATATGTTAATTGATAGTTTCTCTCTAATATATAACGTTTAAGTGCTACACTTGCACTACTTTTCTTAACTATAATAGCCTCAGCATATAAATTTTCTTTTGTAATTTTTCCAGTTATTTTAGCACATCCTTGAAAAATTGTAAAATGCAATTCATCTTCAGATCTGATAAACCTAATATTATTATTTGAAGTTTCATTGCTATAGTTGATAAGGGATTGAAAAAACAGTTCATAAGCTTGTAAAATTTCTTTGTTTTCAAAAGCTTCGGATGCTTTTATAAATAGTTCTTCCTCATCTTTTGCAATATTAGCATTGATACCACGACCAAAAGTATGCTTGAGGGGTTGTGTTGTTTGAAAAAAATCTAGCCAGCTCATTGACTCACTTTATATATAGTTTACTTAAGAAGTAAATATACTAAAATAAAGTTAACAAATGTCATTATAGTGTAAGCTATTTTATAAAAGAGTAGGGGAGAACGCTCTATTAATGGAGCACTCTTGATAAAATAAGGTTTTACCTTTTGTGGATATTTTATTTCATAGGCCATTTCTGAGTAGTGTTCATATCTTTGTGTATTGTCAATGGCGATAGAACGAAGAATGACACTGTCTAACCAGTTTGGAATATTTTTATTGTAAGTACTCGGTGCTTTTGCTTGTTTAAAAGTTGGATTTTGAAAAGGTTCTATCTCCCCATAAGGGTATTTTCCAGTTAATGAGAGATAAAGAGTAATACCAATAGCAAAGATTTCAGTTGTTTCACTGATGGCTTCATTTTGAAATCTTTGGGGAGCTAAAAAGCTAGGTGTACCGGCTTGTGTATCAGATGAAAATATCTCTGTAATGCTTCCAAAATCTATAATTTTAAATTCTAAGTTATCATCGTCATCTTTAGCAATCATAATATTAGGTGGTTTTATATCACCATGAACAAGGTCATATTTGAGTAAAAATTGAGACATTTTTAAAAGTGTCGAAGCAAGTTCTACGGTATCGTCAATTGTAATCTGTTTATGAGTTAAAAAATTATCTAAATCTTCACCATTAAATTTTTGCATTACATAATAACGTCGTGTTCTGTTTTTTGGTATAACAGCTTTTGGAAAGAAGTCAGCTTTTAATCGTTTAGCATTCCAAGCTTCTTTGACAAAGAAATCCAATATATTTTCATCATCAATGGCTTCTAAAGGTGCAAATTTCACTACATATTGTTTCGTTTTTTTACTGCAAACCCATGTTCTATTATTTTGAATAAGTGATTGCTCTAAGATATAACCATCAATATTTTCACCCTTTAATAAAACTTCGGGAATAGGTAGTTGTTGCTGTTTAAGTATTTCAACTTCACTGACTTTATGTACTTCAATGATAACAGCAGTTGTATCATCAGGTAAATCATCCTCTACAATTTTTGATGCTTTTTTGACTAGGGAATGTGCTCCAAGTTGTATGCCTTTTGTTAAATGTTCTTGATTTAAAATATTATAGAGTCCATCACTACAGAGTAAAATTTTATCATCTTTTTGAATGGTGTTTTCAAAATAGTAAGGGTCTGTTCTTACATCAATACCTATAGCTTGAGTAAGAACATTTTCAAAACCAACTTCATCCATAGTATGGTCAAATGATAATTGATTTAAATTGTTTTCCCTGTAAAGATAAACACGACTGTCACCAACATTAGCTCCGTAGAGACGATTCCCATCAATAACTATTATTGTGAGTGTTGTAACAAGTTCAGAACTTTCAAAATTGATTTGGGACTCTTTGTAGAGTATGGAGTTGATAGACTCTATAAAAGTTAAAATAGATTTCTCGATACTCCATGTTTTTGGACGAATTTTAAAGTTGTTCATTAAGTAGGTTGTCACTCTTTTTGCTGCTTCTGCACCTTCGGTAGCACTTCCTACTCCATCACATACTATAGCAATAGTTAAATTACCAATAGTTTTAACATCATAAAAATCATCTCCTGTTAACTCTTTGTGTTTGGCAAGTGAGAATCCTGATGTTTTGATATTGTTTGATGGCATGATAAACCTTTACATTTAGTGTAAAGACATTATATAAGATTTTTTTGAAATTGTGTGAAGAAAATTGTTCATAAAGTAAGCATGAAGCGAAGAGAAGGGGAAAACTCTTCACTTCGTATATGAAACTTATATTTACTTGGGATATAAGATTGAAGACACTTAAATTAAAGTGTCTATCTTAAGTTTTACTTTGTAGCGAATTTATAATCTAACATTAACCAAGCGACTTGCTTGTCAGCAGTATAACCAGTAGCTTTACCAGCAGAATAAGAAGCATACTTAACAAGACCAGTTAAATTGTTAACACCAGGAACCTTATTAGCATAAAGAATATCAAACTCTGAACCTAAATCATCAGTAGTTCCTGTTGCACTTGCCATATTAGTGTCAGCCTTGAAATCATGATAAACAGCAAGAAGTTTACCCAATCCTTTAGCAGTATATCCTAAACGGATATTAGCATCTTGAAGACCACCTGATGGCAGGCTAGAAACATAAAATACATCTGCCCAACCATTGAATTTATGATTAGTACCAAGCATTGGATTAAAAGCAGTTTTACCACCAGCATCAGCACCACTAAGTACCTCATAATTAATACCAGCTAAAATACCATTGATATTAGCACCTAAATCTAAGTTAAAGTAATCAGCATCAGCCTTACCCTTAGCACTGTGTATCTCCATAGTAGCATCTTTTTGAACCGCATACTCAGCACGGTAGTCAAGTTTTGCACCAAGGTCAAGGTTACCAGTTAAAGCTAAACCATAAGTGTCATGAGCACTAGCTATCATGTAGTCATAAGCAGTAATGCTTAACTCATTCATAACTTTATAGTTTGCATGTAAAAGAACTGTATTTGTATCTTGTGTAGTTGCAACAGCAGGACCAGCAACACCTTGAAAACCATAAACCCATGCAGCAAGAACAGATAAGTTTTCAATATCATTGTTTGCAGCATAAACAGTGTCATAAGAACGCTCGTTTTGTCTCCAACCAACAGTACCAATAAATCTTTGATTATCAAGATTAACTTGTGAACGACCTACATGTAAAGCAGTTTTACCAACTTTATAATCAAGTGAAGCTTCTGAAAGCATAGCTTGTTGAGGATCTGCAATTACATCGTATAGAGTATGACCATTTCTAGTACTATTATAGTTTGTATAACCAAAGTTATTAACACTTTGAAGACCAATAGTTGCACTAAGATTTTGGATATCTAAAAGACCAGCACTAAAAACAAGATGTGTACGAGCAGTAAAAGCATTCGCAGAATCTGCACCACCATCAACATTAGCATATTCGTAACGAGGACGAATCTCACCTTTCATCTGAACATCATTTAATATATTGATTCCATCTGCACTTGCACTTACACTTAACCCACCGATAACGAGTGGCACTGTCGCCATTGAAAGTAATAATTTCTTCATTTAATAATCCTTATATGTAATATTAACCGAAATTATATCACTGATATTTATAAAAAGAATTGACATAAATCAAGAAAAACTTAATTTATTTTGATATTATTCTATTAATGCTAAATATAAAAGAGAACATTAAATTACTAGATTTTTTTAACGAGCTTGATGAGTCAGCTTTAGATGAACTCTGTAAAATGTCGGTTTTAAACACTTATCCTGATGGTTATACTCTCTATTATGAAGAGGATGTTCAAGAGAAAATATTTTTTTTAGTTGAAGGATTGATTAAAACATATAAAGTTGATAGGCAAGATAATGAGATATTTTTAAATCATGTTTATAGCAATACACTTATTTCAGAGATATCTTCGATTAATGAAAATGAGATAGCCTGCTTTGCTAATACAGAATTTATAAAAGATAGTATAGTTTTAGAGATAGACTATGCACGATTTAAAAAATCTTTTATAGAAACAAATATTTTAACTACAAAATTTATATCAGAAATATTAGCAAAAAGTAAACAACTCTATTGCATAATAGACAGAGAAGTAGTGTTTGATGCAACAGCAAAAGTGGCTTATAGCTTATATGATGACTTAGAGATGTTTAATAAACTTAAAAGACAAGAAATAGCAAGTATATTGCATATTCAACCAGCTACACTTTCGAGAATTTTAAAAAAACTAGTTCGTCAAGGGATTATAGATATAGAAACAACACAGATTAGTATCCTCCAAAAATCTGAACTTAAGAAAATTTTTAATGGGGCAAATTAAATGATTAAGCACAATATAAAAATTTCAACAAAAATTAAAATATATGGTTTCATTTTAATCTCGCTGATGATGCTTGCTATTATGGTGACGATTTACTTCAATAATAAAAATGTGAAAGATTCTCTTCTTATAAATATTGCAGGGCAACAAAGAATGTTGACACAAAAAATATCAAAAGATATATTTTACACTTTTCAAAGTCAAAGTAAAGATTATAGTGCACTTGATAAATCTATAAATAAGTTTATAGATAACTTTAAATATATTAAAAATACCGAAGAGATAAAAGATATTTTAAAATCTCCAACTTCTCAAACATCTCTACAAGTTACAAAAATAGATGTTTTATGGAAAACATTTAAACATGATGTAGATAATTTTAAAATTGCAATGAATTTAGCTAGCAACGATGTTGAGATTACAAATATGCTAAAAGATATTTATGATGAGAGTAGCATTTTATTGCGAGAGGTGAATAACCTTGTTACTATGTTAACCCTACGTAATGAGAGTAAAAACAATAATATTAAAAATTTACAGTATACTGCAGCATTATTACTTTTATTACTTATGTTTTATATAGTTGCTCAATTAAAACATATTGAAGCAAATGCACACTCCTTTATGGAATACTCTAAAAGTCTAGCTTCATCTTCAGATATATTACATATTGAACCTATTCATAGTGAAGCAGAAACAGAATTAGTAGAGATGAATGAAATAGTTCAATCGTTTGCTAATAAAATTAATAGTGCTATAGATTTTTCGAATGAAGCACTTTCTCAATCAGAACTGGCATCTTTAAAATTAGAAGAAATTGGAATTGAATTTGATAATCTGCTCAATGAACTCTCACATCATCCAGAAGCTTCACAACACTTAAGTAATAGTGAAGATATTATGATTGAATCTACAGAAGAACTTCTAAAGTCTTCAAGAAAATTACATAAATTAAAAAATGAACTTGATAAGCTCCTTGAAGGGTGTTCCCCAAAAGTGACAGATACTCTTAATTCTTAAAAAAATATATATATATTGACTTAAGTCAAATATTACAACTTAAAATGATGCTAACATACTCGTGTTAAATATTAAATCTAATAATTAGAGGAGTAAATATGTCACTTTCAAGAAGAGAGTTTCTAAAAAGTTCAGCTGCAGCTTCAGCTGCGGCAGCCATGGGTATGGCTGTACCAGCTGAGCTAGAAGCAAAAGCTACAGAAGCCGAACATGGATGGAGATGGGATAAAGCAGCTTGTCGTTTTTGTGGTACTGGTTGTGGTATCATGATGGCTACAAAAGGTGGTAAAATTGTTGCAGTTAAGGGTGACCCTGCTGCACCAGTAAACCGTGGTCTTAATTGTATTAAAGGTTATTTTAATGCAAAAATTATGTACGGGGCTGATCGTCTTACTCAGCCACTACTAAGAATAAACAATCAGGGTGTGTTTGACAAAAAAGGGCATTTTGCTCCTGTTAGTTGGGAAAGAGCCTTTGATGAAATGGAATTCAATATTCGTAAAGCTCTAAAGCATGGTGGACCTGAAGCAGTAGGTGTTTTTGCTTCTGGACAATACACTATTATGGAAGGATATGCTGCTCA
>ERZ889078.3208-NODE-3208-length-10989-cov-7.179623_pt1 | contig 10989 bp, 8 predicted proteins | sample MGYA00521266_ERZ889078 | MGnify/ENA primary metagenome ERZ889078 (study PRJEB32303, sample SAMEA104408618) | aquatic metagenome | biome: Brackish water; feature: Pelagic; material: water | place: Baltic Sea | collected 2014-06-16T06:34:00 | depth 76,534 m ... | reverse complement strand
CATCCCCATTGTACGCCACGAAGTTTTTATCCACAGGGTTGGTAAATACCGGAACAGAGGAACTCTTTATCGTTTTAATGCTACTTGTAGGAGAAGATATAAGTACCTTTGGCTCGACCATAACCCTTGAAGGTGATCCTGAAATCTCCTGATCAGCCTGCCATTTTGCAAAAAGCGTGACATCTATATTGTCTGGAACATACCATTTCTTGTTAGCAGGGTCCCATCGTGCACCGAGTGATTTTACGGTATCTTTTTGTGCGTAAGGAACATTAAGATATGTTTTAGAATTTGTCATTTTTAAGAAGGGTCAATCATATTTAATTAACGATAACAGTATTGTAATTCATCAGCCAAGTTACAAGCGACCAAGAAATATAAATATTGATTATCCCCCACTACTAATATGATAAAGACATGATGCTCTGGGATAAAAATGGTAAAATTCAGATTATTAACTCTGAACCCATAACATTTTGTCATAAAAGGGTAATAAGCTCTTTGTTATAATGTTCTTTTTATTTTCATTCATTAATTAATTATGTCTAGTTTAAAGATTCTCGTTGTTGAAGATGAAGATGCTATCAGAGGAATGTTAATGATGGTTCTTGAGCAGGCTGGCTTTTCTCCAACTGCTGCAACAGATGCTGAAGAAGCTCAGAATATACTCCATGACAATCCTCCTGACTTAATTTTGTTAGATTGGATGTTACCTGGCATTAGTGGCGTTGAATGGGCTAGACGCCTAAAGAAAGAACCCATTTATCGAGATTTACCTATCATTGTCCTAACTGCGCGCGGTGAAGAGGAAGATAAGGTAAGAGGCCTTGAAATTGGTGCTGACGATTATATGACCAAACCTTTTTCACCTAAAGAATTAGTTGCTCGTATCCACGCTGTTTTAAGAAGGAGTGGAAAAATTCTTGGTCAGGCTCAAATATGTTTAGGTGATTTAACACTGGATACAGATCAACACCGACTCAGTATTGGTGATAAACAACTGGAAGTCAGCCCTACCGAATTTCGCCTTATGCATTTTTTTATGACGCATCCTGACAAAGTATATACGCGCACTCAATTACTAGATCAAGTATGGGGGCGAAGTGTATATATTGAAGAACGTACCATTGATGTTCATATTCGCCGTTTAAGAAAAATTCTTGAAGAATATGGTCGTGATGATTTAGTGCAAACAGTTCGTGGCTTTGGCTATCGGTTTTCAATAGTAGACTAACGTCATGAATGTTTGGCATAAAGAAATAGTTACATTGCTACTGTTGTTATTAGCAGTAATAATAATAGGTGCAGTAACCGGACATTTTATCGCCTTACTGTTCTTATTGATGTTTTTCATAATAATCAAGCAAATAACTCAAATTAACCGATTTGAAAATTGGATGCGATCTGGGGGAAGAGGTAAACTTCCAAAATCAACAGGCATTTGGGAAGAAATCTATTACCATGTTTATCGCCTAAGAAAAAGCGAAAGACGCAGGAAAAAGAAGCTAAGTAACATGATTGATCAATTAAGACAATCCACTGAGGCATTACCTGATGCCGCAATTGTCTTAGGCATAAATGACGAAATTGACTGGACAAATAAAGCCGCAAGAAATATTTTTGGTCTGCAGCAAACTGATAAGGGCCAGCGTATTCCCAACCTTATCCGTTTCCCTGAATTTATTCGGTACCTTAAATCAGGCAACTATAAAGAATCTGTTACTTTACCTTCACCGACAGATAATCGAATTACTTTAGAAGTTAGGATCATACCTTATGGTGCTGGACTGCGATTACTCCTGGCTCAAGATATTTCTCAGGTAAAGAAAATGGAGCGTATGCGCAAAGATTTTGTTGCAAATGTTTCCCATGAACTAAGAACGCCCTTAACTGTGTTAAAAGGTTATCTGGAAACTTTACTGGATATGGACGATCAACACTCCCCTTTACTAACCAGCTCATTTGTCCAAATGCAAGGACAAACTGAACGTATGCAACATCTGGTTGATGATTTATTGCTATTAACTCGACTTGAAACACAACAGAAAAAAACGGAATGTGTAGACATACCTTCCTTATTGGAGCAAATCTGTAATGAAAGCGATAACCTCGATAATGCATCAGGACGAATAAAATTAAATATTGAAACAGACGCTCATATCCAAGGTGAGGAACATGAATTACGAAGTGCATTCACAAATTTGTTGGGTAATGCGCTCAAATACTCAAACATTGAATATCCTATAACAGTACGCTGGTTTCATGATACTAAATCATTAGTGCTATCGATAGAAGATCAGGGCGAAGGTATTTCAAAAAATAATATCCCCAGAGTCACCGAACGTTTTTTCCGTGTTGAAACCAAGCGTGTCAAAAAAATAAGCGGCACAGGGCTTGGCTTAGCCATCGTCAAGCATGTACTTATGCGTCACGACGCTCGTCTAAATATAACTAGTGTAGTGGGAAAGGGAAGTTGCTTTAGCTGCCATTTTCCAATTGAGCGACTATGTATTAAACAACAAAACTTATCATCAATCGCTTAATTAGATCTATGAGCCTTTGAACAGGTAATCCAAGGACAACGACTCCTACTCTTAAGTCTTGTCTTGTTATAAAGGAGATTAAATTCATTTTACCCCCCCCTTTTTTCATTTTATCATTCACTCTCGCCAAATTTTTTCCAACGTAAACGATTGGCATTAGTTACTACTGTCAAAGACGACATTGCCATTGCTGCACCGGCAATCATGGGGTTTAATAAAATGCCAAACAATGGATACAAAAAACCTGCGGCAACGGGAATACTGATAGTATTATAGAAAAACGCACCAACCAAATTTTGTTTGATATTAATGACCGTCGCTTTGGATAACTCGATCACTTCAGGTACTTTTAACAAGGAACCTTGTAAAATGACCACATCAGCACTTTCAATTGCCACATCAGTTCCTGTTCCTATTGCCAATCCAACATTTGCCTGAGCCAGTGCTGGCGCATCATTAATTCCATCACCCACCATGCCGACTATTTCACCCTGAGCTTGTAATTCTTTAATCACTGCTGCTTTGTCTTGAGGTAAAACTTGCGCTCTTACTTCTGTAATGCCTGCTTCTTTAGCGATGGCATGAGCTGTTATTTCATTATCTCCGGTTACCATTATAATCCGTAACCCTTGCTTTATCAGTTTCTGGACTGCTAGTGCCGAGTCTTTTTTAATGGGGTCAGACACTGCAATAATACCGATTACTTTATCTTCAACGGCCAGTAACATAGGTGTTTGTCCCTTTGTTGAAAGCTTTTCCAGTATATTGTTATAGCGTGAAAAAGTAATACCTTTGGCATCCATTAAAGCTTTATTACCGAAAGCCACCTTTTTTTGATTAATAAGGGCGGTAACACCAAACCCAGCTATCGCCTCAAATTGTAAAACCTTGTCGAGTGTCAGTTGCTTCTTTTCAGCGGCCAATAGAACAGCTGCTGCCAAGGGGTGTTCCGATCCAGATTCTATGGTTGCCGCTAATTGCAAAATATGATGTTCACTGACATTATCAATGGCTTCAATCGTTGATACAGTCGGTTTACCCTCAGTAACTGTGCCAGTTTTATCAAGAATTAAACAAGTCAATTTACCTGCTGTTTGTAAGGCATCGCCCTTACGGATCAAAATTCCTGATTGTGCAGCTCTACCAACCGCAACCATCACGGAAATAGGGGTTGCCAATCCCAATGCACAAGGGCACGCAATAACCAGAACAGTCATTGATGTTACAAAGGCATAGCCCAAAGAGGGTTCAGGGCCAAAAACATACCACACAAAAAAAGTTAAAACAGCTATCACCACAACGGTCGGTACAAAAACACCGGAAATTTTATCGGCAAGTCGCGCAATTTCAGGCTTACTGCTTTGTGCCTGCCTGACACTTTTTATGATTTGTGCTAGCGCGGTATCTCGTCCAATACGAGTTGCTTGAAATAAAAAACTACCCGTTTGATTCATGGTGCCTGCAACAACCTCTGAGCCGACAACCTTTTCTACCGGCATGGGTTCTCCCGTCAACATAGATTCATCCATAGTGGAATGACCTTCAAGCAAAACACCATCAACTGGGATTTTTTCTCCCGGCCTGACTCGAAGCGTTTCACCTAAACCGACTTCTTCTATAGGAATGTCGATTTCTTCTGCATTTCTAATGACACGGGCTGTTCGAGGCTGTAAACCTATTAACTGCCGGATGGCACTAGAAGTTTTTCCTCTAGCCATCGTTTCGAGGCCTGTCCCCAGATTTATAAACGCTAGTATGACGACAGCTGCTTCAAAATAGGCGTGTTTGGCCAAAGCAGGCAGGGTATCTGAATAATCTATGACTATACAAGAATATAACCAGGCAGAACCAGTCCCCAAAGCAATTAAAGTATCCATGTTGGACTGACCCAAACTTAATGATTTAATTGCACCACTATAGAAATGCCACCCTGAATAGATCAATATACTCAGCGTGATAAGCGCTATTTCAGGCCATAGCCACTTTCCCGTTGCTGAACCTATTTCCGGCAACCAATTAAAGTGCTCGGCTACCATCAAAACGATGCCAAAAATACCTGCAACAAAAGCCTTCTTCATCAGCTTGTGATAATGCAGAACCTCTTGTGCTTCTTGTTCTGCCGGATCTTCAAAACCTTCCATAACAGCTGCATCATAGCCGGCATCTTTAACTGCCTGTATCAACATCTCCGGATCAGTATGACTTTTAACAATCGCCGAGTGATCAGCAAAATTAACACTGACTGAAACCACTCCCGTAACCGCTGTCAATGCACCTTCAATAGAACTGACACATCCGGCGCAACGCATCCCTAAAATCGATAGTCGTGTCTCAATTATTTCTTCAGTACTCATAACCATTCACCCAAGCCGTATTTTTATAATTTAGTCGCTATTAACACTATAACCCGCCTCAGTGATAGCCGGTTTTAAAATGGCTAATGTGGTTTTCTCATTATCAAAAACAATAGTGACCTGATTACTTTTAAATGATGCATTAACAGATACCACCCCTTCAATTTTACTTAGTTTTGTTGACACATTAGTCTCACAACCGCCACATTTCATTGACATAACAGATAGAATTACCGATTCAATCATTTTCTACTCCCTAATTTGAACATAGCCTATATTTATATCATATTCGACTTGGAGTCGATAATCATGATACAACTTGTTCCATAAAGATATACCGCTATATTACTTAACAGCAAACTTTTCTGATCGCACATTGATAAACAGATTCGTTTCTTTGTAAGATAGTTATTTTATTAACTTGTAAACAATAACTTATGCAATTAAATACCATTACTAACCAAACTATTGCGCTGGCCGGGATTGCTCAGACAGCTGCATTAGTACAACAACTCGCAACCAAGGGGACTGCTGATCCAATAGCACTTGAAACCAGCATTGCCAGTATCTTAAAAATTGACTCGGATAGTGTGATCGATATTTATGGCAGTCTGGAAGGCTTGAAGTTGGGTTTAACGCAACTCAATCAGCAAATGACAGGCTATAAAATAGAGAATCCAGAGCAAGCACGTTATTCAGCCTCAATCGTTTTTCTTGAACATCAATTAGCCGACCGGAAAGATTTACTTAATTCTATACAAATTGGCATCACCAAAGCGCAAGCACAAAGTGAACATTTCGGATTGTTACATGAAAATATATTTGCAAATCTCGGAGAGATTTATCAAAACACTATAAGTACTCTTCAACCAAGAATCATGATAAATGGTGATCAGGATTATTTATCAAGGACCGAGACAGCCAATAAAATACGCGCTTGTTTATTGGCGGGTATTCGTTCAGCTATTTTATGGCGACAATGTGGAGGCACGCGTTGGAAATTTATTTTTTATCGCAAAAAAATACAAGCTGAACTACAGATTTTGCTTAAACAGGTCTGAGTATAAAGCTGATAATTATCAATCATAACTTACTTAAATAAATTATGAAAAAGTTAATCAAATGCTGTTTTCTAAAAAATAAATTCTACTTTCTTTATAACTATTGGCTTTTCTGATTGTTTGAAAGTATCTAGGTATTCGCCTATCCGAGCATTACAATGGCAGGAACTTTACAAACTGTTTGACTTTAAACATGATTCTCAAACGAACAATCTTATTAATAATACTTATTTCTTCACTCACAAGCCTTGCCGTTTTTATTGCGCCAAGATTGCAAGAGCAAGCGAATATTACTCCACCCCAGACCGTCTACGCCGACTCAAAAGATAATAATAGTATTGTTATACCCTGCCCTAATGAACATCCAGAATGGCGTGTAGCTCAAGTTATTGATAGCGTGACCATAGAAGCCGCACCCGCCTGTGAACCTGATAACCCTTATGACATTGCAACGTCAGTTAAAGGAACAAATAATGTGTCAATGGCCACTTTGATGCAAACCAATCTGGCTCAAGATGCGCTAACCATGACTGATGATCTTGATCATGATGGTGATCCGGACGTTATTCACATTAAACTTGAAGTTATTGAGCTTAACGGAGGGACTCCCGATGGTAATTTTTTAATCAACACCTTTGATATTGCCCCTGGCATTCAACCGGGACTTTGGGTTTATGCACCAAAATCACGAGGCATGGCACTTAAAAACTTTAACTCGGTAGTCGCTAACCCAATGTTAAGAGCTCCCTCCCCTGTTATTCGTGTTGAACAAGGCGACAAAGTTTACATCACTTTGGAAAACACCCATTATTTACCCCATACCATTCATCTGCATGGCGTCGATCATCCTTGGCTGACATCAAAAGGTGAAGATAATGACGGTATGGAGGAGCATGCCGTATTTCCTGGGAAAAGTCATACCTATGAAATCAAGCCAAGACATGCCGGCACTATGCTTTATCATTGCCATGTACAAACAGCACAGCATTTTATGATGGGTTTAGCTGGTATGTTTATTGTCGAAGAAAATCAGCCCAATAATTGGTTACAAACTTTCAATATCGGTGCAGGACAGGTTCGACATCCATCGTCTACAGTGAAAAATTCTTATAGCCAAGAATATGATTTACATTATCAATCTGTAGATAAAAAACTGGCAAAGATCATTCAAGATGCTAATGACCCCAGATTGGTGGCAGAACATATGAGTCGTGACTACAACATGACTGAATCATTTGAAAACTACTTCTTACTTAACGGACATTCTTTCCCTTACACCTTGCGTGATGCAATGATAATTGCTTCTGACAATGAAGATATTAAGTTACATGTCGCCAACTTACAACGCTCAGCAGTTGCAATCCATATCCACGGCCATAAAGCCACCATTACTGCTTTAGATGGTGTTGACCAACCAACTGCCATACAAATAACGCGTGATGTTTTTGATATCGCTCCAGCTCAACGCACTGACTTACATCTGCTAACCAAAAATGATGGTTTACATAGTTATGGGCCTGGTTTGTGGATGTTTCATGACCATACAGCCACAGGCACTACAACAGATGGCTTAGAGCCCGGAGGCAATATGGCAATCCTTGCTTATAAACAGCTACTTGATGAGCAGGGCATGCCCAAAATGCATGATGAATTATTCGATCAGATATTTAATAAGAACTACTATGCCAAAAAGATGGCTATTTGGGGTGAAGGTACATTTGCACCATTATTAGGTGATGCCGGCTTACTTACACCCAATTATTCACGAGTCATTTTGTTTGGTCTAACGATAGGTTTAATTATTGGCCTGCTTCTTTTAGTTGTCCTGGCTTATAAACGGAACCAAAAACAATGAAGGCATTATTATTAGTTCTTAGCCTACTTGGAGCCAGTCACCCAGCATCCGCAATGAATCATGGCGGCATGATGATGGATGAAAAGGGCATGATCATGAATGCCAACAATGACAAACTTCCCAGTGACTGCCAAAAAATATCTGAAAATGTTGATATAACTATTCATGCCGGGCAAAAACACGCCTTTAAATTTACCGGCAAAATGTTTGCCTTTGATAATCAGGAATGGAATGTTAAACCCTGCGCCAAAATCAACATTACTTTTATAAACGATGACCAGATACGCCATCAACTAATGATTCATGGTTTACCGGGATACTTATATCCAGAAGGAATGTTTCATCTTGAACTCAACGGCGAGGGTCAACTACAGGCATCTTTGATTATGCCCAGTCAAAAGAAAACCTATCTTGTTCATTGTGAATTACCACAACACATGGAAAAAGGCATGAAAGCCCAGTTAAAAGTCGATGGGGGTGATGGCGACTTACCTAGTATTCCAGGTCTCACCAAACCGATAAAGGCAGATACTTATTACGTTAATTGGACACAGTTAAGCCTATCTGTGTTAGTGTTCAGCGCCTTATTAGGATGTGCTATCCCATTTTTTATCATCCTTAATAGCACTCGTATTAAAGACTTTTACACCCAAATGCTTAATAAAATCAATTCTAAAAAATGTGCAGAAAAGACTAAAGTGTCAACGCTTCCAGATCAAGACAACAGCTGTAAATAGCTTTCCACTAACACTACTCTCACAACAAACTTGGCTTTAATTATTATTATGAAAAATTCACTTGTCTTCAGAATATTAGTATTTACTTTTTTATCCCAAGTGGCTCAAGCTGAAGACATTGGATGCATAACGACTACCTGGAAACTAATCGGCTCAAACCACAAGATTTGCGTACAAGCCTTTGATGACCCTAAAGTACAAGGGGTTTCTTGCCATATTAGCCAAGCCAAAACCGGTGGTATTGCTGGTGCATTTGGTGTTGCAGAAGACCCTTCTCAATTTTCCATAGCCTGCCGACAAATCGGTCCCATTATTATCAATGAAAAATTACCTCAAGAAGAAACTGCCTTCACAGAGGGTACCTCGTTATTTTTTAAAGAAACTAAAGTTAGCAGAATGTTTGACGAAAAACGCAACACACTGATCTATGTTGCGATTAGTAGAAAACTTATTGAAGGTGCCCCCGCAAATAGTATTTCGACGGTGCCGATCATGCCTTGGGTCACAAAATAACAGATTGGTATCAGAAAATGCGTAGGCAAAGGCCGACAAAATTTATTTATTGGCGCGATGATAAATAATTTCTGTAACTACCGCTGGATCAGCAAGTGTAGAAATATCACCCAGATTATCGAGTTCATTAGCAGCAACTTTACGTAAAATACGACGCATAATTTTACCTGAACGCGTTTTTGGCAAACCAGGTGCCCATTGAATAATATCGGGATTGGCAATGGCTCCTATCTCTTTTCTTACTAAATCAATCAGCTCTTTACGTAGTAGTTCAGAAGGTTCTACACCATTATTTAATGTCACATAAGCATAAATCCCCTGCCCTTTTATGTCGTGTGGATAACCTACAACAGCCGCTTCAGCAACCAGTTCGTGCAGCACTAATGCACTTTCAATTTCTGCTGTACCCATACGATGTCCTGATACATTAATCACATCATCGACACGACCCGTTATCCAAAAATACCCATCTTCATCACGACGGGCACCATCACCGGTAAAATAATATCCAGGATAATTTTTAAAGTAGGTATCTATAAAACGTTGATGATCGCCATATATTGATGTTGATTGCCCTGGCCAAGAACTACTGATCACTAAAATTCCCTCAGCAACACCCTCCATAACATTACCCTGAGCATCCATGATTTCTGGTTTAATACCAAAAAAGGGCAATGTTGCCGAACCAGGTTTTAAGGCAGTTACTCCAGGTAAAGGGGTGATTAAAATACCACCTGTCTCAGTTTGCCACCATGTATCCATAATTGGACAACGACTCTCACCCACAACATGATAATACCATTCCCAAGCTTCGGGATTAATAGGTTCTCCAACACTACCTAAAATGCGCAAAGTACTCCGATCAGTGCGCATCACATAGTCATTTCCATACGCCATTAATGCCCTGATAGCCGTTGGTGCGGTATAAAAAATATTGACCTGATGTTTATCGATAATACGCCAGAAACGATCCGCTTCCGGATAAGTAGGTACACCTTCAAACATTAATGTAGTTGCACCATTACACAATGGCCCATAAATCATGTAAGAATGACCGGTAATCCAACCAATATCTGCAGTACACCAATAGATATCACCGTCTTGATAATTAAAAACATGCTTATGCGTTATCGCAGCATATAACAAATAACCACCCGTGGTATGTAAAATACCTTTAGGTTTACCGGTTGACCCTGAAGTATATAAAATAAACAATGGGTCTTCAGCTGCCATTTCAACTGGCAGACAAATCTCTGATGCTAGCAACATAGCCTGGTGATACCAAATATCCCTAGACTCATCCCAAGCCACTGTATTCCCTGTGTTCTTTATAACAATTACTTTTTTTATCTCAGGGCAGGATTCCACCGCGATATCAACATTGGCTTTAATTGCTAACGTTTTACCACCCCGATAACCCTCGTCGGCACAAACCACATAATGACAATCTGAATCTAGTATACGATCTTTTAAGGCTTCTGCAGAAAACCCTCCAAAAACAATTGAATGCACTGCACCAATACGTGTGCAAGCTAACATTACTGTTGCCGCTTCGCTGATCATGGGCAAATAAATACAAACACGATCACCTTTTTTAACACCTTGCGATATCAAAACATTAGCAAACTTACAAACCTCTTTATGTAATTCCCGATAAGTGATTTTATTATCCTGAGACGGATCATCCCCTTCCCAAATAATAGCCACCTGATCACCTCGGGATTCAAGATGTCGATCAATACAATTCACACTAACATTAAGTGTGCCACCTTCAAACCAACGAATGTGGCCAGTTTGATAATCATAATTCATGACGGCATCCCAAGGCTCAATCCAGTCTAAAAACAGTTTTGCCTGCTCTGCCCAAAAAGCTTCCGGATTATCAATTGAGTCTTGGTACATACTTCGATAGGACTCGATGTTACT
>ERZ889078.3207-NODE-3207-length-10995-cov-6.228702_pt1 | contig 10995 bp, 11 predicted proteins | sample MGYA00521266_ERZ889078 | MGnify/ENA primary metagenome ERZ889078 (study PRJEB32303, sample SAMEA104408618) | aquatic metagenome | biome: Brackish water; feature: Pelagic; material: water | place: Baltic Sea | collected 2014-06-16T06:34:00 | depth 76,534 m ... | reverse complement strand
AGAGGGTCACCATGCCTAGCCAAAGAAAAATCAACCAGAGCAGCTCTTTCTGGAGGAGTCCGGTGCCAGGTCAACTAGGGTGACCTCCTTTCCATGCTTCCATTCGCTTACTTGGTCCATCTGGATGCGACTTTCCCGTTTCCATTTGGGAAACATAGGTTTTCCGCCTTAGGCTCTCTCGGCCACCCAGGGGGGAGGCGCAGCGGAGCCGTGATTTCGCTAAACTCGCCTTTCCCCCAGACCCAAAGACACCCTCGATGAACACCTGGATCGCACTCTTCCGCGGCATCAATGTCGGTGGCAAGAGTCTATTGCCCATGGCCAAGCTGAAAAGCGGTCTCGAAACACTGCAACTCAGCAACGTGCGCACTTACATCCAAAGTGGCAACGTCGCTTTCGAATCAACGTCAAAGTCGGCGGCCGCACTTGGTAAAAAGATCTCCCTATTGGTTGAGGCCCAGCACGGATTCCGTCCGCAAATCCTTCTCCTCACCCGAGCCGATTTACTCGCCGCCGTCGACTCCAATCCTTTCCCGCAGGCCACATCCGATCCGAAGACGCTCCACCTCTTCTTTCTCGCCGAGCGGGCCCTGACTCCCGACTTTAGGGCTCTCGACGCCAAGAAAAGCCCAACCGAAAGTCACCACCTAACGGACAGAGTCTTCTACCTTCACGCTCCGGATGGAGTCGGCCGCTCTAAGCTGGCTTCAACCGCAGAAAGGCACCTCGGCGTCATCACCACCGCCCGAAATTACCGAACGGTTGAACGCATTCTGGGGATGGTGGCCTCCTCCTGAGTTTTCCGACAGCTAGACCTTTACAGGATCGCCTCCCACCGCACCTTCGCTCCACCTTTCCAAACGTCTCCGACACAACAAGCCATGCCCTACGTCAACGTGCAGATTCTCCCGGGTGCAACACGCGCTCAAAAATCCCAGATCGTCGCGGACATCACGCAGTCCCTCGTTCGCGAGCTCGGAAAAAATCCGGAGCACATTCATATCGTCATCCAGGAGATCGAGGAGGAGAACTGGGGCTTCGGCGGAATGCTAACGGACGATTGGAAGAAAAAGCAGGCCTCCAAACCAAGTAGCAAGCCAGCTCCTCGGTAAGCACAGAGCTGGGCTTCCCCCCTAGCTCCTCACCCGAACAATATGTCTAGACAAACGATCCCCGGGCGCGACCTTATCCTCGTTTTGATTTTGGTCTTGCTCCTCATGTCCGGTGGCTTCACCTATCTCTATGTACAGCAGTTCGGCACGGGCCAGCTGCCTTCTCAATCCGTTCGCTTCTTCTTCACCTGTCTGATTTGCTGGTTTCTGTACAAGGGGCACTCGTGGGCCCGCTGGCTTTTGGTGCTCCTTCTGAGCATCGGGGTCTTCATCGGAGTCTTCGGGAGCTCTGCGGCCGACCCCACAACAATGACCTTTGTGTTGGTTGCCATCTACAGCGGGATCGTGCTCTCCCTGTCGTTTGCGCCCCATATGAAGGGCTACTTCACAACGAAGGGGCGTGGGGAGACGGCCCCACCCCGGCGTGAGAAGTCTGCCGGAGAACCCAAAAAACGCGCTTGATTCAGGGCACTTTCGCAAGGTCTGCAAAGCCTGGTGATTCTGCCTGTTGGCAAACCGTAGAATGACGACATGCCCAACACGATTTATCTCGCGGACAACCTAGACGTTCTCCGGAAGTTGCCCGCCGGATCGATCGATCTCATCTACATCGATCCTCCATTCAATACCGGGAAGCGCCAAGACCGAAGACGTGTAAAGACGATCCAAGATGAGGAGGCGGGCGACAGAACCGGCTTTCAAGGTAAACGTTATCGCACGATTGACCTTGGCGTTTCCGGCTACGAGGACAGCTTCGATGACTTCATGGCGTTCCTTATCCCTCGGCTCGAAGAGGCCCATCGGGTTTTAAAAGCCGAGGGGAGCTTCTTCCTCCACATCGACTATCGCGAGGTGCACTACTGCAAGGTGGCCCTCGATCAGATCTTCGGGCGGGACTGCTTTCAGAATGAGATCATCTGGGCCTACGACTACGGCGGCCGCTCGAAGTCAAAGTGGTCGGCGAAACACGACAACATCCTGTGGTACACGCGCGATCCGAAGAAGTTCACCTTCAACTTCGACGCCATGGATCGCATCCCCTACATGGCGCCGGGTCTTGTGGGAAAAGAGAAGGCCGCCCTCGGTAAAACGCCAACCGATGTCTGGTGGCACACGATCGTCAGTCCCAACGGGAGAGAGAAAAACGGCTACTCCACACAAAAACCCCTGGGTGTGCTCGACCGCATCATCAAGGTGCACTCGAATCCGGGCGACATGGTTTTAGACTTCTTTGCGGGCAGTGGGACGACGGGAGAGTCGGCAGCACGTAACGGGCGCGACTTTATGCTGGTCGACCGCAACCCTGAGGCGATCGAGGTGATGTCCAAAAGGCTCGCCGAGTTCGAACCTGTCTTTATTGGAGTCGATCCCTCTGAATCATTGCATAAATGATCTCCCCTGCGGAATGTCGCTCCGGCTCAAGCGGGAATCCGACCTTAGCGCTATTGCCGAGCCTCCCCATTCCGCTAAATTGCACTCTTCGGCCCACCTCTAAAAATGAATGACGTTGTAAGCCTCTGGCCCTCTGACCTCGACGAAGCGCTTGCGGATCGTCGAGACTCCAAGACAATCCTTGCTGAGCAGGCCGCGCTCCTAGCTTTGGTTAGCGCAGGCGACATCACTGCCGAGGTCGTCCAGTCGGAAGCCGAAGACTCGCCCGGCGGTTCGGTGAGCCGCAAGTTTCAGCTCAACCTGCTCTCTCGAGATGGCTACACGCACGAACTTCTCTCCGTATTTGTCGATTGCGATCTCCCCTACCCTTGCGACCTTGTTTTCGAGAATGAGGTCCATCTGTGTGCGACTCCCTCGGGACTCGTCTCCGCGCTGGGCAAGGTCCTAACAGGCGACTCGACGAAAAGCCTCCTCCTCGCTTTGGCCGTCCGCTCCAACACCGTAACTGCAAATTAGCGACTTGCCCCAACTCCCAATTCACCGACAAGCCGAGTCTTCACCCCCTGCGAACCGACGTACGACTGTGCGTCGGCGACTTCGACTTTGAACACGCACCTTAGGGCCGCCGCTACCCTTGGCGACGATGCGATTGAGCTCCGCGCGGTCAAACGCACTGTCCAGGAGCCACGGCTTTGGGTCTCGCGGGAAGCCCTCCCCGCAACTTTTCGAGAGCGACTTCTCGCGGCGGGTGCGACGATTGAGGACGGGGAGTGCGGGTCCACGCGGATCGCGCCTCCAACATCCTCTTCAGGCGTTACGTTTTGGACTAGTGCGGACCCCCTAGCCGGGGACTTGCTGGGTGCCGCATGGGCGGGCTCGGAACACGGGGATGCGAGGTTCGCCGAGCAGCACGGAAGTGTGACTCCCATCCTTATGGGCATCTTGAATGCCACGCCGGACAGCTTTTCCGATGGGGGCGCGCACGCTACTGCCGCTGCCGCAATTGCGCGTGGACACGTCCTTGTTGCCGAAGGGGCGACTTGGATTGACGTCGGCGGGGAGTCGACGCGCCCCGGCGCCTCGGAGGTCTCTGCAAATGACGAGATCGAGCGGGTTGTGCCGGTGATCGAGGCCCTGGCTGCCGCGGGCGCGCGCATCAGCATCGATACGCGCAAGGCGTCTGTAGCGAGCGCTGCCCTCGCAGCAGGTGCAACCCTTGTCAACGATGTCTCGGGAGGCCTCTTTGACCCTCAGATCTTACAGGTGGCCGCCCACGCGAACGCTATGTACTGTGCGATGCACATGCGCGGGACTCCCGGAACGATGCAGCAGCAAACCGACTATGGGGACACGGTCCTCGACGTTGTGCAGGCGCTGCGACTTCGCGCGCGGGCCGCAGTCGATGCTGGGATATCGCCTGAGCGCCTTTGGCTGGATCCAGGGATCGGCTTCGCAAAGAAGTTGGAGCACAACTTGGCCATCCTGCGTGAGCTCGACGTGCTTGCCTGCTTGGGATTTCCGCTTCTCGTTGGAGTGTCCCGCAAAAAGATGATCGGTGAGCTCAGCGGTGTTGTGGCGCCACGCGAACGAGTGGCCGGAAGCCTAGCGGGACTTGCCCTCGCCGTTGCCGGTGGCGCACATATTTTGCGCGTCCACGACGTGCGGGAAAGCCGCGAGGCGCTCGCCGTCGCCGCTGCGATCTCAGGGCGCGCCTAGAACTCGCCGCAGAATCGAGCAGTCCGTGTATTTGTCCGGTGAGCCAAGGGCACTCTCGGTGTATCCTTGGGCACTATGGACACACTTGGCTGGTCTCTACAGATTCTGATCTTGACCCTTGGGATCTACTTGTTCTTGCGCTTCTTGCGCACGACACAGGGCGGCCGTATTGTGCGCGGACTTGCGATCGGTGTCCCGGTCATCATCGTCACGATTTGGGGAACGGCAACCTACTTGCAGCTTGCCGAGCTGCAGTTCATCCTTCAAAACGTCGGTGGCTATGCGGTGGTCTTCATCGCGATCCTCTTTCAAGAGGAGCTTCGCCGAGGCATGGCCCAGTTTGGAGAGAACCCCCTCGTCAACCGGTTTGTCACCTCGTTTGAGACCGACGTACTTAAGGAAGTCTCCAGTGCAGCGGTGGCGATGGCAACGAAACAGGAGTCGCACGGCTCTTTCACGCGCATCAAACCGCATGGCGCACTAATCGTTTTCGAGCGCGAGAGCTCTCTCCGGAGCTACATCAACGGCGGGCGGCGCGTCGACGCCCTTGTCAGTCGCGACTTTTTGGAGTCCATCTTCCAGCCGAAAAGCCCCCTACACGACGGCGCTGTCATCTTGCGCAAGGATCGCGTGGCCGCGGTCTCCTGTATGTTGCCGCTGACCCAAAACCTGTCGATCTCCAAAACGACGGGGACGCGACACCGCGCAGCGATTGGCCTCTCGGAGGAAACCGATGCCGTCACTCTGGTCGTTTCGGAAGAGACCGGCAAGATTTCAATCGCCACAGCAGGAGAGCTCCGCCAGGTCGCCCAGGCTGACTTGGAGCAAGAGCTCCGCAAGTCACTTGGCGCGAACATCACGGAGAAACGCGAGAGTTTTGGCGAGCGTGCGGCAAAGTTCCTGCGCGAGGATTTGGCGTGGTTTGTCGGCTCCGTCCTGCTCGCACTCTCCATCCTCTTTATCGCTCAAGGAAGCATTAGCGAGCCACGTCGATTTAGCTTATCCGTAGTTGAGTCCGTCGCGGGAGGAGCGACCCCATCCCAGCCCGGAACCCTAACCGTAGCGCTCCCCGGACCTCGCTATCACCTTGTTGCCCCTGAGAGTACCCGCAGCTTTTCGGTGATTGCCACTGGGCCGATTGGAAAGCTCGATGCATTAGGAGTCAGCCTAGTGGGAACGTTCTCGCTTAGCGACGGAGAGGGTCTCGAGCGCACGGTTAACATCGACGACATCCACTGGCAGACAACCCCGCCGATTGGCGTTGATCTCGAGTTTGAAGGCGGAGACGCACCTAGGCTAGAAGCCGTCCGCTACGACAATATGACGATCACGCTCACCCCGGCGCACGTCGTCGTCGACGCCACCAAGCTGGACAAACACTTCGAGCTGGCGGAGAAAATGGCTACCTTTGACGTGAGCTCCGTCGAGATCACCGGGCCACCGAGTGTCATCGCCGAGCTGAAAGCCGATCCGTCCCAATTCAAACTGCAAAGCATTCATCTCACAGATGCGGACTTCAGCGATCGTGTCGCCAACCTTCGACTGCACGAGGACTTGACGTCGCGAGGGTGCTCACTTCTGCACGGTTTGCCTATTGCAACAACGGTTGCCATCGTTCCTGTTGCCAATACGCTGACCACCTTCGTCGAGAAGGAGATCGCCCTCAGCTTGTTTAGTGAGGTCGACCGGCCGCGACTCGAGCATTGGAAGATCAAGGACTCCCGAGTCGACTTCCGGATTGTCACACGGGGTATTTTGCCCTCGGAAGTGGATAGCCTGAACTACGAAGGACAGGAGCGCGACATCTTGGAATACGTCCGGGAAAACCTGCGCGTGTTTGTCGACATCGCGGCGCAGCCTGAAGACGAGGAAGGCGCTAGAATCCCGATTGAGTGGGTCTTCAAAGATCCCAACTGGCGCCGCTTCCTTGGCAAGGAAGGCCCCGAGTTCGATCGAGCCAGTCTCGAAGTCGAGCTCACCTCTGAAGAACCGACCGTCTCGCTAGTCCGAGTTCCAACTCCCGCTGGCCTCTAAATCCGCTCTCTCCTCGACACGAATATCATGGGCTCTCTATTTGGTACTGACGGAATCCGCGGGCGCGCCGGCGAGGGTTGGCTGTCCACAGGCGCTGCGCGTCTAATCGGACTCACTTTGGGACGCGATCTCGATCTCGCGCTTGAAAAGCCCGAGGGCGCTCCCCACCGCGCTGTGTTGGGCCACGATGGACGGCGGTCCGGCCCGGAGCTGCAAGCAGCCTTTGCCGAGGGTCTTCGCGAGGCTGGCTATGAATGCGTCAGCGCGGGCCTCATCACGACTCCAGGCCTTGCGATTATCGGACGGCTGGACAGCTACGATTTGGCTGTGATGATTAGCGCCTCACACAACCCGGCCAGAGATAACGGGATAAAGATTTTTGGGCCCGGTGGTGAAAAACTAGCGGACGAGGTCGAAGAGCAAATCGAGATGCACCTGCTCGCGGCAGGCCTTCCCGAAGCCCCCTGCGAGGCAGCGCCGATGGTCACGGACTTCACCCTTGAAGAGTCGTACATCGCCTTCCTTGTCAAGGCATCAGGCGGCCTGAGCCTGGCAGGGCTTGACATCGTGCTCGACTGCGCCAATGGCGGCGGCAGCCGGATTGCACCCAAGGTGCTCGGTCGTCTAGGAGCGCGCGTCCACACGATCGCAGCCGAGCCAGATGGAGACAATATCAACAAGGACTGTGGAGCCACGCACCTGGAGTACTTGCAGAGTGAAGTGCGCCGCCAAGGCACCGGGATTGGCATCGCACTCGATGGCGACGGGGACCGCTGCATGCTCATCGATGAGAACGGTGGAGTGATCCACGGGGATGGGGTCATGACCATGCTCTCTCGTTACGCCATGCGGAACAACAAGTGGGCCGACCCGCGTATCGTCGCGACGGTGATGAGCAACAAGGGCCTCCACCGCGCCCTGCGCGATGTTGGGGTTGGTGTCTTGACGGTGGGTGTCGGTGATCGCAGTGTCGTTGCCGGACTCAAGGCGGAGAACCTTCCTTTGGGCGGCGAACAGTCTGGACACATCGTCTTCGGCTCGGACTTGTTCCATATCGGCGATGGCACCTACACCGCGTTACGCGTGCTGGAAGTCTTGCGCTCGTCGCAACTTCCCCTGTCGGAGCTCGCCGCGCCCTATCAACCTTATCCCCAGGTGTTGCTGAATATCCCGGTCACGTCGAAGCCTCCCTTTGCAAGTATCCCAGGCCTGCAAGACGCCGCCAAGAAGGTCGAGTCGGAGCTTGGTGAGGACGGCCGCGTCCTGCTCCGTTATTCCGGAACAGAGTCCCTGGCGCGTGTCATGGTCGAGGGTCCAAGTGCGACCCTAATCGAAGAGCACGCCCACATGTTGGCCGGACTATTCATTCGCCAGATTGGCGTAAACTAGCCCTAATTCCGTGATTGCTGCCGCTTTCGAGACCTCTACCCGCGATGCAAGTGTCGCGCTTTCTATCCCAAGTTCCGGTGGACAAAAAATCCTGACGGGCACCTTGGACGAGGGGCGAGCGCACGCCTCGGACCTACTTCCCATCCTGGCAAGCCTGCTCGATGAGAACGGCCTTCGTGCCGCAGACCTTGACGCCGTCCTGGTTGGGATCGGTCCCGGCAGCTACACCGGCTTGCGGGTGAGTGTGGCGACGGCGCTAGGTTTGTCCTTGGGCGAGGTGGAGAGCAAGACACCCGACCTGTTGGGCGTCCCCTCCTGTGAAGCGCTCCTTGCGGACACCCTGCTTCCTGGCGAGGCCGGCTTGTGGCTACAGGATGCCCGCTCTGGCGGCTTCTATATAGCAGCCGCGAGCAAAGATACTGAGGGACTGTTCGCGCTCACCACTCAGCCCGCCGTTGTTGATCTCACCGGTGTTCAAAAGTTTGTGGCAGACTCGAACGGGGGACGCCTGCTAGGCGACGCCGCGACTGCTGCAACCCTGCAAAAGCTCGGGATCGAAGCGAAGCTCGAGCTGCTGATCCCAACAGCAGCTGCAATCTTGCGCTTAGGCCTGCCGCGGCTAGAAGCCTGCGGCCCCACGCCGCCCGGTGAACTGGCGCCACTTTACCTGCGCCCGTTCGCCGTCAAAGTCAGGAAGCGCTAGGCGAGCGCGTCCGCCAGCTCGGTGGTGTCGGTAAAGGCAAACCAGATCAAACGCTGGATCGACTCGTCCCCACACTGGGGATTCCACGCGACAGCTTCAGCGGCAGCTAAGGTTCGCATTTCCGCTAGATGCGCTTCCGCTTCTCGGAAGTAGCGCGCACGCTCCACAGCGATTTGATCATCATTGAGGGGCGCCTCGTGGTCGCCTGCCGCAAAGCAAGCGGCCGTTTCAGTCAAAGACTTGACGCTAAGCTCAAACGGAGCCGCGGTGTCCATATCGAGGCGCATGTGTGTCCAAACGCCATTGCTCCAGTCGAAGCGATAGGCCGGCACAAATTCTTTGCCGTGAGTCGCTACAAACTCCACTGCGGAGAGCACGAACTCAAGGTCCTCTTCTGAGGCGTAATAAGGTAGAGACAAGCGGACCCAGCCCGGCTTCATTCCGGTCAAACCGCGTCCGACCACACCGCGGTAAGCTTCGGAGGTCTCGGCGTCAATATCGAGTAATGTGTGCCCGTAGGGGCCCGCACACGCGCATCCCGACCTGCTCTGCACACCAAAGAGGTGATCGAGTAGTCCCGACGCATAGTCGTGGTGCAACCCTTCAAAGATGATCGAGATGATCGCAAGGCGCGGAGCATCTTTCGGTCCGAGCACTCGAATGTTCGGGTGGCTATCGAGGCGCTTTACAGCAGCAGCAGCCAGGACGACCTCGTGGTCGAGGATCGTTTGCGCACCAACCATATCCTTTACTAGGAAGGCAGCGCCTGCGCGCAGGTCCCCCATGATTGCAGGGGTGCCACCCTCTTCCCTCTCGTCCAGGTGGGTGACGTAGTCGACAGACTCGTAGGAGACCGCACCGACATAGTCCACCGTTCCGCCACCGGGCAACGCCGGGGTTCGCGAAACAAAGAAGTCCTTGTGGGCGACCAAGACGCCTGAGCCTCCAGGACCTCCTAAAAACTTGTGTGTGGAGAGAACAACAGCATCGATGCACTCCGCTGGATCGCTCACCACCATTTCAATGGGGACGTAGGGGCCAGCCGCGGCGTAATCGAATATCGCCTTTGCCCCACCGTTGTGTAGCGTGCGGCAGATGCCTCGAACATCCGCGAGGATTCCCGTCACGTTGGAAGCGGCGGAGAACGAGCCCAACTTCAGCGGGCGATCCTTGTACTCTTCCAATTTACTGGCGAGTACGTCTAGGTCGACCGCACCACACTCGCGCGGTGGGATTTCGACCACGTCGGCGATCGACTCGAGCCAAGGCAGGTAATTCGAGTGGTGCTCGTAGGGACCGACAAACACGATCGGTCGCTCGTTTTTCGGGATGTACTGGGCCAGGTTGTAACGCCGCTGGAGTGGCTCCGGAATGGCGAGACCTAGGATGCCAACGATCTTATTGATGGCGGCGGTTGCCCCTGCACCACAGAACACGGTGACGTAATCCCCGTCGGCTCCGACACTGCGGCGAACAACCTCGCGGGACTTCTCGCGAAGCTCCGTCAGGATCCGACCGGTGGACGAGACAGCCGTGTGAGTGTTCGCGTAGAAGGGTCGCACATTGCGGAACCAAGCCTCGACGAAGTGCAGATAGCGCCCCGAAGCCGTCAAGTCCGCATAGGTAATCAGGCGCTTTCCAAAGGGGGTATTCACGCTCGCGCGGCGGCCAATCTCGTTTTGGCGGAGAAATCCAAGGATCTCCTCTTTCGCTTCGTTGCTCATGGCGGGGATTCTACCAAGTGGATTAAAGGGGAGTGGCCCCTCGTTTGATATCGGTGATAACAAACGAGAGGCCACTTCCATAGGCCCGAAAGCCGATCCCTTACAGGTCGTGAGGACGAAGGGTCTTGCGACCGTTCGACATGGCACGAGCTTCTGCGCCGGCGATGATCTCGCGAACAGCTGCGTCAAGTGCGCCGTAGAATTCGCCGGAGACGTTAATCGCGGCTGCGTTCTTGGTGCGGCTCTTGCTGATGATCAGCTCGAGGGGCTTCTTACTGCCACCTTTCTTTGCTGCTTTCGCGGCTGGCTTCTTGCCTGCCTTGGATGCTGGCTTCTTAGCGGCTTTGGCTTTTGCCTTCTTAGCCGGCGCCTTCTTAGCAGCCGCCTTCTTGGTCGTTTTTGCCATTGGATTATTCCGTGGGCTCGATGTTGGGTTTGGGAGGGGTCTGGCTCGAAGAAGCTCTTTAGATAAAAGCTCGACCTTCAAACACAGCGTCCAGAAAATTGTCGAGGCGCCACACAGGAAAGCGCTGCGCCGACAAAGAGAAGAATGCAACTCCGGGGCCAACTATCAAAGAGGAAAACCCGCGAATTCTAGGGTTTTTCCTGCTATTCGAGCCGTTCCTGGGAGAGCGGTCCCGACTCTTTTCCGTGTTGTCCAGAGCGTACTTGGTCAGCCGCCCCGCGCTTAGTATCTTGATGGCATGGATGCATACCGCGCATGGGCCGACATCAATGTCGACGCCCTCACTCAAAATCTCAAAGTTATCCGCAACGCCATTGGTGACAAGGTTCACGTGATGCTGGTGGTCAAGGCGGACGCCTATGGCCACGGTGCCGTCGCCGTTGCTCACCATGCCACACGTGCCGGGGTGACCGCCTTTGGGGTGGGCACCTCTACGGAAGCGCTCGAATTACGCCATGG
>ERZ889078.3206-NODE-3206-length-11000-cov-10.283874_pt1 | contig 11000 bp, 6 predicted proteins | sample MGYA00521266_ERZ889078 | MGnify/ENA primary metagenome ERZ889078 (study PRJEB32303, sample SAMEA104408618) | aquatic metagenome | biome: Brackish water; feature: Pelagic; material: water | place: Baltic Sea | collected 2014-06-16T06:34:00 | depth 76,534 m ... | reverse complement strand
GTTCCTGCATCATGTCCCGGCCATGTGCGGCATGGCTTTTGTCATTGTCCAGCACCTGGACCCGACTCATAAAGGGATCATGGTGGAGTTGCTGCAGCGCGTCACTTCCATGCCGGTTGCCCAGGTCACAGACAGGCAGAAGGTGAAGCCTGACTGCGTCTATGTAATTCCGCCCAACAGCGATATGTCTATTCTGCACGGGGTGTTACACCTGCTGGCACCGGCTGCACCCCGGGGCCTTCGCCTGCCCATCGATTTCTTCTTTCGCAGTCTGGCTGCTGACCGAGGGGATACGAGCATCGGCGTCATCCTCTCGGGCATGGGTTCCGATGGCACACTTGGTTTGCGGGCCATTAAAGAGAGGGCTGGTTTGGTCTTGACCCAATCCCTGGACTCGGCCAAGTTCGATGGCATGCCCCGGAGCGCGATTGACTCCGGAGTTGTCGATATCATCGCCACGGTGGAGGACCTGCCGGTCAAGATCATCAACTATCTCCAGACCAGCCAGTCCCACTCCAGGAAGGACCTCACCCTGGACGGCAAGGCCCAGAGTTCTCTGGAAAAGATCGTCATCCTTTTGCGGGATCAGAGTGGTCACGACTTTTCTCTCTATAAGAAGAACACGATCTATCGGCGCATTGAGCGGCGCATGGGCCTCCATCAACTGACTAAAATTGCGGATTACGTTCGGTATTTGCGCAGCAACCCCCAGGAGACCGAGCTGCTCTTCAAGGAGCTCTTGATCGGAGTGACGAGCTTCTTCCGTGACCCGGTGGCCTGGAAACAGATGCAGACCGAAGTCATTCCTGCTCTGCTCGTGAACCACCCCCCAAACGGTATGCTACGGGCCTGGGTCACGGGCTGCTCGACTGGAGAGGAGGCCTATTCTTTGGCCATCGTATTCAAGGAGGTCATGGCCAAACTCGACCCGCCCAAAAATATAACGCTGCAGATCTATGCCACCGATCTGGATAAGGACGCCATCGACAAGGCCCGTACCGGCATCTATCCAGCCAATATTGCCGCAGATGTCTCGACAGAGCGCCTTAATCGCTTTTTTGTTCAGGACGATGACCAGGGTGGCTATCGGGTGAGCAAGGAGATCCGTGACATGGTGATCTTCGCTGTCCAGAATCTGGTCATGGACCCACCTTTTATCAAGCTTGATATCCTTTCCTGCCGCAACCTTTTGATCTACCTCGGCCCGGAGTTGCAGAAAAAACTCCTGCCCCTCTTTCACTACAGTATCAACCCGGACGGCTTCCTGTTTCTAGGGTGTTCCGAGACCATTGGCACCTTCAATCACCTTTTTGCCCCCCTGGCAGGGAAGATGCGCCTCTATCGTCGGTTGGATACAATCAGGCGAGCGGAACTGATCGATTTCCCCTCTTCCTTCAGCCAGGCAAGGCCCGAGGGCTCAGGCCCGATATCGCCCCAAAATGATCGGCAACCTGCTCCTAATCTCCAGACCCTGGCCGATCATCTGCTCCTGCAACAGTATTCACCGGCGGCAGTCCTCACCAGTAACAGGGGCGATATCTTGTATATCAGCGGTCGGACCGGCAAATACCTGGAACCTGCCGCAGGGAAGGCCAACTGGAACATCTTCGTCATGGCCCGCGAGGGCCTGCGCTACACCATCAATGATGCCTTGCAGAAAGCTCAGCGCCAGGGGAAGGAGGTTATCCTCAAGGAAGTGAAGGTCGGGATCAACGGCGGCAGTCAATTTGTGGATATCACGGTGCAACCGTTATTTGAACCCGAGGCCATGCGGGGCATGGTTCTCTTTGTTTTTCGTGATATGATCCCGCCGCCTGAGCAGAAGTCGTTGCCCAAACGCCAACGGGCCTCGGTTACCAGCATTCGCCTGGCCCAGATGGAGCAAGAACTTCAGCTGGCCCACGAGGAGACGCAGTCCACTCGTGAAGAGATGCAGACCTCCCAGGAAGAGCTGAAAGCGACCAACGAAGAATTACAGTCCACGAACGAAGAGCTGCAGTCCACCAATGAAGAGCTGACCACCTCCAAGGAGGAGATGCAGTCGATGAACGAGGAGTTGCAGACAGTCAACCACGAGTTGCAGGCCAAGGTGGACGAGCTCTCCTGGGCCAGCAACGATATGAAGAACCTCCTGGACAGCACCGATATTGCCACCATCTTCTTAGACGCTGAGCTGCGTCTGCGGCGTTTTACCATCGCGGCCTCCCAGATCATCAAACTGATTCCCGGTGATATCGGTCGCCCCATTACCGATATCGCCTCCACCTTGATCTACTCATCACTTGCCACAGACACCGAGGAGGTCCTGCGGACCCTGGTGTTCAAGGAGAATCAGGTCGCCACTCACGACGGGCGCTGGTTCCTGTCTCGGATCATGCCCTACCGCACCCACAACAACAAGATCGATGGGGTTGTCATCACCTTTACCAATATTACGGAGAAGAAGCGGCTGGAGATTGCCGTCCAGGAGCTCTCTGCAAGCCTGCAACAATTTAAAGATAACAGCAGTGACGCCTTCTTTTTCGTAAACGATTCATTCGCCATTACTTCCTGCAACCCGGCGGCAGAGCGGATGCTGGGCCGCCGGGCCTTCGAGGTGCAAGGCACGTCGTTTGTTGACCTCTTTCCTGGGGTCAAGGGAGTGCTCAGAGGCCAGGGATATTGTCAGGCCATGCAGGAGAAGGGCACATTCTCATTTGATTTTCATTGCGTAACTGCTTCGTACCAAGGCAAGTACACGGTTCGAATCTACGCGCAAACAGATTGTGTCTCGATCAGTGTACAGCGGGTCACGGGGCTGGATGAAGAGAAGGAAGCAAGACCATGAAGACACAGAAGCCACTGAGTGCCTCCGAGTTACGCCGTCTGGCCGACGAGCTGCACAGAAAAGAACATCCCGACTGGCGGGAAGAGGAGGTCCAGCCCCCCCCCATGCGGCTGCTCCACGAACTTCAGGTCCATCAGATCGAACTGGAGTTGCAGAACGAGGAACTGCAACAGTCGCGGGCCGAGGTGGAAGCAGGACTGCAGCGTTATACCGATCTCTATGATTTTGCGCCCATTGGCTATCTCACCCTTGACAGGGTTGGGGCAATCGTGCAGGTAAATCTGGCCGGGGCCAGTCTGCTGGGGGAGGAACGCTCTCGACTGGTGGGCGGACGGTTTTTGCAGTTTGTGGCCGGGGACCAGTTAACCGCATTCAACAATTTCCTGAAAAAGGTCTTTGCCAGTCAGGCCGACGAGTCTTGTGTCATGTCGCTTCGCCGGAAAGACCAGTGGGTGACCTGGGTTCATCTGACCGCCCGTGTCTCTGAAGAAGGCCTTGGCTGTCTCGTCGTGATGCAGGACATCACCGCTCAACATGAACTCGAGGAGCAATTACATGTGGCTATCCGGGACAAGGATGGTGTCAACAAGCTCCTCCAGGCCATGATTGACGGCATTGAGGACTCGGTGGTCGTGGTAGATACCGGATACCATGTCCTTCAGATGAACCAGGCAGCCAGGACCAACTATGGGACGGCAGATCTGGCACAAGATGGGGGCATTGCCTGCCACCAACTCAGCCATCGGAGTTCTGAACCCTGTGGTGGCAGTGACCACCCCTGTCCCCTGACCATGGTGCTGGAAAGCGGTAAAACGGCAAGAGTCCTTCATACCCATACCCGGGCCAATGGCGATCAATTTCCCGTCGAACTTGTGGCCACCCCCATCCGGAACGCGGAGAATAAGGTGGTGGGCATCATCGAGGTTGGCCGCGACATCACCGAGCGGCTGCAACTTGACAGAGCGGAGAAAAAACTCCTGGAGCAAGAGTTCCGTCAGCAGAAAGAAAAGACGATCACCACTCTTGCAGGAGGTATCGCCCATGATTTCAACAACATCCTTATGAGTCTCCTTGGTAATGCGGAGCTCCTGCAGATGCAGGAAACCGGGGATACCGACCGCAAACAAATGACCGCCGCCATCATCCAAGGCGGACAGCGGCTGGCCCATCTGGTTCGGCAGTTGCAATCTTTCGCCAAAAGCGATTTCTGTCAGCCGGAAGAACTGGATATCAATACCATGCTCCGTGAGACGGTCAAGAGGGTCCCTGCAAACAAGTCGATCACCATTGACCTGCGCCTTGGCGAAAATCTGTGGCCCATATTTATAGACCGAAACCAGCTTAATCAGCTCTTGCGCAGCCTGATAAGCAATGCGATGGAGTCCATGGAGAAGACAGGCGGCCTCATGACTCTGAGCTCAACAAACGAGATGCGTGCAGAAAAATGGACCTGTGACCTGGGGCAGATCCATGCGCCTGGAGAATTCGTGCGGGTCGTGGTCGCCGACACCGGGCCGGGCATCAGCGAAGATATCATGCCAAGAATCTTTGATCCGTTTTTCAGTACCAAATTTGTCGGTCGGGGCATGGGGCTTGCTGCCGTCCTGGGAATTGTCGATCGTCATGGCGGTGGGATCTTCCTGCAGACATCATCGCAAGGGACCACCATTTCAGTACTCCTGCCCAAGGCTGAACCCATGCCTTCGCCCGTTCATCTTGAACCTACAGGTCCGGCCGCAACGCTCCAACAGAGTGATTCCCCTGACGACAAGATGGTGCTGGTCGTTGATGATGAGGGGCCGATTTTACAATTAGTCAAAGCTTTCCTCGAGAAAGAGAGGTGTCGGGTCCTGACGGCTGCGAACGGCAAAGAGGCAGAGAAGCTTTGGATGCAACATTTAAGACACATCAGGCTCGTTATTCTTGACATCCAACTTCCTGACATCAATGGCCAAATACTCTACAAAAGATTGAAGGAACTGAACCCGGCACTCCCGGTGATCATCAGCAGCGGCTATGATCGAGAGGCCGCCATTCATGACCTGCAATTACAAGCAAGCGATATCTTCCTCCCAAAACCATATGTATTAGCGGAATTGGCGAAGTTGGTTCAATCGGCAGTGGAGGGCAAGGGGCTGCTGGAGGTGCCCCTTGCAGAGGAATAACCATGAAAAAACCCATTAGGCAGATGCACTTGTGGGTGGAGCCGGGCCGAATACGGCCCGGACAAAGTTGCGGCAGGTCTTGTCCCGGGACTCCACAAAGCTGAAATCGACATTCACGTACCAGGCGGCCAGGGCAGAACGAGTGTCACTGCTCCAGAGGAAGGACTGTCTGGGGCTGAAAAAAATCTTCTGGCAGGAATGAGCAAGGTCATCATTGGGGGTTAGAAGTGTGATCAGCTCTTCAACGGTCGGCAGCCGCCAGTCCTGTCGACCCTGCCAGGATGTCTGGTTCAGGCCCTGGACATAGAGATTGGCCTCCTGCCACGAGAGTGGAAAGTCTGAGCCGTTTTTCTGCCAGGTCAGTCCGCTCCCGGCGTCATGAATCAACTCGCTGCCCACTTGACTGAACATGTTGTCCGTCCAGACCAGCGGGCTCCTTTTGCTGTCAAGCCTGAATACTGATCCGGCATGACAGGCAGAGACCTTCCGGGGTGTGGACCTCAGGACCTTCCCGGCGCCGGCAGTCGTCCCTTTTTCAGAGAAAAGCACGCTGCAGTCAGTGATTTTCCGGCCATGCCAGTGACCGGCCAGCTGTTCAAAGGCCTCCCGGGTCTCGGGCACCGTGGCAAAACGTTCCTGGGGTACTCTGGCCAGGCAATGTGAAAAAAACGCATCCCAGTCCCCATCTATCAGGGGATTGATGGAACTTGCCTGCAGACCGGTCCTGGGCAGGAGACCGCAGATCATCCGAAACAGGGTTACCCCCAGGGCATAGATATCTGCCCGTGCGTCAACCTCATCGGGAGAATGGCGTTGTTCCGGGGCGCTGTAATAGGGTGAACCGATCTGCATGGCATCAGCTGCCGGAAATGGTTCACCATGCAGTTTTGACAGACCGAAATCACAGATCTTGATCTGGTTGCTGTTGTCGATCATCATGTTGTAGGGTTTGATATCCCGGTGGATGATATTGACATTGTGCAGGCAGAAGAGACCATCCATCATCTGGCGGCCGTAACGGAAGACCAACTGGGGGGTCATGATCCTGGTGGGCTTTTCAGCTTCGATATGCTCGCCAATCAATGCCCCGAGATTATTGCAGTAATACTCCATGGTATAGAATGGTATCCCGTCTGCATCGTGATCAAAATCCATGATCCCGGTCAGATGGGGGTGTTGCAGCCCAGCCATGGTGACGGCCTCGGTGGTAAAGATGCGCTGCAGTTTTTCCATCCCCATGGTCAGGAGAAGGGGTTCTGATGGCTGCAGGTGTTTGAGCGCAACCACCTTGCCGGTGACCGGCATCTGGGCCTTATACACCGAACCCATTCCTCCTGAACCCAGCCGTCCGACAATGGTATATCGTCCAATCGTGCGCATGGCTTACTGGAGCAGTCTCAAGGCATTAAATTGCGGGAAGCCCAGGTCAATGATTTTCCGGGCTGTTTTTTCGGCGTCATAGGGGATGGCACGAACCTCAATTTCATCTTTTACCCGGTCATGGATCAGGTATTTGGCAAAATTATTAATCCCGTCTCGAGGTTGACCTACACTCCCGGCATTGATCAGGTATCTTTTTCCCTTGATCAGCTGGAAGAGGCCGGGCTGAAGCTCTGTGGACAGGATCTTGGAACTTGTCGGGTCATATTCAAAGAGTTCGAGTTGATGGGTATGGCCAAAGAAACAGATCCGTTCATCAAACATGGAAAAAATACGCCGGAGGCGGGAGGGTTCAGGGCGGAAGAGATAGGTTTCAATGGAATCAGGCGGACAGCCATGGACAAAACGGAAGCCGTTACTCACCAGCGTCGGAGGCAATGAGGCAAGATAGTCTCGCAGAGGGCGTGAAAGCAGTGATTCAGTGATCTCAATGGATTTCTGGGTGGACTCGTTCAGGCGCTGCCGGTAGTTGCCACCGGCCAGGGCCAGTTCATGGTTGCCCATGATCATGGTGATCTGTCGGTCCTGGACCAGTTGGGTGACCTGTTCCGGGTCTGGACCATAGCCGACGATATCGCCAAGTCCCATGATCTGTTCGATTCCCTGGTCGGCGATATCGGCTAAAACCTGCTGCAATGCCTCAAGATTGGCATGCAAATCAGAGATGACAGCGATTCTGGCAGGGAGTTGGGAATGCATCTGCTTGATGTTCTTGTGCCACCGTTGAAGGTTATTGTTCAAATATGGACGAGGTGGGTGTCCGACTTTATCCTTACGCAGAAAGGGCGGAGAGCATCTCTTTGAGTTGTGCCAGGTCAGTTTTCCCATTGGCATTCACTGGCAATTCAGCCAGGCGATGGACAGCCGTGGGGACCATGTAACTGGGCAGATTTCTAGCACAGTACTGTAAAATTTCCTGATTCGCCACAGTCGAGCCACTGACAAAGGCCACCACACCGTTGACCCCGGACTCTGTTTCAGGCCAGCCAAGAACGGCAACATGGGCGGATTGAGCCCCCTTGCTGACGATATACTCAATCTCCAGTATCTCGGCGCGATAGCCCCGGATCTTCAGCTGGCGGTCTTTGCGGCCCAGATAGACAAAGCCGATCTTTTCCTTCCAGATCACCAGGTCACCGGTTTTATACCACCTGACTGTGCCGCCCTGATGATCAGGAAGAGCAATATAGTGTTTTTTTGTTTCCTGCTCATTCTGCCAGTATCCAGGGGTGACCTGCTCTCCACTCAGACAGAGTTCTCCCCGGGCACCGTCTGACTCCTGGCGGATATCATCGGCAAAGATAGCGGCCTCCTGCTGATCATAGGGAAGACCAATCGGGACGATTCCCATATGACATTCGGCGGGAGAGGTTTCAGGCTGCCAAAGATAGCCGGTGATGGCGATGGTCCCTTCGGTGGGCCCGTATGAATTGTCAATCCTGGAATTGGGAGCGGCCTCCTGCCAGAGTTGCACCGCAGAGACCGACAGTTGTTCACCGCCGAAGATACTCCATCTGAGCGAGGGAAAACAGTCAGGTTTGATGAGATACATCCGCTTCATGAATCCGATAATTGAAGGCACCGACTCCCAGAAGGTCAGCTCATGCTCCTGGATAAATTTTGCCGGGGCCATCCGGATTTTCTGGGGAATGGAGTAGAGGCACGCCCCGGCGCCCCAGCAGACAAACATGTCATAGACAGAGGCATCAAAGGTCAGATCGCTGTTCTGGGAAAAGCGATCCTCAGGTGTTGGCTCGTACCTGGCAATCATGGAGGCGACAAAGCGGTTCACATTTTCATGCAGGACAATGACCCCCTTGGGGACCCCGGTGCTCCCTGAAGTAAAGAGCAGATAGGCGATTTCCGCTTTGTTTTCTGCGGGTCGCTCCAGAAGAGGATCTTGTTTTGCAAGGTCCTGCCTGACAAGAAAATTGTGCCTGTCATAATCTTCTGTCCACTGCGGTAACTCGTCATGATCCGGCAGGAACACCAGGATATCATTGCTGCAATCTCTCAGAACGGGGAGGGCATGTTCCTCACAATGTCTGTCAATAATGATGATTCTGGCCTGTGACAGGTTCAGGATATGGCAATTCCGTGTGACCGGAAAGAGAGGGTTGAGCGGGGTGTAGCCCTTGCCGGCAAAGAGGATGCCCAGCAGGGCGGAATAGGCGGTAAAAGAGCGATAGGCATAGAGGGCAACGATTTGATCTTCAGGGGCCGGGTCAAGGCGCTGGATTGCCGAGCCGATCCGAGCGGCCTGTTCATGGAGAATGGCATAGGTATAGAAGGCCTCGTCCACGAACAGGGCAGGGTTTTGGCCATATCGCTGTGCACTGTCATCAAACCAGCAGGCTATGTTCTTTTTTCGGGGGTGAGTCATGGCACTTGACCCTTTAACCAATCAAAATATGATATAAAAAAGGGAAAGAAAAAAACGTGTTTCATCCATAAACAGGGTTCCTGGTTGGTCCCATATCCTGACCAGTGAGAAGAAAATCCAGACACCGGCAATTTTTCGAACGGTAATCCAACTGCTCATGAAAGCAGAATGCTGTGGCCTGATCTTTCCCCGGCAGGCCTTTTCGCGAGACATGCTGATCACGACACCCAGGCCGAGCAGAAAGGCGTAAAAGCCATAGGAGCGGATCTGGGTAAAGGCGTCAACAAAACCCAGATCAAGAAAGAGACCCAACTGCTGCATTGCATGATAGTAGAAGTTTCCGGCAAAGGCCGCAGCCATTACAGCGGCAAAGATCCGCAGGCGTGGTTGTTTTTTGAAAAAAGAGAGAAACACCGGAAAAAAGAAGAATTCAACCAGCAACTCCTTGAAATAATAATAATAGCGGTTCCAGAAATCGACAATTGAGGTGGCCAGGAGTGGTTTATAGGTGTTGCGAAAGACATTGAAGCCAAACAGACGGAGACAGCCGATCACCAGATGACCCAGGATTGCCAGATCAAGGGTGTCATCCACCATGTCGACCAGAAGGCATGTCCAGGCCATGGGCAGGGATGGGGCAGGGGCGGAGCCTGAAATGAGTTCCTTCAGTCTGAAGAGCCCGAAGTTGGACTCTGTGGAAATGCCTGTCAGGTGGCCGGCTTCACCATAGAACCAGAGCGAGAAGACCTCCCGCGCAATAATCCAGAGCCAGGCCAGGAACAGGAGTTTCAGGCCGGCCAGTTGAGACCTGGACAGGTCCAGCCCTGAATCTGATTTTTTCGACTGCAGGTATTCATGTCCTCTGCCAAAGGGGACATTCGTGCCGCCAAAGGCTGGCAGACAGTAAAAAAGGTGGTCCCTGAATCGCCCGTTCTGCAGGGTACCGTGCTTGCCTGAATAGAGCAGATACCCAAGACGCCAGACCAGGTGCGGCAGCATGAGAATCACGGCTGTGATTGTTGCCTTGAGAGCCACCGGGACTGAATCTGGAATTCCTGAAAAGAAGATGATCGGCAGAAGAACAGACCAGAGAAGCAGGTGCAGCGTGATCTGGGGATATCGTTTGACAACCGCTGGAAAGGCCGCAAAAGACTTTGCAATCCTGAAGATCATGAAGATAAAGGCCAGAAGAACAGCTGCCGTGGCCATAAAAACAAAGGGGTCATCAACACCAAGTTTGGGCAGTTGACTGCCGAAAACCAGAATCACCCCGCCAAGACTCATAAACAGAGTCCGTTGGGTTGGCCGAAGCTGGCTCAAGACCATGAGCGGGACCAGTGGGAAATATCTCATGCGGCCGCTCAGCAAAATCAGGACAATCATCCACAGCAGTATATTTCCGCGAGGGGTGGACACAAATTCAATAACAGCAGGATTCTCATGGAACTGGGAGACCCGCTGGTAGAATTCCTTCAGGCTCAGGCGCATCTTCGTTCGATGAGAGTAAGGATGGAATTGATGGACTCCAGATCCACAGGGTCGATGCCGGTCTCGGAAAAATCGATTGTGAACTCCGACTCCAGAAAACTGATTATTTCAAGCATGGCCAGAGAATCAATCAGCCCGCTTTTGACCAGACCATCATCATGATCAAGTTCATCGGCAGGCATGTCCGGTCGACTGATGGTGTTCAAAAACTGAATTAATTTTTTTCGGTTTTCACTGGTGTCCATTGGTCTTCATGGTCTGAATTCATGGAGGAGGGGCAGGGTGAATGTTCCTGTAAAGGTTACCTGATTGAAGCCGTGAAAGTCGAGGCTTAAATCAGGCCAGGATTGATCACATCAGCAGTTCCTGTTGAATGGCTACTGGAGTTGGTGATTCCCTCATCAACTTTCCCCTGAGCCTCTTGCATAACGATCTTTCCGCCCAATCTCTGCATTATTCTCAAAATCTGATCCACAAATAACGGTTAGATGCCTGCTGTAAATTTTCTCACATGCCATTACATTGGACGAAAATCTTGCATGTTGCAAGTGGCTTCTTTTTCTCATTATACGTGGATTTAAGAGGGTGTAAATTGTTTTTTTGTTTTGAATTTAAGACATTAAAATACAAGCAATGAAAGATGGTATTAATTATTATAATGAATATATTTTATATTCATTATGTGTTACAACGTGGG
>ERZ889078.3203-NODE-3203-length-11009-cov-12.084992_pt1 | contig 11009 bp, 9 predicted proteins | sample MGYA00521266_ERZ889078 | MGnify/ENA primary metagenome ERZ889078 (study PRJEB32303, sample SAMEA104408618) | aquatic metagenome | biome: Brackish water; feature: Pelagic; material: water | place: Baltic Sea | collected 2014-06-16T06:34:00 | depth 76,534 m ... | reverse complement strand
TTGAAATCATCATGGACGCCATCGTTTCGATCAGACGAGCGAAAGTTTTAGTCGATTTGGCGAATCAAAAGATAGAAAAAGCGTTCGTGAAGATAGACAACGTGAGCGAAGAGGACAAGGCGATGATGCTTCCTTTCATAACGAGACTCGCCAAAGTCGAAGCGCTGGAGTTCACGGACGTCAAGATACAAAACGCGGTAAGCGACATCGCGGACAAATGCGAGACTTTCATACCGACCGATAGCGTAGATTTGAGTTCAATCATCGCGAAACTGGAAAAACAAGACGAGAAGTTGCAAAAAGAGATAGATAAGACAAGAGGGATGTTAAACAATGAAAGATTCGTGGCAAACGCGCCCGAAGACGTGCTTGCGAAAAACCGAGAAACTTTAGCGGACGCGGAAGCTAAATCGGCTAAAGTTTTGGAGCAGTTAAAGTCCCTAAGGTAACCATTTCAAACTACTACTTGGTAGTTTGAAATATAAATACCTGACAATCAATTTTTTTGTTTAGTTTTTTAGCTTCTTTTTTTGTAATCGCGTGATTGTTCAAAGCTTCTGTAATAGCCGTTTTTGATAAGTAAGAATGTTTCATATTGTTGCCTTTTTATAATTTGTCACGAAGTATTATATAACTTTTTTCATAAATTTAATATAAATAGGTTATATTAAATATAAAGGAAACTAATGCAGTTTAATCGCGTTCATATTGAAGTCACAAATATATGCAGTCTCGCGTGTAGTTTTTGTCCTCCGAAACTTCAGCCCGTCAAAAGCATGAACTTGGACTTTTTCAGCCAAACTCTCACGCAGCTTCAAGCCTATACGAAGTCGCTCGCGTTTCACGTGATGGGCGATCCGCTCACGCTTTCGAACCTCAAAGATTATCTCGACTTGGCTTATCAAAAAGGTTTTGAAGTGGAGTTGACCACAAGCGGATATTATCTGAGCAAAACTCCCGACGATTCCATGTTTCACAAAGCGGTGCGTCAACTCAACGTCTCTTTAAACGCCTACAACAAAAACGACCTCAACCTAAGTTTCGACGACTACGTAAACGCGGTGTTAAAAACCTGCGATACAAAAGTCCAAAACCATCCCAAGCCTTTCATAAACTTAAGACTATGGAATTTGGACGAAAGTTGCAGCGAAACGGAGTTTAACGCCCTGTTGTTTGAGAGACTTTCCGCTCATTTCAACGTGGCGCTCGATCTAGGAGAGGTTTACAAAAACCGTCCAAAGTCCATCAGACTCGACTCGAAAGTTTTGCTCCATTTCGACAGTTATTTCCAATGGCCTTCACTGAGCTCCACCCATGACAGCGACGCCACTTGCCACGGTTTGAAATCCCACATAGGGATACTTGCCGACGGCACCGTTGTTCCATGTTGTCTTGATGGCGAAGGCGTTATAAATCTTGGAAACCTGCGTGACGTTCCCCTGACTCAAGTTCTCAATTCCACAAGGGCTCAAAACATGATAAAAGGTTTCGCTCGGGGCGAAGCGCTCGAAGAGTTGTGCGCAAAATGCGCGTACAAAGACCGATTCAACGGAAAACAAGGCAAATAAGATATAATAATTCATAATAAAACTTTGTTGAAAAAGGTGCCCTGTCATGACGCTGTCGCTTATAGTAAAATATTTTAAATTCTTTTTAAGCGTCGCCGACACTGAGTCAAGCACGGAAGAAGAAAAACGCCAACACGGATTTCTTCTCTATTTGGGCTTTTTAATGAGTTTTGGAGGAGTGATTTGGGGATCTATTTGCTATGTACAAGAGCTTTATACTCCGGCTATCGTTCCTCTTATATACATCATAATTACAATTTTAAATTTTTCTTATTTATACGCGACAAAAAACTTTATTGTCGCGCAAAACGTTCAGATCACGATCTCGCTCTTGCTCCCATTCTTTTTTCAGTATTTTTTAGGCGGCTTCGTCGCTAGCGGAGGCAACGTTCTTTGGTCGATTTTAGCCGTGTTTGGAAGCTTCACGCTTCGCAGACGACGGGCCACAATCGTATGGCTCGTTTTGTTCATCGTAATAATGATTGTAAGCGGGGTAGTTGACGAAAGCGCCAAAAGATTCGACGCAGGTCTTTCGGATTCGTTAATAACGTTCTTTTTCGTTACAAATTTCATAATTACGACATCCATTGTTTTCACGCTTTACTACTATTTCGTTCGCAGCGAAGAAAAAGCGAGAAAGAGTCTTCACGATAGCCTTGAAGAATTAAAAATGACGCAAGAACGACTTGTTGAATCGGAAAAAATGGCCGCGCTTGGTTCTTTGGTCTCAGGCATAGCGCACGAGATAAACACTCCATTGGGAGTGGGTCTCACCGGCGTCTCGCAAATTGACCATGAAATCAAAAAACTTGAGTTAAGTCATCAAGAGGAAAGATTGACGGAAGAAGCGCTTATTGAGTCCATTGGCGTCATAAAACAATTAACCCATATGATTCGAGATCGATTAAACAACGCCGTAACTCTCGTAAAATCATTTAAAAATATCGCGGTTGATCAACACTTTGAAGACAAACGCTTTTTTAATCTCAAACAATATACCGACGATTTATTGCTAAGTCTTCACAATCCGCTCAAAAGCAAACAGGTGAAAGTTGTCACTTCCATCGACGAAGGTCTTAACATTGAAAGTTATCCAGGAATGTATTCGCAAATTTTAACGAACTTTATTTTAAATTCCATTAAACATGGTTTTGAAGAGAGCGATGGAAACGTTATTAAAATATCAGTACAATTAGAGCGTAACGATTTGATAATGCGTTATGAGGACAATGGCGTAGGCATAGCGGATGAAATTGAAAAAAAGATATTTGATCCGTTCTTTACGACCAAAAGAGGACAAGGTGGCAGCGGTCTTGGAATGAGCATCGTTTACAATCTTGTCGTTCAAAAGTTTGGCGGATCCATCCAAGTTATAAGGGTGCGTCCTCATGGACTCGGATTTACAATTAAAATGAATATCTCAAAAGAAAGGGTGTAAAAAATGGCGAATATGCTTTTTGCGGAAGAAATGACGGATGATTTTAAAACCGAAGTAAAAAAATATAAACTTTTAATCGTTGACGACGATCAGTCGATTCACGACGTTACGAAGCTCGCGCTCAAGGCGATGACGTTTGTGGATTTTGAAATTGAAGTATTGCAAGCGTATAGCGCTCAAGGGGCGAGAACAATTTTAAAAAATGAAAACGACGTCGCGTTAGCGCTGATTGACGTCGTCATGGAAACTCCGGAGGCCGGACTCGAACTTGTCGATTACATTAGAAACACGCTTCAAAACAAATTGATTCGCTTGATTATCCGCACCGGACAAGCGAATGAATTTCCTCAGATGCAGGTTGTTCAGCGCTACGACATCAATGATTTTAAAGAGAAGACGGAACTTACCCTCGAGCGCTTGTTTACAACCATACGAAGCTCAATTAAGCAGTATGAACAACTTATGGAGTTGGAGCAAAAATACGAAGAGACGTATCGTCAAATGACGACCAACCAATTAACAAAGCTCCCAAATCGCATTAAGCTGCTTGAAGATTTTTCCAACAAATCACAACAAACCCTAATCTTGATCGACATTATAGGTTTTAGCGTCATTAACGATAGCAATGGGTACGACGTGGGCGATTTCATACTTAAAGAACTTGGCGGTTTCTTGCTGTCGATGTATGGCGATAGATTTAACGTTTATCATCTCAACAACGATCTTTTCGCTCTCGCGACCACAAAAGAGCATCTAGATAATCTCGTAAACGTTGTCGAACGCATAAAAGACGACATCTCCAAGCTTCGTATGATTACGAATAATTTTAACAAAACAATTGAAACGACGATTGGCGTTGCGTATCAGAGTGAAGACGACGTCATTAGAAAAGCGGAGCTCGCGTTAAAAGAAGCGCGAAACACTGGCAAGAACAACATCAAGTTTTACACAAACGATCTCAAAATTATCGAACAGATTAACAATACCAATCATTGGGCGCCGATAATTAAAAACGCGATCGAATATGGGGGCTTATTGGCTTACGCGCAACCAATCTATGATATGAAAAACAACGCCATTGCAAAGTATGAACTGCTCGTGCGTCTAAAACATGAGGATAAAATATATTCGCCAATAAATTTTTTATCAGCCGCCGATAAGAGTGGACAGCTTTACAACATCTTCAAATTTATGTTTGAAGAGGGGTGTCGATTATCAGTCAAATTAGGAAAGTGTTTTAGCGTAAACATTAGCACTTCGGAATTGGAAAATGCAGACTTGTTGGAGTTCATGCGGGCAACGATGCAAAAGCACAAAGCTAATCCAGAGCTTCTTTCATTGGAAATTTTAGAAACAAACGCGATTACGCAATCCGAAGAACTCAAAAAGAAAATTACGCTCATCGCAGAGATGGGCGTTGAATTTATAATTGACGACTTTGGGGTGCAGTGTTCAAACTTTGGACAGGTGGAATTTTTGCCTGTTAAAACGTTGAAAATTGACGGTTCGTTTATAAAAGAGCTGCATTCGTGCAAAAATAGTCAGATTATCGTCAAAACGATTCAAACTTTCGCCAAAGAGAAAAACTTTCAACTCGTTGCCGAATTTGTTTGTTCAAAAGAAGTTTACGACAAAGTCAAAGAACTAGGCATCGAGTTTGCGCAAGGATACTATTTGGGAGAACCCGCGCTCCTCGAATAAAGTAAACTCTCATTGCGCTTTAGATACAATTGCGAAAATATAAAATCTTCTATATCTAAGGCCTTTCCCCATTGTTTGATTTAAAAAAATACACATCCGCAAATATCAAAAACGACGTTCTTTCGGGTCTAGTCGTCGCCGTAGCCTTGGTTCCAGAAGCCATCGCGTTTAGTTTCATCGCCGGAGTCAGCCCAATCGTCGGCTTATACACCGCGTTCATCCTAGGACTCATAACGGCTCTCATCGGTGGCAAGCCGGGCATGATAAGCGGAGCCACAGGCGCCGTCGCCATTGTTTTGGTGGGTCTTACTCTTGAAGCCAACAAGCTCCTAAGCGCGCAGGGCTTGGCTGGCGAAGCCATCGCCATGGGAGTTTTAAACTACATTCTTTTGGCCACCGTCATCGCTGGACTCATTCAAATAAGCATAGGCTTGCTAAAACTTGGCAAGTTCATCCGTCTCGTCCCCACACCCGCCATACACGGTTTCGTAAATGGCCTCGCCATAGTGATCGCCACCGCTCAATTTAAGTTTTTTGAAGGGCAAGGATACATGATGTACGTTTTGGTCGCCATCACAATGGCCATCATGTATCTGCTTCCAAAAGCTACGAAAGCCGTTCCCGCCGGTTTAGTCGCTATTATTTTTTTAACGCTTGGCGTTTACTTCACTCACGCCGACACGCTTCTCTTAAGCGGTCTTGACGACATGAGCAAATACGCCGGACAACTTCCAAGCTTCGGCGTTCCTTACTACTTGTTTAGTATGGACGCCATCGTCATGGTTCTTCCGTACGCCGTTATCGTGGCTCTCGTGGGCATCATAGAATCGCTTCTTACCCTTTCCGTTTTGGACGAACTAAGCAACACTCGCGGAAACGCGAACAAAGAGTGCATCGCGCAGGGAACGGGTAACGTCACTTGCGGTTTCTTTGGCGGAATGGCGGGTTGCGCGATGATAGGTCAAAGCATTATCAACTACACGTCCGGCGGCATCGGTCGTCTCTCCTCGTTTGTCGCCGCGCTTGGACTCATCATTCTCGTAGTCTCCATGAGCGGCGTTTTAAACGCCATTCCCGTCGCCGTTTTGGTTGGAATCATGTTTATGGTGAGCATCGGCACTTTTGAGTGGTCGAGCTTCTCGCGTTTAAACAAAATGCCTCGAACCGACGCGTTTGTCATGCTTGCGGTTACAATCATTACCGTCGTTGAGGATCTGGCCATCGCCGTTATCGCCGGAGTCATCATCTCCGCTCTCGCGTTCGCTTGGGAACACGCTCGCATTTGGACCAAAGCGCGCCTCGAAGAAGACGGAACGAAAGTTTACGAGTTGGACGGTCCACTCTTTTTCGCAAGCGCAAGCACCTTTGCGGACAACTTTGACGTGGCGAACGACCCTCAAAAAGTAGTCATAGATTTTAAAAACGCGAGGGTTATGGACTCTAGCGGCGTTGAAGCCGTCGACGCCATCACTAAGAAGTATGAAGACGCGGGCAAGAACCTAACGCTGCGTCATTTGAGTGGGGATTGCAGGGACATACTAAAAAAAGCGGGTCCGCATTGCGTTTACTCCGAAGACGACCCGACCTACAAAGTGGCGATCAATTAGTAACTTTTTATAAAACTTTCAAATCTAGGCTAGGCTCTCCAAAATAATAACCTTGAGAATAGTCTATGCCCAATTGCTTAGCTATTTGTTGAACCTCCTGAGAGTGTATGTACTCCGCGATTATCTTAATGTCAAGTTTTCTACATATCAGGATGATGGCGTCAACAATAATCTGACTATTGCCATCGGTTACAATATTTTTGACAAACGATCCGTCAATCTTAATGTAATCTGGTTTAATGTCAAGAAGTCTCGAAAAGTTGGAATGTTCGGCTCCAAAATCGTCTATGGCGATTTTAAAGCCATTTTCTCGCAATGAAGTCAATTGCTTTAACGTGCTACCTTTGTCCAAACTTTGAATGTCTTCCAATAGTTCTAAAACAACCTGCCCCGGATTTATGTTGCACTTCGCTATGTTTCTTAGCAAAAATTCCTCTAGATAATCTTGGCTTAAATCGGAGTCGGTGATATTAATGGAAAATTCCATTGCAGTACCGTTAAACTTTTTAAAACTTTGAGTTATCATCGCCTTAGTAATGTAAGCCAAGTTGCCCGTATCTTTGGCGGCTTTCATAAAATGATGAGGAGAGATTACTTCATCATCGTTCTTGATGCGAGCCAAGCACTCGTACTTTTCGACCTCCCCCGTGTGATTGTTGACGATGGGCTGAAAATAAGCGACTATATTCTCTTCTTCTATGGCGTTGAGTATCTTGTGCATCCAATGCAAATTTTGTTGTTTATCGTAAATGAACTTTGACTCGGGATTGAAAATTTTAAAATAATTTCTTTTACATTCTCGCAGCTCTTTTATCGCCAGTTCGGCTTGGGTGATGTTGATTACGCCTCTTCCTCTGGATATTCCAACGCTAAACGATATTTTCAACTCGATATCCTCGTCTATCACGATATTCGTATCGGAAAAAAAGGACAAAATTGATTTGGCTACGCCTTCAAGTTCGGAGTCGTCTAACTTCCTTTCGTCAATAATAATGAATTTATCCGAACAAGATCGATACAAACTCGACGTCCCTAATGTGAACCTCTTTAAGTGCGTGGCGATTTGTATCAAAACTTTATCGCCGACGTCGTACCCAAAAGCGTCGTTCACGCTTGAAAAGTTATCCACGTTAATTAAAAAATAGTTTAACGACTTGGACGTATTTAACTTGTGAATAAGAGATTTATTGGTCTCAAGCGACGTGAGCGGGTCCTGTTCTGTGTTTTGCATTCCCAAATCCTAATTTTTAAGGTGGATGACATTCTCTGGCGAAACGGACTTATATTTTGGCATGCTTACTCCAATATTGGCGTTTACGTAAGTTGGATCAGCCACAATGTATTTTTTTCGCCCGTCTCTCACGCTGTCGCCGTCCATTGGAACGTATAAAGCGCTTGACATGTGGTCTTTGTATTGTACACCAATTACGCCAATGTGAAACAATTCTTTAATTAGATACGAAAACAATATCGCCCTATCTTCGCAATCGGACTTGTCATAGTAGAGGGTTTCCTGCGCGAACATAACTTTTTCTCTGCCAAATTGCTCTTGGTCAACCTGATACGCGAACGCCTTTTGAACGAAACTTAAAACGAAATTCATGGCTTCGCTAGCCTTTTTTCCGTCAATGTATTTTTTTATATCGTTGGCTATGGCTTTGTAAGTGTCTTCTTCAAGCGGAGCGTTGAAAAAAGTGTCGTAATCGGCTTGAGGATAGGTCCCCATGAAATCCAAAAGATTTTGATTGTACTCATACGTCGAAGAGTACGTTGTTCCATCTTGCTTAAAGCTTATGGTTTTACTTTTAAGGTTTTTCTCAAAATTTGGCAACGCGTCCAACGCCAAGTCAAGATCTTTGGTCGCGTTTGGATAGCTCTGCTCGTACGTGTAAAGTCGTCCAACGCTTTCTTTGGCGTATTGCGAAACTACGTAAAATTTTCTTTTTCCAAAGGAGTAGCTTGGAGTGGAGTAAATTATTTTTTTGCTATAGTGCATTAAAACGATATGTTTTCCCGCAAGCCCCACTTTGACCTCGTAACCCAATTTGTTAAAAACAAACCAGCTTAACAATTTCGCTTCGTCCGGATTGAAAAATATTTTCTCGCTCAATGCCGTCACCAACAGATAAACGCCCCAATCGTTGAGCTTCATGTTCTCTTTGGTTGACGTTATGGTTTGAATAAGCTCTTGATACTCGCTTGACGCGACGACGTTGAAAAAGTTCGACGCTCCTTCTTGGTTTTGCGGATAATATTTTGCGGCTTTCGCGCTTTTTGGTACGTCAAACCCTAACTTCGTTCCAAAAAAATCAAAATCAATGTCTTTGTTTTCGCTTTGAGCTTCCATTGCTTTTGCGGGCGAAGAAGGCTCTTGCGCCGGCTTTACAACTATTCGCGTCGTAGGTCCGACTGATTTTATCGGCTTGGGAGTCGCCGGATTTATCTTTGTGGGTTTGGGTTGTTCGTAAAGCGGTTTTGAAACCACAACGTTGCGTTCGCTCCATGATTGTTTTAAATAGATCGCGAACGCGGCGTCTCTCTCGTCTTTGTAGTTTACAAAAGCTTTCGCCTGCGTATTTTGAAAATCTTTAAAACTTTGGGCGTGCAAAGAAGCGCCAAAAAGCAATAAAGCGAGACTAAAAAGGCCAGACAGCTTGTACAACTTTCGTTCCCCATCCTTGTTGCGTCGCGCGGTCCGTGTCCCCTTGCGTTTTGTAAAGTATTTTCGCTTCGCTGATGTTCGACGAGCTTATTTTGTTGAATTGGTCGATGTCGTAAGGACGAATAACGCCGCTAATTTGGATGATTTGCTTTTGCTCGTCAACCAATATTTCTCTTTTTCCCGATATGAAATAATTTCCATTTTGCAAAATTTTCACTATTCTCGCGGATATCGTCGTGGTGAAACGCGAGTCTTTGCTCGAGCTTCCGCTGCCGCTGTAACTATTGGACGAATTCGCGTTGAAGCCGGCGTTCGTGAATCCGTTGAGATTGCCCATGACGTTTTGAGCCGAACCGTTACTTGCGCCGGCGTTGGAAAAAAGACCCCCGCCCAACGCCGAAGCGTCCGTTTCGCTCAAGGCTTTGCTTCCCGAGTTCGAACTTGTGGCGGTTTCGGAAATAACGACCGTCACGAGGTCGTTTAGATTCATGGCTTTGCGGTCGGAAAAGAGAGGGTTGTCGCCTTGTCCAAAGATGCTGCCCGTCGATACGAAGTCCTTTTGGTCTTCGCGAGCCGGCATTTGCTCAACGTACGCAGGCGGTTCGAAGTTAATCTCTGGATCCGTCAAATTCGCCGTGCAACCCGATAGGAACAACGCGGAATAAATAATGGCGATGGACGCGAATAATTTTATTTTCATTTCATATCTCTTTGCTAGTTACGTTTGTGTATAATTCTAGCAATTTTAGTTCCAAAAAAGGATAAACCAAATGACGCTTAGAGAAACCGTAAACCAAGACGTAAAAGACGCGATGAAAGCCAAAGACTCCAAAAAACGCGACGCGCTGCGTTTGCTTACGAGCGCTTTTAAACAAATAGAGGTCGATGAAAGAAAAGAGTTGAGCGACGACGACGTGATAAAAATCATTCAAACGCAAGTCAAGCGAAGAAACGACGCGGCGAGCCAATTCAAAAACGCCTCTCGTGAAGATTTGATGCAAATAGAGCTCGACGAGATAGGATTTTACGAAGTTTACCTGCCCGCGCAACTAGGCGACGACGAGCTCCAAACCGCCATAAAAGAGATTATCGCAAAAGTCGGAGCGTCAAGCGCCAAAGATATGGGAAAAGTCATGGGAGCCACTTCCAAAGAGTTGGCTGGCAAAGCCGACGGCAAGCGAATTAGCGAATGCGTCAAAAGTCTTTTGGCTTAAGACTCGACTATGTAACTATTTCCATTACGCGCATGCTCGCAATTATACATGTATATATTATTTAATAATCAGTTTGTTGTTTATAGTTTATACAATGGTTCGCAAAGAGCGCGCGCCCAACTCAATCGTAAAGCAAACGCCATTGTCGACGTTTTTCGCGCTTAATGTTCCATGATGATGATCTTCCACAATTATTTTAGACATGTACAATCCTAGACCCGTTCCATTTTTTTTATGTTTTGTTGAGAAGTATGGGTCAAAAATTTTCTCAATTATTTCTTCCGAAATCCCCCCGCCGTTGTCTTGAATCATGACAACGACGCCTTTTGCGCTATTGTGAGTTGATATAATTATTTCACCATTGTGCGCATCTTTTTGAGAAAAGTTGTCTTCCGCGTTTTTTAAGATGTTTAGCGCGACTTGCATAAATTCATTTTCCAAAATATCTATCTCAATTGAAGCGTTGTAATTTTCCACAATTGTAACGTTGTTTGATACCAAGGAGCCCTTCATAATATTCAACGCTTTTCTGATTGGACTATTTATTTCTAAGGTTTCAAAAGTAGTTTTAGGTTTATAGAAGTCTCTAAAATCATCAATGGTTTTTGTAAGAGTTTGAGTTAAGCTTTCTACTTTATTGAGCCCTTCTCTAAAATACGTCTGACAATCTTCCCTGCCTTTAACGTCTTCCAAATCAAAAACGGCCAACTCCATCTTAAATATTAAGTCAATTGAAACCGCCGCGATTGTTCCCAAGGGTTGCCTCCATTGGTGAGCTATCATGCTTATCATCTCTCCCATTTGAGCCATTCTTGTTTG
>ERZ889078.3199-NODE-3199-length-11024-cov-10.366579_pt1 | contig 11024 bp, 4 predicted proteins | sample MGYA00521266_ERZ889078 | MGnify/ENA primary metagenome ERZ889078 (study PRJEB32303, sample SAMEA104408618) | aquatic metagenome | biome: Brackish water; feature: Pelagic; material: water | place: Baltic Sea | collected 2014-06-16T06:34:00 | depth 76,534 m ... | reverse complement strand
TAATGTTCGGTTGGGAGTTTCCACCCCACATCACAGGTGGATTGGGGACTGCTTGTTTCGGGTTGACCAAAGGGATGGTTAAACTGGGAACCGAGGTCATTTTTGTTGTGCCGAAAGCTTTTGGAGATGAATCCCATGAGGGATTCAGGCTCCTCAATGCCAGCGATGTGACTATGGACTTCATGGAAAGTGAACATCAGGAGTTCTGGAATAAGATCAAATATATGGAGATTGGTTCAAACCTTATCCCCTACGTTGGAGAGGAGGAGTTTGGAGAGTTGATTGAATCAGAGGAACTTCAGAAAATGGTGCAAACCAATTCAGTTTTTTCTAAAAAATTCACATTTTCTGGTAAATACGGAAAGAACCTGATGCAGGAGGTTTCCCGCTACGCGCTGATTGCCTCTTCAATTGCAAGCCAGGAGAACTATGACCTGATCCATGCTCATGATTGGTTGACATATCCTGCCGGGATCGCAGCCAAGCACATCAGCGGGAAGCCTCTCGTGATCCATGTTCATGCAACAGAATTCGATCGCTCTGGAAAAAATGTAAACCCGTCTGTTTTTGAGATTGAAAGAAAAGGGATGGAGGAGGCTGACCGGATAATCACTGTCAGTAATCTAACCCGGCAGATCGTTATTGAAAAATATGGGATCGATGCCGCTAAAGTCTTTACGGTCCATAATGCAGTAGAACCCTCTGATCGTCCTGAGTTGAACGATGTTCAAAAACATGTGAAGGAGAAGGTGGTTACATTCCTCGGACGTGTTACATACCAGAAAGGACCTGATTATTTCGTAGAAGCGGCCCACAAAGTATTGAAAAGAGATTCGAATGTCCGGTTTGTTATGGCCGGATCCGGAGATCTGTTAAACAGGATGGTTCGCCGGATTGCCAAACTGGGAATGGGGACCAGGTTTCACTTTACCGGATTCCTGGCTGGAGCTGAAGTGGATACGATGTTTGCCATGAGCGATGTCTATGTCATGCCGTCGGTATCGGAACCATTCGGTATTTCACCCCTGGAAGCCATGCGATCAAATGTTCCGGTGGTTATCTCCAAGCAGTCGGGGGTTTCTGAGATATTAAAACATGCAATTAAAGTCGATTTTTGGGATATTGATGCCATGGCTGATGCCATTTATGGGATCCTTCATTACCAGGGATTGCAGAAGATGTTTGCCATGTATGGGAAAGAAGAGGTGGATAACCTGAAGTGGGAGAACGCGGCTTTTAACGTACTTGAAGTTTACAAAACAGCACTATGAAATTCATCAATCTTTGTTTTCAGGTTCATCAGCCTTACAGGTTACGTACCTACAGGTTTTTTAATATTGGTCAGGATCATCAGTATTATGATGATTATCAAAATCGCCACATCATCCGGCGTGTTGCTGAGAGGTCATACCTCCCCGCCAATAAAATGATGCTTGATCTGATCAGGGAGTTTGGGACTTCCTTTAAGGTCACCTTTAGCATCTCCGGCCCGGCTCTGGAACAACTCCTGCAACACGCACCTGAGGTAATTCACGGATTTCAGGAACTTGCTGCAACAGGTTGCGTAGAGTTTACAGGCGAAACATATTCGCATTCTCTTGCATCATTGGGAAGCAAAGAGGAGTTTGTGCGCCAGGTTGAGAAACATCGTGACCGAATCAATGATCTGTTTAATCAGAGCCCGACCACATTCAGTAATACCGAGCTAATCTTTGACGACGACATTGGCCTTTCTATAGCTGACCTGGGCTTTAATACACTCCTGACCGAAGGAGCAAAGCATATTCTTGGGTGGAAGAGTCCTAACTTCCTTTATTATAGCGCTGTTAACCCGAAATTAAAATTGTTGCTCAGAAATTTCAGATTGAGTGATGATATCGTTTTTAGGTTCTCCAACAGGGAATGGTCAGAGTGGCCTGTCACTACGGAGAAGTTCGTAGGGTGGATGAATAATGTCCCTAAGAATGAAGAGGTGATAAACCTGTTTCTGAATTATGAGACAATAGGAGAGCAGCAATGGAAAGAGACAGGGATTTTTGATTTTTTCTATAACCTGCCAAGAACAGTCTTGTCAAATTCAAATTATCAATTCTCAACTCCCAGAGAGGTAAGTGAACAACTTCAACCTGTTGCCCCGGTATCAGTGTTGTTCCCCATATCGTGGGCTGATGAGGAGAAGGATCTGACAGCCTGGCTTGGGAATGAACTTCAGGATGAGGCCTTCAGGAAACTGTATGCAATTGAAAAACAAGTGATAAGCTGCAAAAAACCTGATGTTTTGCGTGACTGGGAACGGCTCCAGACAAGCGATCATTTTTATTACATGTGCACGAAATGGTTCTCCGGTGGTGAAGTTCATAAATATTTCAACCCATATCCTTCTCCCTATGAGGCTTTCATTAACTACATGAACGTCCTCTCTGATTTCAGCATACGCATTGAAGAGGAGGGAGAGCCGGGTGTTGTGTCAGAACCTGAAGCTGAAATCACGAAAAAGTCAACCCGAAGCGGGAAGACTGCAAAAAGTGCTGCAACTCCCAAATCAGTAAAGGCAGCTGTGAAAAAGACAACATCCCCCAAAGCGAAAAAGACAGCATCCCCCAAAGCGAAAAAGACTATCACTATCCCGGGCACCTCATTGAAAGCAGATGCGGCGAAAAAACCCGGGAAAAAGGCAAAAAAATAATCCCGAAGAAATATGGTTATGAAAGAACAACGTGTGGTCAATCCCGACTACCTGTTTGAGACAAGCTGGGAAGTATGTAATAAAGTGGGAGGCATTTATACTGTAATCTCCACAAAGGCATTGACACTTGTTGAAGAATTGAAAGACAATTATATTGTAATTGGTCCGGATGTTTGGAAAGAGACGCATGAGAATCCGTTATTCCAGGAAGATAAGTTTCTCTATAAATCATGGCGTCAACAGGCAGAAGCAGAAGGCCTCAGAATAAAGATTGGTAGATGGAACATCAGTGGACAACCAATAGCTGTACTGGTAGATTTTACGAACTTCTTCACTGAGAAAGACGCCATCCTGGGAAAATTCTGGGAAAGTTATAAACTGGACTCTCTTCCTGGTGGATGGGATTATCTGGAACCGGCACTCTTTGGGTATGCTGCCGCTAAAATTATTGAGAGTTTCTACAACTTCAACCTCTCACATCAGGATAAAATTGTAGCACATTTTCATGAGTGGATGACCGGGGCCGGTATCCTATATCTAAAAGAGGAAGTTCCACAGATTGGTACAGTATTTACTACACATGCTACTGTAATTGGCCGGTGCATTGCCGGAAACGGACTGCCTCTTTATCAGAATCTATCAACCTATGATGGCGATGAGATTGCTAAACGCTTTGGTGTTGTTTCGAAATATTCCCTGGAGAAACTGGCAGCTCTTGAATCGGACTGTTTCACCACTGTAAGTAGTATTACTGACAATGAATGCATCCAATTCCTTGGGAAAGGGGTGGATGAGATAACACCAAACGGTTTTGAAGATTCTTTTGTCCCGGCACGGGAGGCCTATTACGCCAAGCGCGACATTTCCAGGGGGAAATTGTTTGAGGTTGCTGAAGGATTGCTTAACCAGGAATTATCCAGAGATAGTATTCTGATTATTACGAGTGGGAGATATGAGTTTCACAACAAAGGGATCGATCTTTTCATTGATGCAATGGGAAAGTTGAATACTCATGAGAAACTGGGGGAACCTATCGTTGCATTTATCACCGTGCCTGCTTATCAATCGGGCCCCCGTCAGGATTTGCTTGCAAGGATTGAGAAGCCTGATTTTACACACCCATTGCAGGAGGAGTATCTTACACACGGACTGCATGAGCCTGAGAACGATAGGGTCCTCCAAAATATACGCGAGGTCAATCTTTTAAACAGGTTGGAAGACAGAGTTAAAATCATTTTTGTTCCGGCCTATCTAAACGGTGACGATGGAGTTTTTAACCTGGATTATTACGACTTGCTGATCGGATTTGATGGCTCTATCTTTCCATCCTATTACGAACCCTGGGGGTATACACCCCTTGAAAGTCTCGCTTTTCACATTCCTACCATTACCACCACTCTGGCTGGATTCGGGCAGTGGGTGAAAGATCTCTTCCCAACAATCAAAGAGTGTATCTCAGTTATAGAACGCACGGATGACAACGCCAGTTATGTAGTTGATGAAATTGTTAAAAATGTAGTCCTTTGTTCAAATAAAACTGAAAAGGAGATTATCAAGATCAGGATAAAAGCCTATGAAATTTCCAGGTCGGCGCTCTGGAAAAACCTGATTGTTTATTACAAAAATGCCTACTCAAAAGCAATCGAAAAATCGGCCGGAAGATTTGATAAATTCCGGAGCAAACAGCCCCAGGCCAAGACACCAAAGATCAAAGCTGTTGTTGATATCAGACCTGAATGGAAGAAAGTTCTTGTTCAGCAAAGGATCCCCGAAAACCTTGATGGATTGGAACGACTGGCCAGGAATCTGTGGTGGTCATGGAATTATGAGGGAAGTGAGCTGTTTGAGCAAATCAATCACGATCGATGGTATGAGTTAAAATTCAACCCTGTTGCACTTATCGAATCACTCGCGTACGAAGAGCTCCAGGAGCTTAGCAACAATGAGAAATTTGTTGGCCGTCTTCGGAAGGTTCTGGCCAAATTCGATGCCTACCTGGCAAAAGGGGAGGAGAAACCCAAAGAGATGATAGCATATTTCAGTATGGAATATGGTTTGCATGATACAATTAAAATCTTTTCAGGGGGACTCGGAATGCTGGCAGGAGACTATCTGAAAGAGGCAAGTGACTCGAACGTTAATATAGTGGGAGTTGGTTTATTGTATCGGTATGGATATTTCCGGCAAAGCCTTTCACTGTATGGAGATCAGATTGCCACCTCCTTCCCTCAGAAGTTTACCCACCTGCCGCTAAACCCCATCCGCGACGAAGATGGCAATTGGGTAAAGATCATTCTTGCTCTCCCTGGCCGGACCATCTTTGCCAAGATCTGGCGGGTAGATGTCGGTCGTATTCCGCTCTATCTCCTGGATACAGATATTGAAGAGAATCAGGAAGCAGATCGTTCGATCACTCACCAGCTTTATGGAGGTGACCAGGAAAACCGGTTACGCCAGGAGATTCTATTGGGTATCGGAGGGATCAGGGCGTTGGATGCATTGGGAATGAAGCCCAATCTGTTTCACAGCAACGAAGGCCATTCTGCATTCATAGGTTTGGAACGCATGAGGAAATTCATTCAGAACGAACGGCTCACATTTGCCCAGTCTGTGGAAGTGGTCAGGGCTACTACGTTGTTTACAACACACACACCGGTACCAGCGGGCCACGATACATTCCCTGAAGATCTCTTAAGGAGATACCTTTCAATCTACTCAGACCGTCTGAATATCAATTGGAACCAGTTCATGAATCTTGGCCGGATGGTAGAAAATGATACGGGAGAGAAATTTTCTATGAGTGTACTGGCTGCTAAATTCTCGCAGGAGATCAACGGTGTGAGTAGAATTCATGGCCGCGTGTCACGCGAGATGTTCAGTAAGCTTTATGCCGGATATTACCCGAATGAGCTTCATATTGGTTATGTCACAAATGGAGTACACTATCCAACATGGACAGCCAAGTCGTGGCAGCAGTTATACCTGAAGGTATTCGGGGAGGAGTTTCTTAGTGACCAGTCAAATCCTGAATTCTGGAAGAAGATTCATACCGTAGATGATGAAACGGTATGGAACACCAAGCTGAAGCAAAAGAACCAGCTTTCTGAATATCTCCTGAAGCGGGTTTACAATGATATGACCCGCAGGAATGAGAATCCGAAAGTCATGTTCAAGATCAGGGAGGCACTGCCGAAAAATGCCATGACCCTTGGATTTGCCCGGAGGTTTGCTACCTATAAACGGGCCCTGCTTCTTTTCAGTAACCTCGACCGGCTTGCACGGATAGTAAACAATGAAGACCGGCCGGTTCAGTTCATCTTTGCCGGAAAGGCACACCCCCACGACAAAGCCGGTCAGGACCTGATCAAGCGCATATTTGAGGTGATGCACATGCCGGAGTTTCTGGGGAAGATCTTATTTGTTGAAAACTATGATATTGAACTTGCTAAATACCTTATCCGAGGGGTCGATGTGTGGCTTAACACTCCAACCAGGCCTTTGGAAGCTTCCGGAACCTCCGGTGAAAAGGCTGTGATGAACGGTGTAATCAACTTCAGTGTGCTTGATGGCTGGTGGGCAGAAGGATATCGTGAAAATGCAGGATGGGCCCTGCGTGAGGAGGAGACATATGACAATGCTCAATTCCAGGATGAACTCGACGCAGAGACAATTTACACCATCCTGGAGGAAGAGATAATACCTCTTTACTATGAACGGGATGCAAATGAGGTTCCTGTGAAATGGGTCTCCTATATCAAGAATACGATCTCAGAGATTGCTCCCCACTTTACCATGAAACGGCAGCTGGATGATTATTTCGAGAAGTATTACAACCGGATGATGAAGCGGTCAAAGGTGATCGTTGGAAAGAACTACGAAATGGCCCGCCACATTGCTTCTTGGAAACGGAAAGTGATGAGGGGATGGGATGGCATTGAGGTGATATCGATCAAGACTCCCGACTCAACACAGAAACCTCTTGAACTTGGGCAGCCGTTTAAAGCAGAGATCATCCTCGACTTGAATGAGCTCTCGGGTACCGATATTGGCATCGAGGTTCTATTTGGTAAAAAAGTGAATGATGTTGTGAAAGAACCGATTTTTATCAGAGAGATGAAGCTTGAAAAGGCTGAGAGGAACATCGTTTCATTTAAATGCGATATCTCATTAAACCAGGCTGGTGTTTACGATTATGTTTTCAGGTTGTATCCTAAAAATCCATTACTCCCTCATCGACAGGATTTGAACCTGGTAAAGTGGATCTAATTAAAAACGATAAATCATGAAGTTACTAGAAGGAAAAACGGCATTGATCACCGGAGCTAACCGAGGAATTGGTAAAGCAATCGCACTCAGGTTTGCCAGGCATGGAGCCGATGTAGCATTTACAGATATTGCCTATAACGACGATTCAAAATGTTTAGAGAAAGAACTGGCCGACCTGGGGGTCAAAGGGAAAGGTTACGCTTCAGATGCCAGTTCGTATGCGGATAGCGAGGAGCTTATTATCAGAGTATTGGAGGATTTCCAATCGATCCAGATCCTCGTCAACAACGCTGGGATTACACGTGACACCCTTCTTCTGAGAATGAGTGAAACTGACTGGGATACTGTGATAAACGTGAATTTAAAATCAGTATTTAATCTCACCAAAGCAATCCAAAGACACATGCTGGGTCAACGGCAGGGGAGTATCATCAATATGAGTTCAATAGTGGGATTGTCTGGAAATGCAGGTCAGTCAAATTATGCATCTTCCAAAGCCGGTATACTGGGTTTTACCAAGTCAATTGCTATGGAGCTTGGAAGCAGAAACATCCGGGTGAATGCAATAGCTCCCGGTTTCATTGAAACTGAAATGACAGCCAAAATACCTGAGGATTTCCGCAAAGCGTGGGTTGAAAAGATTCCATTGAAACGCCCCGGAACACCAGATGATGTTGCTGATGCATGTGTGTTCCTTGCCTCTGATCTCAGTGCATACGTTACCGGACAGGTCGTGAGTGTTTGTGGCGGGATGCATACTTAATACTTCATCTTTTGGGACTCCTTACTGAATATCCTTTATGGTTCATACTATTATGCCTGTTACTTGGGGTAGTTTATGCCTGGTTACTCTACGTTAGGACAAATAAAGATGGGACTAATCCTTGGTTTCTGCGCTTCATGGCCGGGTTCAGGTTCCTGTCGGTATCATTAATCTCCTTCCTTTTACTCTCTCCACTCATTAGACAACAAATCACAACCATTGAGGATCCGGTGATCATTATTGGGCTGGATAATTCTCAATCCATGGTGCATGGCAAAGATTCTAATTTAATCAAGGGAGAGTTCCTGGATAACCTTGAGACACTTGCCACAGAACTGGGGGAGAATTACGATGTAAGGACATACTCATTTGGAGAGGACCTGATGTCGCCAATGAATGTCGATTTCAATGATAAGTTAACAAACATCTCCCACTTTTTCTCCGAAATCACTAACCGTTACCTGAATAGGAATGTGGGAGCAGTCATTCTTGTATCTGACGGTATCTATAATTTTGGCACGGATCCATATTATACAACGCAGAATTTCCCATACCCTCTTTATACTGTTGCATTAGGAGATACAACCAATCATCGTGACCTTACCATTAGAAAGGTTCTTTACAATCCGCAGATTTTTCTTGGAGATAGGTTTCCAATAGAAATTCAGGTTGATGCTTCCCAATGTGATGGAGATCGTATCAAACTAACAGTGAAGGAAAAAAACAGACTAATTCAGAGCCATGATGCTCCTGTGATTGGTAACCGTTTCTCACGACAAATTCAGGTTCTACTCGAAGCAAATGAGCCTGGATGGCACAAGTACTCAATAGGGTTGTCGCCGTTGGAAGGTGAGCTAAGTCTCGATAATAACCGGCAGGATATCTTCATTGAGGTGCTCGATGTTCGTACAAAAATCGTACTGGTTTATGATTCCCCTCACCCAGACATCGGAGCCATCCGGGATGCTCTTGAAGGCATTGAAAAATATGAGCTAATTGAACGGACTTCAGAGTCATTTTCCGGGTCTGCAGATAGTGCAGCCCTGGTCATCTTTTATCAGGTTCCCGGGTCTCATAGTGCCAGGATCTCAGAATCTGTTATTACTCAACTCCCGTCCGCCCTTTTCGTACTGGGATCACAGTCAGATATTCCTGCTTTCAGCAGGTTAAATGCCGGAATACTTATTACTTCACCACATTCAACCTATTCAGAAGCATATCCCATCATCAACCGGGCATTTCCCTATTTTACTATTGATCAGTCTCTTTCCCGGCTTTTTTTACAATACCCACCCCTGCAGAGCCCCTTTGGATCCTACCAATATTCCCCGCTTACAGAAGTTTTTGCTTTCCAGCGCATCAATGGTATCACATCCCGGTTCCCGTTAATATGTTTTACTCATACTGCAGATCTGAAAAGGGGCTTTATTATTGGTGAAAATATATGGAGGTGGAGACTTGCAAACCATGTTCAAACAGGTGATCATATTGCTTTTGATGAGCTTATTCAAAAGATTGTTCAATACCTTTCAGTCAAACAGGACCGAAGTTTTTTTCGGGTCAAGTTGAAGCCTGACTTTCTAGAGAATGAGCCCGTTGAGGTGGAAGCAGAGCTTTATAACAAGAGTTATGAATTGATAAACGGCCCGGATGTTTCACTTGTTATTACTGATGAATCAGGGAATACATACCCATTTCATTTTGGTCAGACCGGATCAACTTATTTTTTGAGGGCAGGGACTTTTCCACCTGGTGTTTACACATACTATTCGTTTGCAACAACAGGACAGGATCACTATGAGAAAAGGGGTTCTTTTGTAGTTACTCCTGTTAATCTCGAAGCGGTTAACCTGACGGCCAACCACAACCTTTTGTACAGACTGGCAGAGAGTCACAGGGGAGAGTTACTCTATCCCGAGGAGCTCAACAAACTCCCTGAGTTAATCAAACAAAACCAGGAAATTCATTCCATCTCTTATGTTCAGGATATCTTTTCGGAGTTGATTAATGCACCCTGGGTATTTCTGCTGATCCTTGGATTCCTGACCGGAGAGTGGGTTCTCAGGAAATATACAGGTCTCAGATGAACCACCTCCCATCATTTTTTTTCTACCTGATCCTGGCTATTATGGTGCTGGATTTCATCCTGGAACGATTTCTTGAATATTTAAATACAACCAGATGGAGTAATAAACTTCCGGATGAACTCAAGGGTATATATGATGAGGATCAGTACGGTAAGTCACAACAGTATCTAAAGGTGAAACAGAAATTCTCGTGGATCATCTCCTCTTTCTCTTTCCTGGTCATGTTGGCAGTACTGGTTTCAGGAACTTTCATATGGCTGGATAATCTCCTCAGGGCCTATTCAGAGAATCCGATTTTGCTGGCAATACTTTTTTTTGGCATTATAGGGCTGGTCTCGTCTGTGATTTCAATTCCTTTTGATGTATACAGTACATTCGTTATTGAAGAAAAATTTGGGTTCAATAAAACGACCCGAAAAACATTTATCCTCGACAAACTGAAAGGGTTGTTGTTGGGAGCAATAGTTGGAGGAGGGATTCTTGCTTTTGTTGTGTGGATCTACCTCTCTGCCGGTAATAATTTCTGGTTGATTGTTTGGGGTGTTATTACCCTCTTCATGGTTTTCATGGCGATGTTCTATTCCAACCTGATTGTCCCGCTTTTTAATAAGCAGACACCTCTTGATCCCGGAGAGTTGCGTGATGCCATAGAAGGATTTTCACAGAAGGTTGGTTTCAGGTTGAAGAATATCTATGTGATAGATGGATCCAAACGCTCATCCAAGGCCAATGCCTACTTCACAGGCTTGGGAGTGAAAAAGCGTATAGTATTGTATGATACGCTGATAAATGATCACACAACGAAAGAGTTGGTTGCAATTTTAGCGCATGAAATCGGTCACTACAAGAAAAAGCATACCCGACAGGGAATTCTGATTTCGATACTTCAAACTGGATTGATGCTATTTATCCTTTCGCTCTTTATCCGGAAAGATAGCTGGCTGGCTGCTGATCTTTGTCAATCCCTCTCCGGGTTTTCGGGTGAGGTTGCTGTCCCCGGTTTCCAGCTCGGGATACTGGCTTTCGGGTTATTATACAGCCCATTATCATTGTTGTTGGGGTTGGCAGATAGTTTTTTGTCAAGGAAGAATGAATATTCAGCCGATCGGTTTGCCGGTGACCACGTTGATGCAACAACTCTGCAGGAAGCTTTGAAAAAATTGTCGGTGAATCAGTTGAGTAATCTACGGCCGCACCCGTTATATGTCGTCTTCCACTACTC
>ERZ889078.3197-NODE-3197-length-11027-cov-7.848432_pt1 | contig 11027 bp, 4 predicted proteins | sample MGYA00521266_ERZ889078 | MGnify/ENA primary metagenome ERZ889078 (study PRJEB32303, sample SAMEA104408618) | aquatic metagenome | biome: Brackish water; feature: Pelagic; material: water | place: Baltic Sea | collected 2014-06-16T06:34:00 | depth 76,534 m ... | reverse complement strand
CGAGCCGCCCGCACCGCCCACGCCGCCGTCGGTCCGGGCTTTTTTCACGCGCCGCCGCTGCCGGCGGACTACTTCCGCCTCGCCACACACTATCTCGAGCACGGCCACGAGGACGCAGCGCTTCGCTACTTCGTCGCCGACACCCAGCAGGACCCCAGCAGCGGCAGTGGGTTCAATATGGTCGGCGCCCTGCTCGCCAAACGGGGGCGGCTGCCAGAGGCGCGCAAGCAATTCGAGAAGGCGGTCGCCGCCAAGCCGACACACGTCGAGGCGCTGCGCAACCTCGCCCGCATCGTCCTTGAGGCTGGCGAGGTCGTGAGCGGACTGGGCTACCTCTCCCGCGCTGTCGACGTCGAGCCCAACTCGGCCCAGAGTCGATTCGAGTTCGGCGTCGCGCTGCTGCGAGCTGGGCGCTTGCCAGAGGCGCGAACGCAACTCGTCAAGGCGAAGGAGCTGGACCCGAAGGCGCCGGTCGCAGGTCCGCTCGGCGCGATCGCGGCGGCGGAGGGAGCGGCGGCGCGCTGAACTGCGACGATAAAAACGCCCGCACCACCGACTCGTGCGACAAAGTGAAGGGCTGCTCGCACGCCAACGTGACGGACGGCACCAAGTGCGGTGGCGCGAACACCTGTAAGGCCGGCAGGTCTGAATCGTCGTGCGACAGCTCGAAGAACCTCGCCCTTTCCGCGACGCGGAAGACCAACGTCAGCGGTGCTGGTTGCTACACCGAGGCCAACCTCAACGACAACAAGACGCAGGCGCAGGGCGAGAACGGCTGGGCCTGGTGGTCGACGCACTCAACCAAGCCGAACACCGGCAAGTACGCCGAATACAGCTGGTCGACGGCGCAGCGCCTCGGGCGGGTGGTGGTGGATACGACGCGAATCCGCTGATGTACGAGCTTCAGGTCTTCTGCAAGTAGGGAGCGCGGCACCCCCGCACGCGCCCTGGTCCACCGTCGACAAGCCGTCTACGCTCGCGGCTCCACGACGAGCCGACGAATCGGCGCTGGGCTGCCCGCTATGACAGACCTCTCCGCTGCGCGGCTCCGCGCCATCTGGCGACTCCTCCCCGGTGATCCGGCCCCGTTGGCCAGGACCCGCATGGTCGGACGGCCGGGCTTTCAGTCAGCTTTTCAGGTCGACGACGCCATCGGTTTGTCGGTCTCTGCCGCCGCCTCGGCCGTGTCCGCGTTTGGCGTGTCCCGCGGGCGGCCGACCGAGGACGTCGTCGTCGACGCGACCCGCGCTGCCGCCGCGTTCACTGCGCACCTGAAGATCGATGGCGTCGCGCCTCCCAAGTGGGCTGATTTGTCGGGCTACTATCTGACTCGGGATGGCCGACAGGTGCAGCTCCACGCCAACTTTCCCCACCACGCCGCTGGCATCACGAAGCTGCTGGGTTCCGGACCGGAGCGCGCCGCGGTCGAGGCGGCGGTGGCGACGTGGGACGCCGACGCGCTGGAGCGCGCTCTGGTCGCAGACGGCATGATCGCCGCGAAACTACGCACGCTCGCTGAGTGGGACGCGCACCCGCACGCCCGCGCGACCCGTGACCTGCCGCTGCTGAGCTTCGAGCAGATCGGTGACGCGCCGCCCCGCACCCTGCCGCGTCTGCGCCGTGATCAGGGCGCTTTTACGGGCGTTCGGGTGTTGGACTGCGCTCGGGTCCTCGCCGGTCCCGTCGCGGGCCACACCCTCGCCGCGCATGGCGCCGACGTCTTGCGGGTGGGCGCCGCGCAGCTGCCGTCGGTGCCGGTCTGCGTGCTGACGACGGGCGCCGGTAAGCGCAACGCCTTCGTCGATCTCGACACCCCCGCTGGCGCCACGACGCTCGCTGCGCTGCTGCGCGATACCCACGTCTGGATCGACGCCTACCGCCCCGGCGCCTTGGCCGCCCGTGGCTTCTCGGCGGCGCGCGCCGCCGCCCTGAATCCGGGCGTCGTCGTCGTTGAACTCAGCGCGTTTGACTGGGTTGGGCCGTGGGCCGGCCGCCGCGGCTTCGACTCGATCGTGCAGTCCACGACCGGCATCGTCGACGCTGGCCAGCGAGCGGCCGGCGCATCGCAACCCACGCCGCTGCCGGTGCAGGTGCTCGACTTTGCGACCGGCTACCTCGCCGCCTTCGCCGCCGCGCGGGCGATCGCGCACCAAGCCCGCGTCGGTGGCTCGTGGCGGGTGCGTGTGTCCTTGCTGCGGACCCGCAACTGGCTCGTTGGGCTGGGCGGGCCGAGGCCGTTCACGCCGCAGGTGGCGCAGCCAGCGCCCGGGTCGCTCTATGAGACCGACGCCGCCTGGGGGCGCCTCACGCTGAGCCTGCCACCAACAGGGCAGCCGATGCACGCGCCGCAGCCGCTGGGTTCCTCGGAGCCTGTCTGGTTGCCGTAGGCGCGGCCATTGGCGGGGGCGCCGCGCCCGCCAGCTACGCCACCACCGCCGGCGCCGGCGCTGTCAGCAGCCGCAGCGCGCGCCGATGGATGTCATGGCCGTGCGCGAGCGCGCCGCGCTGCCAGGCCGGATCTGCGGGGTTGAAGACGGCCCGCATCGCCTGTCGCAACGGATGGTCTGCGGGCGCCCGGCCGCCGCGCGAGGCGGCCGGGCCGTGATGAAACAGCCAGTTCTCGGCCCGCATGGCCTTCACGATGGCGATGTCGCCGGCGGTGCCAAACTCGACGGTGAGCGCCTCGAATCGGTCGGCGTCATAGCGGCGCGCCAGCTCCGGCAGCATGCCGCCGCGCATCTCGTAGCCGAGCTCGCTGCCCGGCTCCCACGCGTGCAGCATGTCGCCAAAAGCCGCGTGCGCGCGCGCGCCCTGCGCCGCCGTGGGTGCGCCGTCCACAAACGCCACGACATCGCCACGCGCACCGCGGCCGGAGTGCAGATCGATCCACACCACCCGCTCCCGGCCAGCGAGCCAGGGCAGCACCGTGTCCATCAGCGTGCGGGTCGTGGTTTCGTGGCGATCGCCGCCAAAGAAGATCCCGTTCGGTTGGCTGTACTGGCCGCGGGCGATGCCATTGCGCAGGGTCGGCAGCCCGTGCCGCGCCACCTGGAGCGCGACGTGAAGATAGAAGGGATCGAGACGTCGCAGTCGCGTCGGGTTGAGCAGCCCGGCGACGCGGGCGTAGGCGGCGTCATCCGCCTCAAACGCCTGATTCTCGGGCAGGAAGTTCCGATTGAGATCGACGTTCGACTCGTTGACCCGGCGGCCATGCGCCATGCCCCACGGGTTGAGGCTGTGCAGCCACAGCACCGCGCAGCCCTCGCCCGGGCGCAGCGCGTCGTCGTCGCCGAGCAGCTCACACTGCACCGCGCCGCCAACAAACCCCTCGATGCCATGCAGTCCGCTGCTGTAGACGAGCACACGGGCCGCGTCCGCGTCGCCGGTCCACGCGTAGTCGAGCGTGTATCCGGGCAGAATGTCGATCGCGCCCGACGCGCCAACGTTGGGGTGCGCGGCCGCTGCGGCGCGGAACGCGTCACGTGCCGCCTCCCAGGTCTCAAAGAATCGTTGCGGTGATGCGGTCATGGCGGTCGGGGCTCCGTGGCTGAAGTGCGCGACGCTGGCTGCCGCGGCGGGGTACCGAACAAGACCTAGTACCTCTCGTCCAAAGTGCCTTCCGGGTTCTATCGCGGGATCGACATGTCGATCCTTGGTGCGATCCTCGCCCCCATGAAGAAGCGACAGACCAACCCTAGGCGTTCTCCCGGCCCTCAATCAAGGCCGATCACCCTAACAACCGCATGAAGCCGCTTCCACCCTGAGCCACCCTGCCGAGTTTACATAACACTCGTTATCGGACGTTGGAAGGACCTACTTGCACAGCGCTACCTATTTGCACAGCCCGCCGGCGCACACCTTGCCGCCGTCACACTCCGTACCATCTTTGAGCGCCACGTGCGTGCAGCCTTGATTGGCCGCGCAGCTGTCGGCCGTACAGGGGTTGTCGTCGACGCAGGCGCCGCCCTTGAGATCGGCGCAATAGCCCGCTGTGACGCAGCTGCTTTGGCCCCATGGGCTGACGGTCGCGACCCAGCCATTGCTGCTCGCACCGTCGCCGCGCTGGCCAGCGACGATGATGCTCCCGTTGTTGAGCACGTCGGAGTCGGCGATGTACTCTGAGTCCGTCGTGCCGAGCAGCAGCTCTGCGTGCTGGGCACCGTCTTCGCCGAGGAAAAGCAACCGGCCTTGCCAGCCCTTGCCGGCGACCTTTGCCGACCCTGCGGCGACGATGCGGCCGTCGGCGAGCACGCGGACGTCGGTGAAGAGATCTTTGTCGCCGCCGTCGAAGACCTTCTCCCACACCAGCTTGTAGGCTTTGTCAAAGCGCGCGACGTAACCTGCCTGCGCGCCGCTGTTGTTTGGCGTGTACCAACTCAATCCTGCCGCGACGACGCCGTCGCCACTGGCAGCGAGGCCATACGTGCGTCGGCCCGGGCCGACCGCTGATAGGTGCGCAATGACGTTGCCGGACAGCGGCGACCAATAATGTATCGAACCATCGTAGTTCGCCACCGCCAGCTTGCCGGCGGACGTAACGGCAGCGGCTGTGACACCGCCATTATTTTGCGGGATCTTGTCGAATTTCACTGTGATCGCAGTGTCCTCCGCGCGAAAGCCATAGACCCAGCCGCTATAGGGGCCATTTTGGTAGGAAACCGTGCCCACGGCGACAAAGTTGTCTGGGCTCGTCTCGAAGACCGCCCCAAACGATTTGACCCTGGAGAGCCCCTGCGGGTGTTTAGCCAGGGCCGCCGGACCGACGTCGTGGGTGATGAGGCGGTTGCCGATCTCATCGAAGGTGACGATTGAGCCGTAGTATTTGACGTTGCTACTCGAACCGAGCCCCAGCGCCCGGTAGCCGACGGCGACAACCCCCCCACGTTTGCGCTCGACGACCTCGTTGAAATGCCGAAGCGACGAGGTCGTCGTCGTTATGGTCGTATCGGGTGCCACCAGCGCCTTCCAGCGCATATTGCCGGCGGCGTCGTAGCGCGCCAAGAGCGCGTCATGCACCGTGCATGGGCAAGGCGCGGTGTTGTTGTTCGGCAGACCGCGGCGGACGCTGCCCGTCAATACGAAGCCGCCGTCGGCGAGCGCGGTGACCGCCGAGCGACCTTCGGCCTTGAGGCTGTCGGAGCCTGGGGCGTTGAGGTCCTGCGCGAGGTCGAAGAGCTTGGGCGCCGCGGCTGCGCACTTCTTGGCGCCGTCGCAGGCGTAGATGGCGGTGCAGAAGGCCTCGCCTTCGCAGCGGCGGCCGGTCACGGCGTTGTGCACGCAGCTGCCCTGGGCGCAGCCGGTGTTCGTGCAGGGCTGACCGTCATCGCAGGTCTTGTGCGTCTTATCGGCGCAGGCGCCGGCGGCGCTGCAGCTGAAGTTGCCCCAGCCGTCGAGGCGGACGACCGCGCCTTGGCTCTGGGGGTAGTTATCCTTCTTGAATACCTTATCAGGGTAAAGTTCAGTGCTGATGCCGCCGACCAAAAGCAGGCCATCATCTTCAACGGGAATACTGCCCAATGCGCCGAAGACGTAGCCACCGTAGGCGCCAATTTGGCTGTAGAGGTAATGTGATTGGGCGAGAGCCGCACCGTCAACGCCAGAGATACGCCACAGTTTTGGATAGACTCCGGGGTGGTAGACAAGGACGTCGCCGTTGCTTGTGGTACGCAGCGCGCCAACCTGGAGTGCGCCGTATGGTTGGATGTCGAAGGGTTTGGGAATTACAAAGCGCCAGCGGACCTTGCCTAACCCAGTCAGGGCCGCCACGTGCAGCGTTGCATTCTGAGGATTTTTCAAGTTGCCGGCGACGACCAAGCCGCCGTCGGCGGTCGCGACGACCCGCTGCAGGTTGTCGATATCCGGGAAGACCAGCTCGCGCTCCCACACCATTTTGCCCGAGGCGTCGGTGGTCACGACCCAGCTGCCTTCGGTGGGATGCCAGCGTGCGCCCGCCATCGCGTAGCCGGTGCCGAATTGCGTCACCGAGTAGATGCGCTCGTCGAGCGGGCCGCCGAGCTGATGCGAGCCAATCTGGAAGCCCAGGTCGCTGACAAAAAGCAGCCAACCCTTCTGCGATTTGGTGACCGGGTCATAGGTTTGACCGACCGCTGCGGCGCCACCACCGTGCCGCTGCGTCGCGGCTTCGATGCGATCGGAGCCGCTCTGACCATAGCGGAACTGCCAGAGCGTCGCGCCGTCGGCCGCAGCGACGCCATAACCGAGCGACGTGATAGGTGCGCCGGTCTTCTCGGTACCATAGCCAAAGAGCATCGCGCCCTTGGGGTGGACAACGGCCGCAGTCAGCTGTTCAGAGCCGCCAGACGCCGGCGCGTTGCCGAGGTAGATGTCCCATTTCTTCGTGCCCTTGCCGTCGATGCCGAGCGCCCGACAGCGGTGGTTGCCTGTGTTGATGTCGTTGCGTATCGCACCACCAGCGATGTACGCGACGCCTGACGATAGCTCGCCTGATGGCGCCACGCTCCGTAGAAAGCCCTGCCAGCCTTGCGACACCCCGACCGCGTTTGGGAGGATTCCGAGCAAGTTATGCCACAATTTGCCCTCGGTACCGGCCTTACAGACGCCGTCCGCACAGATCGCGCCCACCGTGCAGGCGACGCCATCGTCGCAAGGCGCGCTGTTGCCGGCGTGGGTGCAGCCGAGCTTGGCGTCGCAGGCGTCGTCGGTGCAGTCGTTGTCATCGCCGCAGAGCGCGTCCTGGCCTTTGTGGGTGCAGCCGGTCTTGGCGTCGCAGGCGTCGGCCGTGCAGGCGAGCTTATCGTCGCAGTTGACGGTTTTTCCGGCGCAGCCGCCCTTGCTGTCGCAGACGTCGCCCTTTGTGCACGCGGAGCCATCGTCACAGGCGTCGCCGGCCGTGGCGAGCTTGATGACGCAGCCGAGCTTGGCGTCGCAGCTCGCGGTCTTGCAGGGGCCGGGGTCGCCGCAGACCACCGGTTGGCCGGGGACGCAGACGTTGGCCTTGCAGAAGTCGCCGTCGCTGCAGGCGTTGCCGTCATCGCAGCCGCCGGTCGCGGCGACGTGCACGCAGCCCAGCTTGGCGTCGCAGAGGTCGCTGGTGCACGCCTTATTGTCGTCGCATTTGGCGAGGGAGGCAGAAAAGCAGGCGCCCGAGGCCGAGCAGCTCGCGAGGCCGAAGGCGTCGACGCGCAGCAGACCGGCGTCGACTTCGCTGACGCCGCCGGGGATCGTCTTGGTCACGCGCGCGCTCGCGACGACCAGCGCGCCGCTGGCCAAGGCGTCGAGCGCGACCCCGCGCGCCGGCGCCGCGACGCCCAGCGTCCGTTCCCAGGTCACGGCGCCATAAGCGCCGAGGTTGAAGAGGGCGACTTTCGACTGCGTCCCGCTGCCGACGCTGCCGGTGGCGACAATCGAGCCATCACTGCGCGCGGCGACGGCCTCGAAGCGACCGGGCGAGAGCAGCGCCGCAGTCCAGCGCGTCTTGCCGGCTGCGTCGACGCGCAGCACGACGTGATGCTCGACGCCACCAACGTCACGGCCGCCAACCACCACAGCGTCGCCGCCCTGCGCTACCACGTCGTGAAGCGTCTGCGCGGCGGCGTCCGGGCGTGACCACTGCACGCCGCCGCCATTGGTCAGCGCCATCAGCCGCGACTGGGTCGCGCCGCCGCCGACGCTGCGTTCGCCAACGACAAACGTGCCGCCATCGAGACGCGCCGCGGCGGCGTGCAGCGTCGTCGCCGTCGCCAGCGTAAAGGGCGACGCGCTCAGCGTCGTGCCGCCGCCAGCGACGCGCACAAGGCTCCCGGTCGACGGCGCGCCTACTGGGTACAGCTGCAACACCAAGCGCGCGCCGCCGCCGCCATCGTCGGACGCGGCGACCACGCTGACGTCGGCGCCTGGCGCCTCGTAGCCGATGTCGGACACGACGGACTTGCCGTCTGCCTTGTAGCGCAGCACGCGAGCGCGGCGATGCTTGCTGCCGTCCCAGGTACCTGCGACGACCACCTCGCCTTTGCCGCCATCCCAGACAGCCTCGGCGATGACCGCTCCGTCGCCGCTCTGCGAGGGCTCAAAGCGTGTCCACATCGCCTTGCCGGCGGCGTCGACTCGGACGACGAACCACCCCTGCGGCGCCTTGCCGCCGGCGGCGCGTTGATGACCAACGAGCGCGTATCCTTCGCTGCCGAGCGCCACGGTCGCGTGCGGCTGCGCGATCGGCGCGCCGAGGTTGTAGTTCTGGGCGAATAGCGCGTGGCTTTTGCCCGCGGTGCACGCGCCGCCCACGCAGGCGTCGCCGATGAGGCAGGGCGCGCCGTCGTCGCAGGGCGCCCCGTTCGCGGCGGCCTTGGCGACGCATTGGAATGACGAGCTACCCTGGGGCGCGCAGACGGCGACCTGACACGCCTTGAGCGCGAGCGTGCACTCGACCGCGGCGCCGGCCTTGCACGTACCGGCGTCGCAGGTGTCATTGATCGTGCAGCCGCTCTGATCGGCGTCGCAGCCCTTGCCTTGCAGCGATTGGTCGTCGAAAGCGCACTTGCCGCTCTTGGCGTCGCAGAGGTCGACGGTGCAAGCGTTGCCGTCTTTGCAATTGGCCGCGACATGCTTGCAGCCATCGAGCGCCGTGCAGCTGTCCACGGTGCACACGTCACCGTCGTCGCAGTTCGCGTTCTTGCCACCGACGCACGCGCCAGCGGCGCAGGCGTCGGCGGTGGTACAGACGTCGCCATCGTCGCAGCTCGTGCCCTTCGCCGCGGGCTTGGTGACGCACGCTCCAGTCTGCGGCACGCATGTATTGGTGAGGCACGGCCCCTTGCCAAGGGGCGGGCAGAAGACCGCGGAGGCAGGGTTGGCGACGCATTTCGGCTTCGGTCCAGAGAGGTCGCAGAAGGGCACGCCGTTGCAGAAGTCTCCGTCGTCGGAGGTGAGGCAGTCCGCGTGGGTCTGGCAGGCACAGCTCGATTGGCCGGACTTGCAGCTGCCGGTGGCACAGAAATCGCCCTTGGTGCAGACGTTGCCATCGCTGCACGGCAGGCCGTCGGCCACTGTCTTCATCTGGCAGAGTCCCGTCTTGGGTACACATGTCGACTTGAGGCAAGCGGTGTCATCAACCGTCGGGCAGACGATGAGCGCGCCGGGGTTATCTTTGCACGTGGGGCCTTTCGGGTCGGATTTGTCGCAAAATCGCAGGCCGTTGCACAGATCGCCGTCGTCTGTGCAGTCGGCGTCCGAGCCGCAGGTGCAAACGAAGGTGCCGCCGCAAGCGCCATCGGTGCACGAGTCACTTTTGGTGCACGTATCGCCGTCGTCGCAGGTCGTGCCCGTGACCTGTTCGGCCATGAGGCATTGTCCGGTCGCAGGTACACAGGTCGACTTGACGCAGTCGGTGTCATTCACAGTCTTGCAAATCACGACGGTCGCCGGGTTGGTCTCGCACTTGCCCGTGGGTTTGTCGCAGTAGGGCAGGCCATTGCACTTATCCCCGTCGTCCTTGTCGACGCACTCGGAGTCCGTGGTGCATTTACAGCCGAAAATCCCAGCCTTACACTCCCCGGCGAGGCAAAAGTCGCCAAGGGTGCATGGGTCGCCATCATCACAAGGCGTGGTGTTTGCGACGGTCGCCATCCCACACTTGGCGGTGGTTGGCTGACACGTGTTCTTGAGACAAGCACTGTCGCCGGCAGAGGGGCACTGCACCACTGTGGCTGGGTTGATGGCGCACGTGCCGAGCTTCAGGTCGCAATAGGGCAGCCCATTGCAGAGGTCGCCATCGTCCGGGCAGTCCGTCGCCTTGGCGCAGATCGTGATGTTCGTGCCCGCCACGCACTTTCCTGCTTTGCACACCTCGCTCTTCGTCTTGTCGTCGCCGTCGTCACACGGCGTTCCATCCGCAACCGACGCGATGGCGCAGGCGCTCGTCGTTGGGTTGCAGGTGTTGGCTTGGCAGGCTGAGTCATCGTTCGATGGGCATTGTACGACCGTCACTGGATTGACGCGGCACGCATGCGGGAACGTCGTCGTGTCGCAGAACAACGTACCGTTGCAAGCATTCGTATCGTCAAAGGCGGCGCAGTCGGCGGTCGCCTCGCATTGACACCAGCTGGCCTGTGCCGCCACGCACTTTCCCGCTTTGCACGCGCTCTCCACGGTGCATGGATTCGCGTCGTTACAAGGTGAGCCGTCGACGCGGTCGCTGAGCTTGCACTTGCCGGTCGTGGGGTCGCAGGCGTTCGCTGCGCATTGCGTCCCGGCCGTTTTCGGACAGTAGACCAGGCTCGCAGCGTTCAAGCGGCAGGTGTGCGGCACGTGGCTCATGTCGCAGTAAAGCGCGCCCTTGCACTGATCACCGTCGCCCTTATTCGCACAATCGACGTCGGAATCGCACATACAACCGTTGGCGCCAGACACGCACACGCCAGCTTGGCAGCTATCCTCCACCGTGCAGGGGTTGCCGTCGCTGCACCAACCCTGGGCCAGCGGCGCCACCGTGCAGGCGCCAGCGACGCAGCGGCGTTCCTGGCAGGGCGCAGACGCGCTGGGGCAGTCGCCATCAGCCTGGCACGGGACGAAGCCGCCATCAGACGTGACGTCCTGCGCAGATGTGATGTCAGAAGCGGGTCCAGCGGGACCCTCGCCGCAGGAGAGGAGCAACCCAAACGCGAGTGCCAACGCGACGCCTACCGATTTGAAGCGCCCGCTTAGGCGGAGTGCAGCCGTGTTCAAGTCAACCCCCCAAATGTGCCTGTCATGACGCGGATCATCAGCAGCCAAGACTACGTTCTTTCGATAGACTACGCGTGGATTTATATAATACCAAAGTAGAAATGTCCGCTTTTGGCCCCGGCCTGCGGTACACCCGCTGCCATAAATAAACCGCATGAAGCCGCTTCCACCCTGAGCCACCCTGCCGAGTTTACATAACACTCGTTATCGGACGTTGGAAGGCCTCCACCGAGCCGCTCAATCCACTCCTTACACCACCACAGACCCAGAAATTCAAGGTTTTTTCACAACAAGACGCAGCTCCCCCTCAGCGCCGACCCTCCGGT